>JAABUU010000900.1_pt1 | contig 58110 bp, 50 predicted proteins | sample 5559301 | NCBI WGS metagenome assembly JAABUU01 (sample SAMN10711884, study PRJNA513360) | rock metagenome | isolation source: Antarctica rocks | place: Antarctica: Victoria Land, Richard Nunatak white
CCGCCTGCCGCGCCGGGGACACCCTGGTCGTCACCAAACTCGACCGGCTGGCCCGATCACTGCCCGATGCCCGCGACATCGTGGAAGAACTCACCGCCGCCGAAGTGAAACTCAACATCGGCGGATCTGTCCACGACCCGAACGACCCGATCGGCCGGCTGCTGTTCAACGTCCTGGCCATGATCGCCGAATTCGAATCCGACCTCATCAGGATGCGAACGAGGGAGGGCATGAAGGTCGCCAAGGCCAAGGGCCGGCTCCGGGGGAAGGCACCCAAGCTCAGCGCTGCCCAGGAGACACACCTGGTCGGGCTGTACCGGGCCGGGAAACACACCACCGCCGAACTCGGCGAACTGTTCGGCGTCGCCCGGTCCACCGTCTACCGGGCCGTCGAGCGCGCAGGCGGCACCAAAGCCGACTGACCACCAGATCTCACCTGGCGCCGCCAGCCGATGACAGCACCGTCACCCCGGCCGGCGACATGGTGACAACTCCGCGAGCGAATCCAGTGAAAACTTCACGAGGCTTCACAAATGGACCGGCCACGCTCACCAAGTGCGTCGACAACTCGCGTCGAGAATCAACGTCCGATAACCTCCGTCCCATCCTATTGTCGACACATGCTGCTCGGATATGCGCGCGTTTCCAAGTTCGACCAGAACCCCGACCACCAGACCGACGCCCTCACCCGCGCCGGAGTCGCACCGGCTGACATCTACGTCGACCATGCCAGCGGAGCCAAGGCCACCCGGCCACAGCTCGACCAACTGCTCCGGCACCTCCGCGCCGGTGACACCCTGGTCATCACCCGACTGGACCGACTCGGCCGATCCGTACTGCACCTGGTCAACCTCGGTGCCGCCCTCCGCGAACGCCAGGTCGGTCTACGCGTCATCGAGCAGGGCATCGACACGGCCACCGCCGAAGGCCGAGCCATGTTCGGCATGCTCGCCGTCCTGGCCGAGATGCAGCGTGAACTCATCGTCGCCAACACCCGCGATGGACTCGCCGCCGCGCGAGCTCGTGGCCGCATCGGAGGGCGCCGGCCGAAGCTCAGCTCGGCCCAAGCCGCTCACGCGCAACAGCTCTACGCCGCCGGCGACCGCACCGTCCAACAGATCGCCGACCTACTGACCGTCCCCCGATCCACCATCTATGGCCACCTCGACAAAGCGCGCATCGGCCAACGACCGGCCCACACCAACACGCAGGAAGGTCCTTAGCCTGAATCCGTAGACCGGCAGGGTGTTGATCTTGATCGGGGTGAAGGTGACTTTCAGAGCGGGTTGATTGGTCGGAGGCGCGCGGGTGTTGCTGGTCTGTCCAGCTTCTCCACTGTTGGTTCCTGGTAGCGGCTTTGCGGCCTGGGTGGGCGCGGGTTAGGCGGTGACTTGTCGACTGTGGTGACAGGTGTTGTTCCATAGGCTTTTCCAGCTGTCGGCGTGAGGCCAGTGCGCGGGCAGGTGCAGGATCCGCCGGCCTTGTGGTCGGGCGATCCGGGCGGGGACGTTGATGATTTGTCGGCGCAGGGTGGCGCCGCGGGCCTTGCCCAGGTGCGGCGCGGCGAGGGTGCCGGCGGCGCGGAGCAGGTTGTGGGTGATCGCCGCGAGTACCGTCCAGGCCGCGTTCGAGGAAAACCGTCCGACGGCTGGTGGGCCCAGGGTCCGTCGATGAGATCGGCGAACACCGATTCGACGATGGCGTGTTGCCGGTGGGTGATGTCGGCGTCGGTGACCTGCTCGGTGTTGTCGGTGAAAAAGGGGTGGTACCGCCACACGGGGAACAGTGCGTCGAGGTGGTTGCGGTCTTTCACGCGCCGGAGGATGAGCCGGGCGGTGACATGGTGTTTGGTGCTGGCGAACGCGGTGTAAGAGATTTCGGCGACTTCGGCGTCGGAGATCAACTCGCCGGTGTCGGGATCTTGCACCGCGCCGGGGGAATGGACAGGGGTCCATGCGTCGTCCGGGATCGTCGCGATGGCCTGGTTCACAGATTGGTTCTTCGGAAGCACGAAGGAGAATTTGGCGCCGGTCTTGATCACCGCGTTGATGACATCGCCGTTGCCGTAGGCGGAATCGCCGCGGACCAGGATGTTGGTGGCGCCGGCTTTCTTGGCGGGGTTGATCGCTTGCACGACGATCCCGGCGGCGCCCCGGCCGGATCCGGCCTTCCCGGCGCGGAGCCGGACCGCGGCCAGCACCGGCGCTGCATCCGGGGTGGAGATGGTCACCGCCAACGGGGACAACCCTTTGCGCAGGACCTGCCGGTTCGCGATTTTGGTGTGACCGAAGGAGGCGCCCTGCTTCTGGTGGCCGTACACCGGCCGCAACAGCGAGTCGACATCCACCCGGGCCTGGACCTCGATTCCTTTGAGCAGGTCTGTCCCCTGGACCAAAGCCAACAAATGCCGGGTCAACACCGCGTCGAGTTGCCGGACGTGGCCGTGGGTGAATTCCCGCAGATGGATCCCCAACGTCGACGGCGCATAGACGAAGTTGAACACCTTTTTCATTCCGCCGGACCGCACCACCTGCAGGTCGTCGATGCTGTCGGCGCCGGCGGCCAGTCCGGCGATGATCGACGTCAGCTTCCCGGCCGGGTTCGCCCCGCCGGAGCGGACCCGTTCGTCGGTGAACCGGACGTGATCATCGAGTAGCTCCGACAGGCCGGCCTGTTCGGCCAGCGCCATGACCGGGATCAGCCCCGCGCAGGACACCAAATTTTCGTCGTCGAACACCGCGCCATCGGTCCGCCAGCTGTGCGACAATCTCACTGAAAGTGTCCTTCCGATCCGCGTCAATCCGGTCCTCAACAAACCGATTATCGCAGCTCAAGGGCACTTTCTTCATGTCCCACGCCGGTCAGCACCCCAGCGGGTCGACGGATTCAGGCTTAGCGCCGGATCCTGTACCGCTACGGCAAGTGACCGGTATTGCATTGGATGCGCTTATCGACTCCCACCCTCCGCTACACATCGCCGGACCAATCCAGCGAATTTGCCAGCCTAACAGCTCCGGCTGACGGTTGCTGCTGCGAATACGCCCCCGCGCAAGCCGGAATATCGGCGCCCTTTCACCCGACGGCCACCACTGCCGTGCAACGGCACGGGCCGGCTCCGCTCGGCTCGGCACAGGTAGTACGGCGCAACCGATCAAGCCCGAAGCTGACGCAGCCTAACCACGGGATACGAACGGTGAGGAGAATCCGGCCGGCTGTAAACGCGGCGGCCCACGGCCAAAACACTAAACGTTGACGGCCCGAGTATGACCTGCCGTTCGTGTCGCCAGGACGGATCCCAACTACCGTTCACCGGGGCCGCCGAGTGCACCACGTCGATCTCGAAGATCACGCTATACAGGGAATGGGCATGACCAGCGGCAATGTAAGGCGAGACGGTCGTATGGAGAAACTGGTCCCTACTCCAATAGCGCCCTCCGCCCATCACGTCGCCGGGCTGCAGGGCGAAGAGCTGAGCGCCACGCTTGCTATCCCGCTCGCAGCAGTGCTCGGCCCTCAACAACGTAAGCGGTGCAGTCAGCGGAACCGATATCCCTGTAGCCCCGCGGATACGGGCCAACGCTTCAAGCTCATGCGGCCGTGGATCTGACCGCGCCTGCGGGTTCTTCGTAATCGGCGGGCCGATCTCGGCATCCTCCGGAGTCACTGCAATACCGAGCGCAACGTGGTGCGCAAGGAGCGATTTGTATGCGGCGGGCAGTGGATCGTCCAGGTAGGCCTGCGTCGGTTGCCCGAAGCCAGTCGCAGCGGCCACCGCCAGGTGAAATTCTGCGAATGGAACGCCGCACTCTTCCCAAGGAAGGCGATCGAACGGGTGATACTTTCTCAGAAACCACAGCGCCATGTCCTCCGCGACCGTTAACGACCGCGCTTGTCGGCTCTGCGAGCGTAAAGAGATGCCTCCAGAAACCGAAGCGAGCAGAGCGCGGAATCGCCCCGATGTCAGCGCTTCTCCCAAATGGAGCCGGCAGCGAAGCCGTTGGCGTAGCCCCGTCGCTGGGCGGCGGCCGCCGTTCCGTCGACCTTCGCTTGGGCGTTGGCGACCTTGTCGACGGCGGCGACCGCGGCCCGCCAGTACGTGTCGGACGGCCCGCGGAGCTGCTCGGTGGGGACGGGGTAGATGCCGAATCCCTGTCCGTGCCAGTGCTCGCTGAGCATCTGCCGGTACATCGCCTCGTACTGCGGTGTCCGCGCGATCCGCCGTTCGTTGCGTTTCCCCCAGATGTTCAGCCAGATCCAGCCGACGACAAGGGCGAAACCTACGTACAGGAAGATGGTGAACCCGACATCCGTCGACCCACTGGACTGGGCCGCCGTCATCCACTCCGGTGGTGCGCTGGCCTGCGTGGTAGATCCGATGCCCGACAGGGTGTGCATCATGTCGTTTGCGGAGGACGGCGGCGCCGCGGGGTCCGTGTCGAGGGTCAGGAAAATGATCATTCGAGTGCTCCAGGTCAGTATCGGCAGGCATTCACGTTCGGCCTAGTGCGGAACGGTATCCCCTTGTAGAACGCTTGTCCACTGCCGCCCGCGATGCGCTGCCGAGGTCGTCCTATGCAGCGACGCCGGTGGCCCAGTAGCGGTAGACGACGGCATCCTGCACTTCGGAGTTGCCGACGTTGGTGATCTGGATGAAGTGATGCGAGTCAGGCGCTTCCACCTGCATCTGGACTCCGTCGAAAACGCCGATGAAAGTGGTGACGTGGCCGTGGTAGCCAACGATGTCGCCCGGTTGCGCCTGCGCCCAAGACACCGCTTTCGATGGATCTCGTTGATCACCGGAGATCCGCGGAATGGACGCCCCATACTTCCCCGCGATGAAGCTGGTCAGGCCGGAGCAGTCGAATCCGACGATGTTGCAGTCGTTCTCAGCCCCGTCCGGCCCGCAAATTCCCAGGCTCGGACCCGCCGGTCCGCCCCCGCCCCAGCTGTAAGGGGTGCCGAGCCAGGTCAAGCCGGCGGCGATCGCCGCGGCCACCTTCACATTCGGGGCCTGGATGACCCGGCCGACCATGTTCGCGGGCACGTGCGGATTCGGCGGAATCGTGATCGCGGTCCCGCTGTAGGTCACCGGGACCGGTCCGAGGCTTGATCCGGTCGGCGACTGCGCCGACCCGGTGGTGACTCCGACCTGCTGGACAGCGGTCTGGGCGGGGACGATCCCTCCCCCGGTATCACCGAAGTACTTCTGGAACATGCGGAAGAAGTTGCGGTTGCCGTAGGCGCTGCACTTGTCACCGGCCCCTGGGTAGGCGACCAGCGCCGCCGCGTTCGGCTGGTACGGGGTGTACACGTACAGCGAGGCGGTAGCGATGTTGGCGATGGTCACCGAACCGCTACCGCAGCGGGTGTTCTCGGTGTTCCACAGGATGCTGTAGGTCCCGACGCCGTAGTTCCACTGGTGCAGCGGGATGGTGGTCTTCAGTTTTGCCCAGGTGTTGCTCATTCCCTGGAGTTGGTTGATGAAGCCGGCGTGGGTGGGGTCGCAATTGGCGCTGCCGTCGGCGGCGTCCGGGCAGTTCCAACCCCACGCGGCCGCGTAGTTGCTTCCCGTCGGGTTCGCCCGGTCCAGCCCTTGCGATTCGGTCTGCAGCTTCACCAGCATGACCTGCGGGTTGATCCCGCAGGCTTGGGCGGCGTCCCAGATGGCCTGCGCCGCTGATGATCCCGCGCCCGCCGGGATCTGCTTGCAGTACGCCGAAGCTGCCTTCGCCGGGTAAGTGACATGCAGATTTTTCAGGCACCAGACGTTGGATGCGGCGCAGTCGGTGTCCTGCGCGACGATGAACGTCTGGATCTGGGCCACGCTCATCGCCGCGGCGTTGTAGAACGTCGCGTCGGAGATGATGTTGCCCGGGTCCCACGCCGCGGCGGCCCCGCCCACCCTGGTGCCGGTGGTGACGGTGTAGCTGGCCGTGCAGGCCGCGCCGGTGCTGACCGCAGCGACGGCCGGCTCGGCGGCAGCGGAGCCGGCGCTCACCGCGCTGGTTCCGGTCCAGATGGCGTTGACCAGCGCCGCTGCCATGGGTTGCCAAGGTTGAACGTTGACGCCGACGCCGGAGCCCTGGACGACTTCGCCGACCTCCCAGTCCTGCCGGGCGTCGGTGTCATAGCCGGGCACGCGACTGGCGAGCTGGTTCAGGAACATCCAGCTGGCCCCGGCCGGGTCGGTGCGGGGGTACTGCACGTAGATGTTGTCCGCCGGCGGCGACTGCTGGAACAGACCCACATATTTCCCGTGCACCGCGGCCGGGTTGAACGTCGACTCCTGCATGGCCACGCCCAACGCGATACGCCCCGCCCGCTCGGTGAGCCCCATACCTTCGGCGACACCGACGATGGTCTGCCCCATCTCCATCTGGTCCGCGGTCAGGGTCACTCCGGCGAAAGCGCCGCCGGGTTGGGGTGCGAAGGTCACCGAATCCGGGTTGAACGCGGAGGCCGCGGTGGTCGACGCCGGTTGTGTCGCCGCGGCGGCGGCCCGCAACGCCTGGCCGGTCGTAGGTGCTGAGGTGGGGATGACGACGTCGGCGGGTTGCGCCGCGGTGATGCCGATGACCTGCGCGCCGCAATGCCCAGCCTGGTCCTGGGTGTTACCGGACATCGCCTCGGCGCTGAGCATCACGGCACCGAGGATCAACGCGACGACCAGTCCCCACAGGCGCAGTTTCCACTTGAGGAATTTCATCCCGCCGTCACCGCCACGTCGACCAACCATCGCCCATCGGCGCCCTGGAGGACCCGCCGTGTTTCCGCGAGATTCTGTTGACCGACGATCTTTCCGGCCCGGTTCACATAGGCGCGGCGCGCCAGTATCACCACCCACCGGGTGCCGGCCGATGACGGCGCCTCGGCCGACACGCTGGCCCGCACTGATCCGCACACCGAGGTCAGGCCGGCGGTCACCACCTGGGTCCACATCTGTTCCGTGACACCTTGACTGCGGTCTTGCGCCCATCCGAGCGCGGTCATCCACGGCTGCACAGTCGCGATGTTCGTGTTGGCCGGGTCGTTGAGCGGTTGGTAGCACCACGCCGCCAGATACGCCGCCGCCACCGCAGCCGGGTCGGTGAAGTCGGCCGGCACGGAGATGAGGCGGGGGACGCTCGGCGCCCGCGTCAGCACCGCCACCGCTCCACGTTCGACGGAACCACTGGTCATCGACGCAGCCGTCGTGGTGGTCGACGCGGCCGTGGTGGTGATCGACAAAGTCCTTGAGGTGACGGTCGTCGACGTGGTCCTTGAGGTGACGGCCGACGCAGGTGCGCTGGGCGGCGCCGCTGATTCCGTGGAATCAACCGGTCTCGTTGATGTCGCGCTGTTGGCCGGCCACAGCGGCACCGACGCGACGGTCTGAGCGGCCGACGGCGACACAGTGGTGCCGGCCGAAGTGCACCCGGCTACCAGCACGACAACGGTGAGTACACCGGCCACCACCAGTGCCAGGCGAGGTAGTTGCGTCCCCGTCCCGGTCATGTTCGGAGGTTCCGCAGATCCACCCCGTCGGCGCCCGCGAACAAGGTCGTCTCCGACTTCGTCGCCAACGACCGGTACTTGTCGTCCAGGACCTGATCGGTTTCGATGACGTCCCATTCGGTGAACGGCCGGTCAATGCCGGCCCGACCCCGCAGTTTCGGCCCCATCAGATGGTCGACCAGATACGCTGCTCCGTCGACCACATGGACGGCCCTTCCCCGGGGCAGGGTCGGGAGCTGCTCCGCGACCCGGTCGGACATCGGAACCATGGTGCGGGTCGCCGCGATGGCGTCGGCCCGCTGCCGGTAGATGATCTTCGTAGCGCAGTCCGTGATCATGTCCAGCATCGCCCGTTGAGCCACCTCACCACCCATCAGCGAGTCTGTGACCCGGTGACTGATCAGCACCGTCCCCGCGCCGGTCGCGCGGGATCGCCGCTGCCCGGAGTTCATCCGCTGCAGGAGCGGCCCGAACCGGGACATCCGCCACACCTCGTCGTAAGCGATCCACCACTGCTGCACCTGGTACAGAAACGCCAGTTCGATGATGGACTGCGTGCACGCCATCGACATCGCCACGGCCGCGTCGTTCTGCTGCACCCGCGACATGTCCACGCACATCGCCTGCCGGCCCAAGTCGATGCGGTTGGCGTTGCCGACGCCGTCGACCAGCCCCTTCATCGACCCTTCGGTCAGCCGGCGCAGACACAACCCGATGTCGCGGATCTCGTCCTGCAGTCGATCCAACGGCATCCGCACGGTGTCGGCCATGGATTGCGACGGCGCCAGCAGTAGATCAACCACCGGGTGCAGGCTGATCGGCCGGATCCGCGACAGCTGGCCCGAGGCGCTGTCGAACTGGGAGGCCTCCTTCAAGGCCGCCTCGATCGACGTCGTCTCCACCGGGTTCAGCTCCCGTTGGTTGGGCATCAGCGTTTCGCACAGCGATTTGAGCAGCTCCTGCCAGTGGGAGAACACGACGTCCCACCACAAGGCCTCATTCATGCCGGCGACGCTGGGCATCGGCGGCAACGCCAGGGCGTTGAGCCGGTCCGGCATTCCCGGGCCCAGCCGCAGGACCAGGCCGTCCATGGCTTCCACGACCGGTACCCATTCGCCGCGGATGTCCGCCGGTACGACGAACGGCCGGCCGAACCCGTTGTGCCGGATCAGAAGACACTTCCCGGCTGAGGACTTACCGGACCCGATCACACCGGAAATGAAGATCCCGGAATCCCCGACCCGGCCGAGTTTGCGGTGCTCCCACGGGTCGATGTGCCACAGCCCACCGGAGATCACCTCACGCCCGAAAATCGGTCCGCGCTGCGGCAACGGCTTACCCGACAACCACGGATACAGCCCGCGGAGTGCCTCAGTGGACTCCGTGAGCTTCGGAATCGAGATTTCCCACGGCACCCGGCCGGGGAACCTGCCGACCGCTCCGGCGCCCAGATAACCCAACCGCCGGGTCAAACCGGTGCTGGTGCCCAGGGTTCGGTCCTTCTTCTCCTTCCCACCGGCCAACGCGACCAATTCCCGGCGGTCGGCGCGGTTCACCGCCTCATGAATCGGAATTATCGGGGCGGTACCCGCTTTCGACGGATCGTCCTTCTTCACAATCGCGGTCATCAGCTGATTCCCCGTGCCAGCGGCAAAGCTCCGATGTAAAACGCCTGATCGGTCTCCACGGACCAGACAGCGCCCTCCATGTTCGAGGCGTTCAACGCGGCCTCGATCTGCGCCGAACCGTCCTCCAACTCAGCAACCGTCCGCGCGGTCAACGTCACCACGACCTTCACGTGAAAGTTCGCGTAACCCTCGACCAGAGCCGCCTCATTGCGGTCCGTGTCGTGACGTTCCCGCGCATCGGCCCGGGTCCGGCGACGGCCGATCTTCTGATTCACCTTGTCCTTGCCGTCCTGCGTGGACAGTGCCTCATCGATGCGTCGCGCCGCCGTCCGAGAATCCAACGGTTCCAACAGGATCGACACCGTGTGCCGACATGGGACGTTCAGCAGCAATGGCTGCATGAACCCGACGATGACGCCGGTCGACGCGCGGGGAAACTCCTCCACCCACCACGTTCGGGAGACGTGATCGTTGTGCGCGTAGTAGGTGCGCGCCGGGCGCCCGGTCATCGGACCGGCCGTCGACGGTGACACCCCGGACGGGAGGCCGTAGTCACCGCCGGCCGAGTCGCCCTGCCCGCCGCCACGTCGAGCGACCATCGCCGCCGACGACGGGTCGAACGCATCCCGCACAACCTCGGCCATCCCGCGCGGAGGGAGCCACCCGACGACGTCGACGCCGGCCGCCTCCAGGTCCGCCTGTACGGCCCCGCCGTACCGGAACGCAACCGATGCCTTCCCCAGGTCGCCGCCGCCGGATTCGCGGACCAGCCGGCGCGCCTTGCCCGGGTTGATCCGGATCGCAACATAGGACTCGTGCACGATTCCGCGTCCCGCCTCGGACGCCAGCAGCGACTCATTGGTGTACTGGGAGAACGACGACCCGTGGCCGCCTCGGCGGTTCCACTCCCGCGCGGCTTCCTCCCCCAGATCGGGGATGACCCGCTCCAGGCACTGGATCGCCACGATCGGGTTCTGCCGGGCCGCCAGGGCGTCCAACAGTCGCTGGAACCCGACGTCGTAGGCGTTGGCCAGCGCGGTGTCCAGCAGCGGGTACGTCTGACCAGTCACCTCCATCACCACCACCACCGACCCGTCGCTGCGGTCAAACGCCGCGCCGACCTCGCTGCCGTCGTCGCTGACCGGAAACCCCAGGAACTCGACCTTCGACAGCGGCCCAGGAAGCCGCGGCTCGGTCCGGGGCGTATCGGCCGTGTCCGTGGGCAACCGCCGGTGCACTCCGTTGCGGTACTGCCGCTGCCCGGTCAGGCCCACCACAACATTGGCGATCGCCGCCGGCGCGACATCAGAAATGGCCCGGCCGCCGATCCGGATGAACCCGATCGGGGCGGTCAGGACCGCCGCGGCCAGGAACCACCAATTGGGGTGCGGCCCGCTCCGCAACGATCGGACGAAGAAGATCAGCAGATACACCGCCCCGCCGATGAACACCGCCTGGCCGACCGTCCGGCCGGCGATGATGCCGCGGTCCCGGCGCTTGCCGAACACCACCCGCAGTTCGTCCACCGCGTCGCTCATCGCGAATCCCTTTCATTGCCCGTCGCATCGGACGACCCGGCAACCGGCGGATCGAGACGGGAGCGTTCGATGCGTGCCGTCCTTCCGATACCGATCCGGCCGATCGCAATCGGCACGCTGGTGTTCCATTCGCTGCAACGGAACGGGTACATCTCGGGGCGATCCTCGTTGCCGATCGGAATTGTTGTCATCGTTTGTCTCCATTTCCTCTGGTGGAACCGGTGTCCGGGCGGCGCCGTGGGGGTGCGTTGGTCCGAGGCGGGGTAGTCCCTGCCGCCGGTGGTGGCGCCGACGGCGGCGGCGGTGGTGCTGACGCGGGTCGGCCGGGCGCCGGTGCCGGCGGCGCCTGCGGACTGCCCGCCGGCGCCTGGCCCGACGAGGATTCGTGCCGCGGGCGAGTCGGGTTCGCCGCTCGTTGATCACCCGGTCTCGGCGCGGCGCTGGGCGCCCCCTGCGGTCCCCCCGTGGTGCTGCCGCCCTTCGGTGCTGGCGCGCTGGAGGAAGCTGACCCGCTCTCCCCGCTGGATCCAGATCGCGCCGGCGGAATAGCTGCCGGGGCGGCGGTGGGAGGCGGCGGCGGAATAGCTGCCGGGGTGGCGGTGGACGGCGGCGTTGCTGGGGCGCCGGCGGTAGCAGAACCGCTGTCGCCGCCGGATCCGGATGTCCCCGGCGGAATAGCTACCGGGCCGGCGGGCCGAGGCGACGCAGACGTTGCTGGTGCGCCAGTTTGCGGGTGACGGTCCGCCGCGGCGACGGCCTTCGGTTGACCGGGGCTGGCCGGTCCGGCCCCATCCGCGGCCGGGGCCGGTCGAACCGCTCCCGACCCGGCTGCGGCTCCGGCCTTTCCGGTTGCGCTCGGTCCCGGCGGCGACGATGGCGCTCCCCCGGGGACGGCGGAGCTGACTCGCGGCGCAGTGGTGACGTCGCTGGAACTGCCGACCTGTGGGGCCGCGCCGGGGTTGCTGCCGTCAGGGTCGGCTGCACCCGGTGCCGGCCGGGCCGGGCCGGCGTTGCTACCGCTGTCAGCGTCTGCCGGGGGGTTCCCCGGGGCGGCGGGATCCGGTGTCGCCGACCCGGCGTTCCCATCGCTGGACGCCGGTGGCGGCGTGGCCGGCGGGCCACCCTTGGTCACTGCTGGGCGCGCCGCAGCAGTAGACCCTACCGACGGGGCCGAGCCGCCGCTGCTCGTACCGAACTTTCCTTGACCGGAGTTGCCCCCGGTTCCGCTGCCGTTGCCGCCCGCGCTGTTGGACCCACCGCCGGGCGCTGCCTTCGACGTCGCCGGCGCAGTCTCGCTGCCAGCATTGCCGGACATAGTTTGTGCCAGTGCGGCGGCCCGGGAGACTCCGCCTTTCGCTGCGGCTCCGATGCTCCTGCCCAGGCCGCCGGCGGCCTGCATTCCTTGCGCGGCGGAGAACAGTCCGCGCAACGCGCCCAGGCCGCCGGCACCGACGATGGGGAACATCTGCACGATCAGCCACGGAGCGACCGCAGCCACCAACAACAGCGCAACAGCCCCGATGAACCCGCCGAGCGTTCCCAGATCAGCCGCGTTCGACGCCGACTTGGCCACCAGGGTGATCGCCGGGCGCAGCAGGATGATCATCCACAACATTCCCCAGCCCCGGTGGATCCACTTCTGCGTCGCTTCCGGTCCGGCATAGCCGGACGCCTGCAGGATCATCAAACTGATGGCCAGCGGGATAAATTGGTAGGAGACACTCAAAATGACGTACACGACCAGTGCGGCGAGCATGCCGACCAGACAGACGACGGCGACCAGTAGCCACCCGATCACCGGGTTGCCGCCCAGACTCACCGAGGCGCCGGTCAACGCGTCGGCCAGGCCGCTCAATGCTTGTCCCGACGACGTTGCCGAGCCGGCGATCGCGTCGGACACCGACCCGGACAAACCCCACACCAGGGTCAAGATCGTGGAACCGGCGCCGATCGTGACACCCCACTTGGCCAGACCGACGCTCGCCGGGATCATCAGTCCCATCCGCCCGGTCAGCGTGGCGAACAGCAACGCGATCAGGAAGAAGATGATGACCAGCATCGCGGACACCGCAGCCAAGGTGTTGAACGTCCCGGCCGACGTCGCCAGATCCGGAACATTCGCACCCTTCGCCGCCTTCGACACCAAGCCTGTCGTCGTGGCCATGGCCTTGGCTGCCTGCTCCGCCATGCACTTTCCGAAGTCGACGGAGCAGGAAACGACACCCCAGACTTTGTCCCAACTGTCGGTGGCGGTGGCCACAGCCGCCCCGGTTGCGCCCGCGAGGATCAGCTTGGGCAGAAGGCCGGCGGCCAGTCCGCCGGCCGCGGCGATCGCGTAGGCGCCGCCGGCCACGATGAGGCCGGTCAAGATCCATTTGCGGACGGTCGGCCAGTTCTTACCCGAGTCCAGAACGCCGATCCAGTCGTGGAAGCGGCCGTCAGGTCCGTTGATGTTCAGCCAGTTACCGAGAGAGACGTTGAGTACGACGGTGTTGGCGTTGAAGGCTTGGCAGTCCTTGACCGCCTGATAGTTCGCCGCCGAGGCAGCCGGCACTGAAGGACAGTGCAGAAACATCGCGGTCAGGCACAGTGGATTCACCAGATCGCCACTGTCGCAATAGTTCATCGGTTTCGTCGGCGAATAGGCCCACTTGTTCAAACTTGCCGACAGCAAGTTCCACGAGGCTGTACCGCCCAGGATCGAGGTGCCGTTGCGATCCCGGGCCGGGATCGTCGCCAAGCTCGCCTGCAGCGCGTCCAACGAACCTTGATCCGGTTGGTCGTAGTAGTCAAAACCCCAGGGCGAATCACTGGAGGACTTCCCAAAAGGAGCCAGATCAGCAGCGCAGGAACTCAGGTACTGCGGATCCGGGAGATGAGCTTTAGTTGCGCTGCCGTCGTAGTTGTATCCCGCCCCGGCCAGCGGCATCAGCCCGCCGTCCTCCTTGTCACCGGGGACATCCGCCGCCGGCGGACCCGGCCACGGGGCGGTGACGAACCCGATCTTGTCCTGTCCAGGAAGGTTCCCGACGGCGTTGATCAGGTCACCGAACTGGCGGACGTAGTCCATCTCGTACAGGCCGATGTCGCCGCCCTTGGCCTGGCAGGACGGCCCCGTCTGGGTCTTCGTCAACGGGGAGTCGGACGCGACAGCTGATTCCTGGGAACGCTTCGCGCCCAGGTAACGGGCGGTGAAATCGGCCGATCCGGGCACCAGCGCCCGCAACTGAGCGGGGAAGTTCTTCAACTGATCCCCGCTGATCGACGGCACCACAGGCGCGGCCGATGCGATACCGGACCCCACACCAGCCAGGCCCGACACCGCGACCAACATGGTCACGGTGATCCTGACCGTCCACCGCCGCCACCTCACCGCGACGGTTCCGAGATGAAGGAGATGACGGTCAGCCACGGCACCACCACCACCGGCGGTGCCAGCTTGGTGGCCCCAACGTCCTGCACCCGCCAATCACCGTCGGCCCACTGCATCGTCAACACGAACGCGGTCGCCAACGGCGTCGACGCGGCGGTAGCCGTTGTCCTGGTCTCCACCCACTCAATCCCGACCCGAGCAAAGTCGCCGGTGCCGTCCAGTTGCACGGTCGGCAGCGTCGAAATCGACGCCCCGGTCAACACTCCGGCGGTTTTCACATCGGGGGCGAAGTTGTACACCTGCGCCTGCGCATTGGTTGCGCTCGCCGCCGGCGAACACACCGTGGCCGTGTCCAACCCGGCACACACCGTCGGAGCCAGGTTCAGCAGCAATGACACCCCGGCGGTGGCCTGAGTGTTCGGCACCGCCAACATCCGCAGGTCCAGACCGCCGGTGCTTTGCCGCAGCCGCAGCCCGGCGACCAACGCGTTCACCGCCGACGTCTGCGCACCCACCGCATCATGGCTGTACCCGGCCGGCACCCCGGAGGCGGTGAGGAACGGGCTCACCACCGTCCCAGCGGTCGGCGTGCCGGCCGCCGGGGCGGTAGCCCGCCCCGCGACAAAAACGCCAACCGCGACAACCACAACCGCCACTGCCGCCAGCACAGTTCGCAGCCCGAACCGCTGCCTCGACCAATCCGACATGTCATTCCTCTCAACGTTTCGGGCCCGGCAAACTCGGCGCATCAACGGCGGAAATGCGCCGCCTGTTGACCGAGGTCAGGCGCTTTTTTGAAACCAGCCGTAGATCGTGTCGACACCGGTGGTCGAGAGCGCAACGATCCCGCCGACGGCGAACCCACCGATGATGCCGCCCATACCAAGGGCTTTCGCCTGACTGAATCCCAGTCGCGGAGCCAGGACAACCATGAGCGCTCCCAACAGGATCGCGATGATCCCACCGACGATCACATAGGCCGCCAGCGAGTTGGCGGCCTGCTGCATACCGCCGATGCCCGGCGTGTTCTTCATGTCCGGAATGATCGGGGGAAGGTTCAAGCCGCCACCTGCCGCTGGCGCCGGCGGCGGGGTGGTCGGGCCAGCGGCCAGGTAGCGGGCGTACACCTCGTGCACCACATCGTTGATCGTTGATTGCATGAACTGCTCCTTCGTGGCAGGGCGGACTCGGCCGCATTGTTGCGTTCCGAGTGGGTATTTCGGCGGTGGACATTGAACATCTGTTGTGCCGGCCCGCTATTGCGTCGCCCGCTGGGCCGGGCGGTGATCAGCGGGCGGCCACCGCGACCGCGGCCGACAACGCCATCGCCGCGCCGCCGCCGTCGCCGGCGCCGGCCGGCGCGGACCGGGCCACCAATGCCGGCGTCAGCCCGATGGTGACGACTGCGGCCGACACATCGGTAACCGCAGCCAGGGCCGCCTTCACCTCCCGGGTCCACCGGGAGTCCGCGCCGACCGCGGCGACCACCGCCCGCCGGCGGCAATTCACCGCGCCGCCGCGGTGGACCTCCCGAAGAAAATCGGCCGTAGTCCGCAGTTCCTCCGCCGACAGTCGGCACACCAACACCAACAGATCCGGGACGATCTGCTCGGCCAGCCGCAACAACCGCTCATCTTCCGAGCCGCCGTCCACGATCACCAGCGATGCGAACTCCGCTGCCGCCGCGGCTGCGAGGTCTGCGGCGGCCGGCCCGGCCGCGCTGGTGCCCCCCTCGATCAGGGCACTGCGCCCACCCGCGCCGGTCCACGACTGCTGCCCGATCCGGGTGGTCAACGCAGCAACGTCGCTGTCCCACTGGTACCGGGTGACCGTGTCGGCGCTCAGCCGCGCGGCCAGACCTCGTGAGCGTTGCCGGTTGCCATCCAGCAGCAACGACGGCACCCCCCGCGCGGCCCACGTCTGCGCGATCACCGCAGTCAGCGTTGACACCCCGACACCGGCGAACACAGACCCGACAACGACCTTCCGGCGTTCCCCCGAACCCAGCCCGGCCGCCAACAGCGACGCCGCGGCCTTGCGCCGGGCCAGACCACGCAACGCCAACACGTCGCCGACCGGAGAGGTCGGCGCTCCGGGGATCCGCACCGACGGCGCCGCGGCCGCCGTCCGGGACGCGGATAGCCCGCGGTGCCAGGACATCTCCACCGGAACGCCACCCCATCCGGGGTCCATACCGATCCCCTCCGGGATCACCAGCGGTGGCTCCGGAACCGAAGCCGGCTGCGGCGACCCGGTGAGCGGCGTGGTCTCCTCGCGGGCCGGTGACACTGTTGCTGCGGGTTCGTCGTCGGCCGCCGCCGCCGCCGGTTGCGCCGGCCCGGCCGGTTCAGCCGGGGACGCCATCAGGTATTTGTGCAGCCCGACCGGAACGGCGCGCAGCGGCTCGGTGATCGGATCGGCCACCCCGGCGGCAGCTTCCGCCGCCGGCCACTGCCCCACCCGTTGCGCCAGCGCCGCGTACAGGTCGCTGTCGGATTGCACCTGCCCCCACGCCGCGTCCTGAGCATCCAGCCCGGCCGCCGGGGCGCCGGGCCGGTGATACAGGCGGTCGATCTCCGACTGGCTCGGGTACGCCACCCCCGCCACTTCGACGGCGGGACGAGCGTTCCGCCGGCCAGTCCACCGGGCAAGTCGTGACCGTCCAGACGTCGCCGCCATGGCCGGGGCGGGCGCCGCCGTCACAGGTACCGGTACCGGCGCGGACGGGACGGGCACCTGCCCGGACGAGCTGGGACCGGGCGGCGCCCACCGCGGATCCGCACCGGCCGGAGGAGCGGGAAACACCGGCACCGGCGGCATCGACGAACCCTCGTCCAGATAGTCGAACTGGGAATCGATCGACGGGCGTTTGGCCATCACGCCGGCACCACCACGGTGCTGCGGCTGGACGTATTCGACAATGAGCCCGATGTCGTCTCCAGCCACCACGTCACCGACCCGGTGATCGACACCGACCCGCTGAACGTGCCGCCACCGGACGCTCCGGACACCAAGGTGACCTGCCGGCCACCGGACTTGCCCTGCACCATCAGTACGACCCGCACAGGTCCGCCGTCCGTACTCACCGACGCCGTGATGCTGAGCCGCCCACCACCGGCCGATGCCGAGCCTCCCACGGACAGTTGCGTCGGCCCGGCCGGAGCCTGCACATGCGTGGCCGGCGGCTCCGCGGTAGGCACCTGGACGTGCGTGGTCCGCAGCTCCGCCGTTGGCTCCGGCGCCTGGGTGATCACCACCGTTCGTGTGGTCGGCTCGGTGTGAGTCTGCCGAGCCGGAACGTGGATGGTGTTCGGCACCGCCGGCGCCGGCGCCGGCGCGGGCGCGGAGGCCGCCCGGGCGGAGGTCCGCGGCGCCGGATTGGCCGCGCTCGTCCTGCGGGTCGGCGCCGGATGCGGTGTCGTCTTGGGACGGGCGGTGACCGTGACGGTCGACTTCGCGGTCGTCGGGGTGGGTGTCGCCGTGGTCACCGTGGTGACCAGCGACGTCGATACGATCGGGGCGGCGGTCACCACCGCCGGCGTGGCCGGCGTCGGGGCCGGGGTCGACCCTGCGGCGTCGGGCATCGACCGGCCCAGGGTCAGCACCCCGCCGATGGTCAGGCCGACCACGGCCACACCGGTACCGACCAATATCGCCGCGCGTCGCCGCGGGCGGGACCTTTCCCGCCGCTGGATCGCCGCGATCTCCTCATCGGAGAACCAGCCGATCTCCTCCGGCATCTGCGGGCCGGTCATGCCGCGCCTTTCCGCAAACCCAGGGCGCCGCGCAGCGCGGCCACCGTCAACCTGGAGTAGGCGAGCTGGGTCCGCGGCTTCAAATTCGCCCAGTCGATCGAACCGGGACCGGCCGCCTTGTCGAACTCCACCACCTGCACATGTCCCTCGCCGCAGATCCGCTCGAACACGCCGATGATCTTGAGATAGTCGCGGACCCGCACTGCGGTGCTACGGGCGGTGAGCATCACCGTGGCGGTGGACACCAGCCCACCGAAGCCGCGCTTGTCCAACGCGGTGATGCCCTCCAGACCCAGCTTCAGTCCATCCGGGTCCAGGTCGTAAGCCAGCACCAGCTCATCGGCCAGCGGCAACGCCGCCGAGAAACTCTGATGCCCGGACGAGGTACCGCCGTCGGCGACGGTGAGCTGAAACGACCGGCGGAACATCTTCAAGATGTGGCTGATCTGCTCGAAACTCACATCGTGGACCTCGGCCTCGGGCACGTCGTCGTTGTGGGCCACGAAGAACCGGCCCACCGCGTCGAAGAACCGATCCAGTTCAACCGGGGAGGTGATGTCCGGTGCCATCGGCGCGAGCTGCACCAACCGGCCGGTCGTCGGCGCGGCCCGGCCGCCGGCCCGGCGAAGCAACGTCCCACCGTCGGGGTTCAGGTCGACCCCGGCCGTCTTCCCCGACAGGATCGCTGCCGCGGTCATGCCGATCGCTGCCGCCGCAGTGGTTTTCGTGCCGCCGCCCTTGCGTCCGCCGCACAGGATGAACCGGGAACCGACCGACGGCGCCCAGTAAGTGCCCAGCGCGGCCAGTTCGGCGCGGACCGTTGCAAGTTCCTTTTCGGTGGCGCTCAAACCGAGCATTCCAACCCCCTCAACGAGACGACAACAGAGCAACGTCGGCCGATCAACGCGTCGCACACGCTGACGCGAACCTGCACACCGCAACCCCAATGGACCCTCACGCCAAGGAGTGCTCGCAACCGCGGCGAGCTAGCGCACCACCACCCGACCCCACCGACAGATGAAGCAGCACACAGACAAACGCCAACCACAACGACCAGGGGCGCCAGCTCCGCCGGCCTATCTTTCCAACAGCACTTTTCCTCCCCGCTGGCCACCGATTGTCGGGCCGCGGCGTTTCAGTCAACCCACACTCCGTTCTCCGGGGCTGACTGAAACACCTTCCACAGCCCACCCTTCGGCTTCTTGCCAGCGGGAAAGAAAAAACGGTCAGCCAAGGACCACTCGCAACACACCAGGAGGCCACGCATGACCAGTCCCAGCCCGGCAACCGCCACCGTCAACGACCTGTTCGCCGCCACCCGTAGCGAACCCACCTACCGGCACACCAGCCACGACCAGCGGAGCGTCACGACCTACTGGACCCTGCCCGGCGCAACCCCCGACGCCCACCAGTTCACCGCCTCCGCCGAACTGCGCGTCACCCATGACAAGGACGCCAAGCAGTACCGCGCCACCCTCCGCAGCACCACGATCCGGCTCTACCCCTCCGGCGGATTCGGCCAGTCGTTCCAGCTCGGCGGACCAGCCACCCAGGTGTGCGTCCTCACCGCGACCGCAACCCGGTTCAGCGCCGTCAACTTCGCCAAATTTGCCCGGACCGTGACCACCACCATCGACCACAACGCCGCCGGCATCCCCGAACCCAGCTCCGCCAACGCCTGATTCCACGAATCAAAAACCCACCCCGCCGAACGATCCAGGAGCAACCGAGATGTCCAGCAGCCGGCACCGCACCGTCCACCCCGACTACGCCGACAAAGTCATGCAGTTGATGATCCGCGACGAAACCCCGCAGCCGCTGCCCGGCAGCCCCGCCCCGATCGTCATTGGCCCGACCACCGCCATGCCGCGAACCCGCGACGCCGCCCGCTACGGCCAGGGCTCACTGATCGCCCACATCGTCATCACCGGCGACCACGGAAACAGCTGCACCACCGTCGTCGTCGAACCCGACCCGACCGGGTGGCGCCCGCGGCCCGCGTTCGAGGTCATCGCCCAGGAAGTCGCGCAGGTTCTCACCATCGACCCCGACGAGCAGGTCGGAGACATGTACGTCATCGACCTCGACCCGGCCGCCGCGGACCGCATCACAACCGCCGGCATCACCGCCGAGAAGAACCCGGCCCGTTGACCACCGCCCCACCGCCCGCCACACCGACGAGCTGACCTCCGCCGCCCTGCGTGATCTCCCCGCCCTCACCCAATACCTGCAACAAGGAGACCCGGACATGCCCACCACCACCCTCACCCGGTCGTACGCCTTCATCGGCCACCTCACCGGCCCGGTCCCCTGCATGATCAGCAACTTCAACCAGAATCTGCCGTGGGACGCAACCCGCCAACAGGTCCTACTCGAGCGTGCCCACCTGGACCAGCTGCTCGATCAGCTCAGCCACGACAACAACCGAGGCACCGCCGTCGCCGTCTCCGACCGGGTCATCGTCGCCTCCGAGAAATCCCAAACCCACGGTGATATCACCCAGCACCACCTGCCCAGCGGAAAGACGTTGCTGTCCTTCGACGCCCGAATCCCGTCCCCGATCACCGATCACTCCACCGGTCAACGCCGCCGTGATTCCACCGAATCAGAACGTGCGGCCCGGTAGCTCACCGGTGTGCGGCACCTGCGCACACCACACGGCCGACCCACAGCCCAACCGGCCCGCGGTCGACACACCGCGTCCCATTTTTTGCATTGACGTCCCGATGAAAGGCCACCGCCATGCCGCCCCGCGCCCGCCCCAACCTCACGTCCGCCGCCATCGGCCCGATCGACACCACCGACCAGGAAGACTCCACCGGCATCGTCGCCTCACTCACCGGCGCCCCCAGCACCGTCACCGGACCGCCCACCAAACCGGTCACCGTCCCCCTGGCCACCATCGTTGCGCACCCGGCGAACGCCCGGACCGACCTCGGCGACCTCACCGACACCATCGCCTCCATGCACGCCCTCGGCGTGATCACCCCGCTGACCGTGGTATCCGTGGATGCGTTCACAGCGGCCAACCCGAAACACCCACGGTTCGATCCGCAGGCACAATGGGTCATCATCGCCGGGCACCGCCGGCACGCCGCGGCCGAGCAGGCCGGCCTGGTCGAGCTGCCCATCTCCGTCCGCAACGACCTGGCGGGCGACGAGAACGCCGTCGCCGCCATGCTCATCGAGAACATCCACCGGCAGAGCCTGGCCCCCATGGACGAGGCCGCCGCCCTGCAGCGTCTCGCCGACGGCGGGATGAAGCAGCGGGACATCGCCACCCGCACCGGGATCAGTCAAAGCCAGGTGTCCAAACGCCTGGCCCTGCTCAAACTCCCCGCCGAAGCTCAGGACGCCGTCCGCGCGGGCACGTTACAACTGCAAGACGCCGCCCGGCTGATGGACCTCCCCCCGGCGAATCGGCTGGTCGCCTACGACAACCACATCAAATACCGATGGAGCATCGACGCCGCCGTGAAAGAGGCCCTTCGTGCTCTGGAAGTCGCCTCCGAAACGTCACGCTCCAAAAGCACTCTCGCCCACGACAAGATCCAGATCATCGACCCCCGTACCGAATTCGGACGCGACTCGTGGTCGCACTCCCTGCGCACACTCGCCGACATCGAAGGAGCCCGCCGACACCAGTCGCTGCTCGGGTCCATCACCGAACGGACCGGCGAAATCGAGTACTGGACTTCCGCCGACAAGCCCTGGCCGTGGAACGCACCGACCCCCGGGCCGATCCCCCCGCGTGATTCCACGGAATCAAAACCCGAGGGCGAGCCCGGCGACCCTAACGACATCAGCGACAACCCCGCAAACCCGGAACCGGGTGACGCCTACCGGATCGCTTCCGAACTGGCCTGGAAACTCGAACAGGACGCCGCACGGGAAACCCACGCCACCCACCGCGCCGACCGCATCCGGGACATCACCAGCTATCTCGCCTCCGGCGTCACCCCCGAACAGACGATGGAATACCTCGCCCTGTTCATCCTGTCGATTGCGCCCGACTACACCGACGCCCGCACCCAACACTTCGCGGGGCTCTCCCCCGACGACTGGGACACCGAGCAGGACTGGCTCACCCAGGTCACCCGCCGTAGCTCCGCCGACCGCACCGCCGCCGCCCTCGCCGTTGCCATGACCGGGCTGGAACAGAACATCGCCTACGAGCTGGCCGACCAACCGTTCGACGCCACCGGCCAACAGCACCTCACCGCCCTCATCCAGTACCTGAACGGCGACCAGTGACGGCAGGCACACCGTCCGCCTCCCCGTCCGGCCGGCACACGCCGCCGGTTCATCAACCGCTACTTCCCCTGGAAGGCCAGTCATGACCGTCATCTCCATCGCCAACGCCTCCGGCTCGGCCGGCAAGACCACCCTCGCCGTGACCCTCGCCGCGCTGATCGCCCAATCCGGGATGACCTGCGACCTGGTCGACTTCGACCCGCAGGGCAACGCCACCCACTGGGCCGGGATCGACCTGGACCCGGCCGCCCTGTCGATCGCCGACATCCTGGAGGCCGAGATCGGCACCGTCGACCTCGCCGAAGCCCGACAATCCACCGCCATCCCCGGACTACGGATCGTGCCGGTGCACCGCGACCGGATGGAAGGGATCGAACTGCGGCTCTCCCGGCTCACCGGCGCCGAGCAGCTCCTGCGCGTCGCGCTGGAATCCGACCGCGACCCCGCGCGGGTGACCATCATCGACTGCCCCGGATCTCTTGGCCTGCTCACGGTCTCAGCACTCGTCGCCTCCGAGAAGACGCTCACCGTCACCGCACCCGGCATGAAGGAACTCGGCGGGCTCCCCCTGATCGCCAAGACCTTGGACAAAGTCCGCCGCGTCTACCGGCCGGGACTCACCCTCGCCGGCGTCATCCCCTCGATCATCCCGTCGCGGTCCGCCGGCCGGCACTACACCGACGCCCTCGAGCAACTGCAGGGCAGCTGGACCGACAAGGTCACCCCGACCGTCCGCCGCACCGTCCGTGTCCCCGAGTCCTACGCCGCCCGTGAACCCCTGCCGATCTACGACCCCACCCACCCCGTCACCGACGACTACCGCCAGGTCCTCACCTGGCTCACCGCCCAGGGAGCGCTCGCATGACCCCCGACGAGACCACCAACGAGCACCACACCGCCTTGCGATCATGGGCGAAAGGCATTCACACCACGGTGGCGGCCACCGAACTGCTCATCTGCGGCTTCCACGGACGGTTCACCGCGACCGAGCAACCCTGGATCCGCCACCGCTCATCGCATGACGGGCATTTCCGCGGAGCCTGGATCAACTTCCAGAACATCCCCGACCACGTGGGGACACTGTCCAGCGGGGAGAGGGCGTACCTTCTCCTGGCCGCCTCGATCGGCAGCGAACAAGTGAAGGTCAACCTGTCCCACGAGATCAGCCGCCTCGACCGGGAGCAGCTCGCCCTGGTTCTGGCCGCCCTGGCCCACGCCGCCGGAAGTCACCAGCACTCCGGCGTGACCTTCGACCCTGATGGCACACCGATCGGATTCACCATCAAGCTGCCCAGCCTGTACCCATGGCCCGAACCTTCGGAGACCGCTTGATCACGACCATGATCGGACGCGCCGCAACCCTTCCGTCCGCCGCGACAACCGCTCTGGCCAACCACGTATCAGGTCCGGTCGCCACTGCCGCCGCGATCATCGTCGGTGTCCTGCTGCTGCTCATCCTGGTGATCTGGCTGGCCAAGAAGGTGATCCACAAGCTCATCGGCGCCGGGATCAGCGTCGCAGCCGCGATCGGCACCCACGTCGGCACCCAGCAGTGGATCCACCACTTGATCAGCACCGCGACCCACACCTGACCTCCAGTCCCAAGCCCGGTACCACCGTTGTCGCCGAAGGACTCAAGGCCGCCATCGCCTACCTGGCCGACCCGGCTACGCCGACGATCACCCATTGATAGTCGCTGCGCGTTACTCACCTGAGGCCGACACCAGCCGCTCTTGATTCCACGGAATCAGCCCGCGCCCCTGCCGCCTCACCCCACCAAAAAGGAGGAACCCTGATGGCCACCACCACAGTGACCTTTTCCTGCGGCCACACCGCTAGTCGGGACCTGACCGCATTGAAGCCGTTTGCCCGCACCGACCGGGTCAAGTACCTCAGGACCGTCCCCTGCAACGACTGTGATCCGCAGGCGGACAAGAAGAAGGCGAAGTTCGTGGCCGGCAAACGCGCCGGCGAGCTGCAGGACGCCCGGAAGGTCGAGGCGCAGTTCGCCCTGGACCCGTTGGAGGGCGCACCGAAACTGGTCGAATGGGCGACGCGGGTCCGCGCCACCCTCATCCAGGCCGCCTACGACGAGCTCGACCTTGACGACGACACCTTCGCAGAGACGATCGCCGACCCGTCGTCGGAGATCAACTCCGCCGGCTGGTGGGTCGACCACCGGGAGACCGACATCCAGGACCTCCCGGACCTGCTGACCGCGGCGCTCACCGATGACGAAACGCCGGTCGTCGGCAACGAGAACCCGTACTGAAACCTTGACGGCTCAGTCCGTCTCCGTTGCACGCGAAAGGGTCCGACACCTACTGGAGGTGTCGGACCCTTTCTTTGCGCGAGATCAGGTTTTGCTTGGCGTCGCGCGGCGCTCTGTTCCTTGTGCCGACTACCACGTCGTGCATCGCGCGGCCGGCACCCACTGTCACCTGCTGGCGAATCGCGGAAGCCAATGGTGTGGTCACCCAGGACGCGACCACGGGCGGGTCCACTGCTTCGGCGCTCCGCGCCTCTGATGCGCCGCTTTCAGCCTCAGCGAGTAGTCGGCTACAGACAGCGGGTCGACCGTCTCGGCCAACAGGTCGCCGCTGCCATCATTGACGTCGCCGGGATCGTCGGATCCGGTGATCATGCCGTCACCGCGTTGCCTGGGCTGACACCCATTTCTGCGGTGCGGGCTTGGATCGCGTAGTCGAACTGCAGCCCGACCGGGTTCCCGGTTCTGTCCAGCCATGAGGCCGGACGGCGGGGCCAACCCTGCAACACATCGGCGACGCCGGTCAGAGTCGTGAGCGCAACGCCCGGTCCCACACCCAGCGGCACCTGCCACGCCCGGTCGGCCGCAATGTTCGCGAGATACCGGCTGACGTTGCTGCTCCTGCGCCGACGGCCGATTTCGTCCTCGCCGAGGCCGCTCCGGTTCCATCGCTCCTGCTGGCTGATCTCGCTGTGCAGCCATTTCCCTGGACGGCCCAGTTTGCGGCCGATTACCGCCCAGGGCACGTCAGCGAGCCGCAATACCTCGGTAGCGAACAAGGCCACGTCTGTGTACGCGTTCCACGCGGTGCAGCTGGCCAGGAACCCGGCGCGCAGCAGCCGGCAGGCCGGGGTGGCCTCATCGAACGGCGGGTCGAAATCGAAGTGTTGCAGCGCAGCGATTCCGGTCAGCACGTTCTCCGCCGGCAAGTCCATCTCCGTTTCCCACAGGTCCCCGCTCCGCCACTTTCGAACCCGTCCGGCCGCGATGCCGCCGCGCAGTTTGGTCGCGGGCCACTGCGCGAGCGCGCCGTTTCCGGTGGTTAGGCGGATGCTGATCTGCTCACTGACCGCTGATGCGAGCACGTGGTCGTTCCACGCGGCCTGAGCGGCCAGGCACGGTGCGACGACATCTCCGGTGATCTGCAGGTCCATCCAGTCCCCGTCCTCACCGCCGCCGATCAAGAGTGATTGATCGGTGGAGGTCGCGTTCTCTTCCATGGCGTCCTGTCCTGGAGGTGGTTGCGTGTTCATGCCGGGACCGCCGTGACGACGACGTTGTCGGCGTAGCTGTGGGTGCCGTTGGGTTCGGTGATCAGCGGTCCCCCGCAGGTGACCAGGTGCAGTTCCCGGGGACCGCCGGCGCCGGCGAACCAGTCCGGATGCGCGATGTCCTTGGCGAACACCGTCAATCCGGTGACAGTCCAGCGGGTGAGGACCCCGCTGCGGGTCAGGTAGATCAGATCGCCGCGGTGGGTCAGATACAGGTCGTGCAGTGCGCCCGGGCCCTGGTCGACGTTGTCAACGTGCCCGTCGATGAGGATCGCCCCGGTGGTGGCATTCAGCGGCGCGGAGCCGGTCCACTGCCCGACGGTGGTGACCTGCTGAGGCACACAGAGGTTGCCGATGGGGTCGGAGCTGTCCGGACACGGTGTGGCCGCGGAGATCAGGTCGACGTCGGTGACCGGAGCGGTGATACCCAGGGCGGGGACGGTGAGTTCGTCGGCCTTCAGCGCGGTGGCCGGGGTTTGTGGGCGGGTGTCCGCGGCTGGTGCGGCGGCGGCCCCTGACGCGCTGGTGGGCGCATCAGCGCGGGCTCCAGCGCCAGGTGGCGCCTCGGTGAGCACCGTGACCGGTCCTGCGGCCACCGCGGCGGCGGGTGTGGTGGCCGAGATTGCTGCACCCGGGGTGGCTGCCGGCGCGGCGGGTCCGAACTGGGCCGCCGGAAGCGGTGCGTCATGGGGGGTTTCGTGGATTCCGGTGCTGATCTGCCTGACCGACCAGACGGTGAGCGCAGCCAGCACCGTGACCGCCACCAGCGCGATCAGGACGGTGCCGGTGGGTCGCCGGCCACGCTGGTGTCGGCGGTGCGGGTGCGCCGGTGGCAGGTCGGGCGGGGTGTTCCCGGTCGGGAGGTGTGGGGCGTGGTCGTCTTCGCGTCCGTGGGCGATGTGCAGTAGCAGCGCCAGTTCCCCGCAGGTGGGTTGGGCTGGAGTCATCACGGTGCTCCTTTCCCCCAGGTGGGGATATGGGTGTGGGGACGAGCCCGATGGTTCAGGCCCGTCCCCACACCGTGGTTGCTGCGTGCGTGTGTTACTCGGCCGGTCCGTTGACCTTCGTGGTGCGCCGGCGGCGCATCCACAGGACGGTCAGGGTGAGCAACGCTGCTGCGACGCCCAAACCGATGACGCCGTTGCGGATGTCGCCGGTGTGACTGGTGTTGTTCGGTCCGAGCGCGGTGTTCACGTTGCCGCCGACGACGCCGCCGACGACGCCACCGCCGACCTTTCCGGCGGCCGGATGCTCAACGGTCAGCGCCTGGTTGTTGTCGGTGATGTCCTCGTGGGAGGCGACCTGCTGGCCCGATTTGACCTCGATCAGGTATTCGAACGCGACGACCTTCACCGATTTGCCGGGCGTCACCAGTGTGCCGGTCAACGTGAACGGAACGATCGCGCAGATCATGGTGCCGTTGCCGACGAAGTCCGTCGACTTCCCGGTGATGCCGGTGGCGTTGCCCGACGGTGTGCCGTTGGGGGTCCGCAGGTTGCCCTTGACGTAGTAGTCAACGCCGATGACGGTGTCGAAGCACTTGACCTGATCGCCGAGCTGCGTCGACGTGGAGTCGATGACGGTGCCGCGGGTGTTGTTCGGGCCGTAGAGGGTGGTCTTCAAGCTCGGCGTGGGGATCGTCGGGACGACCGGCGGGCGCATGTTCCCCTGCTGGGTAACGACTGTGCCGCTCTTGTTGTGGTCGGCTACCTGCTTGCCGTTCACCATCAACTGCTCGTAGATGGTGGTGGTGCAGGGGGTGCCCTTCTGATCGGGCAGGGTGATGTCGACTTTGAACACCCCGGTCCCGGATGCCGGGATGGTGAACGTGGCGGTACCGACGGCGCCGGGGATCGGCGACAGCGTGCCGTCGTCGTTCAAGCAGCGTGCCGTGCCGATCGCGGTCACCTTGGCGCCCGGCTGGCCGGTGATCGTCAAGGTGTCGTTGCCGGTCTGGCCGAACTCGATGAACTTGCCGCCATCGGCCTTGTTGGTCCACACGGTCGAGATCGACCACATGTAGCCCTGCTGGTGTTCGTCCTTGCCGTTGGAATTGTGCTCGGCCACGAGCGCGCCGTTGATGGTCAGCTTCTCGTCCACGCTGACCGTGCAGGGCGCCATCCCGGCAGGCAGGGTGACAATGACGTTGACCGAGCCGTTCGGTCCGGTTGGGGTGAAGACGGTGACCCCGGTGGCCCCGGGGATCGGGGTCAGCTGGCCGGTGGTGGTGTTCAGGCACGAGGCGGTTGCGGTGGCTGTGACCTTCGTGTCCGGCAACGTTGGCAGGTTGCTGTAGTCCACGGCATCCACGCCGGTGTCGCCGGCCTTGAAGAACTGGGTGCCGTCGGCCTGGTTGCGGAAGTTGGTCGCCGCCGCGGGGACGTACACCGTTTCCGACGGGACGTCCGTGGTGTTCTCGGTTGACGGCTTGTCGCCCGGGCCCGGAGTCCAGGTCGTCGGGGAACCGGCCGGGACCACGTAGGTCACCTCATGGAAGGAGACCGTGCTGTTCGGGTTGACGGTGCCGGTGATCTTGTACGTCACCGGGTAGACGTGGCAGTCCGAGTCGGCCGGGGTGACCGTTTCGGATCCGGTGACGGTGATTGGAGTGACGGCGCCGGTGGCCAGGTCCTTGACGGTGCCGGTGGCGGTGATGTAGATCGGCTGTCCGGGGGCGGCCGAGCAGACCTGCGTCGAGTCGACCACGACGTTGCCGGCGCCGGGGACGATGACCTGTCCCAGGCCGCCGATCTGGTTGGCCACAACGGTGGAAACGCCCATCTGGTAGACGGTTTCGCTCGGGTCCGTCGGGTCGGTGGCATCGTCGATGGGGGTGTCACCGGCGGTGTAGTCACCCAGGTAGATGGAGCCGGTGCCGACCCAGATGGCGCCGTTGGTGGCGTCGGTGAGCGCCGGCACCTGGAAGGTCGCTCCGGGGGTGTCGCCGGCCGCCGCGGTGGCCGGGGTGAACGAGATCTGCTGGGTGGACAGGGGTCCGTCCTGCAGCGCGCCGTCGACCCGCGGGCGGAGGTTGGCGACCAGGGTGTACTTTTGCCCGGCGACCAGGCCCCCGGTGTAGTGGTAGACGTCGGTGACCGGTCCGCCGGCGGTCGGGACCAGCCGGGTGGAGCGGCCGGCCGCGGCCGGGGTGATCCCGGTTCCGGTGGTCAGCGTCGAGGACAGGGTGACGGTGGCGAGCTGGTCGACGCCGGTCACTGTGCCCGCTCCGGAGCCGTCCGCCGTGGTGGTGACGGCGATCGGGGCGAACTTGCGGTACCCGGCCGGGGCGGTGTCGTTCGGCGCCGGGGCGGCTAGTTCCTGGATGGTGCCTTTGGTGCCGGGCGGGAGAGCCAGGGCCGGGGACAGCCACTTACCGGCCGCGTTGCTCAGACCGGAGGCGTACAGCTTCGTTCCCATGTAGAAGCCGATCTTCGCGCCGGGCAGCGGCCGGTTGTCCGGGCCGATTTTGTTCAGGACGACCTTGGACGTCGGGGCCGCCAGCGGGGTGTCAGCGAACTTCAGTTCCTTGGCCTGGCCCGATACCGCGGTCCAGGTGATCGCCGGAGCATCCTTGGCGAACCCGGGCGGAGGGGTCGACTCCCCCGCCCAGTACTTCTTGCCCGGGACGGTCGTGAAATTGGTCGACTTGCCGTTGGCCCCGGTCTTGAGGATGGCCAGCAGCTTCCCGGAGGCCGCGGTGTCGCGGATCGCGATCGACGCCGCCGCCGAGACAGCCGCCCCGGTGCTCTTGTTCACCTTGTACGCATACGCACCGCCGTTGGGTAGGGCCGGACGGTTGTACGCGGCCGAGGCTGCCGCCGACAGCGTCGTCCCGCTCGTCACCACCCGCTGGAAGGACGAGTCCGCCGGGGTGTACGTCTTGATCGTGGTCGGTGGGAGGTTCGACGCCGACGCCGAGATGGTGCCCTTCTGTGAGTTGGTCGCGGTGAACGTCAGCGACACCGGAGTGGTCTTGGACGTGATGGAGGAGCTCATCCCCGCCGCGCCGGACAGCTTCACGGTGTAGCCGGCCTGGTCAGCGCCGGCCGTGTTGCGGACCTCGACCTTCACCGTGCCCTGGCTCGAGGAGTCGGTCGGGTTGGTGACGGTCAGCTTGATCGTCAGCTTCCCCGCGTGCGCGTTCGCGTCCGCGGTGATGGCGTTGATTTTCGCCTGGATCGCCGCCGCGTTCGGGACATGCTTGGACGGATCGGCGAAGTCGTTGAAAAACCACGGGACCCGATCCTTGTGGCTGATCTCGGTGGAGTGGTGCGCATAGTAGGCGCGCGCCGCGTCGGTGACCGAATCATGGGTCTGCCCGTAGATGTATTCAACGTAGGCGAGTTCCGACGCGGTCGCGGTCGACGTGCTGTAGCTGGTCCCGCCGGTCGGTTGGGTTCGTTCCGCGTCGATGCAGTCCGTCTGGGTGTTGGTGCCCGGCACGAACCACGAGCCCATGTGGTGCACGCTGCCGTCGGAGAACGCGACGGTCGGGCCGGGGCCTGGGCGTGAACCAGGGGCGAGGCCGGCCGACGCTGATCCGGCGCCGATGACCACCGTGGCCAGCGTGAGCGCCCCCACCGTGGCCAGAGCGACCTTGCCGTGCTTGCGGGACTGATCCCGATGCTGTCCGGGCCGCGCCGCGGGCCGGAATGCGTTGAGTACCTTCATGACGCCTTTCGATTGGGTGGTGTTCGGTGGGTACATTCGGGTGCCTTCCCCCTGGTTCGAATGTCGTTGCAGACCTGCGGATTTCGGTCTGGCGGTGGTTTCGCCGGTAGGGCCACCACAACGCCGGCCCTGCTGCGGTTGATGCGCCCGGCTGCGTTCGGGCACATATCGGACCTGGCCGGGTACCGCGGTGAGCTACGCCGGGACCGTCACGCTGCGGCGGGTCAGCAACCGCGGGGTGCTGGTCGTGTGTGAGGCCATCGCGACGATTTCGATGCTGTGCCGCCCCGGGATGGCGTTCACGGTGCTGCTGAAACCATGCCGACCGGTGAGGTGAATGGCGTTGTTGATGGTGGTCCGCAGCACCGATGTCGGAATGTTCGCGACCGCTCGGCCGTCGAGCAGCACCCGCACGATCTGTGCCGTTCCGCGGTGCTGGGGGTCAAAAGCCCAACCGCTGACGAGGATTCCGCCGCCGACCCGGCCGACGATCTGGTCGACGTGGCCGCTAAGCAGAACCGGCGGGACGGTGACCGCCTTGCAACCGCGGGTCAGCGTCACCGCCCTGGAGGTGCTGGACGCGTACGTGTTGCCGATGACGCACACTCTGTGCCGCCCAGGGGTGGTCTTCACCGACGCGGTGAAACCGTGCCGGCCGACGACGTGCATCGTTCGGTTCACGTCGCCGCGGACGCTGTTGGCCCGGACATGGCTGATCGTGTGGCCGTCGACCTGCACCGTGACCCACGATGACGGGGACCTGTGGGCCGGATCCAGAGACCAGCCCTGCACCCGGGATCGCCCCCGGTGACACGACCGCTTTGTCCAGGACGCCGATCACTGTGGGCACCACCGGTGTCGGCGCAGACCATGCCTTCACCCCGACGCCCAATGCGGACACAATCCCACGGGCGGTCTGGCCCTGCAGGTAGGAGGACGACTCAGACGAACCGAATTCCACCGTGATCCCGACCGTCGAGGTGTAGTTGGTGAGCCAGCCGGTCATCGATCCGTGACAACCACCGAAGCAGGTCAGCGCCTTCAACGGCAGGCCGAGGTTGGCCGCCAGGGCGTCGCGGAACGCGCGGCCTTGCGGTAGCCCGCCGCCGTCGGTGGTGTCCACGCCGTCCAGCGGCTGATGCATCGACACCACCCGGACCGGTCTGAGCCAACGCAGGAAGTCGTACATGGCGCGGGTTTCGGGCTGGGACAAAGGAGCGGAGCCGTTGCCGTGGTTGTCGAATTTGTCGGCCGGGTTCCCGCGGATGTGCACCCAGTTGTTCGGCCAGTCGCGGTTGAGGTCCACGTTGTGCGCATTGGCCCGCTGGCCCATCGCATCGCCGTCCGGGTTGATCGTTGGAATCACCCACAGGTCAAGGTTGGTCGGGATGGCCATCGCCTTCAGGCTGGCAACGACCTGCTCACCGGCGCGCTCGTAGTAACCGTGCATGCTGCCGAGAACGAGGTCCTTCGTCGGCGCCTTCGGGTTGCCTATCTCGTAGGCGACGATCGCCCGTCCCTGGACGCTGTACCCGATGACCTTGCTCTGCCGGACCCCGCTCATCGTCGCCACCGACAAGGCCGGGGAAACGCTGACCGCGGTCGCAGCCGCAGCCGAGGCCGAGCTGACGGCAGCCACTCCCCCGCCCAGCATCAGGACCGCGACTCCGAGCCCGGCCAGCCGGCCCCGACCGCTCGGGCCAGACCGGCGGTGCCCAGCGCTTTGGGAGTCAATTGTTACCTCACCGGATCGCCGGCGGAAAAGCACCTTGGTGTGCACTGGACTCGTTGCCCCTTCGTCGCCCGACCTGCGACCAGAGCCCGACCCCCGGTGCGTGCAGCGGTACCGCACGCGCTAGTACCGAAACCCCCTGCAACCGAACATCAGTGAGCTAACCCAACTGGGTGTTACAACGACCGGAACACCGCTACCGCGACCCGGTCGTCACCCGGCGCAACGTTGCCTGCGCTCCCGGCTGCGCTGCGCCAACTCGGCCATGAACAGTCGAAACTCCTGCCGGCCCGGACAATCTTCATCGACCAGCGGGACCGGCACCACGACGCCGGACGGACCGGTCGACCCGGTCGGTTTCGGGCCGCACCGCGGGCACCGCATGACCCCGCCGCGAGGGGCCGGGACGAACCGAGACCGCTCGTCATCGCACAGCCCGCACCACGGCGGACGTACCCCCGGCGCATTCGGACGTGACTCCGGCTTTCCCAGTCCTCGCAGGTAGGACACGACAATGCCGCCGGAGCGGGCACCGTCCCAGCCCGCCGACTCACCGCCTCGGCCAGCAACTCCGGCATCCACCCGGCCTCTGCGAGGTCCAGGCAGATTCGTCGGACGGTCCGCCGATCAAGCTGCATCCGAAGCCGGTCGGGCAACGCCGCCGCGACCGCCCCAGCCAGCAGCTCCGCATCCGCGTCCAGAGAATCCACCACCATCAGCGGCCCGCCAGGGTCGCCCCGACCGGCCCCCGACGCCGCCGGAGGTTCGGGCAGCGCGGAACCCACCGCTTGGTGGTGGTAGTTCTCTTGGTTGTTTTTCTTGTTCCTTAAAGGATGGGCACTCCTGTGCTCATTCAATGAGCACTCCGGTGCCCATTCACCCCGCTCATCCACGGCCGCCACCACCGAAGGTGCACTGAAATGCTCATTGCTCCGACCTGGAGAAATAACCACCAGGGACTCGCCGTCCTGTGACTGCTGAGACCAGCGTGCACTGAAGTGCTCATTGCTCCGACCTGCCCGAATACGGTCCGTGACCACCGCCGAGTCGGCTGATTCTGAACGTGCACCAAAATGCTCATTGCTTTCACCTGCAGAAACGCCGCCGCTCTGCGCGGTCGAGCCGGCCGAGTCCACCGGGTCCACCGGGTCCAGCTTTCCGTCAGCGGGGTCGGGTAGTGGTTTGCGTTCCCATTCCAGGACGTACAGGTTCGGGGCCTTACCGCCACCGAACCGTCGCCGGCGCGTCTCCACCGTCAACCAGCCGCCGTCGGTCAGCTCCCGCAAGTACCGGTCGACCGACCGCACCGACTTGAACCCGGCCTTGACCGCCAGTTCGGCCCGGGTCGGGTCACCCCGCACCTCATCGGTCCGGTACGTGAAGCCCGACAGCACCAGCCACAGCCGTACCGCCTGGGCGGACATCACCGGCGCCCCGTCATCCTCCGACGCCTCGAACAACGCCTTCGGGATCTGCGCGAACGGATGCCGGCGACGGACCCTCACCTTCAGGGACGCATCCTCGGCCACCTCCCCCGCCGGAGCCGGGTCGTCGTCGGCCATCAGCCGGCCACCACGCACTCGAACAGGGACGGCTGTGCGTCATCGTCGCGGAACGGACGGTTGGACCACAGGACCTCGGTGCGAGCCGCCCACACCGACCCCTGGCCGGTCGACGCCTCGATCTCCCGCCGCCACCACCCCGCGTACAACCGGTCATTCAACGCCGACGCATACCCGGACACCACCACCGCCGCGGCGCAGTCCGCCACCGCCTCAGCCAACAGCCCGTGCTGTCCCGGCATCTTCATCTCCTGCCGATACACGTTGTTCTGCGACGTCCGCGTCGAACCCAGATACGGCGGATCGCAATACAGCAACGCCGACGGTTCGGCCCCGTACTTCGCAATCACCTCTAGCGCAGGCATGCACTCCAACGACACATTGGCCAGTCGATCCGCAACCGGCCCCACACGCCCGACATACCCGCCCAACCGAGACGGCATCCCCTGCGTCGAGCCACCAGGGTCGAGGTGATGCCGCCACCCAGTGCCCCGCTGACCCCCGGCCCGTCCCTGCGACAACCGCACCCACACCCGACGTGCGCGCTCCAGATCATCACAATCACCGACCTGCGCCGCGGCCACATACTCCCCGCGGGAATGCGGCGTCAGCACACACACCCGCTCCAAGTCCGCCGGGGAATCGCGGAGCATCCGCCAAAACAACATCAGGTCGCCATCCAAGTCATTGGCCGTCTCGAACAGAACCGACGATTTAGCCAACAACACCGAAAGGCCACCGCAAAACGGTTCCACATAATGCTCATGATCTGGCAGCAACCGCACTATCTGCGACGCGACACGCGACTTACCACCAAAATAAGCAAACGGCGGCAACAACACACCGTCGGGCAATTCCACAGTCACCGGACTCACCCACCGATCCCCATCAGAAAACCGACACGGCCACAACATCTCAGACACACGAACCGCCCACCAGATCACCCACTATCGCAGCTGCTATCACAGGGATGGCAGCCACTGCGAGCAGGTCCGAGGACAATCCAGCGGGCGCACCCCCCCGTTTACTCAGCAGTCGGAAGCAGCCTCAATCATCAGGGCAATAGAATCCCAGCGGGCCAGCTCAGCCACCAACTGCTGACGAATATCCTGCACCGATTCGCGGACCATCGCCTCCATTCCATGGTTCGGAACAGTGATGCCGCCATTCTTATTGAGGTAATCCAGAGCGGACTCTGCCGAATCCGCCCAGGCGCCCATTTCATACAAATCATCGTCACTGAACTTGACCAAGCGCTGCACCGCCTCACCCAGCTTCCGCAAAACGTCAAGATCGGCATCAGAAACCGAATCCCCCGCCAATCCGCCGTTACCCCAATCCGCGTCATCGTCATCAACGGAGGGCACAATAGCCGGCGCGGCGGCGTCGTTCTCCGCTCCCATACCAGACGCGTCGCCACCATCGTTCGATTCCACAGAATCAGGACGGCGATAAACCGTCGACTCATCCCCCGCACCCTGCGTCGCAATCACAAGGAACGGACACACCGACACCTCCGGCGCATGCCAATCCCCGCACGTATCGCACTCGATCAGATCGTCGTCATCCGCAACGATCTCAGCGTCGACCACGTCGTCCTCAACCTTTTCGGCGGGTGGCTGCGTTGGCTGGTACGTCTTGCCGTTGACTCCCGTAATCGCTACTGGGGCATTTGCCCCAGTAGCCGCTGCCGCCCGTCGAATGGTGCGGGACGACATGTCTGTCCCTGCCTCGATGGCCCGGTAGGACAGCCCAGCCTCGCGCAATGACCGGACCACGGTTTCCCGCTCCTCCTTCGGGATCGGGATACGGGTCTCGCCAAATTCGGAAGCGCAGTAGGCATCCCATGAGCCGTAACCGAGGGCGGCCCAAACACGGTCAACGTAGGCCGTCTCCAAGAGCTGCCAGACAGAGGCCAAGCCAATCCGGATCTGCTCGGTTAGGGACTTCGCCTCCGCCTGCGTAATGGGTTTGTGCCTTCGGGACACGGCAGGTCCTTGAACGACCACATCAGAACGGCCGTTCTCAATCTGCACACCGATCAGGACTGTTGTAGACGAAGCACTATCGACCGATGTCATCATGCCGACACCGCCAACCATGCACGTCCAGCACGAGTGGCCTTACCCGCCACCGCAGACCGAGCAACGCGAATCATCTCAGAGTTGGCCCGAAGCCCATGGTCGCCATGAAAGGCCCACACCGACTGCGCGGAAGGCGCTCGGCGGTACCTGAGACTGCCCGGGCCACCGCCAAAAACCAGCAGCTCCAATGCCCCCCATGTCTCGGCAGGGACCCCAGTGTCGTGTCCGGCCATCGGCGAACGACGTCGCCTACCGGTGTCCGTCACGGTGGCCATGACGTCGGCGATGCAGCTCAGTGCTGGCCGCGGCCATGCCCACCCCTCCTTCACCAACAGGACTCCAAGCACCACAGCCCAGCGCGGCATCGACTCCCCGGCGATCTCAACTCCATGTCCAGAGGCCATCGTCAAAGGAATCTCAGTCCGACGACCGACCTTGCCGTCGCGGACTGCGGCCACCAGGCCGCGCGTGCGCTCAGAGCCGACACCAGACTCGGCCATAGCTGCCGTGTGGGGCGCGGCCCTCTTCGCAGCGTTCCGAGCAATCGCGACGGCATTCTCCAGTCGGTCTCGCAGGATCAACCCGCGCCAGGTCTCCCAGATACGCGAAACAAGGTCACGCTCGAGGGATTCGCCCGCAGTACCCGACCAGCGCGCTGACACTGACCGAGCCAGCATCGGCGCATGCACGGTCAGCAGCTCCCTACCCGCAGTGGATTCCCAGCCGGCCGCTGCAACGTCAGCAAGAAGCTGTTCGACGTACCGATTGTCGATGCGCGTCATGACGCCACCGCAGTGGGCCGGTTCGGCTCGACCGCGGCAACCAGCCCAGCGGCATCAACGTCCAGAACCCGCGCGATGTTCACGAGCTCATCGACACTGAACGAAGTCAACCCACGAATCCGCGAGGACAGCGCCTGTTGGGTCATGCCCAGCTCGCGAGCCAACTCCTTTTGGGTTGTGCTGCGCTCTGCCATAAGGCCCCGCAGCTTCCTGCCTATGCTCTCGCTTGTGGTGTACATACTGAACTAGTACCACACGGCCCTACACAAGGCCAGCTAGTGTCGATGGGGATCATGGGCGTGTCATACATGAAAGGATCGTTGGAACGATGAATTATCAGCGATATGCTCGCGATATGACCGCCGCCGAGACGCCCAAGCCACTGCCGCTCCACCTCAAGGTGGCCGCCACGGTCCGGGCCGAGATGGCGAGGGCAGGTCTGCTACAGACCGATCTTGCCTACGCTCTGGGCCTCGCGCAGCAGGCGGTGTCGGCTCGCCTCCGCGGGAAGACGCCATTTACTCTGGCCGACATCGACGCACTGGCTGACCTGTTTGGCACCACGGCGGAAGACCTCGTTGCTGGCGTGCCCTCGCCGCGTGTCGGAATCGCCCCGGCCCGCAAACCAGAAAGCCCCCGCCGACCGAAGTCGACGGGGGCTTCCCGTGGTGCGCCGAACGCTGTGGTAGCGGGGACAGGATTCGAACCTGTGACCTCTGGGTTATGAGCCCAGCGAGCTACCGAGCTGCTCCACCCCGCGTTGGCGGTAACACCACTGTAGCAAGCTGTGGCGTGCAAGCCAAATCGGCTGGAGCAGAACAGCTTTTGCCTCAACCACCTGCCGAGGTGTGGGTGGGCGCCGGGGTCCCGCGCGGCGTCGTCAGCGCAGTGCCGGCCACCCTGAGGTAGTTGCTCACCGCATCGTCCAGGGCCTGGCTTGCGACGCCGATCTTCCCCAGATCCCCGGTTGATCGCGCCGCAGCCAGCGCGCGGTAGGCGGCGTCGAGTTGGGTGAGCGCCTGTCCCGCGTTGGACGGCAGGCCGACCGCCGTCGTAGAAGTCGGCAACGTGGGCGGGCTTCCGCCGGCCGCGTTGGTTCCAGAAGTCGCCGGAGTGGACGAACCCCCGGCGCTGCCGGCTGCCGGCGTCTGCACCGGAGCCGCCTTCTCCAGCGCGGCGGTCAGACTCTCCCCCACGCCAACCTTGCCGTCGTACCAAACCAGCACCCTGCTGAGCTGCGGATAGGACGAGGTCGACGACTGACCCTGGATGTAGAAGGGCTCGACGTACAGCAGGCCCTGGTCCACCGGCAGCGTCAGCAGGTTTCCGAAGATGACGCGCGACCCCCCGGTCTGCGTGGACAGCGTGACCAGGCTGCTGATCTCCTGGGTGGTGCGGAACAGGGTCTGGACCTGGGCCGGCCCCGGTGTCTGCGTGGCCGTGGGCAGGGTCAGTACGGTGATCTTTCCGTACGTTGCCGGATCCGAGGATGCGGATACATAGGCGGCCATGAATTCCCGGGAGAACCCGGTCAGGACGCTGGTTAGATCGAAGTGCGACTTGGTCTCGCCAGGCATCTTGACCTGGAGGTAGTACGGCGGCTGGGAAAGGGTCGAGTCCGCGGTGGAGGTGGGATCGCCCGGGACCTTCCAGAAACCGGAGTTGTTGAAGAAGTCGACAGGTTTCTGGACGTTGTATTTCACCAGGAGCGACCGTTGCACCTCGAAAAGGTCCTGCGGATACTTGAAGTGGGCCCGTAGGTCCGGCGAAATGGCACTGGTCGGCTTGATCAATTTCGGGAAAATACCTTCCCAGGCCTTCAGCACCGGGTCCAGCTTCTGATCGTTGACCGAGTACAGATTCACGGTGCCGTTGTAGGCGTCGACCGTCGCCTTGACGGAGTTTCGGATGTAGGAGACCTGCGTATTGGCCTGGCCAGCGGCGCCGACCGCGTCGAGCGAATTGTTGGTCGCGTCGGCCAGCGATACGTTCTTCGAGTACGGATAGTTCTCGGCGGTGGTGTAAGCGTCCACGATCCAGACGATCCGGCCGTCGACCACGGCCGGATAGGGATTGGTGTCGGTGGTCAAGAACGGGGCCACCTTCTGCACCCTGGTCCGCGGATCGCGGTTGTAGATGATCTTGGAGTTCCCGTTGACCTCGGTCGAGAACAGGAAATTGGCGTCGGTGTAATTCGTGGCGAAGATGAGCCGCTGGAACAGGTTGCCGACGTGGACGCCTGCTGCGCCGGTGTAGGCGTACGGCTGATCGTTGGTGTCCTTCTCCCGCGGTTGGCTGCCGTTGTCCACCCCCACGATGGAGTAGTCGGTGGTCAGCTTCCCGAAATAGATTCTGGTCTGGGCCACCTTGATGTCACCCTGACCGGAAATGTCGGCCACCTGATAGGCCGGATAGCCGTTGGCCAGCTTGTTGGCCGGCGCGGCGATGAATCCGTCGCCGTGCGTGTAGACCATGTGCTTGTTGATCCAGTTGGTCTGATCGCCCGACAGACCCCCCTCATCGAGTTCACGCGCGGCGACCACGTAGTCCTGGGTCTTGCCGTTGATCGTGTAGCGATCGACGGACAGCTGGTCGGGGAAGCCGTACCAGTTACGCAGCTGCTGCTGCTGCGTGAAGGTCGGAGAAAGCACATTCGGGTCGAGCAGCCGTGCGTTGGGAACCGTGTCCTTGTCGTCCACGACATCGGAGGCGGGCACGTCCAGCACACCTGGGTAGGACTTGTAATTGACGACATCAGACCCGATGTCGTACGCGGATCTGGTCGCATCGAGGTTGCGTTGGATGTACGGCGGTTCCTTTGAAATGCCGTTCGGGTTCACCACGACCTGTTGCAGGACCAGCGGCCACACGCCACCGATCAGCACGCTGGAGAGCACCAGCAATGCCAAGGCGACAGCCGGCAGCTTCACCGACCGCAGGAACGCCCCGACGATGAAACCCACCGCGCAGATGGTCGCGATCACCATCAAGATGATCTTTGCCGGGAGCACCGCATTGACGTCGGTGTACGACGCACCCGTGAACGACACACCTCGGTTGGAGAACAGGAGCGCGTAGCGGTCGAACCAGTACTGCACCGCCTTGACCAGCACGAAGATGCCGATCAGGAGCGAGAGCTGCAGCGTGGCCTGCGACGTGATCCGGCGGCCAGGTCCCGATACGCGGAGCCCGCCGTAGAGATACTGGGTGGCCAGAACGGCGAAGAAGCTCAGGGCGACGATGGCGAACAACCAGCCGAGAACCAACTGCAGGAACGGCAGCGTGAAGACGTAGAAGCCGACGTCGTGTCCGAACTGCGGGTCACGCTGTCCGAAGGGTTGGGCATTGAGCCACAGCTGAACCGTCTGCCATTCACCCTGAGCAGAGAAGGCGCAGATCAGCCCGACGAGGATCGAGATGGCGAAGATGAACGTCTTCGGCCGGGAGCTGACGACCGTTCGATAGGGGCTCAGCGGATCCACCTCCCCCGATGGCACGAAGACCGGCCGGGAGCGGTAGGCCAGGAAGAGGGAGAGGAAGACCACTCCGCCGCCCCCGATGCCGCCGATCAGGAACAGCACGAGACGGCTGAGCACCTGGGTGGACCAGACCTGCCGGTATCCGACCTCGCCGAACCACAGCCAGTCGACGTACACGCCGACGAACTGGAACCACAGGATCGCCAGCACCACCAGCGCTACCAGCGTGATCAGAACTCTCTTGGATCGCTTCGTCATGGTGGGCATGCCGATCGGGGGCCTCATGGCCACTGCTGGGCTCCTTGCGTTGGTACTCGTGGACTTCGACCGAAGCGCTCTTGGTCACTCGACTTCTACGGTGCAACGGTGCCCGCAGGTTCGGTGGAACAGAGCGCGATGGAACACAGCGTGATGCAACAACTGTAGGCGGCGGTCGTAGGTTCCCCGTTCGTCACCGCCGGAGCGACGCCGACGAGTCGCGGATGGAAAGATCAAGATGTGACGTCTTCCGATTCGCAGCCATCTCCCATCCCCGATGAAATCGGGCCGGCAGCCTTGGCTCCCGGCACCCCGGCCCCCTACTGGTGGGAAGATCCGGAACTGGCAGCCGCGGTCGCCGAAGTGGAGGAATTCGTCGCGACCGCCGGCTGGGATGTGGCTCCGCAGATGTTTGCACTGGTACGCACGGCGGAGCTGCTCGCCGCCCAACCCGGGCTCGGAGAGACCCTGACGGGCTCCGGGGTCTTCACACCCGTCGCGCAGGATGTGCTGCCGGTGGGTGACCTGTCCGATTCCCTGTCGCAGATCGCATGGCCGGCCGAGGTCGCCGGCTGTGTGCTGGTCCAGGAGATCGTGGTACTTCCGCCGCCGACCGTCGATCCGTCGGCCCGGAACGAGGACAGCAACCGGAGCGACCATGTCGACAACGACGTCGAGATCACCGCGGCGCAGGCCGCGGCCCACCCGGACCGGGCCGAGGCTCGATTGGCGGCCGGAGTGCTCCGCGACGCCCAGAGCGGCGGCGCCTGCCTGCTCCGGGTGCGGGGCAAGGAGGACGCCACCCCGCTTCGAGGAGCCGACCTGGCGCCGAACCTACTGCGCGCGCTGCGGGCGACCTTCCAGGACTGAGCACCCGGTCAGCAAGATGGTGGGGTGCCGCCGGCGGCCAGCGTCTTGAGTGCGGCGACCCCGTCGTCCAGGGTGGCCACCTTCACCAGGCGGAGCCCGGCCGGCACTCTGGTCAGAGCCTCCGTGCAATTGCCGGCCGGCACCAGGAAGACGGTCGCGCCGGCATTGCGGGCGGCGATCATCTTGAGCAGGATCCCTCCGATGATGCCGACGGTGCCCTTGTCATCGTCGGTCTCCATGGTTCCGGTTCCGGCAATGTAGCGACCGGCCGTCAGATCCCCCGGGGTCAGTTTGTCGATGATGGCCAGAGTGAACATCAGACCGGCCGACGGGCCGCCGATGTTGGCCAACGAGATGGAAATGGTGAACGGCGCCTTCGGTCGCGGAACCGCCCCGATGCCCAGGAAGCCCTGTTTGCCGACCTTGGCATTGGCTGCCAGCTTCACCTTCACAGCGACGCTCTTCGTTCCGCGCAACACGGTGACGGCGGCCACCTGACCAGGCGAAGTGTCTTTCAATGCCGCCTGCAGGGAGCTGAAGTCAGTCACCCTGGTGCCGTCGACGGCGACTATCTGGTCCTGTGGCTGGAGCACGTCGTAGCTCGGCGAATCGGCGGCGATGGTGCCGACGAACACCACGTTCGGATAGTGCAGATAGCGCAGTGCCGCTATTTCGGCGGCCGACTGGGAGTCCTGGAAGTCCTTGGTGTTCTGTTGATTTACTTGTTCGATCGTCTTGTTCGGCGGGTACACCTCGGCGCGCGGCACCAGCGCGTAGTTACCGGAGGCCCACATCGACAGCGCCTCGAACATACCGAGACCGTCGAAGACCGAGACCGTCGTCATGTTGAGGTGGCCGGAGCGGCTCACCTCCTTGACCGAAGCCGGTGCATCGCCACTGAAACTGATCACCGCTGAGTTCTCGACGCTGCCCAACGTGTTGTAGGTCGGGCCAGGCCCGAGGGCGACGTACGGAATCGGCACTGCCGCACCGATTCCAACGAGAACTGCGCTGACCGTCGAACCGACGATGATCGTTCGTGCCCGGACGGACAGCGTCGAGAACCAGGACATGTCCTGCACAGTAGAGGCTCGGCGGCCGGCTCCGGAACTGCTCGCCCGCCGCCGGATTTCGCTCAGGGAGAAGTCGCTCCCGGTTCACCATCGGTATGCGCCCGATGGGTAACGTGGTCGGCATGAGCAACTTGCCTTTCGGCTTCTCGAACTCCGGCGATGACGATGGTGATCACGGGACCCAGCCCGAAGGACTGCCGAGTGGTTTCGATCTCGGTCAGATCGGATCGATGTTGTCGCAACTCGGTCAGATGATGTCCAACGCAACCCCGAGTTCGGGGCCGGTCAACTACGACCTCGCCAAGCAGTTGGCCACCTCCCAGGTGCCTGCCTCCCACCCGGCGTCCTCGGTCGACGTCAAGCAGGTCGGCGAGGCTGTGTCCCTGGCCGAGATCTGGTTGGACGGGGCAACTTCCCTACCCGCCGGAGTGCGTACGTCGACTGCCTGGACGCCGAAGCAGTGGATCGAAGCCACCATGCCGATGTGGGAGCAGCTGTGCTCCCCGATCGCGCATCGGGTTTCCTCCGCCTGGCTCGAGAACCTCCCCGAAAGCGCCAAGGAGCAGGCCGGACCACTGCTGGCGATGATGGGCTCGATGGGCGGCATGGCTTTCGGCTCGCAGCTCGGGCAGGCCCTCGGGCAGCTCGCGGTCGAGGTCCTCACCTCGTCGGACATCGGGCTTCCGCTGGGGCCCGAAGGCACGGCGGCCCTGCTTCCACTGGCCATCTCGGAGTTCGGAAAAGGCCTGGATCAACCGGAGGACCAGGTGCTGCTCTATCTGGCGGCCCGCGAGGCGGCGCACCATCGGCTCTACGCCGGTGTGCCGTGGCTCAAGAAGCGGGTGCTGGTACTGATCGCCAACTTCGCCGGCGCGATCTCGGTCGACTTCTCGGCCGTGGAGGATCTCGCAGCGAACATGGACATGTCCAACCCGGCCAGCATCCAGGCGGCCCTGAGCCAGGGCATGTTCGAGCCCAAGGTGACCGAAGGGCAGCAAGCTGCCCTGGCCGGCTTGGAAACCCTGTTGGCGCTGGTCGAGGGCTGGGTCGACACAGTCGTTGCCGACGCCGTCGGTGAGCGCCTCCCCGGCGCCGCAGCGTTGCAGGAGACGCTGCGCCGGCGACGGGCGACCGGTGGTCCGGCCGAGCAGACCTTCGCCACCCTGATCGGATTGGAAATGCGTCCACGGCGCCTGCGCGCCGCAGCGGACCTGTGGCGCGCCCTGGAGGATTCCCGCGGCATCGAGGGCCGGGACGCCCTGTGGTCCCATCCCGACCTGCTGCCCCCGAGTGCGGACCTGGACGACCCGAAGGGCTTCGTCGATCGCGATCGTCAGTTCTCGGACCTGCTGGCCGGACTCGAGGAGATCGACACCGGCGCTCTCGAGGAGGGCGCCGGCGGGATCGCTCCCGACGTGCAGGACACAGCCCTCCCGGTGACCGACGGAACCGACGACGGAACCGATCGGCCCGCGGACGGCCCGACGAAGCCAGCCGGGCCGGACGAGCGCCAGGTCTGACGGAGGCCGGGTCCGGGCCGCCCGTCGGCGACGCAGGCAACCGGCCGCCGATTCGGGCTCGGACGCTTCGCGGGTGGAGTTCAGACGCTTCGCGAGGGGCGCCACAGGTCGATTCCGGAATCGACGGCATGCCCGTTGATCAGCGCCAGCTCCTCGTCGGTGAACGTGGCGCCGTCGACGGCTTTGACGTTGTCCTCCAACTGTTCGACCGAAGATGCGCCGATGAGGACAGAGGTCACCCGGTCGTCGCGCAAAGCCCAGGCCAGCGCCATCTGAGCCAGACTTTGTCCGCGTCCTGCAGCCAGGTCGGCGAGCGCCGTGATGTGGTGCAGCGCCGTCTCGGTCAGCAGATCCCGGGAGAGCGAGCCGGACCGGGAGGCCCGGGAACCCTCCGGCACGCCACCGAGGTAGCGGCTGGTGAGCATGCCCTGCGCCAGCGGTGAGAACGCGATGCAGCCCACACCGACCTCACCCAGCGTGTCCAAAAGACCATCCTCGATCCAGCGGTTGAGCATCGAATAGGACGGTTGGTGGATCAACAGCGGCGTTCCCATTTCGGCGAGGATGGCCGCCGCCTGCCGGGTCCGCTCCGGCGAGTACGACGAGATTCCGGCGTACAGGGCGCGGCCCGATCGAACCGCTGTGTCGAGGGCACCCATGGTCTCCTCGAGCGGGGTGTCGGGATCCGCGCGATGGGAATAGAAGATGTCGACATAGTCCAGGCCCATCCGCGCCAGTGACTGGTCCAACGAGGCCAACAGGTACTTGCGCGATCCGTTATCGCCGTAAGGCCCCGGCCACATGTCGTAGCCCGCCTTGGTGGAGATCACCAATTCGTCCCGGTGAGGACGGAAGTCGTCCCTGAAGTGACGTCCGAAATTCGTCTCGGCCGATCCGTACGGCGGGCCGTAATTATTCGCCAGATCGAAGTGGTTGACGCCGAGATCGAAGGCTCTGCGCAAGATGTCACGCTGGATATCGAACGGTGAGGTGTCACCGAAATTCTGCCAGAGACCGAGCGAGACACTGGGCAGGTGCAGGCCGCTGCGGCCGACCCGGCGGTAGGGCTGGCGTTCGTATCGGGCGTCGGAAGCTGTGTACGTCATGCTGTCGATTCTTTCACCGCCTTCCCGGGAAACCCTCCCGCGGGGTGGCAACGGCCGCGATCGTGGGGTCAGGCTCGGGGACGGGCGAGGTGTTCGGGTTGCGACCCGCACGCATCGAGCACCGCGGTTCTCTGGCCAGAGCTGATCTGCGGGTACGGTGGGCCACGGTTCCGGGACGATCTCCCGGTCATACGTCCGCCCAGCGGTACTGCCGCCGGCGGCCTGGAGAAAGGAAAAGGCTGATGGCCGACACCGAGACCTACAACGGCTACTGCGTGAAGTGCAAGGAAAAGCGTGACTTCGACGGGGAGGTCCACGAGACCAACGGGCGCCGGATGGCCAAGGGCATCTGTCCGGTTTGCGGCACCAAGATGAACCGGATCCTCGGCAAGGCCTGATTCGCCCGGGCGGGCGCGCCGAGCTCCTCGTGGTGGCGGCGGCGGCCGGCTGCGCCCGCCGATCCGGCCATCCCCCACTGCACGGCCCCATGTGGACAGGATCCGCGATCTGCCGTCCGGTCTGTCACTGTTGAGCCGACGGGGAGGGTCCGGGACCGGGCCAGGGTTCCCCGTCCGGCCGGCGTGCCGCCGTGGTCGCCGCCCGAGCGACTGGGGGTTGCACGTGACCACGGAACGGGCTGCGCCGATCGACTTGGCCGAGATGTACGTGCTGATCGGCGGTGTGCCGGTCGTCGCACTGGGCGAAGCCGGCGTGCAGATCGGCGGCGAGCCGCCGAACTGGCTCCTGCTGCGGCGTGCACCGAGCAATGCGGTCAGCATCTTGAGACATCTGGACGGCACCACCGCCGCCGGCGCTGTCCTGCGTGCGCATGACGCCGATCCCGCGGTGTGGCATGACCTGCTGACCCGGCTCCGAGACGCACGACTGCTGGTCTGTGCCGGTGATTGGTCGTTTCCGGGCATGTCACCGGGGGCGTTTCTCGAGCCCGAGCGAGACAGCCTGGTGCACCGGCACGGCATCACGGTGGCGAAGCGGGTCCTCCAATCACGGCACGACGCCGTGGTAGTGGTCCGCGGCAGCGGACGGATCGCCACGGCGGTGGCAGCCTGCCTTGCGACCTCCGGGGTCGGCCATGTTCATCAGCAGCCGGATCGGGCACTGCGCCTGGCCGACCTTCCGGAGCCGCCACCGACGCGGACGGCGGCCAGGCCGGTGGTCCTGGAGGGTAGCGCGTCCGATTTCCCACCGTCGGTCGGGCTCGAACGGATGTCACCGTCCCGCGCCGACGGCGCAGCACTGGCCGCGAACGTGCGCCGGGTGGCTCCTGGCGTCAAGGTGCATCAGCCGGCGCCACACCACCGAATCGATCTGATGGTGCTGGCGGGCGACGGACCGCCGGCTCCTTCGCTGGCCGCTGAACTGAGCCAGCAGCGCACCCCCCACCTAGCGGTACGAGCCGGGCTGACCAGCGCGGTGGTCGGCCCATTCGTGCTGCCGGGGCGTTCCAGCTGTCTGGTCTGCGCCCTACGGCAACGAGCGGATCTTGACAGCGCAAGGCCGATGTTCGAGGAAGGGCTGCGGCAGGAGCTGGTTGTTCCACCCGCTGCGCTCGTCGGAGCAGCTTCGGCGCTCGCCAGCTCCGAGGCACTGGACCACCTCGACGGCATCTGCATGCCGAGCACCCTGGACGGCACCGTCGAGTGGTCGTTGGGACAGCTCGCGCCCCGTCGACGGTCGTGGGCGATGCATCCTGATTGTGGTTGCCACCGCTCGGCGCCGGACGGGCGCAACCGAGAATCTTCGAACCCGCGCTCGCCAATTCCGCGCCCATCGGCGCGGGTTCAGACACAATGAGAACGTGTCCGACATTCCTCGTGGTTCATTCAACCGGACGGCGCGTCTGGCCAGCCTTCCGATCTCGGCTGCGGGGCGGGTGACGCTCGGCTGGGGACAGCGCCTCATCGGTCGCGATCGCGGCGACGTGTCCGCCGAGATGCAACGCCGAACCGCTGAGCAGGTTTTCGAGGTACTGGGGACGCTCAAGGGCGGCGCGATGAAGTTGGGCCAGGCGCTCAGCGTGTACGAAGCCGGCATTCCGGACGAATACGCAGAGCCCTACCGCGAGGCACTGGCCAAGCTGCAGAACGCCGCGCCACCGATGCCGGCGGCCACCGTGAACCGACTCATGGCCGAACAGCTCGGCACCGGCTGGCGGGCCCGCTTTCTAGCCTTCGACTCGAACGCCGTCGCCGCGGCCAGCATCGGACAGGTGCATCGAGCCACCTGGAAGGACGGCCGGGAGGTTGCGGTCAAGCTGCAGTACCCCGGGGCAGGTCCCGCTCTGAAAGCAGACCTGGATCAGCTTTCCCGCCTGGGGCCGCTCCTCGGGATGCTGATTCCGGGAATGCAGATGCGGCCGCTGCTGGCGGAGATCCGGGAACGGGTCATGGAGGAGTTGGACTACGCCGCAGAGGCCGCCAACCAGCGGGCCTTTGCGAAGGCGTTCGACGCTGATCCGGAATTCCTGGTCCCCAAGGTGTTGGCCAGCGCGCCGAAGGTGATCGTGTCGGAGTGGCTGGAAGGCACCGGCCTGAGCAAGATCATCGCAGCCGGCACCACGGAGCAGCGGGACCTTGCCGGTCGACTGCTGACGGAGCTGCACTTCTCTGCGCCGGAACGCGTCGGCCTGCTGCACGCCGATCCGCATCCGGGCAATTATCTACTGACTGACGACGGACGATTGGGCGTCATCGATTTCGGCTCGATCGCGCGGCTGCCCAATGGCTCCCCCGCAATCGTGGGGCGACTGTCCCGGCTGGCTCTGGACGGCCGGGCCGACCAGGTTCTGGTCGGACTGCGAGCAGAGGGCTTCATTCCGGAAGGGTTCTCCCCCGATCCGGAGGCACTGCTGGACTACCTGACGCCATTCGCGGAACCGTTGCGCCACGAGACGTTTCACTTCAACAGGAAGTGGATGCAGGCGCAGGCCGCAAGGATGTCAAGCCTGTCCGGGGAAGAATCGAAGCTGGCCCGGAATCTGAACCTACCGCCGTCGTATCTGATGATCCATCGGGTCACTTTCGGCTCGATCGGCGTGTTGTGCCAACTGGGCGCAACCGCGCCGTTCCGCGCCATCGTGCTTCGCTGGCAGCCCGGATTCGCCGATCCCGACGGGTCCGGACCTGAGCTGCTCGATTAGCCGCCGCAGTGGCCTGCCGCTCGAGCCGTCGAAATACTGCGCAGTCCGTCGGCCGTCGCACATCCGCCGCAGCTGTCACCACCACTGTCCGTTGTCACCACCACTGTCGGTCCAGTTTCGCCTCGACCGAACGCAGGTTCTCGCGGGCGCAGTCCGGGCAGTACCAGCTGTCGCTCCCAGACCTGTCCTTACCGAACATCCACAAAGTCGTCGGCCCGCTCGCCGCTATGCCACAGAGAACACAGACCACGACGACAGGGTCATCGACAGCCGACGAGGCATCCCCTGCCGCGCCTACGCTTTCGTAACTCGCACGCTCGGATCTGGCCATTCCCGGACGGTACCCCGCAGGCGCAGGGGACGCACCGGCACCGCAGTCGAGCCGGATGCGGATCGCACCGCCGAGCGAGGCAGGTTTCGAATCACGCACGCAGAGCACGGCCGCGCGCGGCCGTGCTCTGCGCTCGTTCAGTTCGTACTGGCGGGAACGATGTGCGCTTCCTTCCGTCGGCGCGATCGACTTGCGGCCCGGCGCAGTTCGGCGTCCCGCAGCGTGCGCCGCATTCGGTCACGCGTCAATTCCTCGATCATGAGATTCATTCTGAGCACCTTAGGAAATGGTCCGACCGTCTCTGGGCGGACAGATATGTTTGCGGACAACGGGTTTGCCTGAAACGATCATCCGATCGGTCAGGCTGCGACCTTGCGGGGCCGCCCCCTGGGTCGTTTGCGGGCGATGACGACTCCTTGATCGAAGATCTCCCCACCCCACACTCCCCAGGGCTCGGCGCGAGTCAGAGCGGCAGCAAGGCAGGCTGCCCGCGCCGGGCAGTCCGCACACAAGGCCTTGGCCTTCTCCAGCTCGTCGGGGCGCTCGGCGAAAAACAAGTCGGGATCTCCCTTGTGGCAAGGAAGATCGTTCCCCAGAGTCGGATCGACGAACGAATCCGGCTCGAATTCGGAAAGCAGGCTGATCAAGGTTCTCTCACCTCCGGTCGAGAAAGTTGTTCCGGTGCCTTTGCAGCGATCTGGTTGTTGGCGATCGCCGGCGTGTTCCCTTGTCGTGCTGAGCAGCAATGGCCCTCTTCGTTCTGCGGCCCCTGCGGAGCAGTGTTGGTCTGTTCTATCCATCGCCCTGGGAAGCAGCATGAGGTCCTCTTTGTTCCGTTGCCCCTGCGGAGCAGCGATGATGTTCGAGGCCGGACGGCCCCGCACAGGTCTTGTCGGCGGGCGGCAGGTGTCCGGGAAACACGACGGCCGCGGTATCCATCCCTGAATGGGAAGGATCCGCGGCCGGAGGTGAGCGTTGTGCTGGGTTCTACCTCAGCTGCTCGTCCCCGGCCGGACCCGGAAAGCCCTTGGGCGTTGCCAGTCCGTGCGCCAATGGGCGGACTCGGGACATGGCGATGCCGTCGACTCCGTGAACCGCGACACCGGCTGCGCCGAACTGGTTCGTCAGATTGATCTTCACGGTCCGGCACCTCCTCATATCGCGGCCTCGTCCTGGCGGGGAGGCGGGTGTTCCTGGGAACGAGATCGACCATATGCGCCCGTACACCAGGCGCGCAACCGATTAAACAAAGATCTTCGAAGAATTCTTCTCGGCGCCGATCGAGGCACGAATACGGTCTCCGGGGACCTTGTGCGACTAGCGCGTGGCGGCGACGATCTCGATGACATCGGCGCCGTAGGAATCGAGCTTCGTCCGGCCGATACCTGGAATCGCAAGCAGCGCAGCATCATCGGTGGGTCGGCGCTCGGCGATCGCCAGCAGCGTGGCGTCGGAGAACACGACGTAGGCAGGCACCGAGGCATGGCTGGACGCTTCTTTGCGCCAACTGCGCAATGCATCCACAAGCTCAGGGTCCGCCGTCGACGGACAGTTCTGACACCGGCCGATCTTCAGTTCGGCCGGTGTACTGAGCGGGCCGCCGCACAGCCGACAGCGCCCGGCGGCCCGACCCCGGCCGACCGGGATCTGCTCCGGCGCCAGACCTGTCAAGAATCGGCTGCGCTTGCGCCCGCGTCGTCCGCCCTCGGTTCGCGACAAGGCCCAGGAGATCGCCAGACGGGTTCTCGCTCTCGTCACACCGACATAGAACAGCCGCCGTTCCTCCTCGATCTCGTCGGGAGTTTCGGCGTGTTGGATGGGCAGTGTTCCGTCGATGAGACCGACGAGGAACACCGCATCCCATTCCAGGCCCTTCGCCGCATGCAGGGAGGCCAGCGTGACCCCTTCGACGGTGGGCGCATGTTGCGCTTCTGACCGTTGCTCCAACTCGGCGACAAAAGAACCGAGCGTCGCGTCGGGCTGTGCGTCCACCAGTTCTTCGGCCACTCCGACGAGCGCGAGCAGCGAGTCCCAGCGATCTCGCAACGCTCCGGCCGGTGGTGGCTCATCGGTCAATCCGACGTGTTGGAGCAATTGCCGCACCGCCGGCACCAGCGGGAGGTCGACGTCCGCCGCGGCGCCCTGGCGCAGTGCGATGATCGCCTGCCGTACCTCGGGCCGGGCGAAGAATCGCTCCCCGCCGCGGATCACATAAGGAACCGCGGCGTCGGTCAGCGCCTTTTCATAGGACTCCGACTGCGCGTTGATCCGGTAGAGGATGGCGATCCCCGAAGCCGGCATTCCACCGCTGATCAGGGTTGCTGCCTTCTGTGCGACTGCCCTGGCCTCCGCCGGCTCATCGGGATGTTCGTCGAAGCTTGCCTCCGGCCCGTCCGGAAGCACGGCCACCAACTTGAGCCGCAAACGGGCCGATTTGCCCTGCGCGCCCGCGATGATCCGGTTGGCGAGGGTGACCACCTGGGGTGTCGATCGATAGTCGCGCACGAGTCGCACCACCGTCGCGTGCGGATACCGGCGATCGAAGTCGAGCAGATTGGCAGGTGAAGCGCCGGCGAACGAATAGATGGTCTGGTTGGCGTCGCCGACCACGGTCAATTGGTCGCGGCCGCCCAGCCAGGCATCCAGCACCTTCTGCTGGAGCGGTGTGACGTCCTGGTACTCGTCCACGACGAAACAGCGGTACCGCGAACGGAACTCTCGGGCCACGTCCTCGTCGGATTCGAGAATTGCCGACGTGTGGAGCAGCAGATCATCGAAATCCAGTTGCTCGGCGGCGTTCTTCGCCTTCTCGTAACCCGCGTAGACCTTGACGACGGTGGCGCTTGCAACGGGCGTGTCGCGGGAATGGCGGGCGACCGCAGCGAGGTAATCGTCCGGGCGGATCAACGAGGCCTTGGCCCATTCGATCTCACCGGCCAGGTCGCGGAGCGTGGCGGCATCGGTTCCGGCGCCGGCGCGTTTCGCGGCCAGAGCGACCAGACGGAGCTTGTGTTCGACAACCGGCCAAAGAATGCCGCCGACGGCCTTGGGCCAGAAATATCTCAGCTGCCGCAGCGCGGCGGAGTGGAACGTCCTCGCCTGCACACCCGGAACGCCAAGACCACGCAGCCGGAGCCGCATCTCGCCCGCGGCTCTGGTGGTGAACGTGACGGCCAGAATCTCGCTGACCGGATGCGAGCCGTTCTCCACCAGATGCGCGATGCGATGGGTGATGGTTCGGGTCTTTCCGGTTCCGGCACCTGCCAACACGCAGACCGGGCCGCTCGGTGCCACTACCGCAGCCCGTTGCCCGTCGTCCAGGCCCGTCAGGAGATCCATCATCACTGGTTCAGTTTCGCACATCTGTACGATGCTGCCCCGATTCCACCCGCCGATTGTGGACGAGCTTCGGAGCCGGCCCGACGGCGGAACCGAATGTCCAGCTGACGCGGTGGTCAGGTGGGTCCGTGGTCGGTTCAGTCCAGGGCTGCCCAGCCCTCGATCATGCGTCGGGCAATCGAGATGCTGGGGGGAAGGCTGATTCCGTCGGAGGTCCCGCCGGCCTCCAGTGCCCGGCGAACGGTGGCCCGGTCGACCCACTGAGCAGCTTCGATCTCACCTGCCCTGGGAAACAGCGGGGCGCCCGGCTGCGCCTTCGCGGTGAACCCGACCATCAGCGAGCGCGGAAACGGCCACGGTTGCGAACCCAGATATCCGATGTCGGTGACGTGCAGCCCGACCTCTTCCAGAATCTCGCGGGACACGGTGCCCTCCAACGATTCCCCCGCCTCGGTGAAGCCGGCGAGGACGGATACCCGGCCGGTCGGCCAGGTCGCCTGACGGGCCAGCACCATCTTGTCCGCACCGTCGTGGACCAGCACGATGACGGCCGGATCGGTCCGCGGGAATTCCTGGTGACCGTTCGAGCAGAGTCGGGACCAGCCCGCCGATTGCACCACGCTCGGGCTTCCGCACCGCGGGCAGAAACTGCCGTGGCGGTGCCAGTTCAGGACCGCTACCGCAGCGGTGAGCAACCCGGCGTCGGTGTCGGACAGCAGCGCGCCGACGTCGCGGAGCGCGGCTGCGTCGGGCGTTTCCGGCCCTGTCGCGGCGGCCAGCTCCCCTAGGTCCAGGTCTGCGCCGATCGCCCAATAATCGACACCATCGATCGCGGCCGCATATTCGCCGGCCCACGGGAATTCACCAGGCGACGGTGAGTTGCCGACCGGCAGTGCCGCCTGCGGCAGCGTCGCGCCTCCTGCAGGTTGGTCCCACAGCGCGTCAGGTCGGTCCGACAGCGCGTTGGAACCGGCATCGTTGGGAACAGTTCCGAGCAGTACGGCGCCCGGTGGCGGGGCCGCCCCTAGGTCGGTGGCCGGCCGGGACGCCAGAGTCACGCCGTCCGGCGTCGTCCGGACACCCGTTCGGCCGTCCCGGTCGACAGTGAGAACCCGGGCGGTTCCCCAGGCCGCGGCGATGCGCGTCTGGTCCCGGAGATCCTCCGAACGATCGGCCGATCCACGCGAGAGCACCGGCATCGCGATCGGAAAGCCGTGCGTCCCCGCTGTCATCGGTGCTGCCATCGGTACGGTCGTCGGGCGGACCGCATCCGCTTCCGGTGCACTCGCCGTCACAGGTCGACCTCACCGAGGACCGCCAGCGACGCGCCGATCGACTCCAGATCACCCACCACCACTCCGGTGAACGCCGACGGCGCCAGCAGACTTCCGGCCACCCGTGCGACCTCGTCAACGGTCACGGCGGCCAATCGGGCCGGATGCTCCCGCAGCCATTCGACATCCAGGCCCAAACCCGCCAAGGACGAAAGGGTCGACGCGTAACCGGCTTGGGTGGCCAAGGACGTTGCCAACGTGCCCAGCGCGTAGTTGCGCGCGGATTCGACCTCTTTCTCGCTGGGCGGGCCGAGCGCCAGTCGGCCCAGTTCGTACCGGGCTTCCAGCAATGCCGCAGCCGTGCTGATGCTGTTCGTATCGAAGCTGACCGTCACCGCCGCGCGGGACGGCCAGAATTCGAAACTGGAACCGGCGCTGTAGGTGAAACCCTTGTCCTCGCGGATGTTCTCCACCAACCGGGAGGAGAAATAGCCGCCGTACACCAGGTTCGCCAGCTGCCCCGCCGGGTAATCGGGATCTGTCCGTTCGAGTCCGGCGGCCGACAGGCGCACCTGGGACTGCACTGCCCGCTCGCGATGGAATGCTTTCACCGCACCGCCGCGCACCGCATTCGGGGTCTGCACCACCCGCGCCGTCGCGGTGGACTTCCAGCCGGCCAGCGCGACCTCGACCTGATCGATCGCGCGCGCCGGTTCCAAATCGCCGACCAGGACCAAGGTGGAACCGTTGGGCACCAACGCCTTCTGCTGGAGGGTGCGCAACGCCGCAGCGCTCACCCCGGCCACCGCCGCGGCGTCCGGCATCTCCCGGGTCACCGGATGCGTACCGAACCTCCGCTCCTGCAGATACTGCCTCGCCACCACGGACGGCTGACTCGCTGCGATCGCCAGGTGTTCCACCAGCCGGTCACGCTCGCCGAGCACGTCATGCCGGCGAAAAGCGGGCTCCGTCAGCGATTGCGCCAGCACATCCAGCAGCACCGGAAGGCCCGTGGACAACACCGAGCCGGTGATTCCGAGCCGCTGCGGGTCGACCGAGGCGTCCAGGTCACCGCCCACCATCGCCAGTTCCGCATCCACCTGCGTCCGGGAGCGGGCCTCGGTGCCCAGCAACAGGGTCGCCGCCAACAGTTCAGCGCGGGCCGCATGCGCGGCCGTGGTACCACCGAACGGCACCCGCAGGCGCACTTCGATCAGCGGCGTGCCGCTCTTGCGCACCGCGATCACCCGGAGTCCGTTGCCGATGACCCGAGTCACCAGATCGGGATGCACGGTCGTGCTGGCCGACGACAGGTCCGGGATCGGCCGGGGGCCGGTGGCCGTCACAGCGATCTGCTCGGCCGATCGCGGTGATGTCGGAACCGGGTTCTTCTGCCCCGTCGGTGCGGCCGCCGAATTCTTTTCCGTCGGTGCGGCGGTCGAAGCCGAATTCACCTTCGCGGCCTTCGCGGCCTTCTTCGATTTCGGCGGCTTGCCGGTGGAGTCGTCGCTGGTGGAGCGGGAAGCGTCGGACTTCTTTTTCGCCATTACTTTTTCGCTCCAGGGACGATCGTCAGAATTGCGCGACGCGCAGGGTCGAGGCTGGTTGCCGCAGCTGCTATCTCGATCGCCGACACCTGGGACAGCAATCGCGGAATTTCACCGAGCAATTCGGCGCGTCCGTGCAGGAGCTCCAAGGAACCGATGGACCTGGTTCTCGCGCTGATGCTGTCGTTCTCGCGATACAGCCCGGCGGTGAACCTGGCGAGCGCGCGAAGTCGCTCCGGTTCGGTGGGACCGTCCGCGGCGAGGCCGGCGATCTGCTCGTCGACCGCCGCTGTCACCGTTTCCGCCGGCACCTCGAGGGCGTGCAGTGCACCGACCACGAAGACGTCCGGGTCACGAGCGTCCAGCGGACCACCCATCAGGCCAGGACCGGCCCAGATCTCGGTGGCCAGCCCGGCCTCGGCCACCACGGCCGATTGCAGACGTGACGACTCACCGTCGGACAAGATCTGGCCGAGCAGGATGTGCGCCAGGTAGCCGGGAAGGTCCGCGACCGGATCGGGTAACCGCCATCCGAGCGCGAAGGCCGGCGCCGGAGCGAGCGGGTCATGCTTCTCACTGCGCCGCACGGCCGTGGGCCACGGTTCGGCGAAGGAGGGCCGGTGGGGTGCCGGTCGATAGGGCACGTCCTGGAAATGCAGCGCGATCAGGTCGGTTGCTCTGGCAATCTCGAAATCGCCACACACCGTGAGTACCGCATTGGCGGGCGGATAATACCGTTCGAAGAAATCGGCACAATCAGGAACGGTCGCAGCCTGCAGATCAACGAAGTCGCCGTATCCGTTGTGCGAATTCGCGAACCCATCGAACAGGACCGGCGGCAGGTCGATCCAGGGGAAACCGCCGTACGGACGATTGAGTACGTTGAGTCGGATCTCCTCGCTCACCACATCGACCTGGTTCGCGAGGTTTTCGGCAGTGATCCGAGGAGCCCGCATCCGATCGGCTTCCAGGAACAGCCCTCGCTCCAGAGCGGCTGCCGGCAGCACCTCGAAATAGTCGGTGTAGTCGGTATGGGTGGACCCGTTGAAGATCCCGCCCGACGACTGAACCAGTCGGAAGTGCTCGAGTTTGGCCAGCGACTCGCTGCCCTGGAACATGAGGTGTTCGAACAGATGCGCAAAACCCGTTCGGCCTTCGGGTTCCGACCGGAAGCCGACGTCGTAGTGCACCGCTACCCCGACGACGCCGCTGCTGTTGTCCGGAGCGAGCACGACGCGCAGCCCGTTGGCCAGCGTGAACCTGGTGATCGGGTAGTCGGCGCCAGGAATCAGGCCAGAGCCGGACGGCTCGACCGTTGCGGCTGATCTGGAGGACCTGCGCCGTGGTGCCTTGGCGCCGGCGCGAACGCTGTTCGAAGTAGGACTCACAGACCCACCCTAACGACGCCCGTGGTTCTCCCGTGTTTGCCCTGTTCAGTTCCCGGCGACGGGCAGGATGCGCTCACCCGTCCTGGACCTGCGGTCGCTGGTCGGTGAACAGGTCGCCTTCGACGACGACCTCGTCCGCACGGAACCGGTGCGCGGGAACGCCCGGGATACTCGGCCGGTCGCTTCGTGGGGTGACCTCCGGACTGTCGTCGCTGTCGTCGCCCAGGGCCGTCGGCGCCGCCGAGAGCGCCGACGGCGGGTGCATCCGCGCCGATGGTGGGGTCACCGGTGCCGGCTCCCGTGATCCGGCTTGCAACTGGGCAACGGTGATTCCGGTCGTGCCGGTGTGCCGGGTACGGCGGCGTTCGAAGATCAACACGATCGCAGCGAGAACGGCCAGCGAACCGGCGGCCAGAATGGCCAGGGGTAGCCATCGGCCCTGCGGGCTCTCGTGCGCAACTGTCGTGCCGGCCAGGCGGACGACTTCCGGATGTCCGTCGAGATACTGCACTGCCACTCGCTCTCCGATTCGGCGTCCGCAGGCACTCAGTGTGCTGCGTACGACCGGTGGCCCGGTCAGATCCGATGACGGTCGAACCGGCACCCGAGGTGCACGACGGTGACGACACCACGACCGCATAGGCGTCGACCGGATGCGCGTCGACGGGATCGCTGACGGACCGAAGCGACCACAGCCAGACCCCGAAGCCCATTGCGCAGATCAGAAATATTCCGATCGCCGACGACGCGGGAGACAGGCGAGCCGTCGGTCGACGGCTCCCGGCGGCTCCGTGTCTGCCCATCCGCGGATCATGGCACAGCGGGAGCTATTTCACGCCGCTGCGCCCCAAGTCGGCCAGACCGCGCCACAGATGCGCCACGGCCTCGCATCCTTTCAACAACAGATCGACCGGTGCCTTTTCGTTCGGGGCGTGAATCTGGTCGTCGTCGGTCATCACGCCGAGGAACACCAGCGGCGCCCCGATGATCTCGGCCAACTCGGCTTCCGGACCGGAGCCGCCCTCCCTGGTGATGAGCACCTCGTCGGTGTCGAAGGCCAGGCCGAGCGCGTTGCGTGCTGCGGTCGTCGCCGGATGCGTCGAGTCGACAGACACAGGAGCGACACCGGCTCCCTCCCAATGGATCTCGACCGTCACTCCGGGTCGTGCCGTGGCTGCGACGAAGGCGCTGACCTGCCGTTGTATGGTCGCCGGCTGCTGCTGTCCGACGAGCCGGAAGGTGACCTTGGCGTAGGCATCGGTGGGCACGATGGTCTTGTTCCCCGGGCCCGTGTAGCCACCCCAGATGCCGTTGATCTCGGCGGTGGGTCTGGCCCCTACCCGCTCCAAGGTGCTCCAACCCGCCTCTCCGGCAGCGACCCTGGACGCTGCCGGGCCGGTGATCCAGGCGTCCTCGTCGAACGGCAGCGCGGCCACCGCTGCCCGTTCCGCCACCGTCGGATCGATCACACCGTCGTAGAATCCGGGAACGGCCACCTTGCGGTTCTCGTCGTGCAGAGCCGCCAAGATCCTCGCCAGCTCCGTGATCGGGTTCGGCACCGCACCGCCGAAAGATCCGGAGTGCAGGTCGACATCCGGTCCGTGCACATGGATCTCGCCGGCCACCAGACCTCTCATGCCGATGCAGACCGATGGTGTCCGCGGGCCGAAGATACCGGTGTCGGACACCACGATCAGATCCGCCGCGATCTCCTGGCGATGAGCGTTCAGCAGGTCGGTGATGTGCGGGGAACCCGACTCCTCCTCTCCCTCGACGAGCAGGGTCAGGTCGACGGCGGGCGCGCTGCGCCCCGTCGCAGCAAGATGCGCCGACAGGCCCAACAGGTGCATGGCGATGTTGCCCTTGTCGTCGCTGGCACCCCGACCGTGCAACACACCGTCGAGAATCCTCGGTTCGAAGGGCGGATGGACCCAGCGCTCGACTCCGTCAGCCGGTTGCACGTCGTGATGCCCGTACACGACCACCCTCACCGCATCCGGGTCACCGGACGGCCAGGACGCCAGCACCGCCGGCAGCCAAGGACCTTCGTCGAGCACGCGCACCGACGGAAACCCGATGGCGCGCAGTTGATCTGTCAGAAACTCGGCGCTCCGCGCCACATCGGGATGGTGTTCCGGATCTGCACTGACCGACGGAATGCCGACCCACTCCTTCAGCCACTCCAACCACTTGTCGGACCCGGCCTGCACTGCTGCGCGTTCAGCTGTCATGCCGACAACGTAGCTCGACAACGGAGCATGGCCAGTGCACTCGTTCAGTGCGTCGCGGTCACCTTGTTCAAGCCGGCCGGACTGTCCGGATCAAGACCGAGCGCGATCGTGGTGGCGACCG
>JAABUU010000903.1_pt1 | contig 58023 bp, 48 predicted proteins | sample 5559301 | NCBI WGS metagenome assembly JAABUU01 (sample SAMN10711884, study PRJNA513360) | rock metagenome | isolation source: Antarctica rocks | place: Antarctica: Victoria Land, Richard Nunatak white
GGGACATAGCCACGGCTATGTCCTTAGCTTAAGCTCCAGCACAACACGCATCAGTGCTGCCACCCGGGCCCCACGCCTCCCTGCCCATCGCAGCCACGTTCATCACTGCCGCGAGCGTCTGTGCATGCTGCCTGCATGTGAACTCCGCCCGCGGGGTGTAGGCGGTTGTATGCCGATTGCACAATAAGATTGTAGAGCCTGACGGGCACAGAGGCGGCGGCCCCAGGGCGACGAGTGCGAGCTCGTGGACATCATCCTCGAAGAGAAGGAGAAGCTGCAGGCGCGCGCCCGCAGCCCGCAGCGGGCCTCCCGGCTGCGCGAGCGCCCACCAGCCTGCACCTGAAGGCCTCATCCAGTCCTGTGCTGTGCGGTTGTGTCTTGCACCCCTCACAGAGCTCCCGTAGTGCAGACCCCGGGGTAGGTCCACAGGTGCATGCATCTGCACTGGTGGTCACCGAGGGACTGCTGCCCAGGCCGGCTGGCGGCCGACCGACTGCCAACGGGGATATAGGCGGGATTCATACGAATGAGCGGGCCCTGCGCGCGCCAGGTCGTGAAGGGGGACAAGGTAGGCTCATCGCTGGCAGCCTACCGGCAGTCGCTGTTCAAGTACCACCACGCCGCGCGCGCGTCCAACGCGGCCGCCGTCGCGCGCGCCGCCGCGGCCACCGCCGCCGCCGCCACCGCCAGCTGCGCGCGCCGCACGGGCGCCGCGCCCGGCGCCCCGGCCGCGCTGGCGGCCGCGGGCGTGCTGAAGCCGCGCGGGGGCCGCGGCCGCCGCGGGCGTGCGCGCCGGGCCTGATCGGTCATTGACAAGGGCGCCTGGGCGTCGACTGCCCTGCGCTGCGAGGTGCGGCATGCGCAGCCCGGCGGGCGCGCTTCGTGCTGCGCACCATGGCACGCCTGCTGGCAGCACCCGGTGTGCCCCCGAATCCAGCTTGTTGGGCGCATGCGATTGGTCGCCCGCCAGATGCGGGCGTGGCATCTGCTGGGTCGCTTGAGGGGTCTGAGGCAGGACGTAGCGAGGGCGCCAGCGCCGGGGGTGGTCTCTCTGCGGGTGTGAGCATGCACCGCGCATGCGGCCATGCAGGTCTTGCCTCAGCACTTTGCAAAAGGTGGACGGCTCGCTGGTCCCCTGAGGCATGCGCTAGGTGATAAATTATCCGCAGCGGAGCAGGCAAACATGGGGACTGCGCATGAGCGAGCGGTCCCCAGTGCGCGAGCCGCAGCACCTGCTCGGCCGGACTGTGGCTGCGCCTGGCCAAGGGCTGACTGGGGCCTAGCCTGCCCGACGCATTTGGGAGCAAAATCGTGCGACGTGGGCGCACGGCACAGGCCCGCGCGGGGTTTAAGTCTGCAAAAGGGCGGGAAGCGTACTGGGCAGGCCTGGGCTTTGCAGGGGGAGCGTGGGCCGATGCCTGGGTTCATGCTCAGGTGCTTTGCGCTGCGGCAGCGGGCCTTAGTGCGCACGGGCGCAGTGTGCAGCACCTGTGAAGCGACCGGCGCTGGCATGCAGCCTTTCATACAGGCAGCGGCGGGGGTTGGTTTGGCGGCAATTTCGACCTCGGGGTCTGTCTCCGGCCTTGGGTTGGATGCGGCCTGGCGGACATCGGCCAGGCTGCGCTTGGGGAGGGCGGGGCATGCGCCTCCATTGGCGCTGTGCGCGCTGCCAGAGCAGTGTCGGCGGGCACGAGCCGAACATTGGACCCTGCGGCTTGAGCACCCTTGACAGCAGTATTCAGAGAAGGATGCATGATGGATGTCGCCCTGTTGTTGTCTGATTGTCTGCAGCACCGATGCCCCCTGTGTGCGCCCCATACTCGTCAGCCTGAGTGCTGCTTGCAATGCGTTTTGCTGCGTATTCTGCCCGACCCGTTGTCAGGCTGCCGGCGAGCGCTGGGGCCCTGGGAGCTCCGCCCTGGTCACCTGTATCCGGCTCGGTGGCCTGCTCCGTACAACATGGGCGGGGCCCCGCGGGCCCGCTAGGAGGGACACGTGCCGCTTGAGTGCCTGTGCAAGGCTCGCCCAGAGTAGGCTCCTGCATTATGCAGCCCAGATTTTCTCTTAGCCCAGCTTCCTACCTTGCGCCCCACTCTGCTGGGAGTGCGCTTTGCCCCGGTCAGAGTTACGGCCGCGCTTGAAGCGGGCCACTTGAAGCAAGCTCGCGATATCGCCCTTTCGGCTTTGGCTGGTTGGCCGCGCACTGTGCGCCGCAGACCCTACGCCGCAGGCGCTGCGCCTGCGGCGGCGCGTCGCTCCACCGGAGGCGTGCGCCAACCTGCCTCCCCCGCCCCGACGCCTCTGCTGCTCGGGGCGCCACATACGTGGCTGCTGTGTGTTTCCTGCTGCTTTCAGACTCGACATGCTGTTTGTGATTCCTAGTTAGGCGCACCAACTGCGGATGCGCACAGCTGCCCTGCGGCCCGGAGCGAGGAGGCTGGTCAGGGGCAGCTAGCACAGGTAGCCAATGCTTATGCGATGCTTGTGCTAGATCGCGCTGACGGCCACTGCAGACCGTCCCTGCGGACACGCCGCCCCTCAGGGCCATGGGCGCGTTGTGTCCAAGCACTCCTGAGTTTCATTCTGCCTTTTGCAGCATGCGACCCCACATACAAACATGTCGCTTTTGCCCTCATTTATTTGTTGTTTGAGCCCTGAGTTAAGGATGGTGCAGTGAGGATGACGCAAGCCTGCCACTCGCATTGGCAGAAACGGGCAGTAATGATGGCAATGCAAGGCGCATGCGCAGCATGCTCTGCCACCTTCTATACTGCAGACCGTTTCAAGCATGCGCTCACACCCATGTATATAGTGATTCAACAACGTGCCAAGAAAGCCTGCCGCCGTATGCAAGCACAGCACGCAAACGGTGGCAAGGCGCTGACCAGGGTTCTGCAAATTGTTTGCCAAAATTGATGGGAGTTGCAGATGGGAGTTGCAGGTACAAAATGGCGTTCCAAATTACAGACTGGCACCAGGCGGCACCTCCGGTGCGGCATAGCGTGCTTCGCTAGGGCTCCTAGCGTTGCCGCGCACGCACCCAGCAGGCTAGTGCGTGCGCCGACGTGCGGCGCACGGCCGCTGCGCGCGTCCGCTTGACGGCGCCGCGCAGCACGCCCCAGCTCGCCCCGGTCCCGCGCAGGGGGAGGTGCGGCCGGCTGGGAGGTCACAGGCATGCATTTGAACTCCCGCACCCTCTTCCCCCACTGAGCCCCGGTATGGTGTTCATGGCCGGCCGCGCCTGGCGGGGCGGACATGAGGGCGGCCCTGCACGGCCCCTCGCTTGCAGGGCCGGGCCGCGCCTAGTTAAGCGACAGGTCCGCCAGCACCTGGTGCCAGCGCGTGAGCGGGATGTGGGCGCCCGCGGGCACGCCCTGTCGCGCCAGGTCCAGCAGCAGCAGCAGCCTTTTGATGGGCACCTGCGCGTCCGCCAGGCCCGCCACCGCCGCGCCCGCCTGCGCGCGCGCGCCCGGCGGCCTCGCGACGGGGCCTGCTGTCGTGGCGCGCGAGGCGCTTGCGTGCCGGCCGGGCCCGCCTCCGCGCCGCCCGCCTGGGCCCGCATGCCGGCGTGCTCGCAGGCGGGCGCACCAGGCACCTGCATGTGCAACCCTCAGCCGACGGCCGGACCGGTGGCCGCCCGCGCGCGGCCCAGCTCACAGGCGGGCCAACCAGGCCACGTGCGCGCCCCCGCATGCGCCGCGGCATGCCGCGCAGCGAGGGGCACTGGACCAGGCGCCGCCCGCCGCGCCGCACGCCGGTGGGGCCGCGCTTGGCCGGGCCCGCGCGCCACGAGCGCGCACCTCGTCGGGCGCAAACGCGTCGAGCGCCTTGAGCACCGTGGCAACCTCCGCCTCGCGCAGCGCGGGCACGTGCAGCGCCACGTTGAACGCGTCCGCCAGGCCCATGTCCGCCATTACCTGCGGCGCCGCATGCTTCCCTTACCCCCCTCTCTAAACCTAGCCCGTCCCGCACCCTGCTTGCCTGACTGCTGGCCCACACTGCGCGGCCATCGCCGGGCCCTTCACCAGGCCGAGAGAGTGCGCAGTCGCTTGCGCTCGGGACAGCTGGCTCTCCGGACGCAGTGCGATGCTGGGTCGGGTAATGCGCAGCGGCAGAATGCGGCAGCCCCTGAAAACACAGCGGCTCCGCCGAGCGAGGGCGCAGAGGCGTGCGGGCAGGCGCGGGGCGCGCCTGCGGCGCGCTGCTCGTGCCCACGACCAGCAGGCGCCGCCCCTCCGGCGGCTGCTTCTTCACCAGGACCAGCAGCGTCTGCCGCGCGGCGCTCCCGCCCTCAGCTCCCCCGGCAGACGTGCCACTCCGGCTCCCAACCGGATGCAGAGCCGCATGTACGCAGGAACACGCAAGGCTGCTGGTGCGGGCGACCAGGGCCGCTGCAGGCTGGTCCTGACGGTGCGGGCGCCTGTTCAGCTTACGCCAACGCCTCGCAAGCCGCTGTCTCGCCGCGCGCGGGCGACGCCGTGCGCGACGGTCGGGCCGCCAGCGCCACTGCATTCCAGCATAGGGTTCATGGATAGGGTCAGGGCCCGGGCGCGCCTGCAGGATGCCGTTGGAGAAGCGCGGCCCGATGGGCACGTACTCCAGCAGGCGCTCGAGGTCGTCCAGCACCACCATGGACATTGGCGACTGCGTGCGCCGCCGGCGCGCCGTCAGCATTAGAGCTAGGGGTAGGTTGTCTGCTGCCCCACTGCTCACTGAGCGCAGCTGGCAGGGCGCCTGGTTGGGGCGGAACGGCTGGCAGCAGGGGGGTGGAGGACGACAGAACCGCCGAAATGCACCGGGCGCCTTCGTCCGCTGCGACCTCGCGCTCCGCGGCACCGGGCAGCAGGGCGCCGGCCGAGCTTGGGGAAGATAGAGAAGCGACCCGGCGGGTGCACCCGGTAGGCGTCCTCAAACACCTTGGCGATCTGCGCGGCCTTGGCCGGCTCGCTGAAGCCGACCATGGAGTCCGCGCTGACCACCTTGACGAACGGGAACGCGCTCTCCAGGCCCAGCGTGGCCGCCAGCGCAGTCTTGCCCGCGCCGGCCGGGCCCTCCAGCAGCGCCGTCAGCAGCGGCGTGTGCTCGCTGCTGCGCACCTGCGCATCCGCCCCCGCGCGCGTGGGCGGCGGCCTTCCGCAGAGGCGGGCGGCGCTCTGCCTGCTGCATGTACCTCCCAGCGGCCGCAAGACTTCGGGGCGAATGGCCCATGGCCCATTGGCTCATCCCTGGCATGCCCACAGCATTGAACACCCAGCCAAGTAGCCACCGCCATGTCAGACTAGACGCCACCGGGCGGCCGCGGCTGCTCGGCGAGCGCCTGGCAGGTGTCGCGCGGGCGGCGGAACGGCGGCCCAACCCCTGAAGTTCACTCACAGCACCAACGCCAGCCCCCAGCCAGGCCCAGGCGCCCCAGGGGCGCCGCGCCTGCTCGGCGAGCGTCTGGTAGGGCGCGCGCGGGCGGCGGACGGGCGCCCCAAGCCCCGCACTCTCTGGCAGCACCGACGCCAGCACCCTGTCGGGCCGGGCGCCCCCCCGGGGGCGCCGCGCCTGCTCGACGAGCGTCTGGCAGGTCGCGCGCAGGTGGCGGAAGGGCGCCCCGAAGTCGATGATGCCGTTGAGGCAGTACGCGGCCAGCGTCTCGGTCACCGCGCCGAACGCCGGCTTGATCTCCGCCAGCGCGGCCTCAAAGTCCTCCATGCCCACCTGCGCGTCGCGCACCAGTTGTTCACGGGCGCTGCTGCGTCTCTGCAGCATCCCCGGGTCTGTCCAGTGCTTGCAAGCCAGAGAAGAAGCGGCAGCCTGCGCAGAGCGGCGACATGGTGCTCTGGCCTAGAAGGGCGGTGCACACTCATAAACATTTTGATATGAATCGACTGGCATGCGCGTGTACATGTGACAGAGCAGGCACAGCTCACAGCTATACATGCCTTTCTTTGTGCATGCAGGCGTTCTGTTTTGCGGTGCAGGGGTGCGCGCCTTGAGGTTGTCCTCGTCGATGGGCTTGGACAGGTCCGACATGTCGACCTGGCGGTTGAGCGCGAAGCTGGCCGCCGACTTGACCAGGCCCTCGATCTCGGCGCCGCTGAAGTTCCGGCAGCGCGCCGCCAGCTCGGCCAGATCCACATCGCGGCCCAGGAACGAGTTCTCCGCCATGCGCCCGGTGTGGATCTGGCGCCGGCGGGCCGCGCGTTCAGGCGCGGGCCGCCGAAACCAGGCGAGCGCAAAAGCAGGCGAGCGCGGCCGCGCGCGCTGGCAGGAGTCAGCGCATGCAGCCCCGCCTCTGCGGCAGGGCGCCTGGACGCAGCCAGGGGAGGCGGCGAGGATGCCCCGGAGAGCTGCCCATCGCGCGCTCGTGCTGCACGGCACATCACGCGCACAAGCAGGGCGCCCCCTGACAGGCAACCTTGGATGCTGCGCGCGTGACTGCGTCGCCATAGGGCCCGGTGGGGCTCCAAGTGGCGGTCACAAATGGCCCCGCCCGCCTGTGATCTCTATGCCAGGAGGGGAGCAGAATGATTGCACTGCAGCTGGCTTCCTCGTCAGCATCGTTAGACCCTTAGCTGCTGCTCCCGCGCCGCCGGCAGCGGCGGGGCGCGCGGCGGACCTTCAGGATCTGCAGGCGGCCCTGCTCGTCGGGCAGGCCGATCTCGACATGCACCTCCAGCCGCCCCGGGCGCAGCAGCGCCTCGTCCAGCATGTCCTTCCTGCGCGAGTGTCAGGGTTAGGGTAGGGCACATGCCTCCTGGCTGCAGAGGAGGCTTCGGGGCGCCCGGCAGGACGCCGAGCCCGGCCCGCTTGGGTAATGGTGCCTCCTCCGCGCACCAATCGACAGGCCGACTGTGCAGACATTGTGCTGCGGCTCCCTGCCAGAGTGCAGGCATGCGTGGCCTGGCCAAACACCGCATGCCCTCTTCCAAGCAAACCATGTCATAGCCAACAGGCAGCGCGCGGTCGAGCGCTGCATGGCGACCGCCAGCGTTCGGTCAGGGTTTGGTCAGGCACTGAGCAAGGGCGGCGCGGCTCGGCTCGTCCGCCGCGGCAAGGGCGGGCGCGCCGGTTGGTCATGCCAATGAGCAGGATGTTGTTGAGCGCATCCACGCCGTCGATCTTAGTCAGCAGCTGGTTGACGACCGTGTCGTGCACGCCGCTGCCGTCGCGCACGCTGCCGCGCGACTTGCAGATCGCGTCGATCTCGTCGAAGATGATGACGTGCAGCTCGCTCGCCGCGCCCTTGGCCTTCTCCTCGGCCTCCGCCTCCTGCGCCGCGCGCGGGGTACGTAGGGATAGGGCTAGGGTAGAGACAGTATGAACAGCAGATAGGGACAGCAGGAACAGTGGGCGCGCCCAAACAGCTCCGAACCACGACTCTGGTCTCATGCACAAGCCAGCGAGGCAGCCATCATGACAGGCGCGCATGACACGACATGCATGCGTGCCATGCAGGGGCGCACCACAAAGAGCTTGCGGATGTTCTCCTCGGAGGCGCCCACGTACTTGTTGAGCACCTCCGGCCCGTTGACCACCTTGGGCTCGCGTCCGTTCAGCATCTTGCCGATCTGCCGCGCGATCAGCGTCTTGCCTGCACGCGCGCAGGCCCTGGTATGAGTGCAGTCTTTTCTGTTAAAAGTTAACCTGCAGCTGCTGCGCATGCACGTGCGGCCTCGCCTGGCACTGCATGCTCCATCAATTGCCTGTCAACGTGCAAAGTCCAGGCAGTGGCACCCCGGTGATGCGACAGGGACAGTGATTGCAATGGCAACGCCTCCGTGAGTGGGCAGGGGTTAATACACGGCGCCGGGCGTGGGCATCAGCGCGAGCAGGCCGTGTAGGAGGCCCTTTGTTTGAGTGGCGGGTGACAAGGCGTTCATCCAGCCATGGGCGATGCCGGCGCAACCAACGTTGAACAGCACGCGTCAGATGTGACGGCATGCCGGGGCATGGATGCTGTGAGACATAACGACCGGCACGGCCAATGCGGGGGAACAGCACAGTGCGCAGGGTCGGCACCGGTGCCGGGCGGCCCGTGCAGCAGCACGCCCTTGACGTGCCGGATGCCCAGCCGCTCGACGACGGACGGCGGGAACACGCGCGACGCGAACGCGCGCCGGAAGATGGCCTCGAACTGCGCGTCCAGGCCGCCGATGCCCAGCCGCTCGAAGTTGACCTCCTTGTGCTTGAACAGCTGCGGCGTGGCGCCGCCGCGCTGCCCCTTGATCGCGAGGCCCGCGCCTGCGCCGGCGCGGGCAGCTCGCAGGCCGGCAGAGCTGCCAGTCTTCTCGCACAGTGTGCGCGTGTGTGTGCAAGATGGGGGGAGCTGCCAAGAGGTCTGCGGGTCTGCAGCCACAGGGCGGGGCTGCGGCAGTGGCTCAGTAGTCAGCAAACCCCCAGGACAGCTGCTGAGTGAGCACATCATGGTGAAAGACTGCCCTAGCATCAAGGCCACCTCAGAGCAGCGCACAAACGTGGAGCTTACCCAGAGAGACACACATGCGCATCCCTGTACAACTGCGACTTCGCACCCGCAAGCCTGCAGGCAGGCGGGGAGCTGCCGCCCACGCGGCGCACCGGCGGCCACCTCAAACACAAAGGCGGTGGCGGGCGCGAGCATGCCGCGCGGCGCGCCGCCGCCGGCGCCCGTAGCGCCGGCCACCAGCACGCTCGCGACCGTGAGCAGGAAGTTGGTGCCCTGGTACTCGAATGTGATCACCTGCTCCTGCGAGACCACCTGCGGCAGGCATGCAGGACAGGGTGGGCTCAGGGCTAGGGTGAGGATGGCAGGCACGGCAGGCACACGCCGCATGTGCCCCGCTCTCACAGCCACTCCTGCTCTCTTGCCGCACCGGGGGACGTTCCCATGACCCTCTCTGCTGGCACCGCGCGCGCACCACAGCCAGCGTGCGGCACCTGGCGCTCAGGGCGCGCCCCACCTGATGCAAGGACAGGGCCACCAGCCCTCTCGCGATAACTGGGGCCTCGCCCTGCATCTAGCTGCATGCCAGGCCTTACAGGACCCACGAAGCGCGCTGTGCACGATGCGCCTGATCCAACCCAGCATCTGGCCATCCAACCCAGCCTAGGACGCTACCACTACGCGCCGCTCCTGCCCCTGGACGCGCCCCAGCAAACGCGCGGCCCGTGTACCCCAGAAGTAAGCCATCCAATCACCGTAGCTGACCCCCCTGTAGTGCATCGGAACGCGCCGCACCTGCCCCTGGAAGCGCGCCAGGAGGTGCGCGGCCAGCGCCGGCGCGTCCAGCTCCAGCGGCGCGGCGGCCGCGGCCGCGCGCTTGGCCGCCAGCGGCGCCAGCTCGGCCGTCACCAGCGCCGCCTGGAGCCCGGCCGGCGGCGGCTCGAACGGCCGCACCGACACGCGGTCGCCGCCGGACACGCGCACGCACTGCCGCGGCCGCGCGCGCCGCTCACTCAGCCGCAATGACGTCCCGCACTTCCGCAGAGAGGGGTGTGGCAGGTGACTCTTGGCTCGGCACTTATACAGACCACTGCGAGTGCAGGTCGACAGGTGCGCAAGAACTTTTGGGGCCCGTGCGTGCGCTGCACGCTCCTCCCTCGCCTCTCCTTTCGCCTTCACTCGTGAGAGACCTTAGCTCGGTCGTGCAAGTGGCAGCTTGCCTACCGAGTGGCAATCACTGCGCGTGACTGGCGGCAGCACAGCACAGAAGGAGCTTCATAACTACAATACTGACAAGCTGCCACGGTACCTTTGTGTGACGGCCAAGAACCTGTCGCCAAGAACTGCGCACCTTGCGCTGCACCGCGTTGAGCCCGAGCGAGCCCGGCGCAATTGCTGGATCCTGGCGCACCGAGAAGACGCTGATGCGCAGCACACGCCTGTCATGTCAGCCAACAGCAAGCCGTGCTGCGTGCCACACCCTCTGGGAGCAGCAAAGCACGGCCAAGCACGTGCGCGTATGCAGGTCCACTGCTGTGGCGTAGGATGGTCCAGCACAGGTGGCGAGCATGCAGTGTGCAGGCCCCGTAATCGAGCCTCACCAGCTCCCCAGCTCAACATAGGCCCAGGCCGCAAGCGGGTCGCTCGGGCTTGTGGAGATGAACCCGCAGTTCGTTTTGGCATGCTCCTGATGCACAGAGAGCAGCGCTGTCAGCAAGCAGGCCCTGCAGTGTCAGAAGAAGCAGAAACCGCGGCGCCACCGCTCGCACATTGCTCGGACTGTTGGTGACTGTTACAGTAGTAGTCTCTGGGCTTGCGGAAGCTCCGTCCCTCCCACTCCCCTTGCCCCACATATCTGTGCTTAGAGAACTACATGCTCGCCCCTCACATGCTGGGCCCCAGGCACATCACTCCACTGCCTGGCGCTGCCACTGAAGCTGGCCCGCCGCTGTCTTGTATCTGCGCACACTTGGGCCTGTCTGATGCACCTTATTCAGGTGATGTTTTATAGCATTTTTACTGAGCTTTCCCCTTGGTCCCAAGGAAAAGCTTCTCCTATACCCAAAAAAAAGCTTGCGACCCTGGCGCGCCTAAATTGGCCTTCACTGTCAAAATTTGGTTGTGCTGCAGGTCGCGGTGCACGCGCGCGCGGTGGATAGGGCCGCCAGCGGTCCAGCAGTATAAAAGCAAGAGACACCGCCGCTCGGGATGACCGGGAAACGGAAGCTTCCCAGCGTTGAAAGCGCGGCTTTGGTTGCTGCGCGGAAGCTCGTGGAAGACGCGGACAAGGAAGTTGCGCGGAAGAAGAGGAAGAGGCGCGCATCACGAATGCAGACTCCTGCTGGCCTGAAGGGCGGGCGCCAGTGATTGCTTTACGCAATGCGGCTGTGCCACGTCCAGCGCGCGCGGGTCCCCATGCGTGCATGTTCAATTTTGGGAGTGTCTGCCTGCGTGGGTGCCCCTGCCGATATCTAACTCGTGTGCGCTCGCAGCCTTGCTTGGAAGGAATACTACGGAGAACACAAGGACGAGATCCTTGCGAGGCGCAAGAAGCGCGAAGCAGCTGCAGCTGCGGCAGACTCGCAGCAGGTGCCTTCCGCGGCCGCGGCTACGCACGGCCAAGCCGCGGCCGCTGCGCAGCCCACGGCTACAGTACCCATCAGGGCGGCAGCGGCGCCGGGCGCCACTGCAGGCGCGGTCAAGCCGGCCTCTGCCGCGCCTGGCACAGTGGCGAGCGGCGGTCGCGGCCGCGGTCGGTGCGCAGCACATGGTGAGCAGCCGCTGCCCGCGGAGCCAGCAGACGGGCCGCAGCGCGGCAAGCGCGCCCGCACGGGGGGGCAGCCGCCAGCTGCGCAGGACCAAGGCGCGGCCGGTCGGCCAGCCGTGGCCACCGCGCCTGCCGCAGCGGACGGGGCGCCGCTCGACGCAGAGGCAAGCGACGGCGGCGGCGGCGGCCGCCGCGCGACGCCTGGAGAGCAGGCGGTGCCTGCGGAGGCAGCAGATGAGGCGTATGGCGTCCTCGGTGAAGCCGCGTGCTGCGAGCCCGGCGCGCTAGCCAGGGCGATGCCTGCGCCGCTCGCCAACAGGGCCAGCGGCAAAGCGTGGCTGCTGTGGTGCCTCGAGTCGGCCTTGGCGATAGTCCGGCACTCCACCGAGGCGGAGCTGGCATCATGCCCTGGTGCTTCTGACTGTGCTGGATACATGCCCGACTGAGCACAGCACTCACAGCGTCTAGAAGGTTGGGAGTGTGGTGGCGCCAAGCAAGCTGGCGCTAGCTTTGGCTGTTGCTGCTGCCCGATTCGTGTATCAACGTATGTGCAATGCCGGCACCCGCTATGCCTTGGTGGGACTGGCAGTCATTACTTGCTGTTGTACGGACTTGCAACGACCTTCAGGCGACCTTGTTGCAAGCACCAACATTCAGCAGGCTCGCAGTGCAGCACAGCAAGCCCACAGGCGTACTGCAGAGCAGTGCAGGTCACATCGTGCCACCTGTGTTGGTGGCAGGAGCAATAGTTGCTCTCAAGACCTCTTCGGCACAGTGCGCGCGCGCAGCGCATACATACGCACCTGCCGCGCCCCATGCGCGTCAGCCAGCCCGCGCGGCGGGAGAGCGGCGCTGCCGGCGCAGCAGGCGCGAGCAGGGCGGGCACGCCAGCCGGGCGGCTATGGGCGCGCCTTGAACAGCTCCTTGGGGAAGCTGCGCTGTAGGATGTTGTACTTGACGACCAGCCCCGCGCGCTCGAAGAGCTCCAGCAGGTACTGGTTGCTCCGCGTCAGGCTGCTGTCCTCCTGGCGCCCCGCCCGCAGACAGGTCGCGCTGTGTGGGACCCCGGCCACCCTCGGTCTGCATGCTGTGTGCGCGCCATCACCGTGGCCCCAGGCACAGACACACGCATCACGCGCACAGGCATGCAGCGGCAGGCCACAGAGCGTGCTAGCAGGGAGGTGCGCGCGAGTCCACGTCCGCCTAGTGTGTGCAACAGGCCCCACTGGTGCACTGTGCAGGAGGGCACGGCCGTGGCAGGAAGGGCACCTTGTCTACCACGAAGCCGGACGCGCACACATTCTCCTTGATCACGATCAGCCCGTCGGGCGTCAAGCCCATTTTCAGCCGCTCAAAGTAGGCCAGCGCGTCGTCTGCGGCACGCGCCAAGCGCCCCACACATGCGTCATGATACCATGGCACCCAAGAGGCTGCGAGCAAAGGCTGCAGCAGCTGTGGCGACACCAGGCGGCAGCAGCTGCAGACGGCACAGACAGAGCTGCCAGGTCAGCATGCGCTGCCTGCGGCTGCATGCAAAGCCCAGGCCGCGGGGCCGCACCGTCTGTGAGGTAAAGCAACGCCCACTGCATCCAGACGAGGTCGTACCTGCACGCTCACAGTGACTACCCTAGCACATTGACCAAAGCATTCGGACCACCGGTGGCAAGTCACAGAGGCAGCCACTGCATGGGCGAGGGCAGCATAGTAGCACAAGCCCGCCCATGCAGCGCACGCAAGACACAGCCACAGATGCGCGAGGGCGCGCGCGCGCGCGCCTCTTGGGCGCGGGCGAGAAGGCCTGCAGCCCCATCTCGAAGAACCCGGCTGCCGCATGCCCGGGCGGGTAGCCGCGCGCCGCGCCGGCGGCGGCGGTGCCGCCGTCGCCGGCGGCGCCGCCATCGCGCGCGCTGGTGCTGGGCGCCAGGCTGGCGCGCGCGGCGGCCAGCAGGTGGCGCGAGGGCTCCACCAGGTCCACCTCGGCGCAGTGCGCCAGCAGCAGCTGCTCGGTCACGCGGCCCACGCCCGCGCCGCAGTCTGCGGGCGGCCGCGCCGTCAGGGGCCGTGCAGGGGCGCCGCTGTCCCGCCTGCCCCTGCCGCCAGGGGCTCTGCGTCCCAGGGATGCGGGCGCGGCAGGCGCCCGGCCCGCCCGGCGCGTGGCGCAGCTTCAAGCAGGCGAGCCTGCCAGGCAGCACTGACCGAGGGCGGTGAGCGTGCGAACTTTGCACGAGGCAAGCCTGGAAGCCCTGGTCTGGTGACACAGCGCATGGGGAGGGCCCGTGCAGGCGGGCGTGCCCAAGCCGACGAGCCGCCTGCTGCCCGCCGCGGCCGCGTCCAGCTGCTTGGCGAACGCCTTGCGCAGGAAGGTGCGGCTCTCGGCGATGTCGCAGCTGTTCAGGTGGCCGAGCCCGGCGAGCACGCCGTCGTAGGTGGCCGGCTGCGCGTCCCAGTGCGCGACCGCGGGGGCGTACCAGGCGGCCTCCTTGTCGCCGCTCACGCGCTGCCACAGCTCCTGCGGGCTGCTGTACGACTCCTGCGAGCCGCGGCCCTGGAGTTTGAGTATCGGGCTTGGATGTGGCGGCGGCGCCGGCGGTGTGTTGCCCGGCGATGCATTTCGTCCTGCTTCAGCACAGTGCAGGAAGCTCGCAGCGCGGACAGCGCACATTGCCCACGCCGTCCCAGCCGGGCTGCTCCATCAGTTCACAGAGCTGATTGCGCAGAGCAGGCCCTCTGCTGGCACTAGCGCGGCTCCCGCCCCTTGTTGATTGCAGCACTTCAGTTCCTGTGCAACTGCGCTTGACCTCCTGTAGCAATTGCGCGACCGACAGCTCTGCTTTTTATCGAAAGCAAGGGCACAGTCCAACCCTCTGTGAACTGCCAGGATGTCTTATGAGCCAGAGCTCCGGTCCTCCAAGGAGCAACGATCCACCCTCCGCTCTTGTATGGGCCTGACGCGCTAGACAACGCAGTGTGCCGCCTGGTGCACGTTAGCAGCTTCCACCGCTTGGTGCGCGGATTCTGCTGAGGAAGCAAGCGCACTGCAACCCCCACGCACGACCTCAGACTGCCACGCCAGACTGGTCGCGTTGCACTGCACCGCCGTTGGCGTGAGTTGGACGGCTGGTGTATGGTATGAAGGTGCGCTGCCGCCGGCGAGCACGCTCTTGGCACGCACGCGTGTCACTGCTGCTGCTGCCGCTGTTCGGCGCAGCGTCAGCGTCATCCTGCTTGGCCGATAAAAACCGTACTGAGGTCAGCGCCTCATCCGCGGGCGTGCTCACGCGGGGCCGCCGCGACCCGCAGCGGGGCCCCGTGCTGCGCACACAAGAGGGCCAGGAGGCCGCCTGCCTGTGCAATGATGAGGAGAGCTGCGAGGCATCGGACAGCAGCTACTCATACGTGCAGCGGTAGGGCTCCCGCTGCGCCCGCCGCCCTTGCGCCCGGCCCCGCACGACGCTGACAGGCAGTGCGCACGCTGCCGCTACTCAACAAGCTTGTCTCCACGTGTGCTGGGCAGAGGCCACCCTATGGCCAGCGCGCTGCACGATGCAGCCCTGTCAACGCGCGTAGTAATAACAATACAGGGAAGCGTGCGCGCACTGCTGCGTGCAAAACGTGCCAGCTGTGTCACAGTGTGTACAAGAGGGCGCTGCCGCCGCTCGCCCTTGCGACTGCTGTGCAACAAGCGCAGCATCTGTCTGTATTGAAGTAGGTCAAGGGTACACTATGGCACAGGAAGCGCAGTGCCAACCAAGGCCCCGAACGTAAGCTCGCCCTGAGCATGCTGTCTTATGCTCCACAGGGACGCAGAGGTGAGCAATGGCAGCCATGCTGCTCCTGCGGCGCCGGCGCCGGAGGCCGCACCGCCGCCTCCGGAGTGGCCCGGGCCGGCACCGCCGCGCGACATTGACGTGACTGACAGCGACGACGAGGACACAGCCGGCGCAGCTGCGCCCAGCGACGACGGCTTCTCTGACATCGGCCAGCCGGGCGACACAGAGGTGCGCCTGCAACTGAGTTATACAGCGGTCCCGCTCAGGCTGTGAGCAGTCGGCAGACATAGGGTCCATACTACCTAAGCTGGCTCTTTGTATACGCGTGCTGCTGGGGTGTTCATGTCTCTGTAAGTGCCGCTTGGATAATCATGCAGGCCATCGCTGGAGAAAGTTGGCGTACATCTTGAACAGCATATTAGGCACATTTTGCTGGCGTACATGGTGTGGCGCCGTGATGCCGATGTGTGTGCTGCCGCCAGGTGGTGTACGTGCGCGAGGGCGTGGCGGTCTGGCCGACGCGCTCGGAGCGCATCGTGGGCCGCCTGAGCCTGATCAGGCAGCACCGCGTCCTCTTCCTGTCCTGGCTGCCGTACGCGCCCGGCGCGCTCGCGCCGGACGGCGTGTTCACGCCCGTGCCCGCAGACGCGGCGCCGGCGTCGCCAGCGCGAGGTCAGGGCCCTGACCCTGTCCCTCCATGCGCAGCTGCTCCCTGGCTAATGCGCTGCCTTGCAGGCTGTCTTTGCCCGGTGCACCCACGCTTTGCTGTGGCCCCAAGCCTCACACAGTGGTTTTTAGGTCTGCTGACATGGAACATGGTGTCTGCTAGATAGTCTTTCGCATTTGTGCTCTGCTGATCGTCATGCACGAAGAGAGCCAGGGTCGATGCCAGAGCTCGCCCCGAAGCCGCGCACTCGCTTGTCGCTGCAGATCACCTGCCGTGCAGCGGCCTCCGGCTGCCGCGCGGGCGCCTGAGCGGACGCGCGCGCGCGCGGGCCAGACCGCACAGCGTATGCGATCCACCCGCTGCCGCTGTCCGAGGTGCGCGCGCTGCGGCGGCACACGCCCGCGCTGGGCGGGCAGCACATCGTGCTGGTGCTCGGCTCGGGGCTCACGCTGCCGCCGCTGACATTCAGCGCCGGCGGCGTCAAGGCGTTCTTCGCCGCGCTCAAGCAGGCGCGGCTGCCCCGTCCTGGCTGCCTGTGCGAGTCGGTGCCAGGCAACCATGCGTGTGCCTGGCCAGGGTGCAGGGTTAGGGTTATGCCGTCAACGCTCCAAGCCAGTGATGCGCAGTACGAGTCTGTTTCGCCTATTGAGAGCATGCTGCCTCAGCGAGTAATGAGAGCGGCCTGAGCGGGTGTGGCACCACCCAGATGCTGCAGAGCGCTCGGCGCGTGATTATGTCGAGACATGTCCGTAAGTCAAGGCGCGCGCGCGTGCAGCACGTGCTCCTGGCGCGCTCGGCGGGCGAGCCGGAGACGTACCTGGTCAACGACACCGCGGACCCGCTGCAGCGCTCGCTGACCAGCCTGGAGCTCAGCGACGTGCTCATCGGCGCGCCGCCGCCCGGCGCCTCGGCCACCTTTGCGCCGCCGGCCGGTCCGCCGCGCCGGCTCGGGCCAGCTGAGCTTGCTTCCCCTGCAGGAGAGGGGACATGGGGTGTATGCACAGGTCAACATCAGTTAAAAACTGTAATGAGAGCAAGGGTATGCGCATGTGCTGAGCATTCTCATGTTGCCACCCATGGGTGGGTTGGTGCGCGCAGTGCTTGCGGCAGGAGGGTGGCGGGGAAGATCAAGGCAGTGCTGCATTAGTAACAATGATCGTAGACGGGGTCAGTGTCGTGCACTGCATGGCGGCAGGCGCGTGGTTGGTGGCACACGGCAGTGCAGCGCTGCCGGGCCGTGCCCGTGTCAGGCTGACCGTGCGGCGCGCCTGGCGGCAGGGGTGTCCTGGGGCGCGGAGAGCGAGGCGTGCGGGCGCGGGTGGCAGCTGGCCGACCTGCTGGGCGGCTCGGTCGCACGCGTGCGCTCCTTTGCGCGCGAGACCACCACGTCCCTGCTGGCCGCGTCCGCGCTGCTGCCGCCGCCGGACACGAGCGGTGCGCGCTCCAGGGCCGCACGCAGGGAGAGGGGCGCGGCCATGATGTCAGCTAATATCTAACAACAGTCCTGCACCCATTTGCAGCCCTTTTGCTCAACTTTTTGCAAACAGCCACCTCAGGTTGAATGCAACTGCCTTGGGATAGAGCTGAGGTACAGTAGGCCACAGCATAGCCGGCACATGCAGCAAGATTTGCACTGCAAACAGGCGTGACAAGGTCATGCATGCAGGTGCAGCGCCCGCGGCTGCGTTGCTGCGCAACGGCCGTATGGATGCCGCAGATGCGGCCGCTGTGCCCGCGGCCGCCCCGCCCGCGCCCTGCGCGCTCGCAAACGGCAACGGCCACATGGCCAACGGCGCCGGCCTCGGCGCCGATGGGCCGCCCGCCGCCGCCAACGGCGCCCGCGGCCAGGGCTGCCTGGACGCGAGCCCGCTGCTCGCCGCGCCGAGCGGCGAGCTGGGCGCGTGCGAGGGCGAGCTGGGCGCATTCGAGCTGGTCGCGCCCGCGGCGGCGGGCGGCGGCGGCGAGGGGCCGCGCGGCGCGCCGCCGCCGCCGCCGCTCAGCCTGGAGGAGTGGGGCTCCTTCCTGACCAGCGAGGGTGCGCCGCGGCCGTGCGGGCGGCTTTGCGCAAAGGCCATGTATGGTGTGGCCTTTGCACTGCCAGGCTCTGTTCCGTGCTGGCATGTCTCCAGCAGCGCTGTAGCAGGATGTGTCGCGAAGCCGGCGATCAGAGCGCTGGATTTATGCTGAGGACTCAGCCTCAGAAGGCGCGCCTCAAGCAGCTTTCCTGTCAGCCAGCTCGCCCGCACAAAACGGGCGCTTGTCCGCAGCAGCGAGGGGGTGAAACTGGCCGCGCAGCAAAGCACGCCGAGCAGCTGTGCAGTGCAGGCCGCGCGGCCAGGCGGGGCGGGCAGCCCGCAGAGCCATGCTGACGCCGCCTTGCCGGCGCAGGGCGCGTGCGCGGCGAGCGCGCGCTGCGCCAGCGCGTGCACGAGAGCGGAGTGCAGCCGGCCGCGCGGCGCGAGGTCTGGAAGTTCCTGTTGGGCTTCTACCCGATGGACTCGACTGCATCCGAGCGCGCGGTGCTGCTGGTGCCGCCCGGCTGACGCACCGTCTGGTGACCGTCCGGCGGACAGTTTTCTGCCCTTGCATCAACAAAAATTTGCGGATCATTACATAAAGGACTGTCAGTCACTTCATGGGCAAATGTGTTGTCTTTGGCAGAAGGCATTTGCCTCGCATCGCGCTGAGCAGCCTGAGTGCGCTTCGGCCGCGCCGTCCAAGCCGACTTCCACTGTCTGTGCGACAGGCGGCCCGGCGCAGCGACTACGGCCGCCTGAAGGAGCAGTGGCGCAGCATCTCAAAGGCGCAGGCCGCGCGCTTCAGCAAGTGGCGCGAGCGCCGCTCGCGCGTGGACCGCGACGTGCGCCGCACCGATCGCGCGCAGCCGTTCTTCGCGGGCGAGGGCAACCGCAACGTGCGCACGCTGCGCAGCCTGCTGCTCACGTACTCGCTCTACAACTTCGACCTCAGCTACTGCCAGGGCATGTCCGACCTGGCCGCGCCGCTGCTGTTCGTCATGCGCGACGAGGCCGAGGCGCGCCCTCCAGCCCCCCGCGCGCCTAGCTCCTGGCTGCCTCGGCTGCTGGCAAAGCATGCGTGAAAAGGGCTAACCAGGTGCGGCGGTGCGAGCGAGCCAGGCCATGTCCGGGTTGGTCAGCTGCGAGCCTACCTGACATCACCTACCCTAATTCTAACCCCAAGTCAAACTGATGGCCCGCGCCCGCGCAGGCGTTCTGGTGCTTTGCCGCGCTGATGGACCGGCTGGAGGCCAACTTCCACAGCGACTGCACCGGCATGCACGCGCAGCTGGCCGGCCTGGCGGCGCTCGTGCGGCTGCTGGACCCGCAGCTCACCGCGTTCCTGGCGCGGCGCGAGGCAACCACGTTCTTCTTCTGCTACCGCTGGCTGCTCATCCACTTCAAGCGCGAGTTCGCGTTCGACGAGGCGCGCGGCCCCGCCCGCCGCGCCGCTTGTTGCCGGCTGGGCCCACCCAGGCGCGGCGCGCCGCGTGCCGCGCGGCGTGGTCGCGCCCCAGAGGCGCACCCGGCCGTCCCGCTGACAGACTTAAGACGTTGGCATTTAAGCTTGCTGCGCTGGGCACAGCTGGAACGAGGGCCTGTCACGCCCCGCCTTACCTCATGCCGAGGCATGCGCGGGCGCGCGGCAGGTGCTGCGGCTGTGGGAGACGCTGTGGGCGGGCGCGCTGACGCCGCACCTGCACATCTACATGGCGGCCGCCGTGCTGGTCACGCACCGCCGCGCGATTATGGCCGCCGACCTGGACTTTGACGGCCTGCTGCGCTTCTGCATCGAGCGCGCGGGCCGCCTGGACCTGGCGCACACGCTGCGAACCGCCGGCCAGCTCTGCCGCCTGGCCGGGCGCGCGGGCGAGGAGGCGCTGGCCGCGGCCGGCCTGCCGCCGCGCTGCGCCTCATAATATAAGGGGTTAGGTTACTCCCTACCCTGCCCTCGCTCGTAGCGCATGCCGCGCCAGAGCAGGCACGTGGGCCGAGGGGACTGGGATGTCCGCGCCCCGCGCCGCTCGACGGCTCTGCTGCTTGGCCGAGCGCGCCGGCGCGGGCGCCAAGGGCGGCTCAGGGCGGCCTGCCGCTGCGCTAAGTCAGGCGAGCGGCCGGGTCGGGTGCGGCATGAACGCGCGCGGAGGCGGACGGAGGCAACTGCGCGCTTGTCTGCGTGGAGTGCAATGCTGACAACATAAACCCAGCGGGGTTCTGGTGCAGGGCCAAAGCATGCTGCACAAAAAGTGTGGCCCCTCGTCCTGTGCGAGGAGGTGTCATGCGCAGGTCTCGCTCCTTGCGATGAGACCTTCGGGAGGGGGCAACGCATGTTCCGCGCGCTTGTGATCCAAGGCTGCCAGGCTGGGCAGGGCGGCTTTGGGGCTGAGCTTGCATGCCACTGGACTGGCTACTCTACTCTGGCAGGGCCACCATGCGGGAGTACGCATGCATGTCCCTGGTGTTTGCGCTGGGCAGTTTTGTGTCGTGGCGGGCCCTGATTGCATTTAGTGGTGAACGCGTATCTACCGTTAGGCTGTTGCGTAATTTGATGCGGCTCAATCAAGGACATGAGGCCGGCTAGGGGGTGGCGTGTGCTGGGTTGCCAGCCTGCCTGCACACATGTGCCGTCAGCGCATGGCGCGACCTAGGGCATGCTGCCTGGACTGCTGTAGCTATGTGTTACGCAGCAGCATGTGTCTGCCTGTAGGCAAATAGGACACATGCGGGTCGCACCTTAATTGCGAACGTGAAGCAGCTGTTGATTTGCTTGCTATGAGGGGTGTGGGTGCTCATGTGGCTTTATTTGAGCTCCTTGGCGTCTCCCGCTGTGCCTGCAACCTCTGCTAACCTTGCATGCATAGACATTGTGCTCACGGCCAGACACCCTTCTAAAGTACATCGTAACGTGCAGCTGTCTCTCCCCCTGTTCGTGAAGAGTGCACTCCTGCGCAGACACAGTAGGCAAGAGGTTTGCTGGCCTTCACAGGGAGGAACGCTGCAACAGAGCTGCTCAAAGGCCGCCCGGTCCTGGCAGTCGACTGCAGCGTGGTAGCAAGGCTGTTGAGCATGACGTGTGAGGCAAGTAGTGCCGCAGATCACAGTTTGGGCACGTCCTGCTGCCTTGGCATACTTGCAAGGTTAAGCGTACGGGGTCCAACAGCAGCATCTCCAAAGCCTTTGGCACCGTGCAGGATCACGCACTCCCTGCACTCGGCCCTCACACTTGAAAGAATTAACAGTTACTGCCAGGTGCCAGCAGTTGCCAGCACCAGGTTTGAAAAGCTGTAGCCGTAAGAATAGTAAACGGCCTCACTTGAGAAAGGGCCTGGAGAGGTCTAGGGAATTTGCCTTGTTCCACAGCTTCTTGCAAAAGCTGCCGAGAAGCTCACCATACATACCGGTTCACGATTCGGTGCCTACTCCTTGTATACGGTCATACAAGCTGCTCACAGCCCTCAAACGCGGCGCGCTGCGTTTTCACCGACCCCGAGGCGGTCCGCCTCCCAGCTCTGCCGTCACACCTCGACCCTCTGAGCCTCTTGTGTTCTGCTGCTTGCTGCTACAGTGACAGCTGGGTTGCTGCAGCCGTCTGCGCCTGCAGCGCAATCACACGCGCACGCGCGCGCAGGGCGTGCAGGTGCGGGCCGCACAAGTGCCAACCGCGGTTCGATCAAGCCCGCCAGTGCCCGCGACCGCACCTAGCGGGGTGCGGCCACACGTCACAGAGTCCACAGGCGCAGGCTGCTGAGCTGGGCGTCGTGTTCCTCGACCTGGGATGGTGTGAGCGGTGCCTTGTTGGTGGAGCCTTCGTTATCGTACACGCGTGTCTTCTCCCGCGCCCTGCTGCATGCAGGGGCATGCAGTCGGTCTGGCCGATGGCCACCCAGGCGGGCATGTGTTGAAGACCTGACTGCATCAAGGCCAGCAGCTGCCTGCTGTGTACCAGTCTGGCGGTGGCAATACATGACAGTCTCTGCGTCCTGTGGCCCTTCCATGACTTGCTGCGCTGCGTTGCTGCAGGCTGTCCGCTGGCAGACTGTGCCACGAGGCGCGCATACGCTGCAGGGGGATGGGAGCCGCGCTGGGAAGTTTGTGCTTTGACAGCACAGAGAACCAGGACAGCGTGCGGGAGTGCGGGGGCATCGCGGCGCTGGTCGCGCTGCTGGCGCCCAGCAGCTCATCGGCACAGCACAAGCTGGCGGCCGGGGCGCTGTGCTAGTGTGCGCGGACAACACCCAGAACCAGGACTGCGTGCGGGAGTGCGGGGGCGTGGCAGCGCTGGTCGGGCTGCTGGCGCCCGGCGGCCCTGCCGCTATGCAGCGGGAGGCCGCTGCGGCGCTGTGCAACCTGTGCAACAGCAACATTTCGAACCAAGACTGCGTGCGGGAGTGCGGTGGCGTCGCCGCGCTGGTCGGGCTGCTGACGCCCAGCCACTCGGCTGCCGTGCATGAGCAGGCTGCTGCAGCGCTGTGGAACTTGTGTTGGAACAACACTGAAAACAAGGACAACATCAGGGAGTGCGGGGGCGTGGCGGCTCTGGTCGGGCTGCTTGCGCCCGGCCACTCAGCTGCCGTGCGTGAGCAGGCTGCTGGGGCGCTGCGGAACTTGTGTGCAAACAGCACTGAAAACAAGGACAGCATCAGGGAGTGCGGGGGCGTGGCAGCTCTGGTTGGGCTGCTCGCACCTGGCACCTCTGCTGCCGTGCATGAGCAGGCCGCTGGGGGGCTGACCAACCTGTGCATTGACAGCACCCAGAACGCTGTTTGCGTGCGATGGTGCGGGGGCATTGCTGCGCTGGTGGGGCTGCTGGCGCCTGGCAACCCTGCTGCCGTGCGTGAGCTGGCTGCTGGGGCGCTGCGGAGCGTGTGCTGTAAAGACGCGATGAACAAAGACTACGTGAGAGAATGCGGGGGCGTTGCGGCGCTGGTCGCGCTGCTGGCGCCTGGCGGCTCGGCTGCTGTGCATGAGGAGGCTGCCGGCGCGCTCGGAAACCTGACCAGCGAGAATGAGCAATGCCGGGAGGCAGTCAGGGCATGCGGGGGCGTTTCGGCGCTGGTCGCGCTGCTGGCGCCTGGCGGCTCGGCTGACGTGCATGAGGAGGCTGCCGGTGCGCTCATGAACCTGAACAGCGGGAGTGAGCAATGCCGGGAGGCAGTCAGGGCATGCGGGGGCTTTGCGGCGCTGGTCGCGCTGCTGGCGCCTGGCGGCTCGGCTGCCGTGCATGAGGAGGCTGCCGGCGCGCTAAGGAATCTTTGCTATGAAAGTGCAATTATTGACAAGGACTGCCTGAGAAAATGCGGGGGCATTGCTGCGCTGGTCGCGCTGCTGGCGCCTAGCGGCTCGGCTGCCATGCATGAGTATGCTGCCGGCGCGCTCGTAAACCTGACAAGCGATTGTGAGCCATGCCCGGAGGCAGTCAGGGCATGCGGGGGCGTTGCGACGCTGGTCGCGCTGCTGGCGCCTGGCGGCTTGGCTGGCGTGCATAAGCAGGCTGCCGGCGCGCTCGTGCACCTGACCAGCGAGAGTGAGCAATGCCGGGAGGCCGTCAGGGCATGCGGGGGCGTTGCGGCCCTGGAGCGTGTGCTTGCATGCGCCAGCTCAGCGGCGGCGCACGAGTGGGTGGCGGCTGCGCTGCGCAACCTGGGGCATGATCAGCAGGGTGTTGGCGAGTCAGGCCAGCCCAGTTGAAGCGGGCATGCTCTACGAGTAGGGCTGGCCGCAATTGCTGGTGGCAGTACTAGCTTGTTGTGCGCGGCCTGACACTCAAAGCTTGGAGCACTGGGCTGGGCAACCTGGCTTGCGTATAGCTTACAGGCAGTGCATGAGGAGTCATTGTCAGGGGCGGGCATTGCCAGAGCATGCGGTGTAGACGGGAGCGCAGCCAGGCGTGTTGTATGCCTGATGTTGTAAGCGAAGGGGGTACGCAGGAGCACATACCACAGAATCGGTGGCAGCATGTTCAGGTGGGTGCTCAGCTTTGACATAGCGGACCAACAGCCATGCATCTGTTGCGGCATGCCAGCATCCCATGCATGGCTGCTACATGCCGTTGTCGATGAAATAACACCTAAAAATAACTATTTGCATCTCACGCTGTGCAATACATCATGCAAGCACAGACACTGTGCTCACGGTCAGCACCCATTGCTTGTGTAGTCCACGTCGTGCAGCTGTCTCACCCCCTCCCCAGTGAAGGTCGACTGCGGCGCGGTAGCCGTGCTGTTGAGCATGACATGAGGGGCAAGCAGTCCCGCAGGTCACAGCCTGCGCACGGCCTGCTGGTTGGCGTCCTTGCAAGGTTGAGCACGCGGGGTCCAACAGCAGGGCAGGTGAGGCTGTTGCTGCGTCTCCAAAGCCTGTGGCACTGTGTGCAGGACCATTGCGCTCCCGCCTTCGGCCCTTGCGCTTGAACGAACATTAACTGCCAGGTGCGAAAACTTGCTGCAGGCCGTTGAGAAAGGGTCAGGAGTCTAGGGAATGTGCCTCGTCCGAAGAAGCTTGCTCACCCGACAGACCAGACGCACATCGTGCCTTGTTAGAGCAAAACGGCTGCAATCTCCTTGAATACGGCCGGACAAGCTGCACACGGCCCTCCAATGCCGGCGCGCTGCGTTGTCACCAACTCCGAGGCGGTCCGCACAGCAATGGCTGCGCACCTTGAGCCCGTGAGCTTGATGCAGTGTGCCTGCGTGCTGTGTGCTGCCATAATGGCAGCCAAGGTGCTGCAGCAGTCTGCGCTTGCAGCGTGATCACACGCGCGCGCGTGCGGGCCGCGCAGGAGCAGGCCGCACAAGTGCCAGCCACGGTCAGGTCAAGCCCGTTCGTGTGCGCGGCTGCGCCAAGCGGGGTGCGCGCCGCACGTCACAGCGTCCACACTGCAGGCTGTCGAGCTGCAGGCTGCAGGCTGGGCCTTGGGTGCCTTGACCAGTGGACAGTGTGAACGGTGCCTTGTCGGCAGCTGCTGCATTCCCGTGTCTTCTCCTGCGCCCTCCTGCATGCACAGGCGTGCGGCCAGTCTGACCGATGGCCACCCAGGCGGGCCATATGCCACAAAGTGTTATAGCCACACCATGCACGGCCAGCCCGCTGCATACCAGTCTGGCGGTGGCCACGCATGCTCATTTCAGCGTCCTGTGGCTTCCAGGCTGTTATGCGCTGCGTGCCACAGGCTGTCCGCATGCAGACAGCCCGCCCGTGTCCCACAAGGCGCATACATGCTGTGCGCGCCACAGAGCCTGAGTGGTGGCCATGTGTGTGGCACGTGCAGGGGCGCCGCCACGATGGCGAAAGGCGGTGAACGTGCACATGTCGCCGCACTGGTCAGACGGCTGGCGCCCGGCGGCTCTGCTGCTGACCAAGCGGAGGCTGCGCGCGCGCTGGCGCGCCTGGGCATCAAAAAAACAGCCCATGCAGGGCGTATGTGAGAGGATGCGGGGGCATCGCGGCGCTAGTCGGGCTGCTGGCGCCCGGCGGCTCTGCTGCCGTGCACAGGCAGGCCGCGCGGGCGCTGCGGTACCTCTGCATCAATAATGGACACAACCGCGATGGCGTCTGGGAGTGCGGGGGCGTCGCGGCGCTGGTCGCCCTGCTGGCGCCCGGCGGGGCTGCTGCTGTGCATGAGCAGGCTGCTGCTGCACTGGCTAGCCTGTGCAGGGGCCATGCCCAGAACTGCGACAGCGTCAGGGAGTGCGGGGGCGTCGCGGCGCTTGTGGGGCTGCTCACGCCTGGCGGGACGGATGCGGTGCACGCGCAGGCCGCTGCGGCGCTGTGCAGCCTGTGCAATGACAATGCAGAACAGAGACAGCGTGCGGGAGTGCGGGGGCATCGCGGCGCTGGTCGTGCTGCTGGCGCCCGGCGGCCCTGCTGCTGTGCAAGAGGAGGCTGCAGGCACGCTGGCAAGTCTGTGCCTTGAAGACAGACAGGATCAGGACTGCTTGCGCGAGTGCGGGGGCGTCGCGGCGCTGGTCGGCCTGCTGGCGCCCGGCGGCTCACCTGCTGTGCACGAGCGGGCTGCCGCGGCGCTGGTAGATGTGTGCCTCAGTAACACCCGAAACCAGAACAGCGTGCGGGAGTGTGGGGGCGTCACCGCGCTGGTCGCGCTGCTGGCCCCCGACAGCTCCGCGGCCGTGCATCGGGAGGCGGCCGGGGCGCTGTGCAACTTGTGCTTTGGGAGCACAGAGAACCAGGACAGCGTGCGGGAGTGCGGGGGCATTTCCGCGCTGGTCGCACTGCTGGCGCCGGGCGGCTCCGCGGTCGTGTATGAGCGAGCGGCCGGGGCGCTGAGCCATTTGTGCCGTTGGTGGGGCTGCTGGCGCCTGGCAGCCCTGCTGCCGTGCATGAGCAGGCTGCTGCGGCGCTGGCAAACCTGTGCTCTGACAATGCCGCAAACTGCGACGGCGTGAGGGAGTCCGGGGGCGTTGCGGCGCTGGTCAGGCTGCTGGCGCCCATGGGCTGTGCATGAGCCTGGCGGCCCAGGCGCTGCGGAATGTGTGCATAGACAACGCCCACAACGCGGTGTGCATGCGGTGGTTCGGAGGCATTGCTCCGCTTGTGGGGCTGCTGGCGCCTGGCAGCCCTGCTGCCGTGCATGAGCAGGCTGCTGCGGCATTGGCAAACCTGTGCTCTGACAACGCCCAGATTCGCGACGGCGTGAGGGAGTGCGGGGGCGTCGTGGCGCTGGTCGAGCTGCTGGCGCGGGGCGGCTCTGCGGCTCTGCATGAGCAGGCTGCCAAGGCGCTGCGGAATGTGTGCTGGGATAGTACTGAGACCTGCGACATCGTGCGGGAGTGCGGGGGCGTCGCGGTGCTGGTGGGCTTGCTAACGCGCGCGTGTCCTGCTGCTGTGCACGAGAACGCCGCCGCTGCGCTTGCCACTTTGACTTACGGGAGTGAGCAATGCCGGAAGGCAGTCAGGGCATGCGGGGGCGTTGCGGCGCTGGTCGCGCTGCTGGCGCCTGGCAGCTCGGCTGCCATGCATGTGTATGCTGCCGGCGCGCTCGCGAATCTGACTAGCGAGAGTGAACAATGCCGGGAGGCAGTCAGGGCACACGGGGGCGTTGCGGCGCTGCTTGCGCTGCTGGCGCCTGGCGGCTCGGCTGGCGTGCATAAGCAGGCTGCCGGCGCGCTCGTGAACCTGACCAGCGAGAGCAAGGAATGCCGGGAGGCAGCCAGGGCATGCGGGGGCGCTGCTGCCCTAGAGTCTGTGCTTGCATGCGCCAGCTCGGCGGCGGCGCATGAGTGGGCGGCAGCTGCGCTGCGCGACCTGGAGCATGACCAGCAGGTTGATGGCGAGTTAGGCCAGCCCAGTTGAAGCGGACACGCTCTGCGGTCAAGGCTGGCGGCCGTGCTGGTGGCAGCTAGTGTTGTCGTGCGCGGCCTGACGCTCAAAGCTTGGAGCACTGGGCTGGACAACCTGGCTTTTGTAGCTTACAGGCAGTGCATGAGGAGTCATCGTCAGGGGCGTGCATCGCCAGAGCATACGGTGTGATCGGGAGCGGCAGGCGTGTTGTCAGCCTGATTGTGTAAGCCAAGGGGGTATGCAGGAGCACACAGCACAGCACCTGTGGCTGCATCTTCAGGCTGGTGCTCACCTGGCTTGCCCTTTGACATAGCGGACCAACAGCCATGCATCTGTTGCGGCACGCCGGCAATCCCATGCATGGCTGCTACATGATAAAATAACTCCCTCGAGGCTCGAGGCACCCTGAACGGGGCTCTCATAATTGCTATCGACAGCCGTGGTCCTCTTGTCAAACTGCGGTTTTTCTCTATTCAGTTGCTGTCTGTCAGATTAATTCCACACTAAGCTTCCAATGACATCAGTAGTGAAGAACGCGGCGGCAGCTGTGACGGAAACAGTTGCTGCCGCGGGCCAGCAGGTTGTCGGGGATGCACAGGAGCATTTCAAGTATGTTGTGATCGGCGGTGGCGTGGGTGCTGGTGCGCTCCAGCAGCTTGGACTGCCTCTTACTGGCTACTTGCCTTCCGCCATGAGTGGGCTCTGCATGCATGCGCATGCACGCAAGCTAGTTTCGCTATCACCTGTGCTTCTGATTTGTCATGGACCAGCTGGCAATGCTCATACCCACCATGTGCTGTGAGGCATCGTGCAGGCTATGCAGCTGCCGAGTTTGTGGAGCGTGGGCTGAAATCCAAGGAGCTGTGCATCATCAGCAGCGACCAGGTATATCTCTGCTGGCATACAACACGGCTTTCTTGATGTTGTGGGAAAGTGCAAGCGCATTCTGCGCGCGGACGCAAGACAGGAAAGTGAAAAGGATGGCGGGCTGTGCTAGCCGAGCTCATGCATATGCTTGTAAAACGACGTTCTCTCACGCGCCCGAGGTGGGCTGCACTGGCAGCACTGCCAGTGTGAAATAGTGGAGCCCCACGCAGGCGCTTCCTTACGAGCGGCCCGCGCTGAGCAAGGGCTACCTGAAGCCGTCCGGGCCAGCCAGGTAAGGACGCCGTATTGTATTGGCAGCGCTGGCAGCGCAAAGGCTGTTTTAGCCGTTGGGGCGTGTGGCGAGGACCCGCCTGGCGCAGGCTGCCCAAGTTTCACACGTGCTCCAACACGCCCGGCGCGCCGATGCAGACGGCGACCTGGTACTTCACCCACGGCACGCCCTTTGACGCCGTCCGAGCGCTTGTTCACCTGCCCTTTGCCTGAACGCTGCAGCAGCAGCGAGGCGCGCGCGCCCTGTGCGGGGCTGCGCAGCGCAGCAACGAGCGTTTGAATGCGCCTGTTCACCGCCGCTGTCTGTCTCGCGGGCTGTGCTTTTCAAAAAAGGCTTTCGGGCTCACGACCGCAGGCATCGACGTGAAGCTGAAGACGCGCGTGACCTCTGTGGACATCAAGGGCAAGGCGCTGGTGGCCGAGGCGCCCGGCCCGCGGCGGCACAACGTGACCTGGGACTACTTGATCATTGCCACCGGCAGCAAGGTCTGGCCCGTGCTGCAAGCGCCTGCGCTTTCTGTGCCCGGAGCTGCGTGTGTGAGCGCAGGAGTGTGGAGCGGGTGGTCCCGATAGCCGGAGCATGACCCGAGACAGCACAGCCACCCCTGCCCTGTCATGCAGCAGCGCGCACCGGCGTCGTACCGCCGCCGCGGCTTGGATGCGGACATAGCCTGCTCGCTGCCGCAAGGGCACTGAAAGCGCTCCTAGCAGGACAGCTGCCCTGACGCTGGTTATACAGTTTCTGCCAGTAGGTGGGAACATATGAGGTTGGTTTCTGTCGCGGCCCAAGTCTGGCTGGGGCGCGCGCAGCTGATCACGCTGGACAAGGCGGAGGGGCACGACCTGAAGGGTATCGTGTACCTGCGCACGGTCGGCGAGGCCGACGACCTGATCGCGGAGATGCAGGTGGGCTGCTCCTCCGCATGTTTGTAGGACTGCGCAGCACGTGCAGCGGGGATGGTTATGTCTCACACAGCATGCATGTTGTCAATTCGCGCAACAAGTGCAGCGGGGCGGGGGAATTTACATGTCACACAGCGTGCGTGTGAGATAAATGAAAGTGGGCTGATCAGGCAGGTGCGTGACGGCGTTATGCCAAGGCTGGCTGCAGCAGGGAATGCACGTGCTTTGGACTCTGACTGTGCAGGCATTCGTGCTAGTGTGAAGTCTGTTCGAGCACATGCGGTGGTCGCTGCAAACAGCACCCTCGCACCGCGTTTCCTGTTGTAATGCGAGTGTTGACAAACTGCGTGCTTTCGGCAGCGCTTCATGGTTGTGCAGCTGTGCAGAGGTGTGAAGAGTGACCGCCAGGTATCCATCGAGGGGCGGACCTGTTATGTGAGGGGCGTGCGGGGGCGCAGGAGTGCAAGAGCCGCAAGGGGCACTGCGTCGTGATCGGCGCCTCGTACATCGGCATGGAGTGCGGCGCGAGCGTGGCCTCAAACGGCATAGAAGGTGCGCCGCGCTGTATTTACGGCGCACGGTCGAGCGGGAGCTCCTTTCCAACGTAGACGGGATGGGCGATGCACATGGCTGCCATTTTGACTGAGGCGTGGCACATACTGCGAACTCACACACGGCTCTCGGCGATGCTGTGCATAACTGCTGTTGCTTGGAGCACCATGCGGGAGGTTGATTGGTGCATGGCATCCGATCTGCTGTCCAGCGGCGCGTCAACACGGCTGTCTGGGAGTAGCAGAAAAGGTATGGGGTGTCACTGCGACCAGGCAAAGGAAACGGGTTTGGGTGGCGGCAGTGACCATGGTGGCATCGGGCGACCGCCTCTTCCCCAGGCTCTTTACGCCAGAGATCTCCGCCTTTTACGAGGACGAGTTCGCCAAGGTGCGGCCGGAGCTCTCGCACGACTGCGCAGGCACAGGCATCCCATGCTGGCCGTGCCTTTCGTCGCTGCCTGCCACAGGTTGCTGAAGCATGCCGTGCCTGGCGTGATGCGCGCGGTCCCGCACGCGCGCAGAACGGCATCAAGATCATCAAGAACGACCGCGCGGTGCGCTTTGTGGATGCCGGCAACGGGCGCGTCGGCACGGTGGAGCTGAAGAGCGGGACCAAGGCGCGCCTCAGGCATCCTGAGGGTACTGCAGCATTAGGGCGTGAAGAGATGCCCCAGCGATGTGGGCAGAGGACAGTGTCTGGAGGTCGCAGCTGGCGCCGGGCACTGTGCTGAGGAGTGCACGGGATGCGAGCCTGCGGACCCCGTGTGCCGCGTCGCCTGTCCCGGCCCCAGCGTGCCTCTGCGAGGCACCCCGCTCGCCGTTCGAGGCTGCCCAGCGGCGGCATGCCCTACCCCAACGTACCTTAATTCTACCCCTGCCAGGCCCCGCGCGCGCGCGCAGCTGCCGGCCTCGCTGGTGGTGGTCGGCGTGGGCGTGAAGCCGGAGGTGGAGCTGTTCAAGGAGCAGCTGCCAATGGCGGAGAGCGGCGGCATCCGCGTCGACGACCGCCTGCGGCCGTGCGCCCTCCCGCCCGCCTCCCTGCTGGTAGGGTGACGTATCATGTGAGGACGGCCTTTGGCCGCGCGACCTCATGCTTCCCGTAGGGTATAACATCACTGGCTGGCCGCGCGCGCGCCCTTATGCGGCTGTGCGCCCTTATGCGCCCCCTCTGTGTCGGAAGGTTCGTTATGAAGTGAATCGCGGGGGGGATTCTCTAACACTGTCTTCCCTGGTTGCCTGCCGCCGACCAGGAGTGAAGGCAAGCACACTGTTGTTCGCCAGTGCGGCCCGTGAGCCTGCCAAAATGGCGCCCTGCCTACAATGCTCCTTCGGCAAAAGTCATCTACGCCGGGTGGAACTGATAATGAAAACAATCACAGCGAGCGGCAGCCTGAGATGCCCATGTAGGCAGCCTGCTTGTCTTTGAACGCTGGGCGCTCAGCCCTACTGGCTGGCCGGTACCTGCCGCACTTGCAGCTCGCGCCTTCGTCCGGCATGACCTGCCAGCCCATGCCGATGCGCAGGGTCGGGCACGAGGAGAGCGGCGTCTACGTCATCGGTGACGCCGCGTGCTTCCCGCTGCAGCGCAATGGCGGCGACCTGTGCAACATCCAGCACGTGCAGCACGCGCGGCGCGCCCCTGCCTGCGTGGAGGGGTGGGTATAGGATGTACCTAATGTACACTACCCTACAATATTCCGCATCCACCCCCGCCTACGCCCCCGCGTGCGACCCACGCCCCTGCATGCACCGGGGAGGGCAGCAGGAGGATCACCCTTGTGCACGCTCGCGCGCCCTGCGCGGTGTGGGCGCATGCACTGCACTGGAGAGGAGGACGCCCCTTGGGTGCCTGTCGGCGGTCTACCGTGGGTACGTGCTGCGCGCCGCGCGGGGCGTGCACCCGCGTCCACTGTGCGCCTGGCCCTCGGCGCCCCCAACAGTGACGCCCCTGGGGCGGCCGGCGTGCAGCTGGCAGGGCGCCTTGATCCCATTACGGCTTTTGGGCTGCCGCGATCCGGCCAGGGCCTGCAGGGCGCCACGACCTCACCAGGGCTTTCAGGGTGCCACAGTCCTACCAGGGCTTCCGGGGCACCGTGAGCGCGCGATGAGCTCGCTCAAGCCGCTTCAGCTGCGCGGCGCGCCAGGGACTCTGCGAAGCACGCCGCGAGCGCGATCATGGGCGCCGGCCACGGGAGCTACGACTACCTGCCCTACTTCTACAGGTCCGTCCCGCGCGCCCGTGACGCGGCATGCGACCCAGGCGCCTGTGCCGCGCCTTGGGCGCCCTTGCATCGTGCCAGCTGCAGGCTCCTGTCGCCAGCGCTGCAGCAGCCCTGGCCAGGCGGCCGCGCCCGCGGGAGCATGCGGGCGCGGCACTGTCCAGCATGGGGGCCCGGCGTGCCTGCGCTGCGCGGCGGCGATGCGCAGCCGGCCTGCCCTGCGTACGCGCCCTCATACAGCCGCGACCTGCCGCCCTGACGGTGCACGGCGTTGTCGCGGGTGGGGCGGCGCGCGCTTCGAGCGACCTGCGCTCCGCATGGCAGCCGCAGCTGAGAGGCGCGCGCCGCGCGCCGCGCAGCCGCGAGTTCGACCTGGGCTGGAAGCTGTACGGCGACCAGTCGGGCGAGCCGGTCTACTTTGGCGACAAGGCCGAGGGCAAGTTCGGCTGCTACTTTGTGAAGGGTGGCAGGGTGCGCGCGCGTCTGCCCTACCCCTATCCCTACCCCAAGCCAGTCTGCTGTGGCGGCCAGGCCGAGGGCAAGCTCGGCTGCTACTTTGCGAAGGTCGGCAAGGTGCGCGCGCGCGCGTGCTCGCTTCTGTGATGGCAGCAGCAGCTCAGGGTGCGTGTGTGTCGGCTGTGGTGTGCGTGGTGACGGGCGCAACAGTGCAGCAGGCGCAATGGGTGCCTCTTGTGATGGCGCCTGCGCGGCGGGCCATGGGCGTGCATGTTGACTTGCCAAACACACAGTACTGCAGGCCGCGCATGTGACCCGGCGCAAGCCTGTCATGGAGCAGGCGCTGTGCCGCTTGCCTCGGCGGCGCCCTGGGTGTGCTCGCGCGCGCGAGCGGGTCGCTCGGTGCCGCCGCGCGGCAGGTGGTGGGCGTGTACGGCGCGTACCACCCGGGGCAACTTGGGGGACTGGATCCGTGACCTGCCCTAAGCCCATTCACACCGCCTGCGCGGCAGGTGGTGGGCGTGTTTGCGGAGGGCGCGAGCGAGGAGGACGCGCAGGCGATGCGTGCTGTGGCCGACGCGCGGCCGGCGTGCGGCGAGGCGGACGGGCTGTCGCGGCAGGGGCTGGCGTTCGCGCAGAAGATCGCGGAGGCCGACCACCTGGCCAAGAGGGCGCGCAGCGAGGCGTAGTTTAGGTCAAGGTCTGGGTGAGCACCGCGGAGGCGGGCGGGCTGCCGCGGCAGGAGCTCCTGCGCGTGCGCAGCAGCTCGCGGAGGCTGGCCGCTCCGCCGAGGGAGCGCGGTGGGGCGTGACCAGGGCGGAAGTGCAGCGGTGTGCTTTTGGCTCGATCCAGAGTGTTGAGCAACATTTGGCACAGTGCACATTTTGCACAGCACTTTCAGAGCTGTCCATCAGGCAGCATGCACATGGGGTGCTCGCACATCCCGCTTCTTCGCGACAGGCGGTGTCGACATGCCAAACAGAGGCGCAATATCTGCTCGCAGCGGCATTGCGGCAAGGGCTGCAAACTCCTGCAGAACGCCGCAATCTGCGCACCCGTATTCTTTGTGCACTGTATATGCACTGTGCAATCACTTGCGGCCGTGTGGTGTCAGTGTCATGTATGCTTATGCTGCCGCTGGCGAGCGCTCGCGAGCAGGGCCAAGTATGTTACAGGCTCTGGCGTGGCATGAGCCAAGCAAGACGCTTGATCGGAGCCAGATACTTCCCGCAGCACAGCACCCCACGCATGCGGCGCTGATTGAAAGCAAGAGGACATGTAAAAGTCGCATCAACCCGGGCATGCCTGAGCAACCATTCTTGCAGGGGGTGCGCGCGCCGCAGGCGACCCGACAATAAAAAAATCAATGTATAGGTAGCAAATGCAGCTGGGACTGTGTCTCGCAGCGACGCGCCAGCGCTCCCCACATTGTGAAGCAGCGCTGAGCGCTCGCATCTCAGACCTGATGACGACACCGGGGCGCCTCGACAGACTGGCATAACATGCCACTGGACCACACTAAGGATCAATTGATCGCATGGGAGGCGCACAATAGGGCAAAACGAACCCGAGGCCCGGCGCACCGGCACGCTCTCCTCACTCTCCTCATCGTCCCTTGCCGCGCATGAATAAACGCCAAATACCCTGCATGAGGCATGAGGCGGCATTGCTGGGGCGCCCACCCGCCCTGCAGGCTGGCGCGCCTGCCTAGGCGCTGAGCCGCCGCACCAGCGGCGGCCGCGCCGGCGACGCTTCCGCTGCGCGCTGGCGCATCTGGCTCTCCAGCCACGCTTTCTCGGCCTTGAGCGTCCGGACCTGCCGGGGCGCGCGGCGTGGGTCAGGGGTGCATCGCGTCAGGGCGCAGGGACGCAGGCTCTCTGGACACGGCCTGCTCACGGCGTCAAACCTGGCCTCCCAGCTGCCACGAGCGCCGTCAGAAGGGCCGGCTGTCGCACAGATTACGCGCTCCACGGACAGCAGCCGAGCCGCCTCTGGCAGCCGCTGCAACCCCGCGCCTGCCAGCGCCGTGAGGCCGCGCGCGCCACAACACCTCCGTGCTTCACCCAATGCCGGTCGACTCATATCGTCACCCGGCCCGAAGTCACCAGCCTCCCCCAACCCGCCGCGGCGCTGCGGCGCGGCGGGCCTGACGCCGCGCACCTCCTCCGCCAGCGCAGCGGTGCAGGCCTCCTGGCATAGGGAGGGTAGGGTAGGATAGGGTAGGTTCCTATCCTATCTAGCAGCAGGCAAGGGCGCGCACCTCCTCCTCCAGCGCGGCGGTGTAGGCCTCGCGGCGCGCGCGCGACGCGGCCGCGCTCGCGCGGTTCTTCTCCTTGCGCAGCGCCTTCTTGGCCTCCTTGTCCAGGTCGCTACCGCTCGCGTACGCGGCTGCCTCCGCCGCCGCGGCCGCCTCGGCCGCCGCCGCGGCCGCCGCGACCGCGGCCGCCGCCGACTGCGCCGCGCGCCCCGCGCCGACGCCCGCGGCGACCTCGTCATCGCTGCCCGCCGCGCCCACGCGCAGCCGCTCGCGCCCGGCGACCGCGGCGCGCTTGGGCGCGGTCGGCGGTCGCGCCGAGCGCTGGCTGCGGTCGCGCTTGATCTTGCCGGGGCGGCCGGCCGGCAGCGGCTCCGGCGGCGACGGCGGTCCGGCCGCCGGCGGCGACCGGCTGCGGCCGGCGCCGCGCGCCGCGCCCGCCGGGCCGCCGTCCAGCTCCATCTTCGTGGGCGCGGGCGGCGACGCGCTGCCCGGCGCGCCGCGGTCCGCCGCGGCGCCCGCCACGAACAGCGGCCGCTGCCGCGCCGGCGCGGCGAACTCGAGCGCGCCCGGCGGGCTGAGCAGGTATGGCGCGGCCGCGCTCGCGGGCGCCCTGGCAGCCGTCGGCGCCAACAGCGGCGCGCTCGCGGCTGCAGGCGGGTCTGCGCCCGCGCGTGCGCCCCCCGCCAGCGGCCTCCCGGGGCCGAGCAGTGCGCTGGCGCCGGCGCCGCCGCCCGCGCCGCCACCCGGCGGCGGCGGCCCAAAGCGCGGGCTGTGCACGCGGTTGACCGGGAGCGCGCCGGCGCCGCCGGCGGCGCCCGATCTGGCCGTTGGGGAGCCCCTGGTGCCGCTGACGGGGCCGAACGCTTGGTGCGCAAACTCCTGCGGGTGCGCCCCGGGCCCGCCGCCGCTGGGCGCGAGGGCGTGGTAGAGCGGCAGCGCCGCGGCGCCGGCGCCGGCGCCGCCCGCGCCGCGCTCGGCGCCCGGCCCCGATGCGTGCAGCGCCGCGTAGGGCGCGTGCCCAACCGCGAGCGCGCCAAATGGGTCCAGCTGCGCCAGTGGCTGGAAGCCGCCGCCGGGCGCTGGCACAAAACCTGGCGCGTGCACAGCAGGGTAAGAACCCGGCACAAACCCTGGCGCGCACGCGCTGCGGGGTAAAAAGCCGCCGCGCAGCTGCCTGTTCGGCCACGCCCCGCGCGCGCTTGTGCCTGTGGCACTGCGGCCGCCGACCCTCCTACAGGTGTACGATCGCATGCAGCCTCTCCACAGCTCTGCTTCTATACTTCACGCAAAGAGGCTTGCCTTCGCCCATCAAGGGAGAGCATGGCTTGCTTGCTCACCAAGCCCGGCACAGAGGCAGTGGCCAGGCATGCAGGCAGCCGCCCGACCCCGGCCCGTCGCTGCAGCACAGGCGGACGTCTCCCTGGCAAGTGCAGCGCCGCCCTGTCGGGCGACACCGCCCGTGCATCCTGTGCCCTGTGCTTTGGGGCACGCACCAGCGCGCTGCAGCAGGAGGTGCTGTTGCACAGTATACTGCGGGCCCGCAGCCTCGCCGCCGCGGCCCGGGTCGCTCCGCAGCGCGTGCGCGCGCAGCTCGCCTGCAGGGCAAGCAGCAGCCCGCTCGAGATGCATGCGGACGCTGCACGGTGAAGACGGCGGGGCCCGCCGTCGACGGGCCCCGCTCGGCGCCCGGGCGCGAGCGTGAGGTGCAGCAGAGCGCGGCGGTGCGGCGGCTTGGAGCGCAGTGCGCGAGCGGTCGAGACACCATTTGCAGGCGCCGCCTGACGCAACCCGCACCCATCCCAGCGCGGACGGTCTGCGACACACCCGCACGCGCCCAAGGCATGGCACCCAGGCCGAGTGACCAGGCTGGGCCGGCTGTGCCGCGCGCGCGGTGGCGCGCCTGCGGCAGGCGGCGGGTGGCGGGGCTGGGCGCCAGGCGCGGGCAGAGGCAGGTCCAGGCGGCCCGCGTGCGGCGACAGCAGCCGCTCTGCGTGTGCCCAAGCGCCGGGCGTGAGCGCGGTCCACAGCCGTGAGGGCCCCTTGAAAGTGCTCCGGTCGGAGCATTTTTAGGCAAGCATGTAAAAAGAGATGGGCGGCCGCTGTGAACCATGCAAGCTCTGCGACGCACAGCTCAGCGACTCCAGACCCTGGCATGCGCCGCAAGCAACACCGCAACCATACACACACGCCGCACGTCATACACACGCGCCGCACACTGTGCGCCCGTAGGGCCCCCGCTGCGCGCATGAGGCGGGCCGCGGCGCACCATGCGGGAACGCGTACGGCGTCGCCAGCGGGCGCGACGCGGCGCCGAACGCCGGCGCGCCCTGCGCGGCGGGCACGAGCTGCACCCTGAACCCGGGCGCCGGCGCGCCGCCCTGCTGCGCCGCCGCCGATGACGGCGGGAACGGTGGCACGGCCGGCGGCGCCGGGCCCCACGGCCGCGCGCCGCCGGCGCCAGGGTGCCTCCCGGCGCCGTCGCCGTCCGCGCGCGCGGCCGCGGGCGCGCCGCCCGGCCCGCGCGGCGCCGTGACCGTCGCGGCCACGGGGCGCTTCTGCGCGAGCGGCTGCCACCCTGCGCGGGCGCGGGCGCACCGGTCAGCACAAATATGCTCACAGCAGCTGCTGCGCCATGCCCGCGCTTGGCCCGCAGGCGAGCCCGGCGGCCGGTGGCGGGCGCACACCCGGCGCCGGGTGCGGGCTGCCCCGCCTCGCGGCGCGGCGCAGCAGAACGCGGGCAGCACAGACTTGGCCCGTGCCGGTGCCTGCTGCCCCATCTAACCCTACCCTGACCCTACCCTAACCAGGCAGCATGCACCAGACGCGACGGTGGCGGACGCGGTGGGCTCGAGCGCCTCAACAAGCGTCGTGGCCTGTGCTGGCGCCTGCTGCCCTAAACTAACCCTGCACTAACCCAGCAGCGAGGCGGCACACGCACCCGAAGTGACGGTGGCGGACGCGGTGGGCTCGAGCGCCTCCTCCTCCACAGGTGTGGTGGCGGTGTCGGGCGTGAGGAAGGGGCTGGCGCCCGCGCTGCCGCCGCCGGCCGCGTCGGGGCGCCCGATGCCGGCCAGCGCGGGCGGCGGCGAGGGCGGCCGAAAGCGCGGGCGCCCGGCCGCGCCCGACGCGCGCGGCCGCGCGGCCGCCGGCTGCGCGCCGGCCGCGGTCGGCACCTGCGCGCGGGGCTGTGGCAGTCTCAGAAGTAACCTGGTTGGCAACAGCTTGCGCCCAGAAAAGCGCTCTCCCAGGCGTCCAACGTCCGGCTCGAAGGAGGTGCAGGCTCCCCGGGGCGGGACATGACGCGACCAAAGCCCCAGAACGGTGCATCCTGGAGGACCACCGGCATGCACCCGCTGTGTGCCCGACCTCAGCCAGCTGCTGGGAGTCGCTGCAGAAGCGCTGCCCGGTGACTGGGGCGGGGCGTGCCAGCAGGTGCGCGGCTTCGCTCGTTCCGGGCCGTCGCCAGGGCCGCTAGACCCGCTAAGCATGAGCCGCGCATCCGGCTCGAGCACATGAGCCGTAGGACTGCTGCAAGCACAGGATACGCTGCAGCGCTTGCGGAAATAAACGGGGGCCCAGTGTGGGGGGTCCGTTTTGAGGCACGCAAGGCGGCAGGGCCCGACCTGGCTGTCAAGCGTCAGCGGCGCGTCCGAGCTGGGCACATGGCCCATGAGCGCGGCCATCAGCGTCGAGTTGAACGACATGTTCGCGCCCAGCGAAGGCTGCTCGCCCGGTGCGCCGTCGGCGCCGCGCCGCGCCTCGCCGCCCGCCGCGCCCGCCGCGCCCGGCTGCTGCGGCAGCTCGTTCGACGTCTGCATCAGGCATGTCGGCACGCCCGCGCTGCCGCGGCGCACACACTGCTCAGACAGGGCTTGCATCCACGCCAGCTTCACCCGGTAGGGCCTCAGGGTGTCCCTTTGGAGCAGCACACTCAGGCTGCCGCAGCACATTTACCACATCCACCAAAAAAGGTAATCCCTGGCGGGGGAGGCCTGGCGCTGCCGCGCGCGCATGGCCTGCACGATGCGCATGCGAGCCGCCCCGCCGCGCCCGCTCCGGCGCATACCGCGCACTTGCCCCAACCCTAAACCCTGTCCCTATGACTGCGCACTTCCTAAACACGGCGCTCATGAGCTGTTCCGTCATGCTGCCGTCAGACGAGAAGCGCAGGCAGTGCGGCTGGCCCTGAACCGAGCCCCACGCCCGCGCCGCGCCGGCGCGCGCCGCGCACTTGCTGGACGCGGTGCGCATGAGCTGCTCCATCATGCTGCCGTCGGAGGAGAAGCGCATGATGGGCGAGGGGTCCGCGTCCATGCCGCCCGCCAGCGCGCTGGGCAGCCCGCTGCCCAGCGCGCCCGCCAGGCCCGCGCCCTCCAGCTCGCCCGCCTGCTCCAGGAAGTCAGGGTTGGCCGCCAAGAAGTCCTGCAGCGAGGCCTCGCCCGCGCCTGCGCGCGTAAGGGTTAGGGTTGGGGTAGGTCGGCTCAGGGAGCAAGCCCTGCAGGACACGGCCCTGCAGGGGGGCGCGCGAGGGAGCCCTGCGGCGCGGCCGCGGCCGCGCGTCTGGTGCGGCGCGGCGAGAGCCGCGCGCCGCGGCGAGCCGCGCGCCGCTGCGCGCAGAGCAACCCGGGCTCGCCCTGCCCTGCTGCCCGGCGCAGCCGCTGCCGTTCACGGTCCCAGCGAGCGTAGGCCCGCTCAGCGAAGAAAGCGCACGGTGCTGGCCTGACCCGCCACACAGCAGGCGCGCATGCCGCGCCATAGAGCGCCCTTGCACCGCCCGGCGATGCCCAACTGGCCCCAGCATCCTTGCGCCTGGTTTAATCCCCACGGTCGCGCCGCTGCTGCCCCGCCGCGACTGTCAAGGTAAGGAGGGCGGACGGGCATGGGCACGCTTGCCGCTGCTTCATAGTGTTGCTGGGTTGCGTGCGCGACCCAGCTTGCGGTTTTCACCCAGCTTGCGCCGCTTGTTTGTTCTCCAGCGCCGGCGCACTGCCGGCGCTGCCGCACGCGCGGGCGGCCATTCACCGGGAAAACATCCGCGCACACAAGGGCGCAAAGGGGGCCCCGGGCGCGCCGGCTGAGAGGCCGGGCCTGCACGGGGCGACGTTTCAAGCGCGCCGCTAACTCCGCCTTGCCGGGCACGCGCGTGTCTGACGCCCCATCCGCAGCTGAGGGAAGGTGCGGTGCACCCGCCCCAGAAGGTGGGCGGGCGAGCGCGCCCAGGCGTCCATCCTTACTGCGCTACCGCAAGCTACACAAGCAGCAGCGCCTTGCCGGGCGCGGCGCGCGCCGGCGGTTGCGCTGACAGAATTGCGCCGCGCATCTTGGATGCGCCCGCCGCAAGGGAGGGCGTGCTTTCCACCGAGCAAGGTGGGCAAGGGGGACCCTGGGGGCTGGCACGCCGCGCCCTGCGTGGCCCCGCTGCGCCCGGCCCCGCTGCGCCCGGCCGCGGCGCGGAGCGCACCATTGGACGACTGCTCCTTCCACAGCTGCTGCAGCTCGTTGGACGAGAGGCTGGGGAACTTCAGGCCGCGGCCGCTCGGCGCAGCTCCAGGCTGCAGCGCGCGCAGGACGTTGTCCGAGGAGCCACCCCTCCTCGGCAGACCATCTGCTTTAGGCGCCCAGGCGCCTGCGCCTGCGTTCTCCCCCATGGGCGCAGTGCTACATGGGGATGGATGTCCAAGACGCACCAGGCAAACCAGGCCTGGGGGGCTTGAGTACGCGAGGGAGCCCAGGCAGGTGCCGACGGGCTTGCCCTGGCTAGGGTCATGACTGAGCAGCAGTCGCGGTTACCGATCGGGCAGAACGGAAGGAGGAACCTGCATGCGATGATGCCAAACAGGTGCGCTTCCACGTTCTGATGAGCCCAGTCTGCAGCGCAGCACCACGGGCAGCATGCGTGAAGCGCACCTGCCCGTGCTCAACGTCGGGCACCTCACGTCAGCGGTGCGTTGCCATGCGGTTGAGCACGCAGAGCCTTTTCCAGCAAGCGGTGGAAGGCAACATACTGATGCAGAGACTTGCATGCGCGCCAGGCCACCTTTCACGCCTGCTGCAGCCCAGACACGATGACAGCCTTCCACAAGGCACGCCTCGCCCTTTCGTGGTGCTGGCTGTACGCTGCGGGCGCGCTGTGGGCGCAGAGGGGCACGGCAGCAGCGTGTGACAAGCCCGCGCACCTGCAGAGCCCGGTGTGCCAGCACTACTGTTGGAATCGCAGGCGCGCCACTGCAACGACCTGATAGAGGTCCAGGAGTGGGTGGACGGGGGGCCCGGGCGGCGCGCGCGGCTCGTCCACCAGCAGACGCCTCTGGTCGGGCCCGCGTGGCTGAGAAAGCTGCTCGGTGCGCGGCTAGAGCCTTCCAGCCTGCCGCTCAGCCCGTCCCGCCCTGCGCTGCCTCCCTGTATCAGCCTAGAGCGTATGCGCCTGGAGGCGCTCAGGCCAGCAGCTGTTGCTTGTGGAGGTCCCGCTGAGCAGCTGACACAGCTGACACACCCACTCAGGCCGGGCTTGGGGGTGCGCGCGCACCCTGGCGCCAGCAACGCTGGCGTCCTATCACGGCGGAGCCTGAGCAGCTGTCCGGCTCTGTAACAGGCGAGACACCGCCGGCGGAGCGCCGTTGACATGCTGGCAGCCGGTTGGGAGGCTGACGCGTGCCTGAATGCAGTCTGCCGAGCGGGCCGCGCTCACACTGCTCAAGAGGCGCCACGGCTGCCGCGCGGCAGGCCCGGCGGCGCTCGTGAAGACCATGGACAAGCAGGCGGCGGAGTGGGACGCCGCGGCAGGCGCGGGGGTGTTCACCATCCAGGCGTTCGTCGCGCTGGACGGCGCGCACATGCTGCCCTGCGCGACTGTGGAGTGGCGCGTGACGCCGCTGCGCAACCCGGGCGCCCCCGGCACGCAGGCGCGCTGCGCCCGCCCTGCAGGCGGCACGGACGCATGGCGCCCGGCCTGCTGGGCCTCCCACCCAATGGAGGTAAAATTTGCGCGGGCGCGCGGGGGTGGGCGGGGTCATGCCGCACCTGCACTAGCATCTGCGAGTTTCTTGCCAGCGCCTCGGGTTGTGACGAGTGCTCCCTAGGGTCTGGCCCCTCGGGTCAGATCATTTGGTGCTGCTGCAGGTCACAGCGTGCGCACAAGCCGCGGCCTCCGCCCGCGGCGGCGGCGGCGGCGCCAGGCACTGGTCCTGCAGCATAGGTACAGACCTTGCAGGGTGCTGGCGGCGGCGTGAGCTGGCCTGTGCTTTGCGCCAGGTAGCGGCGCGCGTGGTCTGCTGGGCGGAGCGCTTTGCATACCTGGGGCTGCAGGGGGCGGTGGAAGGCGCACTGCTGGCCCTGGCGCTCGCCGGGACGCACGCCTTCAACGCCTTCTGCCAGGCCCTGTTCGAGGCGCGCTGCCCTGGCCGCGAGTGCGCCGCCTCTGGCGGGCCGCCCTGCCCCAGCACGGGTGCAGGCTGAACCCTCTTATTTTCTATTGAACCCTCTTGCGCTGCCTTTGCTGGGCGTGCACCGCCTCCTCTCTCGTGCCCCGTGCGCGTGCCGCGTCCGCCCCTTGCCCTGTCATGTGCTGTGCAGGGACCCCAAACAGCAGTGGCAGCATGCGTGCGCGCACGCCCTCGCCGATGGCCTCCCTGGTTGAAGGTCCTGCTCATCGGGTCGCGTTGCCTGCGGCCGTGTGCGCCGCACTGCCCATAAGAGAGCCAGGCTGCGTCCACCGGGAGCCCTTGCTGCGCATCTAGGGCCAGGTGGAGCCGCGGCTGTGCTGCGGCCGTGCTAGGGTGTGGGGTACCAAGCCCTGACCAGCCTGACCCCCTCCCGGCGCAGGAGCCCGCGCCGCGCGACGCGGCGCCCGTAGCTCTGCGCGCTGACGCGCCCAAGCTGAGGGCGGGCGGGCCGGGGAGCCAGAGCGCCGCCGGCCGCCCAGACACCCTCGCGGCCCGCGCATGCGCCTGACAGCAGGCGCCGCCAGCGCGGAGGCGCGCCGGCCGGCGCGGCAGCTCTGTCTGCCCCGCCGTCACCAGCGCATGCCTGCGCGCGGCGCTGCATGGCGTCGCAGGAGCGGTCGCCGCGCTGCTGGCAGCCTCGTAGGTCAGCCGAGCCGGCTGATGCCTGCAGGCGGCGCTTGCTGCCGGCATATTGCAGTGCTGTCCTGGATGTCCGGCCCAGCATGGCTGTCTCGCCTGGTACTGATGTACACATGTATCTGATTCGTCACACAATCGTATGTATTTATTTCATGTATTTTTTTGGGCTCATTGCCGAGCGCAGCGCGGACTGCGTCCGACGCCCCAACGCATGGTGTTCTTTCTGATGTTTGACTCCGTTAGCTCTGTCCCAACATACGTTTGGCCGCTCTGCTTGTTCTGGATGCTCGTCTCAGGCTCGCGTGGCGCCGTGGGCATGTAGCGGATTACAGCAGAGCGTCAACGCCTGAGAGCCCAGCCCGGCGGCTGTAAAGTTCTGGCATTGTGCCGAAATCTGCGCTCGGCAGCCTGCGCCCGCATGCAGCGCCGGCGCGCGCGCAGCAGCTGATGCCAAGAGATGAAGCACAAGACAAATACGCATTGCACACACCCGGACCCCATGGGCGCGGGTCAAAACAGAGGCCTGCCAAGCCAGGCCGCGGCCTTCAAGCTGTCGGCCCCTGGCACCTGCCGCCCGCACTGCCGCCAGTCGCGGGGCGGGAGGCAGCTATGTGGCGCACGGCGTGTTCATGCTACCCTAGCTCCCAGGTTCCGGTGGGTTCTTTCTAAACAGACCACCGCATACCGCGCGCATCCGCGCACCTAGACCGGGGCTGCCGGCGGCAGCCCCAACGACCCCAGAGCCGCTGCGGGCGCCCCGCAGCCTCACACACTGGAGCAACGGCCCAAGGAGCAGCGGCGCTGCACAAGGAGTCGGGGATGGACTGGGGCTGGGCGCCCACGGTCTGCAGACCCGCGCATCCCAGACGCGCTGCCCAGCCCCGCGGCGATCAGAACAGAAGAGCACCCCGCCCTCACATGCCAGGTAAGGCGGCCGGGATGCGCCCCGCGTGCGCGAGCCTGCACGCGCGGGGCAGACCTCGCAGCCCCGCGCTGCCAGCGCTGCTGCAGCATGGGCGCACCGCACGCTCGCCCATGGACCACACTGCCGCTCGCTCGCGCGCGCGCCTGCCGCCCCTCTCCCACCCCCGCCCCCGCGCCCGCCTCAGCCTCAGGGCCGGACCACAGCCACACCTCAAGTCCCCTTGGGCAAAGGACCCCATTCGCACACACACGCTCGTCCCCAGACACCACCTGCTCACACGGCAACACCAGACGCCCTGCTTGATAGCTCGGACTATGTTAGACTAGTAGGTACATGGCCGGGGCGGGGCTAGCAAGGCCGGCCCCGGCTCTCTGGAGCGCGGGCGCGCTGCAGAGGGCCGCCCGCGGCCGGCCGGCCGCAGGGCCATCGGCACCTGCTGCGCGGTCACGCCCCGCGCCGCGGCGAGATCAGCGTCTGGCCGGGCGCCAGGCGCAACGTCGCGCCGGCCTGCGGCGCGCGCACGCTGTCAGCACTGCAGCATCCTCCCCGCCAGGCGCACCAGAGTCAGACAGCACGCGCTGGGTGCCGCACAAGCTCCATGCATCCCAGACATGAACCAGCTGCACCAGCAGCCCATGCCTCATTTGGTGCTCTATGCACCAGGCGACATGGTCACGGCACCAGAGAGCAACGACATGCAGACACCGGGCCGCGACAAGTTGCGAGCAGGGCGGGGCAGGGCGAGGCGGCTCACACACCGCACGGCAGGCAGACTATAGGAAGCCAGGGACCGCCCTGTGCATAAACCTAGGGTTTCAGCAGGGCTAGCATTGCGCACCGCGTGGTCCGCGCCCAGCAGGCCGTCGGCGGGCGGGCTGGCAGGCGCGCCGCACCGGGCGGCCAGCAGCCGCGCGAGCGGCGGGCTCTCGCGGCAGCCGGGCGCATGCGCGGCGAGCGCGCCGCGCGCGCTCGCGCGCAGCGCGGTCGGCCGCACCAGCGCGCCCACAGCCGCGCCGTCGCCGCTCGCCGGGCTGCTGCCCACGCGCCGAGCCTGCACGGCGCAGTCAGCGCGTTGGGCGCGCAGATGCAGCCTCATCTGTGCTGCACAGCGCAGTGAGCGGTGCTTTCAGGCTGCCGGCCGGCAGCTCCCTCTGACACGCCTCGCGGAGAGGCGCACAGGCAAGACCTCGCGAGACGCGTCTCGCGAGACCAGAGCCAACCTCGCTCACAAAGCGTAAAGGGAGCGCGCCACAACGCCGCCGCGCGCGCAGCGCAGCGAGCGAATAGATCGTCGGGAGCGCGGGCGCGCCTTGGCGCGCGTATGCATGGTCGGGCTGGGGCTGCCGGCCGGCGCGGCCGGCAGCACGCCGGCCGGGCTGGGGCTCTGCGCCAGCGCCTCCAGGCCCGCCGCGGCCGCCGCCGCGGCGGCCTCCTGCGCGCGCTCGCCCAGGCTGCGCCGGCGCTTGGCGGGCGGCGGCGTGAGGTGCCCCCCGCCCGCGCCCGCGCCCGGCGGCGGCAGCGGCGGCGGCGCGTGCGCCGGCGGCGGCGCGCCGAGCGGCAGCAGCGCCGCGCCCACGCATGGCGGGCCCAGCGGCGTGCCGAGCGCGCCGTCCGCGCCCAGCATCAGCTGCTCCAGGTCCAGGTCCATGCCGCCTGCACGCCGGGGCCCCCAGTCTCCTTACATATCAGGGTAGGGTATGCCCTTCACCCTAACCTTTGCACCCACAGCAGTATGCTGCCAGGTCTGCAGTTCAGACCTGGCTGAGGCGCCGGTGTTCGTGGGCGCAGCCATGGTCACCCTGTACACGCACGTCAAGTTTAAAGTACTTGCTGGCGGCATCCCGCCGCCTTGGTGCTGGCGCCGGCTGCAAGTGTGCTGAGTGTCAGAGGGATGCCGGGAGTGGCGAGGGGCCCCGGGGCCCTGACTCGGCCGGCGGCGCACCGGCCATGCCCTCCTGCTCGCGCTGCTCGGTCCAGAGCGTGGGCGTGCCGCCGAAGCCGAACGTGGCGCCCGCCTCGCCCTCCAGCAGCCCCAGCGCGCCGCCGCTCGGCGACACAAACGCGCCCGGCGTGCCCGCCTCCGCGCCCGGCTCCGCGCCCGCGCCCGCGGCCGGCGCATCGCCCGGACACAAGCCCTGCGCGGCGCGCGCATTGCCGAGCGCCTTTTATGCGGGGTTGACGGAAGCGGGGCCGTGACTGGGCAGCAGGTCGAGCGACGGCACGGTCGCGCGCACAACCCGGCACGCATGGCGCGCGGCCTCAGAGGTTGTCGAGACTGCTTGCTGCTCCAAGCCTTGCAGACAGGGGACACCATCACCCGAGAGCGCCATCAGTGTCCCGCCGCGCATGCTGCCTCTCGCGCAGCATCCCGACCCAAGCCTCACGCGCGGCCCCGGGCGGCACCGAGGGCAGGGCGCCCAGCGCGAGCAGCTGGCCATCGGGCGTCGTGACCATCAGCTGCAGCGTCGTGCGCCCCGCGCCGCCGCCGCCGCCGCCGCCTCCGTCGCCGCCGCCGCCGCCGCCGCCCTCGTCGCCCTCCGCGGCCACGGGCACGAGCACGTACGGCCCCGCGGTGCCCATGCCGACCACGGGCGGCCCCGCGCCGGCGGCCTCCGCGCAGAGGCCGTCCGGCAGCGCGCCCGGGTCCAGCGCGTCCTCGCCAAAGTCCTCGCGCAGGCGCTCCGGCGCGCGCAGCTCCGGGCCGCCGCCGTCGGCCGCCGACTCGGGCGGCGAGGCCGAGCCCGGCACGCCGCCAAAGCCTGCCGACCCCGTCGAGTCCCCGCGCCGCAGCTCCGCGCCGCCGCCGGCCGCGCCGCCGCCGGCGCCCGGGCCGCCGCCGGGCAGCGCGGGCGACCAGGGCCCGGGCCGCTCGCCCGCGCCGCCGGGCGGCGCCGCGGGCAGCGGCCGGCGCTGCTTGCGCGCGGACGCGCGGCGCGGGTCGGCGGCCGCGCTGGCGGCCTCCGGCGCGGCCTTGACGGGCGGCGTGCCGGGCGACTTGTCGGTGCGCGCGCCCGCAGCGGCGGCGGCGGCCGCCGCCGCCGCGCGCTGCCGCGACTTGGACAGCTTGGGCGGCGGCGGCGGGCCGTGCTCCGGCGTGTTGAGGCACGCGTCGCACTTGCAGTGCTCGCCGCAGTTGACGCCCGCCTGCGCGCCGGCGCAGGCTCAGTCATCATGCACTGAACGCGCTCCCGAGGCAGTGTGCAGGGTCAACACGCGGGTGGCTGCGGGGCGCGCGCTGGACGCTGCAAGAGCGATCCGCATGTGACAATCCAGTTCTGCTAGACAGGGGCGTTGGTAGCAAACTTACACTGCAACACTTGAGCGGACAGAACAAAGTGACTTGCGCTGACAGAGACCACCTGCTGGAGCGGCCAGTCTCAGAGTCCAGGAAATATGCAGGAGAGGAGGAAACCAGTGTCAAGAAGCGGCGCGCAGTCAGACGCGAAATAGGGCTGCAGCCACACAGCGGCCATGCGCTTTGCGCTCCAGCGCGGACGTGTGTATGGCGGCGCGCCTGGAAGCACTCGCAGTACTTCTTCTTGCAGTGCGACTTCTTGCAGTGGCAGCCGCGCTTGTGCTGCGCGGCGGGCGCGTCGCTGCCGGCCGCCTCCCCGCTGACCTTGATGATCTTCTCCTCGAACGCCTGCGGGTTGCGCATGCGCACCGCCTCCCGCTGCTCCGCCACCAGCTCCCTGCGCCCGCCGCGCGCGCGATCAGGCGACTCGCTCACCTCACCGATCTGGCTCTGCAGCCGGCCCCATGCCAGGCCCACATCTGTGAGATAACGCGCGCCAACGCCCCTGCACTCAACACGTTGCGGGCGCTGGCATGCCACGGGCTGTCTGCTCGCAAGCTTGCGCGCGCATTCTGTGCAAGCGAGTCCTCGACGCTGTTGTGTATGGATAGAGTGAGTGAACACAAAGCTGCAGGCCGTGCAGCGCGCGCGGCTCTCGCAGCCGCCCAGCGGTGCTTGGCGCGCCTGCTTCGCCGCAAAGCGCGCGGCGCGCACCGGTTCTCGGCCTTGTTCGAGCAATTTTGGCAGGTGCAGCGGCTGCAGAACTGCCCCGCGGCGAAGCAGTCGCAGTACAGCTTGAGGCAGCGCGACTTCTTGCAGTTGCACCGCTTGGGCGGCCTGCGGCGCGCGCTCGCGCTCCGTCGGCGGGCCTGTGGACGCAGCCTCGACGCGGCGCTGGGTGCACGGTGCAGCGCATGCTATGCGCTACCCTGCGTAGATAGAAGGCATGCCGGAGAACCGACACGGGGACCCGCATGACAGCCCCATGCATCCGCCCCGGCGGGTCGTGTCTGAATGCGCAGAGCGCGGCGGTCGGCGCCAGAGCAGCGCGCCACGCACAGCGCAGGGTGAGCGCAGGGGCGCGGTGGGTTGCTGGGCCCCGCGCTCTGGGGCCTTGCCGCACCCGCCGCTGCCGGCGCCCGCGGCCCCGCGCGCATCGCCCGGAATTGCCCCCGGCGCGGCGGGCGCGCTCGGCAGCAGCGCGCGGCCGGCTGCATCGCCGGGCGTGTGCGGCGGCACGACGATGCCCGCGCGCGGCTCGCCTGCCGCTGCACAGGCAGGCTCTCTTTGAGGCACACGCAACTGCAGAGTCCGCACGTCCGCACGCTGCTTCTCGCCGCACCCTGCAACCCGCGCTTCGCTTGGCTCTTCTCGGCAGTATGACACTTGGTGGAGTTTGAGAGGCGCAGCTCAAACTCGAGCGCGGGGCCAGCAACAATGCGGCACCTGTGGACGCCTGCGAGAGGCGGCGCGCGACGGGCGGCGTGCCGGCAGAGCCCGCCATCGCCGCGGCCGCGGCCGCCGCGGCCGCCGCCGCGCGCGCGGACCCGCCCGCGCCGCCCGGCACCAGCGCGGCCAGGTACGCCGGCAGCGCGCCGTCAGGCGCGCCCGCGCGGCACGCCGGCCGGCCACTGAAGCCCGGCCCTGGGCCGGGCTCCGCCCTGGCGAGCGCGCCGCGCGCGCCCTGCCCCGTCGAGGCCGGCCGGGCGGGCGGCTCCGCGCGCGCGTCGCCGCCGGCGCCACCAAACCCGAGCGTGGCCCGGCCGCCCGCTGTGGCGACCATGCGCGCGGACGGCGCGCGCTCGGCAGAGGCCGGCCGGCTTGCGCCGCGCGGCGGCGGCGCTGCGGCGCCGCGGCTGCCGCTATGGCTCCGCGGCGCGGTCGCCGGGCGCGGCGGCGCCGGCGCGGCGCCACCGCCCTCGTCGTCATAGTCGCCGTCCTCATAGAACTGCAGGGAGCGGCGACGCTGCGCGCGCGGGTTGCGCGTGCCCGCCGGCCAGCCCTGCACGGCGGCGTCCCCGCCACCGTGCGCGCTGCTCGCGCCGCCGACGGCCGCATCCGTCTGCGCCTGCGCGCGCAGCAGCAGATGCGCTGGCGGGCAGATGAAGAAGTGCGGAGCGCGGGCCGCATGATGGGCACAAAAAGGCATGCAGCGCGCAGGTGCCAGCTGCATGGGCACGCGCGCGCCCGCGCCGGCCGCTGGGGCGCAGCCGGGGGCTGCTGCGCAGGAACGCAGGCGCGCGGTGCCGTGCGGGGGCGGCGCGCGGGCCGGGATTTCAAATTCAGGGCGCCAATGATGAACATCTACCACGGCGCGCAGCGGCGCCGGGCCGCGCTGCGCACCTGCGCGGGCGCGGCCGGCGGCGCCGTGTCGCCGGAGCTGCCGCCGGACCCTTGCAGCTCGCTGCATGACAGCGTACGGCTGCGCTCGCCGGTCCTCCGCTGGTCGGGTGCCCCCGCGCCCGGCTCCAGCTTGGGCGAGGGCTGCCACAGCGGCAGCGCGCCGCCCGGCACGTCCTCCGCGGGCAGCGCGCCGTTGAACAGAAACTGGAAGGACAGGTCGCCTGATCCGCCGCGCTTCAGCCCAGTGCCGGCGCCGGCGCCGCCGCCGGCCGGCGCGGCTTCGCGGGCCTCCACCGCGTGCATCTCGCGCCTGGGGCAGAGCGGCGGGGCGCTCAGGACGCCTGCTGGAGCAGGGGGCCGGCAGCAGAGCCAAAAGTGAGCACGGCGGGGGGCCAGCAGCGGGGGGTCCCGCGCACCCAGCCCCGCGCGGGAGGACGTACGCCAGCGCCAGCGGGCCGGGCGACAGGCCGGGCTGCCCCGGCCAGCTGCCGAACGCCTGGCTCGTGTCCCACAGGTTCCGGGGCGGGGTGATTGGCGGCAGCTCCTTGGCGAAGAGCGAGAAGGGCGACGCCTGCAGGCAGCACAGCCGCGTTGGCGGGCCTGCATGCGTCGCAGCAGTGCCCCAGTGCCCTTCTAAGCCTTCACCAGCAGCGGCCGCGGCCAGAGCAAGCCCAAGAGCACGCTATTGTCCTAGCATATTGCAAGATGATGGCGCCCTGCGCGCTGTGCACTGCACGGCGCTCCCGCTGCGGGCGCAGGCCTCAGGATCGGCTGCGTGGGCAGCGCATCCTGGGCCCCGGCGCACCTCTGGCGCCCCAGCCCGCCCCCGTGCAGGTTTTTCCGGTGTGTGCTCGTGCGCCCGCCTGGCGGCAGGCGCTGCCGGGCCCTCCGCATCCCTGCCTTCGCCGGCCCCGGCGACCCCGTGGCCCTGCATCGCCGGCCCGCGTGGGCCAATCAGGCTGCGCAGCCGTCCCAGCCGTGAGAGGCAAGCTCGGTGTCCGCGCTGGCGCCCGGCTGCGCACGCATGTCTGGCCCCTCCTGGCACACACGAGCCCTCGCGCCTGCCCGCTCCTGCCCCTGGGACATATCTGAGCCAGGATTGCTCGGCGCTGAGTTGCCCCGCCAATTTCTTGTTACGGTCCCTGTGGCAGGCCCCGGAGGGCCTGCCAGCTTCGGGGCTCCCCACTGCCGCAGTGCAGTTTGCAGTTGGTGCCTGATCTCCCTGCGCACCTGCTTTGACGGCCGCCTACTCCAATAATGTTAACAGGCAAGCAGCAGGCCACGGCTTGGCGCTGGGCAGCCTCACAGCGGCACCCAGCGCGGCCTGATGCTGTGGCGATCCGTGCGCCGTGCAGAGCGCGCAGCTATGCCAGCTGGCTACGGCTCGCAGACGGGCATGCATCACAGCAAGGAAGCCACAGGGGGCGCGCTGCCCGCCCCACACGACGACAGTGGCTGGTGAAGTGCAGCCAGGTGCGCCGAAAGCCCATGCATACAGTGTGCCACACACGAGCACAGGCCAGTGCTTGCTCTGCATGTCTGTGAGGCTCTGTCAGCCCGCCACCCACAGCAGCAGCACGCAGGCAGGCATGCGGGGAGGGTGCTGATGTGGAGGCGGCCTGGGAGCTGCTGCAGCACTTCACGCGCGCCCAGGCGGCCGGCACGGCGCAGCCGCTGCTGGCCACGCCCGCCAAGCGCGCAGCGCTGCGCGAGGCGCTGCTGGTGCGCCCTCCCGCAGCGGCTGAGGCCTGTGTCCTCCAGCGGCCAGCAGCTGGCGGGCGGCCTGGCTCCGGTACGGTGGTGTGTCGGTCACGAGCGGTGTGCAGCCGCAGCACACTGCACTGCGCGGTCCCAGGCGCACTCCGGGTCCTGAAGAGACATCCCAAGAGACTGGCCAGCTACACTGTCATCTTGGCTGGCCAGTCCTGTGACGCTCGTCTAAGCGATGTCAGGAGGTACTAAGACGGCGAACCAGCGCGGCTGGGGGCAGCGCGGGTTGGAGCGTGTGCTCTGGCTGGTGTCCCTCCTCAGTGCGTCCACCACAAGCGGCTCCTGCTCTGCAAAAGGCTGAGGCCATGCCTGCATTGGCCCGACGTAGAGCCGACGGGGGGGGCTATGGTCTGCCAACTGTCGCTCAGCGCTCGGTGCCACGCCGCGGCGCATTACGCTGCCGCTGAGGGCCGCGCGTCGAGAGCCGCGCGTCAGGAGTGCATCATACGCAGTGCTCACACTCGCACAGCCGCCAAGCTGCCTCAGGGCGTGCAGGCAGTGGCGGCCGAGCCGCGCCCCGCGTTCGGCTGGGACCCGGGCGCCGCGCCGGCGGCGCTGCTGCTGGGCGTGCTCGCCAGCGACGCGCGGCTGGCGGTGCGCGCGCTGCGCGACTTCTGCGGCGCCCTGCGCACCGACTTCCTGCTGCCCGCGCCCAGCGTGCGCCCTGTCATGCCGCAAGGGTTGCCGCGGGTTTCTCTGTGAGCGGATCACATGCGATGGCTGCCACAACTCCTGGGCTGTGCAGCCTTGTGCACCAACCATGCTGTACACAGCAACAAGGGCAGGACGCTGTCGGGTGTGAGCGCCTCACCTGACCGCCGTAAACTCGCGGCTGCGCAACAGCGGACGTGACGGGCGTGTTGCCGGCCACCCGCTGCATCCCCGCGCAGCTCGCACGGCCAGGCCAGCTGCCGCATGCGTCCGTGCGGATCGGCGCGCTCGCTGGCGCAGGCGCCGGGCGCGACGCTGGCGGGCATGGCCGGGCCGGTCTATGTGAAGCTGAACGCGGGCGCGCGCACGTGCCGCGCGTCGCCGTACGCGGGCGGCGACCGGGGCGTGCTCGTGCAGCTGGGCGGCTGCCAGCTGGGCCACTTCCCGCTGGGCCTGATCGACGAGGCCATGTCGGCGCCAGCGCCGCGCATGCCGTGATCAGTCTGCAAGTGTTCCCAGCATGCGCATCAGACAGCGGCTGCAGATTTGGGTTGTGCTCCAAGCGCCGCAACCTCAGTGTGCCGCCGGGGTGAGCACTGGTGTCATAGAGGCTGTGTGCTGTGTGGTAGTGCGCACTGTGTGACAACTTGCAGGTGTCAGCTGGGTGGTGCTGTCTGCGAGCTTCGCATCCAAGTGCACTGAAATACCAAACCACCGCACAGAGGTATTGTGAGAGCACCTCTGCCTCGCACTCTCTCTTGCTGCAGCGAGCAAAGACAGGCATCATCCACGTGCATGCAGAAGTGGGGCGCTGGCGCTTTGCTCCCGATTTCACACTATCTGTGGCATGTTATGCAGCACACAGGCAGTGCCTCTCAAGCAACAGTGTGCAGCAAGCAGGCTCAGCCAGCTATCCCAGAATGGCAGCGAACGCCATCACTGTCAGAGTCAGAAACAGTTGTGCTGGTGATTAGTAGCAGCCAAGGGCAGTCAGGCGCCCCTTGCGGCTTTGCGCAGGCAGCGCGCGCTGTACCCCGTCCATGCGGGTGCATGCCGTCATATGAAGACCGCAGAGTGGTCTGCGGCCGCGAGCTTGCACAGCTCGTTATACGAGTTCATGTCTGCCGCACGCGCGCGCGTTGGCACTCTCCACGCCGTGGACAGGGAGCCGCACGCATGTGTTTCGCTAGACAGGCTGTTCGAGCAGCTGAACACCATCGAGCCGGCAGAGCAGCTTGTGCAAAGCCTAGGATAGTCATGAGCACAAGCAGGCGCACGTTGCTGGCTGTCTACGGCAAGTGTGCCGCATGCATGCTGAGGTGGCGCGAGGGGTGGCTGGTGAGAAGGCGCACCAAACGTGTTGCCGAAGCTGGTGCGGTCGAGCTCGGTGATCTGGTTGGGCGCGTCCACCGTGCCCACAAACTCGACGAATGAGCTGTCAAAGTCCGGCGGCCGCGCGAGCTTCACGTTGACCTTGCCGCCGTCCGCGGCCAGCACTGAGGCAAACTGCCCCTGCACGCCCTCCACCTGGCCGCGCGCGGGGCGCTGCCTCAGCGCTGCGCCTCTGGCTTGGCGGCGTCCGCTGTCAATCAGGCGTCCTGCGCTGCCTGCTGGCCACGCGCCGCGAGCACTGGCGCACAGTGGCTCTGCATGCCCTCCACCTGCCTCATTCGGGCGTGGCGCCCACGGGACTGGCGCCCTGGAGTGAGGCTGATTTCAGGCTCTTTCAGAGCCTTGAGCAGCAGTGCTCTCTGTGTGGATGCACTGAAGCTGCGCCCACTCGCAGCTCCGTGCCACCAACACAGCGCGCTCACAGCTCGTTCAAAATCTCCAGCAACGTGTCAGTGCTGCTTTGCAGCGCGCAGCTGCGCTCAAGACGCGCAGCAGGCCACGTGCACCCGTGCGATGCGTTGATGCTTGGAGACACAACACAGCGCGAGTCCGCACCCGCCCGACGAGCGTCACGCGCTGCCCCACAAAGCGCTCCAGCAGCTGGAAGTTGACACGCCGCGCGTGCGCGTTTGGATCCATGCAGCCGGTGCCAACCGCAGAAACAGCTGTCGCGCAGGCACTTTGCTTTGCAGCTGTTGGTGGCTGCCAGCAAGACAGGCAGCTGCTTGAAACGAGCGAGTCAGGAGAGCTCCGTGTGATACTCGGTGCGGCAGTTGATGGGCGCTGCACTAGCACCTCCCTGCTGTGCTGGGCGTTGGGCCGCCTAAATAGGGTGCAGGATGGCTCCTTGGCACCGCGACCATTTTACATAGATAGAGAAGGCGCATCTGGCCTGATAGCAAGGCCTGGCGTTGTTGTGATCAGCAGACCAGCTCCTGCTCTGCGTGACCACTGATTGTGCACCAATCCCATCGCCGTGTGCAGCGGCCGTGCCAGCGGCTGCAGAGTGGCAGCAAGCTAGCTGGGACCATGCCAACCACGCCGCTGGTGCTGGACCAGAAAGCTGCAAACCAGCTGAACCTGCAGGTCTTGAAGCGCATCGATCCGGCCACCGAGGACGTGAGCCGCCCCTCCTCCAGCACCTTATAGCTGCCTGGACTGCCGCAACCACAGTGACCACAGCAGGCAGCAAGTGTGTGCACGCTCAGGTGCTGGCAACCGCGGGGCACGTTGCGCTGTATGACTTCAACCAGGAGTCGTCGTGCTGGGTGAGCCTGCCAGGCAGCCGCCGGTCACTCCCTGTTGACACAGAGACTGTGCTTGTGAAAGGGCGAGCCAGGGGCTGAGCGCACGCTCTCGCGCTGAGCACAGGAGCGCAAGGACGTCGAGGGCTCCCTGTTCCTGCTCAAGCGGCGCACCAACCCGCGCTTCCAGTTCATCATCCTCAACAAGAAGAGCCAAGGTGCCACGCCTTGTCGCCCGCCGGCCGAGCGCCCCGCCGCGCAGCACGCGCAGACCCGGCGCGCTTAGGCGCGGGTTGCGGCACGCGCAGACAACTATGTGGAGGACGTGCTGGGCGGCTTCCAGTTCGAGAAGTCCAAGCCGTACCTGCTGTACCGCAACAAGAAGGACGAGGCGCGCCCCAGCACGCGCATGTGCACTTCACCAGCGAGCGTCCAACGTAAGCAACTGTGCTCACCCCTGCTCAGCACTGGAGACCTCTGCCGTGCAGAGCTGCAGCAGGGCTTTGCTATATGGTAGCGGCCACACAGACTCTTGGCGGCATGCTGCGGCGCCCACAGCAGAGAGAGAGTCTGGCGCAATGCGAATCAACAATGTAAGCAGACGGACAGGGAAGCAGTAGTAGTAAGTGCAGGCAGTGGCCATGCCCGCGCGCATGCCTGGCAGGCACTGGGTGCACACGCAGCCAGGCGCGCTCGCAGCAAGCAGCTGCAGGCGGTCGACGCGCGGCCGCGCTCGCGCAGGTAGTCGGCATCTGGTTCTATGACCAGGGCGAGTGCGACAAGGTGGAGGCGCTCCTGCAGCGCATCGTGGCCACGTTCCGGCCGGCGGCGGCGTCGGAGCCCGCGCCCGCCTCGGTGCGCACCCCACGCATGCCCTGGCCTGCCGCATGCGCAAAAATGATGAAATCAGGGCATAGGGTCATTGCCCCCTGACAGAAGGCGCTGCTCTGCGCCCGATGGGCCACACGCACAGCCATGCGCGTGCGCAGGCGCGCGGGGACGCGGACGCGCCGGGCGCGGGCGAGGACGCGTCGTTCTGGGACCGCGACGCGCCGCCGCCGCCCAACGGCCTGGACCCGCTGGCTGGCCGCGCGCACGCGCAGGGCCTGGCCGCCGGCCGCTCCGCGGCGCCGCCGCCGCACGCGGTAGGCGCCGCAGCCGCGCTGGAGGACCTGTCACTGGGGTCGACCACGCCTGTGCGCGTCGGCGGCCGCGCGCCCGCGTCAGGCGCGCGTGGACGACCGCCGCCCGCCCCCGTCGCCCCTGTGAGCGTGTGCAGATGTGCGCACAAGGCACCTTGCAGTTCTTGGATGCCATGCATCGTACCAAAGCACCACGTGTTTAGGGTTGCGGCCGACTGGCACGGAGCGCGAGTGTGAGAGGCCATCCGCGCTGCTGAAGCTGCTGCAAGCCGCGTCCATGCAGCAGATCTGGGTGACAGTGCCGCTGCTTGATGCGGGGTGCTGCAGAGTGCTGCGCTGCGCAGAGGAGCGTACCGGTCTGACTGCCTCGTTGCCATTGGCTGACAGGGGCCGGGCGTGGCAGGGGGCGTGGCGGGGCCGCACGCGGCGGCCGAGGCGGCGCCCACGCCCGAGCAAAGCCGGCTGACGATGCTGCTGTCCAATGCGCAACGCAGTGGCGGCGGCGCGCCGGCCGGCACGCCGCCGCCCGCCGCGGCCCCCGCGACGCGCCCACCCCTGCTCACGCCGTCCTTCTTCCAGCAGGCAAAGCAGGCGGTGCGTGCTGGCCCTACCCTACCATAAACCTACCCCCGTGTGATTGTGAGCTGCCTGGGCCTCGTCGCTCGCAAAACAGGGGCGCAGGCATCACTTCGGCTCCACTGTGATGCCGTGGTCGGATCGGTGCTCTGCGGTCTGGCATGCGGCGCAGGCGGCGCGCGTTGCCCTGCTCGCACCGGCTGGCAAGCAGCGCAGGCCGCGGGCGGTCTGCTGGGCTGCGACAGCTGACGCGGTTGGTGCCGCACTGCTATCATGAGGTTGGGGTGGACGCGCAACAGCACCACGCACTTGCAACATCACCAGGATGCCAGAAGTGCGAGACCTCAGCCGACCCGTCGCACTGGTGCCTCGTGCCGCAGGCGGCAGCAGCGCCCGGGGGCCACGGAGCGGGCGCGGCGGGCACGGCGCGGAGCACCAGCACCGAGGCGCCGGCGCCCGCGGCGCGCGGCGAGCCCGACGCGCACGTGACGCGGCTCTTTGCCAGGCAGGCGGCCCTGCTGCCGCGCCCCTGCAGCGGCCCTGCTCATGCCTCCCAGCCATCCGCATGGTACTGGTGCACCCCCCTGGACAGCCCCGCCCTGCTCGTTCCTCAGTGCAGGGCGCAGGTACGGCTGGCAGGCATGTGGCTGCTGAGCTCTGGTGGCAGCTGAGGTCTGTTGGCACTGCAGGGCCGCGGCAAGCTCATTGCAGAGCCGAGCGACAGCGGCAGCGGCGTTGGAAGGCATCGGCGAGCTTCAACAGGCACGCCAAACTGACGCACACTATGTGCGCTTCGCCAGGGCAAGCAGCGCGTCGCTCGGAGCGCCGCCGCCGGCGCCCGCGGCTGCGCCGCAGGCGGCGGCGGCGGCGGCGGCGGCGGCGGCGGCGGCGGGGTCGGTGCCGGGGTCGCCCGCCGGGCCGCCGCGCGAGCGCGTGCGCGCGGCGCTGGCAGCGCTGGCGCAGTCCGACGCGTTTGTGGAGCTGGTCGCCGCGGAGCTGCAACGCGCGGGGCTGCTGCAGTAGGTTAGGTGGCAGAACAGGTTTTAGGGAGGCCCTACAACCAGGGCAGCTGATGCAGCGCGGCTGTGGCCCTTGCTGGTGGCGCCGGCGCGGGCGGCGCGCGCAGTACGGCGCGCGCGCATGTTTGCCCGCGGTGAGTCTGCAGCGCATGCGATGCCGCGGGCCCCACATGCGCTTCGACAGAGCTGCGGCGCTGGCGCCGCCGGCGCAGCCGCACGCTCGTAGGAAATGCAGGGATGATTTAAAGGAATGCTACCTGCGACCTCTGCGACCTCTGCAAATGCAAATGAGAGGAGCAGGCCATGCTGCCCGCCGTGCAGGGAAAGCACTCTATGGAGAGGCAAACCCAGTTTTGCCGCCGTATGCAGCTCTGTTGCAGGCAGGCTGGAGCAGGGAGGACGGCAGCCAGAGTAAGGCAGGGCGCTATGTCTCAGCAACGCTCTGCTGACACTTCTAAAACTGTCTAATCCTCTCATCCTTTCCCAAGCGCTGCCCAGGGCTGAGGCTTCAGGGCCGTGCTTGGGCAGCACGATTATGCCAGGACGCACTGCAAAAGCCCACCTGCAGGGACGTGACTCGGCACAATGCCTCGCTGGCGTGCGAACCAATGCAGCTTGATGGCAGTCACAGAATGTACAATTTGGCTAACACTTCACTTTAAAAGTTAGCGGCACACACCTCAGTCTCTGGCAAAGTACTGCATCAAACGTGGACGCTAGCTTTGAGCAAGGGCAACCGTTTGCAACAGCCGCACAGCACGAGGCGCATCACACCCTGCGCGGCCCACATGCACGCCATACGAAGGACGGAAAGCCTTAAATCCTACATGCGCTCGCCATCACACGGGAACACGTACAAATGCCCTGACCAGCATGCGGGGCTCATCCTGGCACGCCAAAGGCGTCTCGGCCTACAGCACCGCCCCGCCAGCCGCCTGGCGGCGCCCCTTCTTCACAGCCGCCTTGAGCGAGCGGCGCGACGCGCTCTGCGCGGCCGCGCTGCGCGCGCGCGCGCGCGCCTGGTCCTGCACGCGCGCCTGCACCTGCCGCCGGTCCGCCGCGCCCCGCGCCCAGCCGCCCTCCGACGGCTCTGGGCCCCCCTCTAGGGCCCC
>JAABUU010000904.1_pt1 | contig 57924 bp, 53 predicted proteins | sample 5559301 | NCBI WGS metagenome assembly JAABUU01 (sample SAMN10711884, study PRJNA513360) | rock metagenome | isolation source: Antarctica rocks | place: Antarctica: Victoria Land, Richard Nunatak white
GCTGAGGTCAATCCCGGATGCCACCCAGACGTTGAATCAAAGCGACCGTGATCGCGTCAACCACCTTTATGCTGACGTCGCCAGCGCGACGCCGAATACCTACGCCCTACCCACGTGAGCAATTACCTTGCCGCTGTTTCCACGATAATCACCTTCTTAGGAAGTTACTAAAGCCACGTTGACCTAATTTGGCCAGACTCTACTTGCTGGTGTTGCTGCCAGCGCCGGTTGCGACCGGGCTGTTCATCGGCTGCGAACGCAGCGCAGCCGGACCCGAACCCGGCTCGCCGCCCGCCGCCGCAGGCGGAACGCCGCTGGCTGAGCAGGGAGTGACGGGGCATGACTGAACCTGAGGTGCCGGAGTCTGGGCACTCGCGACGCCTGCGATACCCGAAACGACCAACGCACTCATGACGATCAAAGTCTTCCGCATAGTCAATCCTCCAATGTCGCTGTTCACGATGAAGCAACAACGTCGCATTGCATCGATTGGATCACGGGTGAAGTGGATGAACCGGACACGATTGCTTGATGCTACGGCCAACGCAACGCCGGCTGCCCTTGCACTCAAGCCGCCGTCCCGCGTGCGGCGCGCAACCGGAGTGCCTAATCAGCGATCATCGCCATCGGCACCGGCTCGTCGGCCCGGTTGTCGAATGACGCATCCTTGCAGCTACGGCGATGGTGGCTTCGGGACTAACCTTGGCCTTGCCATGCGGCCGATGGTTACGAACGAACAAGCCGACGCGGCAAACGCCAGCCCGGCGCAGATCATGCCGAGGTCTTCGAACGTGGCGAGGAACGCACGCCGCACCGAAGCCTCGACCCGCGCGGCATCGCGCCCGCCGGTGCCGGGTGGCAGCACCACCAAGGCGAAAGAGGGCGCGCTGGCGGCAACGGTGGCGCGCAGTTCGGCTGCGACGCCTTCCGCCGCAAGCGCGCGTTCGAGCCGCCCCGACTGCATCAGCAGCGCGCTCGCCCCCAACACCGCCACCGCCAGCAGCCCCGCCACCCTCGCCACAGCGTTGTTGACGCCGGACGCGGTGCCGGACAGCCGATCCTCCACTGCGTCCAGCGCCGCGGTGGTGAGCGGTGGAATGGTGATCGCCATGCCAAGCCCGAGCACGGTCAGCGCCGGCAGCAACCCTCGCCAGTACGGCACGTCCGGGGCTGCCGCGAAGCCCAGCGCGGCGAAACCGGCGGCCGCCAGCAATGGGCCGACCACCAACGGCAGCCGCGGCCCGGTACGCCGCGACATCGCGCCGGTGGCACGCGACAGCAGGCCAAGCAGCAGCAACAGCGGCAGGAACGACGCGCCTGCCTGCGCCGCGCTGTCGCCACGCAACTGGATCAGTGCGAACGGCAGGAAAAACAGCGTGCCCGACAAGCCGCCGTAGAGCAGCAGGGTGGCAAGGTTGGCGCCGGCGAAATCGGCTGAACGGAACAGCGACAGCGGCACCATCGGATGCGCCGCCCGCGCCTCATGCGTCACGAACCCCGCCAGCAGCGCCAATCCCACGGCGGCTCCGGCGCCGACCGCCAACACCGATTGGCCACGTTGAGCGGCGGCGATGGCGCTCCAGGTCAGCGCGCCAAGGCCGGCGGTGACCAAAGCGGCGCCCGGCCAGTCGAGCGGTGCCGCCTGCGGGTCGCGGCTTTCCGGCACCTGCGCCAGCGTCAACCAGAACGCGCCGGCGGCGAGCGGCAGGTTGATCAGGAAGATTGCCCGCCACGACACCGCCTGCACCAGCCAGCCGCCCAGCGGCGGGCCGGCCGCCGTGGTCAGCGCCGCCGCCGCCGCCCAGGTGCCGATGGCACGGCCGCGGCTCTCGCCCGGAAACGATGCCGCGATCAGCGCCAGGCTCTGCGGCACCATCAGCGCGCCGCCCACCCCCTGCGCCAATCGCGCCACGATCAGCGTCGCGGCACCCGACGCGCCGCCGCAGCCCAGCGACGCCGCGGCGAACAGGACGATGCCGACCAGGAACACCCGCCGGCGGCCGAACCGATCACCGGCCGCGCCGCCCAGCAGGATCAACGCCCCCAACGTCAGGGAGTAGGCATTGACCACCCACTGCATCGCGGTGCCATCGGCGGCGAGCGCCCGTTGCAGCGTCGGCAGCGCCACGTTGACCACCGAAGTATCGATGAACGCCATGCTGGAGGCCAGGATCGTCGCCGCAAGCACCCATGACGAGCCGGCGTTTCCCGACCTGCTCACTCAGGCTGGCTTGTCTCGGCTGAGATCAATCCGGCCTGGATCGACCTGGCCTGGATCAACCTGGCCTGGATCAAGCAGTGAACTGCTCGGTGATGATGCGTTCCGACAGGCCCTGATCCGGGTCGAACAGGATGCGCGCCTGGATCGAGCGGTCCTCGGTCACCGCGACCGAGATCACGTCGCGCACCTCGGTGAAGTCGGCCACCGCGGCGACCGGGCGCTTTTCCGGCTCCAGCACCTCGAACAGCACGTCGGAGCCGCTGGGCAGCAACGCGCCGCGCCAACGCCGCGGACGGAACGCGCTGATCGGCGTCAGCGGCAGCAGGTTGGCCGAGAGCGGCACGATCGGGCCATGCGCCGACAGGTTGTAGGCGGTCGAGCCGGCCGGGGTGGACAGCAGCACGCCGTCGCAGCTCAGTTCCTCCAACCGCACGCGGCCATCGACAGTGATGCGGATCTTGGCGGTCTGGCGCAACTGGCGCAGCAGCGACACCTCGTTCAACGCCACCGCCTCCTCGACCCGCCCGGTTGCCGTGACCGCGTGCATACGCAGCGGGAACAACCCGACCACCTGGGCACGGGCCAGCCGGTTGAGCAGCTCGTCCTCCGCATACGGGTTCATCAGGAAGCCGACCGAACCGCAGTTCATGCCATACACCGGCACCCCGCTGCCGAGTGCGTGGTGCAGCGTCTCCAGCATGAAGCCATCGCCGCCCAATGCCACCACCACGTCGGCCTCATCGACCGGGCAGTTGCCGAAGCGCGCCTCCAGCCGCAGCAAGCTGCCCGCCGCCATCCCGGACGAGGACGCGACGAAGGCGACCCGCTCGAAACGCCCATCCGGCACGGCCGGCCGCAATGCCGCCGGCATGTCGGGCGCGTTCATGCCCGGCGCCCGAGCACGCGGTGCGCCATGACCGGCATGTCGCGCCGCACCTTTGCGGTCAGTGCCGAGTCGATCCGCGCACTGGCCCAGCCCGGCCCGTCGGAGGCCAGCGCCACGACATGCCCCCAGGGATCGCAGACCATAGAGTGGCCGTAGGTGAACCGCCCGCCGCCGCTGCCGTCGCTGTGCCGGCCGCAGGTCGCGGGGGCGGCCAGCCAGCATTGCGTCTCGATCGCCCGCGCCCGGATCAGCGGCTCCCAGTGGTCCTTGCCGGTCAGCAGCGTGAAGGCGGAAGGCAGCATAATTAGCTCGGCGCCCGCGTGGCGCAGCGCCACGAACAACTCGGCGAAGCGGATGTCGTAGCAGATCGCCAGCCCCACCCGTAGGCCGCCGATGTCGCAGGTGACGATGTCGCGCCCCGCGGCGTAGGTGGCGCTCTCGCGGTAGCCGGTGCCGTCCGGGGTGGTGATGTCGAACAGATGCAGCTTGCGGTAGCGCGCGATCTCGCGCCCGCCGGGGTCGAACACCAGCGTCGTGTTGCACAGCAGGCCGTCGGGCAAGCGCTCGCCGATCGAGCCGCCGTGGACATGGATGCGGTGACGCCGCGCCATGCCGCGCAGGAACTCGTAGGCGGGGCCGCCGGTGTCGCCGCCCTCCGGCAGCGCCTCGGCGGCCGCGAACTTGCCGGCGCGGTCGCCGCCGAGGCAGCTCCAGATCTCCGGCAGCGCCACCAGGTCGGGCCGGTCGGCGGCGATGGCACCTTCCAGCAGCGTCCCGGCCTGGGCGATGTTGGCCGCCTTGTCGTGGCCGGGCTCCATCTGGATGACGCTGATGCGCATCACGAGCGCGGCCATTCGATACGCGGCTCGGCGCGGCGTTCGCGTTCGTCGTCATCGTTGCCGCCGTCCGACCGTGGAGCGACTCGGCCACGCGCCGGCGGGATCGGCGGGCGGGGCGCGCGCATCGCCGACGCCGCCAGTTCGTCGTCGGCGGCCGGCAGCCGCAGCGACAGCGACCGGATCTCGCCCTGGATCTCGTCGAGCCGGTCCTCGATCCCCTCCAGCCGCGTGCGCAGGCCGAACACGCTGAACGGCACGCTCAACAGCAGCAGCGCATACAGCAGCGCCGGAATTGCCAGCAACAGCGGCAGCCACCACGGCATCCAGTCCGGCAGGGTGATGGCGCCCAACGAAAACGGCAGTGTCATCGCCGTACTGTAGCAGCCACGATGCCGCGCCGGAACAGCTTCGCGCGGCGTGGCCGTATGGCGGTCAGTGGCGCTCGAAAAAGCTCAGCACCGCCGCGTTGAAGGCATCCGGGTACTCCCACATGAAGGCATGGCCGCCCGGCGCCGTTGCCCAGCCGGCTCCCGGGATGGCATCGCACAGCCGACGCGACAGCCGCACCGGGATGAGCAGGTCGGCCTCGCCCGCCAGCACCAGCGTTGGCGTCGTGACGTTGGCCAGCCGGGCGGTGGTGTCGTGCGTCCGGATCGCCTGCAACTGGGCCAGATAGGCGTCGAGCGGCTGGTCCAGTGCGGCCATGCCGGCCTCGACGTCCGCGAGACCGACGCCGCCCGCCTCGAAAAACTCCTGCGTGAATGCCCATAGCGTCACGTCGCGCATGACCGCCGGCACACCCATGACCGGCGCCATGTCGGCCCATAGCGAGAACATGCGTCCACAGAACGGCCCCGGCGCCGCGTAGGTGCAGGCGAGCACCAGCGAGGCCATGTCGTCGCCATAGGCCAGGGCATACTCCTGGGCGATCATGCCGCCCATCGACACGCCCAGCATGTGTATGCGCGAGAGGCCGAGGTGATCGACCAGCGCCTTGGCGTCGGCTGCCATCATGGCGGTGGTGTAGGGGCCGGGCGGGCGTTCGGACTTGCCGATGCCGCGGTTGTCGAACCGCAGCACGCGGTAGCCGGCCTGCAGGAACGCCGGCATCTGCGTGGCCCAGCTCTCCAGGTCGTCGGCCAGGCCGTTGACCAGGACCATGGTCCGCTCGCCCTCGCCCTCGATGCGATAGTGCAGGTCGACGCCGTTCAGCCGGGCCATCGCCATGTCATTGCACCCAGGATTGCGTGAACAGCCAGTAGAATTGGCTGCTGAACACGAAGTGGCCGACCCGCTTGGCCACGAAATCGACGTGCTTGGGGGCGAACAGCACCGCGAACGCGCCCATGTCGGTGACGGTGCGGTCGATCGCCGCCCATTCCTTGTTGGCGGCGTCCTGGTCGGTGACGCCGGTCGCCGCCGCGTGCTGCATCCGGGCGTCCAGCGCGTGGTCGCAGACTCCGGCCTCGTTGATCGAGGCGTCCGAGCCGGGATGGAAGTCGGCGCAGCTGAACAGCACGTTCAGGAAGTCCGACGCCGCCGGGTAGTCCTGGTACCAGGCGGTCAGGCTGACCTGCACATGGTTGTTGGTGTTCTGGATGTATTGCGTCTGGATGTCGGGCGAAATCGGATGCAGCGTCGCCGCATAGCCGAGGTCGCGCAACACGCTGGTGACGTAGGTGCCGATGTTCTTGTCGATCGGGATCGCCTGCACGATTACTTCGACCTTCTGGCCCTTGGTGCCGGACTCCGCCACCAGCGCCCTCGCCCGGTCCATGTCCGGGGCGCTCCATTCGGCGCCGGGGTTCTTGGTGTAGGGGCAGTAGGCGACGTGGCCGGGGAACCCCGGCGGCAGGATCTGGCAGGTCGGGACCGCCAGGTTGCGGCCGCCGAACAGGTTCACCGCGGCGCGCCGGTCCAGCGCGAAGGCGACCGCCTGACGCGCCTTGAGGTTGTTGAACGGCGGAATGTTGACGTTTAACGGCAAGTAGTAGATCGCGGTCAGCGGGTTCAGGTGCGTCTGCGCCGCGAACTTGCCGCCAAGCTCGCCGAGCCGGTCCGAGGGGGCTGGATCATAGGTCCAATCGGCCTGCCCATTCTCCACAGCGGTGACCTGCGCCTCGTCCTCCATGCCGAAATCGTAGTTGACGCGGTCCGGGTAGCCGTCCGGCTCGGCGTCGACGCTCCATTCCTTGAAATACGGGTTGCGCGTGAGGACCATGCCAGTGATCGGGTTGAAGCTGCTTATCATGTAGGCTCCGGTGCCTGGAACCGGCGCGTTGCCCTGGTCCTTCGCGGGCGTCGCGGCCGGCACGATGGTGGCGTGCGGCACCGCCAGCTTGTCAAGGAACTCGGCGTCGGGCGCGGTCAGGTTGATGGTGATGGCGCCGGTCGCGTCGTCGGCCGCAACGCCGCCCTCCAGCGTGCAGGTCGCCGGCGTCTTGAGGCATACGTCGGCGCCGACGATGCCCGCGTAGAACGTGCCGGAGGTAGGGCCGACCACCTTGAAGATGCGCTGGAACGAGGCGAGCACGTCCTTCGGGGTGACTTCCTGCCCGTTCGAGAAGTGCACGCCGCGGCGCAACGTGAAGGTGTAGGTCTTGCCGCCATTGCTGACCGCCGGCATTGCCGCGGCAAGGTCGGGCACGATCTTGAACGCCTCGGCCCCCTGCGCCTTCTTGAAGGCGACCAGGCCGTCATAGACCGACTGGTCGAGTTGCCAGTATTGCAGGCTGTAGGCGACATGCGGATCGATGGTGCCGTTCGACCCGCGCGCCACCAGCCGCATGATGCCGCCGCGATGCTGGCGCATCGTCGCATCGCGGCCTGCCTGTTGCGCGCCCATCTGTTGCGCGCCCATCTGTTGCGCGTGCGCCGTGCCGGTGGCTCCAAGCAGCATGGCCATTGCCAGCGCGCGCCTCATTCTTGTCGCCATGACCGCCCCATCCGATGCTTGATGTTATTTTAAGTTAGCAATCCGCATACCAGCCGAGACGGACCAGTCAAGGCGGACGTGGAGCGTGGCGGTCGCCGGTCTATGTTCATCGACCGCGCGGCAGCGACTGCGATATACGGCGTTACCGAAATCCTGCGTCACCGAACCGGGTGAGCAAGCCGCCGCCATGGCGGATGGAGTCATTGCCATGACCGACCCCCACGCCGCCGCGCCGCCGATGCTGCTGCTGATCCCTGGCCCGGTGACCACCAGTGCCGCGGTGAAGGCGGCCATGGCGCAGGACCTGGCGCCATGGGACGACTCGTTCCGGCCGCTGTTCGCCACGGTGCGCGAGCGGGTGCTGGCGTTGGCCGGAGTGGGGCCGGACAGCCATGCCACGCTGCCGTTGCAGGGGTGCGGGCATTTCGCCATGGAGGCGGCGATCCGCAGCCTGGTCGCGCCGTCCGACGGCAAGCTGCTTATCCCGCTGACCGGCTCGTATGCCATTCGAATGGCGCGACTGGGCCGTGAGGCCGGGCGGCATGTGGTCGAGCTGGCCATGCCGGCCGGCTGCCCGCTGGACCCGCGGCTCGTGGCAGCGGCGCTGGCCGCCGATCCGGCGATCACCCATGTCGGGCTGGTCTACAGCGAGACCAGCACCGGGGTCGTGCACTCGCCGGTGGACGTGGGGCAGGTGGTGCGCGCGGCGGGGCGGCAGATGATCCTCGATGCGGTGTCGGCGTTCGGCGCCCTGCCGCTCGATCTCTCGACGCAGCCGGAGATCGCGGCGGCGGTGTTCACCTCGAACAAGTGCCTGGAGGGGATGCCCGGCCTGTCGTTCACCGTGGCTCGCCGTGACCGGCTGGCCCATGCCGTCCCGGCCGGCAGTTGGTCGTTCGACCTTGCCGACATCGAGCGGCACAACGGCCGTCACGGCTCCGGCCTGTTCCGCTTCACCCCGCCGGCGCAGGTGCTGGCGGCGTTCCGCGTGGCGCTCGACGAGCACGCGGCCGAGGGCGGCAGCGCGGCGAGGCTGGCCCGCTACTCCAGCAACGCCCGCGCGCTATACGACGGAGTGCTGGAGATCGGCCTGCAGCCGTACCTGCCGCGCGAGGCGCAGGGGCCAATCGTGACGAACGTCCACGCGCCGGGTGATCCGGCATGGTCGCTGCCGGTGTTCGTCGCGGCGTGCAAGCGGCGCGGCTTCCTCATCAGCAACTTCCACGACACGCCGACGCCGAGCTTCCGGGTCGGCTGCATCGGCGGCGTGACGCCCGCCGACATGCGCCGCTTCGTGGCCGCCGTGGACGCCTCGCTGCGTGAGATGGGGGTGCGCGAGCGGCTCCCGGCGCGGCAGGCGGCCTGAACGTGGCGACCGATCAGGAGATCGCCCGCGAGATCACGCTGCGCCCGATCCAGGACATCGCCGCCCAACTCGGCATCCCCGCCGCGGCCGTGCTGCCGTATGGCCGGCACAAGGCGAAGATCGACCACGACTTCTTGGCCCGGGTTGCCGCAGGACCGTCGCGGGGCGCGCTGGTGCTGGTCACCGGCACCACCCCGACCCCGGCTGGCGAGGGCAAGACCACCGCCTCCATCGGCCTCACCGATGCGCTGAACGCCGCCGGCAGCCGCGCCGTGGCCTGCCTGCGCGAGCCGAGCCTCGGCCCGTGCTTCGGAGTCAAGGGCGGGGCGACCGGCGGCGGGCGGGCGCAGGTGGCGCCGATGGAGGACATCAACCTGCATTTCACCGGCGACTTCCACGCCATCACCGCGGCGCACGGCCTGCTGGCGGCGATGCTCGCCAACAGCTTGCACTGGGACAACCCGCACGGCCTTGATGCTCGCCGGATTGCCTGGCGCCGCGCCGTCGACATGAACGACCGCAGCCTGCGCCAGATCGTCACCGGCCTTGGCGGACCGCAGAACGGGTCGGCGCGCGAGGACGGCTACGACATCACCGTGGCCTCCGAGGTGATGGCGATCCTGTGCCTGTCGCGCGACCTCGACGACCTGCAGGCGCGGCTGGGGCGCATCGTGGTGGGCGAGCGGCGCGACGGCAGCCTGGTGACGGCGGCCACGCTAAAGGCGGCGGGAGCGATGGCGGCGCTGCTGCGCGATGCCATGATGCCCAACCTGGTGCAGACGCTGGAAGGCTCGCCGGCCCTGGTGCATGGCGGCCCGTTCGCCAACATCGCGCATGGTTGCAGCTCGATCGCCGCCACCAGGCTTGGCTTGTCGCTGGCCGACATCGTGGTGACCGAGGCGGGGTTCGGCGCCGACCTGGGCGGCGAGAAGTTCCTCGACATCAAGTGCCGCATCGGCGGCCTGGCGCCGGCTTGCGCCGTGGTGGTGGCGACGGTGCGGGCGCTGAAGATGCACGGTGGCATGGCGAAGGCCGACCTGGGGCGCGAGGACGTGGCGGCGGTGGCACGCGGCCTGCCCAACCTGCAACGGCACGTCGCCAACATGCGGCGTTTCGGCCTGCCGGTGGCGGTGGCGGTCAACCGATTCTCCGGCGACACCGATGCCGAGACCGCGGCGATCCGCGACGGCCTTCCGGGCACCGAAGTTGCGCTCTGCACGCATTGGGCGGACGGGGCCGCGGGCGCCGCGACGCTGGCCGGGATCGTGCAGCGGATGGTGCGGAGCGGAGAGGCGCGGTTCCGCACGCTGTACGCCGACGAACTTCCGCTGGACACCAAGCTGCGCCGCATCGCCACCGAGATCTACGGCGCCGCCGACGTGGCCATCGCCAAGGCCGCGCAACGCAAGCTCGACCGCTACGCCGCGGAGGGTTTCGCCGGCTTGCCGGTGTGCGTCGCCAAGACCCCATACAGCTTCAGCGCCGACCCGACCTTGCGCGGCGCGCCCGAGGGCCATGTGCTGCCGGTGCGCGACGTGCGGCTGGCGGCGGGGGCGGGCTTCGTGGTGGCGCTGGCCGGCGACGTGATGACCATGCCGGGCCTGCCGCGTGTTCCGGCGGCGGAGGCAATCGGGCTGGCGGCAAATGGGCGGATCGAGGGATTGTTCTGATGCGCGGCCCATAGGCATCGACCCCGCCGGTATGACGCGGCGGTCAGGTGATAACCCGGCCGCTGCGTCGATGCGTGACATAGGAGAACAGCCACTGCGCGCTGACCAGCACGCGGTTGCGAAAGCCGATCAGGAAGAAGATGTGGGCGACCGCCCAGGTCAGCCACCCGGCAAAGCCCTTCAGGTGTATCCCGCCGATCTCGGCCACCGCGCTGTTGCGGCCGACTGTCGCCATCGTCCCATAGTCCCGATAGTGGAACGGCGGCGTCGACCTCGACCCGCGCATCGCCCGGCGCACCGCCCGCGCGACGTAGGCGCCCTGCTGCTTGGCCACGGCCGCCACGCCGGGCAGCGGCTTGCCGTGCCGATCCAGCGCCAGCGCCGCGTCGCCGATGACGTAGACTCCGGGCCGGCCCGGCACCTGCAGGTCGGCGCCGACCGCGACCCGGCCGCCCTTCGCGGGCTTCAGGCCCAGCCACTCGGCCACCGGAGTGGCCGCCACCCCGGCCGTCCAGACGATTGTGTTGGCCGTGATCCGCTCCCGGCCCAGGCTGACCCGGTCGGGCTGGATGTCCTCCACCTTCGTCCCGGTGCGCACGTCCACGCCCATGCGCCGCAAATCGCGGGTGGCTCTGGCCGCCAAGTCGGAATCGAAGCCGGCCAGGAGCGTCGGGCCAGCCTCCAGCAATATCACCTTGGCCCGCAGCTCGGGCCGGCCCTGGAACTCCTGCGTGAGCACCTCGTGCGTGAGTTCGGCGATGGCGCCGGCCATCTCCACCCCGGTGGTGCCGCCGCCCACCAGCACGAACGTCAGATGTTGGTCGCGCTCGGCGGGCGACGTGGCCTTCGCGGCCTGCTCGAGGCTGGTCAGGATGCGGCGGCGCAGCAGCAGCGCGTCGTCCAGGGTCTTGAGGCCCAGCGCCGACTCGTGCCAGGAGTCGTGGCCGAAGTAGCTGACCTGCGATCCGGTCGCCAGCACCAGCGTGTCGTAAGGCAGGGTGCGGCCGGCGCAGCGCACCTCGCGGCGGTCCAGGTCGATGCCGCTCACCGTCGCCATCAACGGCGTCACCCGATGCTGGCCGGCCATGATCGCGCGCACCGGAGAGGCGATCTCGTCGGGGTTGAGCATTCCGGTCGCCACCTGGTACAGCAAGGGCTGGAACAGATGGTGGTTGCGCTCGTCGATCAGGGTGACATGCACCCCCGGCACGCCTCCCAGGCTTTGCGCCGCCATCAGCCCGCCGAACCCGGCTCCGACGATGACCACGCGGTGCGGCGCCCGAGGTTCGTGCGATGCCGTGGGCGCGGGCCGTGCCGACCGTGCCAGCAGGAACATCCCGGTCCCGGCCCCGGCGACCGCCAGCAACGGTATCATCGCGGTCGAGCGCCGCTCCGGCCGGACAGGCATGTGCCGCTTCATTCCGATTTGCGGTGGCCGCGGCCGTGCTGGTCCTTGGTCAGTTCGGCGTGGCGCGCGGCGGCCTGCTTCTCGGCCTTGCCGGCGGTGGCGGAGCTGGTGCCCTCCTCCAGCGTGCCGTCAGCGGCGGCGCGGGAGCTGGCGGGCATCGGCTCGCCCTTGGCGTGCAGCGGAGACGGCGCCTTGCCGCCCTCAGGCACCGGGGAGTGGCCGGCGCCGGCCTTGGCGCTGCCGGCCTGCTGCACCTCGTCGGCCTTCTGCGCCTTGGCCGAGCGGGCCGTGCTGGTGTCGTTGTCCGACTTGGTTTTCTCGTGCGGCATGACCGTGCTCCGACCCAGGGTAATGGCGAACAACTGCAAAACGGCTCCGGGGTTGCCGCGCCGCCGGCAAACGTTGCGGGGCGCATGGAGTGCTTCGTATGCTGCGGCCCTACGGAGAGCCCCATGCACGATATTCCCATCATCGACGTGTCGGGCCTGCGCTCGGCTGGCCTTGCAGAGCGGCGCGGAATTGCAGCGGAGTTGGGCCATGCCTGCCGCGGCGTCGGCTTCTTCTACGTGACCGGCCACGGCATCCCGCCGGCCGTCGCGGACGACATATTCGCGGCCGCCCGCCAGTTGTTCGCGCGGCCTGCGGCGGAGAAGGCGGCGCTGTCGATCGTCAACAACCGGGGCTACGTGGCGATGGGCGCCGAGCGGCTCGACGAGCGCGCCGCCGCCGACCGGAAGGAAGCGTTCAACATCGGCCTGGAGCTGCCGCCCGACGATGCCGAGCTGCTCGCCGGGATGCCGTTCCGGGCCGCGAACCTATGGCCCGAACTGCCCGGCTGGCGCGACCGGGTGCTGGCCTACTACGCCGCCTGCATGGCGCTGCAACTGGCGATCCATCGCGGCTTCGCGCTCGACCTCGGCATTGCCGAGGACTTCTTCGCCGACAAGATGGACCGCCCGGCCGCCGTGCTGCGCCTGCTGCACTACCCGGCGGCAACGGCGGTCGAGGCGGCGGCGGAGGCCGGGGCGCTCGGTGCGGGGCAGCATTCCGACTACGGCAACCTGACCATCCTCGCCACCGACGGCGTGGCCGGCTTGCAGGTGCGCCGGCGCGACGGCGTGTGGCTGGACGCGCCGCATGTGGAAGGCGCGTTCGTCTGCAACATCGGCGACTGCCTGATGCGCTGGACCAACGATGTCTACGTCTCCACCCCGCACCGCGTGCTGCAGCCGGCACGCGAGCGCACCTCGGTGGCCTTCTTCGCCGACGCCAACCCGGACGCGCTGATCGAGGCGCTGCCGGGCTGCGTGCCGCCGGGCAGCCTCGCCCGCTACGCCCCGGTGACCAGCGCCGCTTACCTGCAGGGCAGGCTGAACGCGACCTACGACCACCTCAAAGGTGCAGCCTAAGATATGCCCGACTCAACACCGCTCCAATTTCCTGCGAGCCAACTATGCTCTGGATTTGCTCCTCGTCTTGGCTGACGGCGCACTTGTTTTCCCTGCTGCCGGGATGGCTGGCTTGAGCGCGTACGGACGTAAAAGAACCTCTGCTGGCAGTTTGAGGAAAGTCGTTAGATCGCGGATTTGCGCGACGGTTAGTGTCCGCCTCGCATTCAGTACGTCGGAGACACGGGAACTGCTGCCCAGGATGGGAACGAGGTCGGCGCGGGTATGCCCCTGCTGCTCCATGGCGAAAGAAATCATCTCGGGTGGGGACAGCGTCTTGATAGGCCAGCGCTCCTCCTCATACTCCCCGCTAATCCGGGCCATCAGCCGCAGCCGGAATCCATCCGCCGAGTTTGCGGCAGGCTCCCGATTCATCAACTCGACAATTTCAGCGAGCACTGCATCGTGCTCGGTTTCGTTCGTGACGACGGGAATGACCCGCAGGGCAAATCGCGTCGTCAGAACGGTTTGGTTTTCAGCCACGCATTGTACTCCGTGTGGTCAAGGACCTTGTGGATGAACACCACGCCGTTGGGATAATCGATCTGGGCAACGATCCGTAGTTTGTTGCCGCCGACATCGAAAATCGCCCAGCCTTTGGGGAGAAAGTCGGTCTGGGGAAAGCTTTGCTTGACGTCGATCGTACTACCCCACCGGGCGGCTATGACAGCGGTGTACCAACCTTGGAGTGGCTTCTGGGCCTTCTCACTTCCTTTCCTGGACCAATACCTGTTCAAAGTTTTGAATGAGACAACCTGCACTAGACAGCCACGCTCCCAATTTGGGAATCTCTACTCCCGAAACGGGAATGTGGCAAGGTTCATCGCTTGTCGTGTGCAAGGGCGTTGGGCTGCCAAATCCGAGATAGTCGTTAAGAACGCACCCGTCGTTGGCTGAAGGATTGCACGCGCGAGTTCGCGGTCGGCTCCACGGCAGCGACGCGGTTCCAATAGGTTTCGGCGGTGGCGGGCAGGCGCGTGCTGGAAGCCGGTATTGCCTCACCCTTCCGGGCCATGTCCCGCCGCTGCATCCCTTCGAGGAAGGCGCGCGTCGTCATCACGTCGATGTCGGCGTCCATGCTTTGATTGCGGACAATGATGGGTACGCGGCCGTTCTCGTAAAGCACGATCACCGGCCGGTCGGTGCCGGCGATCTTTTCCGCCAGCCACTCCACAATCGCCGTCTCGCCCCCGTTGCGGAGTTTGAAGTCGGGGCGAGCTTCCAGGGCCGCGGTGTAGAGCCGCCCAGTATCGGTCTCCTCCACGCGCACCGGCTGGTTGCTGCCCGGCTCGTGTCCGCGCTGCATCCACTCGTGCAACTCCGTGGCGCCGGGCTTGGACAGGTCGCGCGTGACCTCGTGGGCAACCATGTCCACCACCACCACCGCGCCGCCGGCCTCGTGCAACAGGTGCAGGAGGTTGGCTTGTGCCAGATGGGTCAGTGGCCCCGCGTCCGGCACCACGATGTCGGGCTTCTCGACGGGCGGTGGAGTGAGTGGTTCAATCATGGGGTGTGTCCCGTGGGTCAATCCCACTATAGCAGGGGCGCACGCCGCCCGCCTGCCTGTCCGCTGTCACCGTATCCTATTGCGGTCTGTCTCACGCGAGCCTAATTTATACCTCAAGCGAGACAGATCGGGAGGGTCGGGCGCGATGGCCAATGCAGATCCGGTGTCCGAGGTCCTGGGTATCAGGGCGAGCGGTCCGCTGCCGCTGATGTCGGCGGTCGAGAGCGGTTTGCCGCTCGCGTCGCTGGACCGCGTCGTGCACTCCGTCGCACCGACCGACAACAAGTTTGCCTTCCGCATCGTCGCCCGCGCGACCCTGGCACGGCGTCGGAAGGCTCTGGCAACGGCCCAGGGCCGCGCCGAAGGCCGGCTTTCGGCGGAAGAGGGCACGCGCCTGGCGCGGCTTGCGAGCGTCTGGGCGATGGCGCTCGACGTCTGGGGCGGCGGGGAGGCGGCCCGCCGCTTCATGTTCGAGGCGCACCCGCTGCTGCATGGCCGCCGGCCGGTTGATGTCGTGCTCGAAAACGAGCTTGGGCGGCCGGTAGTGGAAGGCATCCTGGGTCGGCTGCAATACGGCTCCGCTGTGTGACGGCACAGACGCTCGACCGCATTCTCACGGCCTACCGCATCGGCGACCCGGCAGGCGCCCACCCGATCTTCGACGCGACTGGCTCGAAGCTGTGGCCGGGGCGCTGGAACACCGCCGCCAGCCCGATGATCTACACGAGCGAGCACTACAGCACGGCCGTGCTCGAAAAACTCTTGCATGGCAACGGGCAGATGCCGCCCAACCAGCACTGGATCGAGATCACCATCCCGCCCGGCGTGTCGTACGAAATGTTTTCGGCCGCCCACCACCCCGGCTGGGACGCCGAGGACTGCCTGGCGTCCAAGGCGTACGGCGAGGCGTGGCGGCGGTCGCGGCGGTCGCTGCTGCTGATCGTGCCCAGCGTGGCCGCGCGCATGGAACGCAACCTGCTCATCAACGACAGCCACCCCGAGGCGCATCGGGTCACGCGCAGCCTGCATCAGCCGCTCTGGTGGGACAGCCGCCTGTTCCACGCTCCCGCTACCGCCGCTCCTCGCGCAAAAACGGGCGGGTCAGGTCGGCCGGCTGGGCGCTGATGCGCTGCCGCCCCAGGCCGGACGCCGCGAGCACCGCGATGGTGGCGAGGTAGGGGGCCATCTGGATCAGGTAGATCGGCACCGCCAGCCCGCTCGACAGCAGGCGCGGCACCACCGCCTCGACCGCGCCGAACAGCAGCGCCGCCCCGATCGCCCGCAGCGTGTTCCAGCGCGAGAAGGTGACCAGCGCCACGGCGATCCAGCCCCGCCCGCTGACCATGCCATCGACCCAGACCTGGCTGCCGACCAGGCTCAGATGCGCGCCCGCCAGGCCGCAGAACAGCCCGCCCACCAGCACCGCGCCAAGCCGCATCCGCATCACGTCGACGCCGGAGGCATCGGCGGCCGGCGCGTCCTCGCCGACCGCGCGCAGCCTCAGGCCGAGTTCGGTGCGGTCCAGCACCCACCACGCCAGCACCGGCAGCAGCAGCGCCAGATAGGTCAGCGGGTCCTGGTCGACGATGCGGGCCAGCCAGTGCGGCAGCGGCGCGAACCAGCGCGGGTCCACGATCGACAGGCCGCTGACCGGCTGGTTCGCGTAGCCGTTGCCGAGCACGCCGCTGACGCCGACGCCGAATGCGAAGATGACGAGGCCGGCGAGCACCTGCTCCAGCCGCAGCACGACCGCGAGCAGGGCGAACAGCAGGGTCATCGCCAGTGCCGCCACGCAGGCAGCGCCGAGCGCCAGCACGACGTCGAGGCCCGAGAGCATGGCGATGACGGCGGCGGCCGCGCCCATCGACATGATGCCCTCGGCGCCAAGGTTCATGACGCCGGCGCGCTCGTTGACGATGAGGCCGGTGGTGGCCAGCAGGAACGGCGCCGCGAAGGCGGGGACGGCGGCGAGCCAGTCCAGCACGAGCTGACTCACGGCACGCGCGGCCCAGCCGCCTGCGGCAACGTGCGCAGCAGGGTGATGCGGTAGCGCACGAACACGTCGAACGCCGAGACCGTCAGCAACAGGAACGCCTCCATCGTCACCACCACCATGTCGGGCAACTGGTAGAACGCCTTCAGCGAATCCCCGGCGGTGTACAAGCCGGCGATGCCCAGCGCCGCGGCCAGCACGCCGAGCGGGTTGGCGCGGCCGAGGTAGGCGATGGCGATCGAGGGGAAGATGTAGCCGCCGCCGATGAACTGGGTGAGCTTGTGCTCCTCGCCGGCGACGATGCCGAAGCCGGCGAGGCCCGCCAGCGCGCCGCCGATGCAGGCCGCCAGCAACGTCACCCGCGCCACCGGGATGCCGAGTGCGCGCGCCGCCAGCCGGTTCTCGGCCACCGCGTCGAACAGCAGACCGAACCGGCTGTAGCGGCACAGCCACCAGCAGAACGCGGTCGCCGCGAGGGCGATGAACACGCCGGCATGGAGGTGCAGCGAGCCGAATGCCGGCAGCCGCTCGAAGCCGGCGAAGCTGCGCGACACCGGGAACGAGTCGTCGGGGTTGCGCCAGGCGCCGTACAGCAGGTGCTGGGCCAGCAGGTAGCCGACGTAGTTGAGCAGCAGCGTGGTGATGACCTCGTCGGCGCGCAGGCGGATCTTCGCCACCGCCGCGATGCCGCACCACGCCGCCCCGCCCGCCGCCGCCGCGGCCATCATCAGCGGCAGGCGCAAGTACCATGGCCCCATGTGGTACAGGCTGACGGCGGTGGCGGCGATGGCGCCCAGCCAGATCTGCCCCTCGACGCCGATGTTCCAGAACCGCACGCGCAGGCACACCGTCACCGCCAGCGCCACCAGCGTCAGCGAGATCGCCCGCGTCAGCGTCTGGTCGAGGCCGGCGGTGTTGCCGAACACCAGCACCACGAACTCGTCGCCGAGATCCCCGGCCGGCACGCCGAACGCCACCAGGAACGCCGCGCAGCACAGCAGCCCGGCCGCGATGCCGCCCCCCAGGGTCGCCACGGTAAGCCAGCGCGGCACCGCAAGGCGCGGCGACAGCGCGAGGCGATACGAGCGCATGGCGTCAGGCGCCTTCCAGGATCAGCCGTCCCAGCGTCTCGCGGTCGGTGGCCTCGATCGGCACCGCGTCCGACAGCCGCCCATGCGAGAGCACCGCGACGCGGCTGGAGAGGGTCAGGATCTCGTCGAGATCCTCGCTTATCATCAGCACGCCGACACCGCGCGCCGCCGCCGCCAGCAGGCGCGTCTGCACCGCCGCCGCCGCGCGCACGTCGAGGCCGCGCGCCGGGGAGTGGACCACGAGGACCGAGAACTCGCCGGTGAACTCGCGGGCCAGCAGCAGCTTCTGCGCATTGCCGCCGGACAGCAGGCGTACCGCGATGTCGGGCCGGGCGCCGGCCACCTCGTAGTCGCCGATCGCCCGCATGGCGCGGCGGCGCATCCAGCGTCGCGTGACCCAGAACCGCCGCTCCGCACGGCGTCCGCACAGCGCCGGCAGCGCGAGGTTCTCGGCCAGCGTCAGGCGGCCGAACAGGCCGAGGCGGAAGCGGTCGGCGGGCACGAAGCGCAAGCCCGCCTCGCGCCGTGCCGCCGGCAGCGGCGAGGCGGCGACGCCATGCAGGATGATCTCGCCGCCGGTCGGCGGGCGCAGGCCGATGACCGTCTCCAGCAACTCCGACTGCCCGTTGCCGCCCAGTCCGGCGATGCCGAGGATCTCGCCGGCGCGCAGCACCAGGCCGACCTCGCGCAGCGGCACGTCATGCTCGCTGGCGGCGGTGGAGAGCTGCTGCAACTCCAGCCGGATGGTCGCGGTGGCGGTCGCGGCGCCCCGGCGCACGATGGCAGTCTCGCCGCCGACCATGGCGCGGGCCAGCTCGGCCGCCGTGAGGCCCCGGGCCGGCGCGCCGTCGATCACCGTGCGCCCGGCGCGCATCACGGTGACGCGGTCGGCGGTGGCGCTGACGTCGCGCAGCTTGTGGGTGATGAGGATGACCGCGCGGCCATCGGCGGCGAGGCGGCGGGCCAGCCGCAGCATCGCCGCCGCCTCGCTTTCCGCCAGCACCGCGGTCGGCTCGTCCATCACCAGGATGCGCGCGCCGCCCAACAGCACCTTCAGGATCTCGATCTTCTGCTGCTCGGACACCGACAGGGCGTCGACCCGCGCATCGGGCTTCACCGCGAAGCCGAGGTCCGCCGCCAGCTTACGGATCGCCGCCAGCGCGCCGTCGCGGGTCCGCCAGCCGGCGAGCCGGCCACAGGCGAGGCGCAGGTTCTCCAGCACGGTCAGCGGACCCACCAGCTTGAAGTGCTGGTGGATCATGCCGATGCCGGCGGCGGAGGCGGCCAGCGGCTCGGCGAAGGCGACCGGCTTGCCCGCCACCTCCACCACGCCCGAGTCGGCTCCATAGAAGCCGGCGAGGATGTTCATAAGGCTCGACTTGCCGGCCCCGTTCTCGCCCAGCAGCGCGTGAACCTCGCCCCAGGCGATCGAGAGGCCGGCGCCGTCGAGCGCCATGCGGTCGCCGAACGACTTGCGCACTCCCGCCATGCGCACGGCGTCCGCGGTCGCCGCCATGGTTGCGGCCCGCAGCCTACTTTATCGAGCCCTGCACGTTGTCCACGAGGTAGTCCATCTTGAACAGATCGTCGGGCGACATCGTCTGCCCGGCCGGCACCTTCACCGAGCCGTCCTGCGCCTTGATCGGGCCGTTGAATGGCGAGAACGTGCCGGCGATGATGGCCTCGCGGGTGCTGGCGATCTTCTGCGCCGTCTCGGGCGAGACGTTGCGGACCGGCGTGGTGATGTCGAGCAGGCCGTCCTTGAGGCCGTACAGGGTGGCGCCGCCGCTGACCCAGGTGCCCGCCGCGACCTGCTTGACCGTGGGCACCAGCACCTTCTCCCAGTAGAAGACGATCGACAGCAGGATGCCCTTGGGCGCCGCCGCCGCCATGTCGTTCTGGTAGCCGATCGAGGCCTTGCCGGCCTTCTCCGCCTGCACGATGGCGGCCGGCGAGTCCATGTCGGTGGCGATGAGGTCGGCGCCCTGTTCGAGCATCGCATTGGCGAGCTGGCCCTCCTTCACCGGGTCGCCCCAGGAGTTCACGAACGCGACCTTGACCTTGGTGCCGGGGTTGGCGGCGTTGGCTCCGAGCGCGAAAGCGTTGACATCCCACAGTATGTTGGGGATCGGGAAGCCCTCTATTATGCCGAGCGTCTTGCTCTTGGTGACGGAGCCGGCGGCGAGACCGGCCAAGTACCAGCCCTGGTAGGTGCGCGGATACGGGCTTTCCAGGTTCGGCGCCGTGGTGCTGCCGGCCATGTTGATGAAGGCGACGTCGGGATGCGCCTTGGCTTCCGCCGCGAAGGCGTCGCTGTAGCCGTAGGTGCCGCCGATGATGACGTTGTAGCCGCGGCTGAGGAACAGCTCGACCGTCTGCTCGACCTTCTCGGTGGTCTCCGGGATGTTCTCGACATAGGCGATCTTCTGGCCGAACGCCTTTTCCATCACCACGCGGGCGCGGTTCTGCGCGCCGGTCCAGCCGCCGTCGCTGATGGTGCCGAGGTAGATGAAGGCGATCTTCGGCTTGCCCTTGAGCTTGAGCTGCGCGTGCGCGGGCGGAGCGGCCGCGATGAGGCCAAGCAGGCCGAGCGCCGAGGCGAGTACGGGAAGCCTTTTCACGAAGCTGCTCCTGGCATTGGATTGAGAAAGAGGGTGCGCTGTCCTGCTCACGGGTTCGTGCAAGCGATATGCCAGCTTCTACAACGCGCCAGCCGGCGATGCGTAGGATTTTCTGCCGTCCGATTGGGCAACGTGCGGCGAGTCGTGCCAGGGAAACAAGCGTTCAGCGTTGCCGCACCACCCGGCCGCCAACCCAGACGCGGGCGATGTCGGCGCGGCCGGCGCCCATGACGATCTTCTGCAACATGGCGTCGGTGTCCCCGTCGCCCGCAAAGACGACATTGCCGTCCGGCAGCCCGGACTGGATGACGATCGCATCGAAGGCGTAGCCGGGCCGGAACAGGCCGATCGGCAGATCCAGCGCCTCGCCGCCCGCCGCCGTCGCCAGCCGGAAGGCGGTGCGGAAGTCGATGCGGCTGTGCGGCCGTCCCCGCGCGGCAACCGCACGCCGTGGATCGGTGCCGCTCTCCAGCAGCCGCGAGCAGGCCACCGCCTGCCTGGCCGCCTCGAACAGCGAGGCGCTGGCGCCGCCCGCGATGTCGGTGCCGAGGCCGACCCGCAGCCCGGCTTCCAGCATCGCGCGCAGCGGCAGCACCGCGCCGGCGAAATAGACGTTCGACAGCGGGCAGTGCGCCACCGCGGCGCCACGCTCGCGGAGCAACGCCACATCCGCCGGTTCCAGGAAATTGCCATGCGCCACGACGCTGCGCCGGCCGAGCAGGCCGGCGTCGTCGAGCACCCGCGCGTCGCTGCGCCCGAACCGCTGGCGCACATGGCCGTGCTCCCAATCGCTTTCGGAGCAATGCGTCTGGACGTGGCAGCCGGTCTCGCGGGCGAGCGCCCCGACGCTGTCCAGCAGCGCGTCGGTGCAGGCCGGCACGAAGCGCGGGGTGACCACCGGCCGCACCAGCCCCGCGGCGTTGCCGGGCATCGAGCGGACGAACGCGATGAAGGCGCGGGTGTCGGCGGTGGCGCTCGCGGCGGAGGCGTCGCGGTAGTGCGCGGGGCACTGTCCGGGATGGTCCATGCTGACCCGCCCGACCAGCGCCCGTTGGCCGAGTGCAAGGCAGATCTCCGCCCGGCGCCGCGTGGCGGGCAAATGGATGGTGGCGAAATACAGCGCGGTCGTGGTGCCGTTCGCCAGCAGCGTCTCAACCAGCCGTGCGTAGACCTCGCCGGCGAAGGCGAGGTCGGCGTAGCGGCTTTCCAGCGGGAACGTGTGCGCCTGCAGCCAATCCTCCAGCGGCAGGTCGAGCGCGGTGCCGAGCTGTGGGAACCGCGGCGCGTGGACGTGCAGGTCGACCAAGCCAGGCAGCAGGATCTGGTCGCCGGACAACTCGGTCAGGCAGCCGGCGTCACGGAAGGCGGCGACGCGCGGATCGTCCGGCGCCATGCGGGATTTTACCGCCACGATGTCGCCGGCGGCATCGATGACGATGAGGGCGTGCGGCAGGATCTCGACCGCATCGGGCGCGTGGATCGCCCGGCCGAGCACTGCCCGCTTTCCATATGAAACGTCTGCGGCGAATGTCACACGTGTCTTTGATCGCAAAGCACGCCGGATCGCCAGCGTTGTCTATCGGCAACCATAAAGTCGCCGTGCGAGTTTAACCCGCTGACACGAGCAACCCGGAATGAGTGCTAAGACCCGGCAGGGTTTCGGGCCGGGGGTCAAGGGAGTGCTTTCGATGGCTCAGACTGTACCGGCGCCGAGGACGCAGGCGCTGGCGAACGTGGCCGAGGCCGCCCAGCCGCCCCACGCCGCCGCCGGGCTGCTCCAGGCGCTGCTCGCGGCGTCGGGCGACTGCATCAAGCTGCTCGACCTCGACGGCAACCTGCTCTTTATGAGTGAAGGCGGCCGGCGTGCCATGGAGGTGAGCGACATCAATGCCGTCCTGGGATGCCCCTGGTCCGATTTCTGGCAGGACTCAAGCAATTCACATGCTCTAACCGCGCTGGCGACGGCGCGGGCCGGCGGCACCGGCACCTTTCGGGGCCAGGCCGACACCTTCGCGGGCACGCCCAGATGGTGGGAGGTGCAGGTCAGCCCGCTCTTGGACCTCGACGGACGGCCGGAGCGGCTGCTTGTCATCTCGCGCGACATCACCGCCGCCCAGCGCGCCGAGCAGGCGTTGCTTGAGGCGCGTGGCCTGAACACACCGTTCCTGAACTCCAGCCGCGACTGCATCGTCGTGCTCGACCTCGAGGGACGCACGCGGTTCGTGAGCGCCGGCGGGATCGAGAGCATGGAGATAGCCGACGTGGAAGCCATCCTCGGCCTGTCATGGCTGCGGGTCTGGCGCGGAGTGGACCAGGAGGCGGCGCAGGCGGCGGTGGCAGCCGCGCGGGCGGGCGGCTTTGGCCATTTCCAGGGTTTCTGCCCGACCCACGCCGGGCGGCCGAAATGGTGGGACGTGATGATCTCGCCGTTGCTCGACTTGGACGGGAAGCCCGACCGGCTGGTCTCGGTGGGCCGCGACATCACGACGAGCAAGCAGGCCGAAATCCAGCAGGCCTTCCTGTTGCGCGTGACCGACCGATTGCGGGTGCAGAGCGATCCCCGCGCCATCATGGCGACCACGGTGGAGATGCTCGGCGCGCATTTGGGCGCCAACCGCGTTGGCTATGGCGAGGTGCAGGAGGACGGCGAGACAATTGCGCTGGAGACGAGCTACGCCAATGGAACAGCACCGTTGAGCGGGATGCACCGGCTGGAGTCCTTCGGCGCCGCCTACCTCGCGCGCCATCGGCAGGGGCTGACGGTGTCCTGTGACGACGTCGCCGCCGACCCGGGCGAGGATGCGGCGAGTTGGGCCGCGATCGACACTCGGGCGTTCGTGTCGGTGCCGCTGGTCCGCGACGGCCGCTTCAGCGCCTCGCTCTATGTCAACTTCCGCGCGCCGCGCGCCTGGCAGCCGGACGAGCTGGCGCTGATCGAGAACGTCGCGGTGCGGACCTGGGACACGGTGGAGCGGGCGAGGGCCGAGGAGGCGCTGCGCGAGGCCAAGGAGACGCTGGAGCAGCGGGTTGCGGCCGCCCTGGCCGAACAGGCGAACGTCGAGGACGAACTGCGCCAGGCGCAGAAGATGGAAGCGGTCGGGCAGTTGACCGGCGGCTTGGCGCACGACTTCAACAACCTGCTCACCGGCATCACCGGCAGCCTGGAACTGCTGGAGACGCGACTGGCGCAGGGCCGCCTGGACGATGTCAAGCGCTACATCGACGCGGCCCAGGGCGCCTCCAGGCGGGCGGCGGCGCTGACCCACCGGCTGCTGGCGTTCTCGCGCCGGCAGACGCTGGAGCCCAAGTCGATCAACGCCAACCGGCTGATCGCCGGCATGGAGGAACTGGTCCGCCAAACGGTGGGGCCGGCGGTTGTGGTCGAGGTGGCACCTGCCAATGGCTTGTGGAACACCCTGGTCGACCCGAACCAGCTTGAGAACGCGCTGTTGAACCTGTGCATCAACGCCCGCGACGCCATGCCGGGGGGTGGCCGGCTGACCATCGAGACCGGCAACAAATCACTCGACGCGCGCGCCGCTCGCGACCATGACCTGCCGCCGGGGCAGTATGTCTCGCTGTGCGTCAGCGACAGCGGCACCGGCATGTCGGCGGAGGTGATCGCGCGGGCGTTCGACCCGTTCTTCACCACCAAGCCGCTGGGCGAGGGCACCGGCCTTGGCCTGTCGATGATCTATGGCTTCGTGCGGCAATCCGGCGGACTGGCCCGCATCTACTCGGAGCCCGGGCAGGGCAGCATGGTGTGCCTCTATTTGCCGCGGCATCTCGGCGCGGACGACAGTGCGGACGAGCCGGTCGAGCGGGTGGCGCCGCCGCTCGCCGCCCAGCCGGGCCAAACAGTGCTCGTGGTCGACGACGAGCCGACCGTGCGGATGCTGGTGGCCGAAGTGCTGGAGAGTCTCGGCTACATCGCGATCGAGGCGTCGGATGGCGCGGCCGGCTTGAAGGTGCTGCAGTCCGACGCCCGCCTCGACCTGCTCATCACCGATGTCGGCCTGCCCGGCGGCCTGAACGGGCGTCAGGTGGCGGATGCCGGACGCCGGATGCGGCCCGGCTTGAAGGTGTTGTTCATCACCGGGTACGCGGAAACCGCCGTGCTCAGCCATGGCCATCTCGACCCCGGGATGCATGTGCTAACCAAACCGTTCGCGATCGACCGGCTGGCCAAACGGATCAAGGAGTTGATTTAGGCGACCCTGCCGCGCTGATCGCGACGACGAACTACCCGCTTCGGCGCAGCAGCCGCGTAATCGCGGTCATGACGTCGTGCGGCCCATACGGCTTGAGCACGAGGGCGTCGTACGGTCCGAGCGCGCCAACCCCGGACATGCTCTCGGGGCGTCCAGTGACGTAGATGACCGGGATGTCGGCACGGAAGCGCCGGGCGTGCCGGGCGACCGCGATGCCGTCGAGGCAGCCAGGCATCTGAATGTCCGTCACCACCAGATCGAAGGCGTCACCGGCGTCGATCAGTTGGGCGGCCTCGTCGCCGGTGCCGGCCTCGACCACCTGAAATCCGCAATCCTCCAGGCTTTCCGCCAGGATCAGCCGGACCAGAGCTTCGTCTTCGACAAGTAGGACACGCTTGCCAACCACTCACGCCTCTCTGTCACCGCCCTCTGGCCGGCTATGAGCGCCGGTTGGGAGGGAACACATCTGCGGCTGCATTGTTGCAACCGCTGTGGAGAGAACATCAGAGTCGAGCGGCAAGGACATCTTCTTCGCGGCATTGCAGATGTCGCGGCTGCCGATGTGCCTGACCGACCCGAACCAGCCCGACCTGCCGCTGGTGTTCGTCAACGAGGCCTTCCAGCGGCTGACCGGCTACGACGAGGCGGAGCTGCTCGGCCGCAACTGTCGTTTCATGCAGGGCGAGGCGACCGACCCCGCCATGGTGCGGCAGTTGCGCGAGGCCATTGCGGCGCACCGCGATGTCACGGTCGAGCTGGTCAACTACCGGCGCGACGGGACGCTGTTTTGGAACGCGCTGTACATCAGTCCGGTGTTCGATCCGCCGGGGCAGTTGCGATATTTCTTTGCCAGCCAACTGGACGTGACCCGGCGCAAGCAGGCCGAGGCGGCCCTGTTGCAGGCGCAGCGCATGGAGGCGGTCGGCAGCATGGCGTCGGGCGTCGCGCACGAGTTCAACGGCCTGCTCACGGTGGTGATCGGCAGCGCGCAGCAGGCGATGGCGCGGGCGGTGGACGAGCGCCAGCGCCGGCAGCTCGACCGCATCGAGGCCGCGGCCCGCAGCGCCGGGCGGCTGACGCAGCAGATGCTGTCGTTCGCGCGGCGGCAGTTCCACAGCCCCAAGCTGGCCGACCTCAACCGTCTGGTGGAGGCAATGGGCAGCGGCCTGGCCAAACTCTCTGGCGGAAGCGTTCACCTGACCCTCGACCTCATGCCAAGCCCGCTGCCGGTGTCGCTGGACGCCGGGCAGCTCGAACTGGCGCTAGACAACCTGGTGCGCAACGCGGTGGATGCGATGCCTGCCGGCGGTCGGCTGACGGTGCGGACCGCGCTGCCGGATGGCGATGCGGCCGGCCAAGGGATCGCCCTGACGGTGACCGACACCGGGGTCGGCATGACGCCGGAGGTGGCGCACCGGGCGGTTGAGCCGTTCTTCACGACGAGGCCGAGCGGCAAGGGTCGCGGCCTCGGCCTGTCGATGGTGGCGGGGTTCGCCGAGCAGTCGGGTGGCCGCCTGGATATCGAGAGCGCACCCGGACAGGGCACCCGGATCACGCTGCGGCTGCCGCGCGCCCTCTGACCGTTCAGCCGCCGCTGGTTCTTGCCGAGCTGCGCCATGCCACGCCGAGGTCGACGGCGTGGCGCAGCGGCAGGTGGTGGCTGCTCGCTGCGCCCACTCGCCCCACTCGCGGGATCGCCTGCGCCACCAAGGCGGCCCCAATGCGCGGGAAATCGCCAGGGTCGGCGGCAGGGGCCTCGTAGCGGACCCAATGGCGCACCCCGTCGACCATGACCGGCGCACCCGCCGGCACCCGCCTTGGAGGAGGCGTCGCACGGCATTCCGCCAGATGCAGGGCGGTGCATTTGTCGTAGCCCACCCCCAGCAGCAGGATCGCCGCATCCAGGTCGTACAGCCTCGCCAGTGGCGACGCCTCTCCGAACGGCGATTCGAGCGCATGTCCGGCGACGATGAACGGGGCCTGCGGACCCAGCGCCGCAAACGAGGCGAGCGGGTGCAGGCTGCGCTCCACTCCGGGCCAGGTACGAAACAACTCCGCCACGACTCCCATGCCGCGGGTCGGAGTCCTGGCCGGGTCGTAGGCCGGCATCGCCGAACGAATGGTGTCCAGCCATGCCGCGGGGACCGGCGGCGAGGTCCACTCCGCCGGGTCGCTCAGGTCGCCCGATTGCGCCGGCATGACCAGGGTGCCGGACGGCCCGATCACCTTCAGCAACGCCTCGATCACCGCAACCGCGCCGCCGCAGACCCAGCCCAACGAGCGCAACGAGGCGTGCACCAGGACTACCTCGCCCGGCCGCAACCCCAGCGCCGCCAGATCCTCCGCAAGGGTGAGGACGGTGTTCGGGGCTGTGGCCGCTTCCACGATGGCGCGCAGGCTCATGTGGCGGAGACTGCCGGATGCCCGGACCGGCTTCAACACTCGGAACGTGCCCGCAACTCCGCGCCCGATGAAGCGTCGCAAGCGCCAGCCGCAGCGGAGCCCGCTCATGTCGATGACCAGTTTCCTGATCGGCCGCCCGCTGGCCAACAAGGAGGCCGAGGCGCGCAAGATCGGCGTGTTCGAGGGCCTGCCGGCGATGGGCCTGGATGGGCTGGGATCGGCCGCCTATGGCCCCGAAGCGGCGCTGACGGTGCTGGCTCCGCTCGGCGCGGCGGGCCTGGCGAGCATCGGGCCGATCACCTGGGTGATCCTGGTGCTGCTGGCGGTGCTGTTCTTCTCGTACTGGCAGACCATCTCGGCCTATCCGAACAACGGCGGCTCCTACACCGTGGCACGCGAGAACCTCGGCGCCAACGCCGGCCTGCTCGCCGCCGCCGCGCTGATGGTGGACTACATGCTGAACGTCGCGGTCGGCATCTCGGCCGGGATCGGCGCGCTCACCTCGGCGGTGCCGGCGCTGCATTCCTACACCCTGCCGCTGTGCCTGGCGGTGCTGGCGGCGATCACCCTCATCAACCTGCGCGGCACCCGCGAAAGCGGCCTGGTGTTCGCAGGCCCGACCTACATGTTCATTGCCAGCCTATGCTTCATCCTGGCGGTCGGCGCCTGGGCGGCGTGGACCGGCGGCGGCCATCCGCATCCCGTCGTGACACCGCCGGCGGTCCCGAAAGCCGCCGGAGCGGTGACGTTGTGGCTGCTGCTGCGCGCCTTCGCCGCCGGCTGCACGGCGATGACCGGGGTGGAGGCGGTCAGCAACGGCGTCAGCACGTTCAAGGAGCCGCGCGCCCGCTACGCGCACGGCACGCTGACGGCGATCGTCGTGGTGCTGGGCGTGCTGCTGCTCGGCATCGCCTATCTCACCCGGACCTTCGGCATCATGGCGATGGACCAGACGCAGCCCGGCTATCAAAGCGTGCTGTCGCAACTGGTTGCCGCCGTGTGGGGACGGGATTGGGTGTACTACGTGACCATCGCGAGCGTGCTGGCGGTGCTGTGCCTGTCGGCCAACACCAGCTTCGTGGGCTTCCCGCGGCTGTGCCGGCAGGTGGCGCACGACGGGTTCCTGCCCACCGCGTTCGCGCTGCCTGGCCGGCGGCTGGTCTACACCGCCGGTATCCTGTTCCTCACGGCGGGCGCCGGCCTGTTGCTGATCGCGTTCGGCGGCATCACCGACCGGCTGATCCCGCTGTTCGCGGTCGGCGCCTTCCTGTCGTTCACCATGTCGCAGGCAGGCATGGCGCTGCACTGGCGGCGAGCCGGCCACGGCGGCGCCAACCGCGCGCGGCTGGCCATCAACGGCGTCGGCGCGGTCGCCACCTGCGTGGCGCTGGCCATCATCCTGGTCGCCAAGTTCGCTGAGGGCGCCTGGCTCACTTTGCTGGTGATCCCGGCCACCCTGATGCTGCTGCGCCTGGTGCATCGCTACTACGAGGGTCTGGACCGGCAACTGCTGAGCGGCGGCCAGCGCCGGCTTTCGCTGCGTGACCATGCGCCGGCCCTGGTGGTGATTCCGGTCGGGCGCTGGGACCACATCAGCCGCAAGGCGGTGGCCTACGCCTTCCATTTGTCGCCGGACATCACCGCGCTGCATTGCATCGACCTGGAGGGGCCGGACGCCGACGAGCAGACCGCCCGCATCCGCGAGGACTGGGCCAGCTTCGTCGAGCAACCGACGCGCGAGGCTGGTTTGCCGGTGCCGAAGCTGCTGGTGATGCCCTCGCCGTACCGCAGCGTGATCGGGCCGCTGCTGCGCACCATCGCGGATCTGCGGGGCCGGCATCCCGGACGGGCGATCGCGGTGCTGCTGCCGCAACTGGTCGAAGGGCGGTGGTGGGAGACGCTGCTGCACACCCACCGCGAGCGTCGGTTGCGCGCGACACTGCTACGCAATGGCGGCGCGGACATCGCGGTGGTCGGCGTGCCCTGGCAGTTGCAGCCGGCGGCGCCGTCGCGGGTGCTGGCCGAGGAGGAGCCGGCCTCGCCCGCCGCTTGAACCGGACAGGCGGCAGCGGAGGCCCAGGCGATGCTCAGGGAAACTCTTCGCTGCAACGGGCTTTCCAGGCCATCGAAACGCGCCGTTTCAGGCGCGTGGCGGCACCCTTGCAGGAATTGCTCATGAGCCTTGAAATCACCGTCGGCCCGCCGCTGCTGTCGATCAACCGGGGCCACACCGTATTCAGCTGCCAGCCGGACGGGCAGATGCAGCCGGATGGCGACAAGGGCCTGTACTTCTTCGATACGCGGATGGTCAGCGCGTATCGCATCTTCGCCAACGGCGTGCCGTTCGACCTACTGAACGCCGCGTCGGTCTACTACTATGCCGCCCGCAGCTTCCTCATCAATCCAGCCATCGAGACGGAGCGCGGGAGCATTCCAGCGGGAACGCTGGGCCTCATCGTCAGCCGCACGGTCGACAACGGCGTCCATGAGGACCTCGACCTGACCAACTACGGCCCGGACACGATCAGGTTCGAGTTCGAGGTGATGATCCGCAGCGACTTCGCCGACCTGTTCGACGTCAAGGGCAAGCATCCGGTGCGGCGCGGCCAGGTCACGACGGAGTGGGACCAGGACGAAGCGACGCTCACGTCCCGCTTCGTCAACGGCGACTTCAATCGCACGCTCATCATCAGGGTGCGCAACTGCACCGCTCCGTGCCGCCAGGCCAACGGCCGGATCACCTTCAACGTCGAGCTGGCGCCGGGCAAGGGCTGGCATACGTGCTTGCGCTACACGCTCAAGGACGGCGGCCGCGCCTACGAACCGCCGGACGAGTGCTTTGCCCATGGCACCAAGTCGGAGCTGGGGGAGGCGCTGACCGCGTGGCAGGACACGGTGCTGAAGATCGGCACCAGCAACGAGGAGTTCTACCGTTTCTTCCGCCAGTCGGTTCAGGACATGGCGGCGCTGCGGCTGCCTATCGAGGGCACCGATCATTTGCGCTTCGTCCCCGCCGCCGGCGTGCCGTGGTTCGTCGCCCTGTTCGGCCGCGACAGCCTGATCGCGGCGCTGCAGAGCGTGTTCGTGTACCCGGAGTTCGCCGCCGGCGCGCTGGAGGTGCTGGGTGAGTTGCAGGCGACCGAGGTTGACGACTACCGCGACGCGGAGCCGGGCAAGATCCTGCACGAGCTTCGCCAAGGCGAGCTGGCGCGGCTGAACAAGGTCCCGCACAGCCCGTATTACGGCACCGCCGACGCGACGCCGCTGTATCTCATCACGTTGCATGTGGCGTGGCGCTACATCGGCGACCGCGGACTCCTGGAACGCCACCTCCCGACCGCCGAGCGTTGCCTGGCCTGGATCGACGACTACGGCGACCGCGATGGCGAAGGCTTCCAGGAATACCAGACGCGCTCGCCGGCCGGCGCCGAGAACCAGGGCTGGAAGGACGCCGGCGACTCCGTGATGAACGCCGACGGCTCGCCGGTGCGCGGCCCGAAGGCGCTGTGCGAGTTGCAGGGCTACGTGTACGACGCCTGGAACCGCATGGCCGAGATATACGATGTGCTGGACCGGCCGGGCGACGCGCGGCGGCTGCGGCGGAAGGCTGTGGAGTTGCATCGCCGGTTCAACGAGGCGTTCTGGGACGAGGCAAGCGGGTTCTATGCCTATTGCCTCGACGGCAACAAGGCGAAGGTGCTCACCGTCGCGTCCAACCCGGGCCATTTGCTGTTGAGCGGCATCGTGCCTGCGGACCGTGCGCCGCGCGTGGTGCGCCGCCTCATGCGGCCCGACATGTGGTCGGGCTGGGGCATACGCACGCTATCGGCCGAGCATCCCTCGTTCAACCCGTTCTCCTACCAAAACGGGTCGGTCTGGCCGCACGACAACGGCCTAATCGCCTACGGTTTCAAACGTTACGGCTTCCATGCGGAGGCGGCGCAGGTCGCGCGCGACGTCAGCGGGGCGGCAAGCTACTTCATGCTGCACCAGTTGCCCGAGCTTTACGCGGGCGTGGCAAGGGATGGCATCAACTTCCCAGTCCAGTATGTCGGAGCGAACGTGCCACAGGCCTGGGCCGCCGGCACCTCCTTCATGCTGCTGCAAGCCATGCTCGGGTTCCAGCCGGAGGCTCACCTGGGCATACTGTACCTCGATCCCTGGCTACCGGCCTGGCTGCCCGACATCACGCTGTACGACCTGCGGATCGGCAGGGAGATCTTCGACATCCGGTTCGAGAGGTTGCAGGGCGACGTCACGGTCACGGTGCTGCGCGGCGATGCCCGCACAGTGAGGCGCCGCTCGATCGTGGAAGGCTTCGAGCTGTTGCAGGCCGGGCTGTCTTCGGAGAGTTCATAGTCAAAGCCCGGCATGGCGGAAGAAAGCCTCGAAATACACCTGGAACATCGTTTCGCATCGAACCGATTGCCGGCGATGCGAGGCCACGAAGAAAATGGCGCGGGGAGTTGGCTTTGCTTGACGCAATACTCACATCGCATTCATTACAGTGCGGTATAGCGGAGTTAGAGACTTGGCACGAGCATCGAAGACCATTCCCGCAGGCAAGCCTGCGACCAGCGCCCGCAAGCCGGCAGCTTCGTCCAAGGCGGCAGCTTCGTCCAAGGGGGGGCCTGCACCCAAGGCGGCAGCCGCGCGCAAGGCCGTTGCGGCCGTTCCGGTGGCGAAGGTGAGCAAGGACGAGCTGCGCGTGCAGGTCGAGAAGTTCGAGCTCGCCCACGCCACGCTGCGCGCCAAGAGCCGCGACATGGGCCGGGCCGCGAAGGCGGCAAACGCCCGCATCGCCGAACTGGAGGCGGAGGTGGCGCAGTTGCGGGCGCAGGCGGACCGCGCGGCGGCGGCGGCCAAGCGGGTCAAGCCCGCCAGCCTGAAGCCTGCCAGCTCCGCGCCCAAATCGCGCCGGCGCGAGATCGATCCCGGCGATGCCGTGCCGCCGGGCGTCGCGGTCGAGGAGCCGGAGCCAATGGACGAGGAGGCGGAGGCGGCGCGCGACGCCCTCGAGGAACATCTGTCCGGCGAATAGCGCTCAGCCGGGGTCTTCTAGCTCCAGGCTCAGCGCGCGCAGCGCCGCGGCGTGCGGGTGGCGGACGCGGCCGGCGCGCAAATCCTCGGCCGAGAGTGTCTCGACCAGTTCGCCGGCCTGCATGACGCCGACCATGGCGCACAGATGCGTCACCACGGCGAGGTTGTGGCCGACCAGCACGTAGGTCAGGCCGCGCGCCCGCTGCAGCTCGGCCAACAGGTTCAGCACCTCCGCCTGCACCGAGACGTCGAGCGCGCTGGTCGGCTCGTCCAGCAGCAGCACCTCGGGTTCGACGATCAACGCGCGGGCGATGGCGACGCGCTGGCGCTGGCCGCCGGAGAGCTGGTGCGGATAGCGGAAGCGCATCGCGGCCGGCAGCGCCACCTCCGCCAGGGCGCGGCCGATGCGCGCGTCGATGTCGCCGAGGCGGTGCACCAGCAGCGGCTCGGCCAACGCCCGATGCACGGTCTGGCGCGGGTGCAGCGATCCGTACGGGTCCTGGAACACCATCTGCATCCGGCGCAGCGAGGCGCGGCCGCGCACCGGGCCGAGCGCCGCGCCGGCCACCGCCATGCGGCCCGACCAGTCGCGGTTCAGCCCGGCCAACGCCCGCAGCACGCTCGACTTGCCCGAGCCGCTCTCGCCCACCAAGCCAAAGCTGCTGCCCCGCGCCACCGTGAACGACACCCCGCGCACCGCCTCGGTCTGGCCGAAGCGGACCGTCAGGTCGGTCACCTCGATCATGCCTCGCTCCAGGCCGGGTCGCGCCGCAGCACCGGCAGCGTGCGTTGCGGCGCGACCAGCGAGGGCAGGCAGGCGATCAGGCCGCGCGTGTATGGATGCCTCGCCTGATGCAGGTCCGAGCCGCGCAGTTCCTCGACGATGCGCCCGGCATACATGACGGCGACGCGGTCGCAGAAATGGCTGACCAGCGGCAGATCGTGGCTGATGAGGATGAGGCCCATGCCGCGCCGCGCCGCCATCTCCTCGATCAGCCGCAGGATGTCCGCCTGCACGGTGGCGTCGAGCGCGCTGGTCGGCTCGTCGGCGATCAGCAGTTCGGGGTCGGGCGCCAGCATCATGGCGATCATCACCCGCTGGCCCATGCCGCCCGACAACTCGTGCGGATACTGGCCGGCGACATGCGACGGGTCCCGGATCTTTACCTGGGCGAGCAGGTCGGTGGCCGCCGCCGCCGCCTCGCGCCGGCTGGCGCCGCGACGATGCGCCCGCCATGCCTCGGCGACCTGGGCGCCCGCCGTCATCACCGGGTTCAGCGAGAACTTCGGGTCCTGCAGGATCAGCCCGGCGCGGCGGCCACGGATGCCGCGCAGGGTGCGCTCGCTGGCCCGCAGCACGTCGATGCCGTCGAAGGTCAGCGCATCGGCGGTCAGCCGTGCGCCGCGCGGCAGCAGCCGCAGGATCGAGCGGGCGGTGAGCGACTTGCCCGACCCGCTCTCGCCGACGATGCCCAGCTTCTCCGCCCCGAGCGTCAGCGATACGCCGCGTACCGCCTGCGTCACGCCCTGCGGCGTAGGGAAGCCAACATGCAGGTTACGGACTTCTACCATCATCGGCTGCGCCTTGGTACGAGCATCAGCCCTGCTTCGGGTCGAGCACGTCACGCAGGCCGTCGCCCAGCAGGTTGAACGCCAGCGAGGCGATGAAGATGGCGGCGCCCGGCACCGCCGGCACCCACCACTGGCTCAGGATGTAGCCGCGCGAGGCGGAGATCATGGTGCCCCATTCCGGCGTCGGCGGCTGCGCGCCCATGCCGAGGAAGCCCAGCCCGGCGGCGGTGAGGATGATGCCGCTCATGTCCAGCGTCACCCGCACCACGATGCTGGGCAGGCACAGCGGCACGACATGCCGCCAAATGATGCGCGACGCCGAGGCCCCGGTCAGCCGCACGACCGCGATGTAGTCGGCGTGGCGGATGGTGAGCGTGTCGGCGCGGGCGATGCGCGCGTACGGCGGCCAGGCGGTCAGCGCGATGGCGACGACCGCACTGCCGATGCCGGGCCGCAGCGCCGCCACGAACGCCAGCGCCAGCACCAGCCGGGGGAACGCCAGGAAGATGTCGGTGACCCGCATCAGCACCCGGTCGGCCCAGCCGCCGACGTAGCCGGCGACGCTGCCCACCGCCATGCCCAGCGGCGCCACCAGCGCCACCACGGCCACCACCATGCCCAGCGTGATGCGCCCGCCGTACAGCACGCGCGAGAACAGGTCGCGGCCCAGCTCGTCGGTGCCCAGCCAATGCGCGGCCGAGGGCATGGCGAGCCGGTGCGTGAGGTCCTGCGCGCCCGGACTTTGCGGCGCCACCAGCGGAGCCGCCGCCGCGAGCGCGATCAGCGCCAGCACCGTGAGCAGGCCCGCCATCGCCAGCGCGTTGCCGCGGAACTGCAGCCAGCGCCGGTACGCCTGCCCCAAGGCCGCCTGCCGTGGCGAGGCCGGCGTGTCGGTCAGCAGCCACGCGCGGGTCGGCAGCGCGATGCCGCTCATCGCACCCGCGGGTCGAACAGCCGGTACGACAGATCAGCCAGCAGGTTCAGCCCGACATACGTCGCCCCCACCACCAGCGTCGCCCCCAGCACCGCGTTCATATCGGCGTTCAGCAGCGAGATGGTCAGGTACTGGCCGAGGCCAGGCCAACTGAAGATGGTCTCGGTCAGCACCGAGCCTTCCAGCAGGCTGGCATAGGCCAGCGCCACGACGGTCACCAGCGCCACCGCGATGTTGCCGAACGCGTGCCGCCACAGGATGCGCGCGGCGGACAGGCCCTTGGCGCGCGCGGTGATGATGTATTCGCCCTGCAGCGCATCGAGCATGAAGGCGCGGGTCATGCGGGTGATGGTGCCCATGACGAAGAACGCCAGGATCAGGCCAGGCAGCGCCAAATGCGCCAGCGCGTCGCCGGTGGCGTCCCAGTCGCCGGCCAGCATCGCGTCCACCACCACCATGCCGGTCACCGGCGCCACCAGGCCCTCGAACATCACGCCCTGCTGCCCGGTGCCAGGCGCCCAGCCGAGTCTCGCGTAGAACACCAGCAGGCAGATCAGCGCCAGCACGAACACCGGCACCGACTGCCCGACCAGGCTCAGCACGCGCACCACATGGTCGAGCGCCGAACCCTGCCGCGCCGCCGCGAACACGCCGAGCGGGATGCCGAGGGCCAGCGCCACGATCATCGCCGCCGTCGCCAGTTCGAGCGTCGCGGGAAAATACTGCGCGATATCCGATGTCACCGGGTTGGAGGTCATCACGGAGCGGCCGAGGTCGCCGTGCAGCAGCCGCCACAGATAGATGCCGAACTGCACCGTCACCGGCCGGTCGAGCCCGAGTTCGACCCGCGTGCGCGCCACCACGTCGGACGGCGCGTGGTCGCCGACGATGGCGATGAGCGGGTCGATCGGCATGACATGGCCAATGAAGAACGTCACCAGCGCCAAGCCGAACAGCGTCACCACGACGCTGCCGAGACTGGACCCGGCGAGGCGCAGGCGATGCACGCGGCGCGCGCTCAGGTCTTCACGAGGCGCTGGTACTTGGTGAAGTCGGGCATCGGCCCCACGAACAGGCCGCTGACGTTCTGGCGCATGGTGGCGTTGACATTCCGCTGCAGCAGGATCGCGAACGGCGCGCGGTCCCAGAACTGCCGCTGCATTTCCTGGTACAGCGCGATGCGGCGGGCGGCGTCCAACTCCTTTGCGGCGGCCAGCGTCTCGTCGGTGAGCTGCTTGTCGGCGAAGTGGCTGCGCCAGGCGAGGATCTTGAGTTTGCTGCCGGCCGAGTCGTCGGGGTCGGCGCAGAAGCCCTGCGCGTTCGAGTTCGGGTCGAAGTAGTCGGAGGCCCAGTACAGCATGGCGAGCTGGTGGGTGCGGCTGCGGGTCTTGGTGATGACCTGCTTCTCCTCGCCGGGCAACAGTTGCAGCGTGATCCCGGCCTGCGCCAAGTCGGCCTGCACCGCCTGCGCGATATCGCTGTAGGGTAAGGAGGCGATGAAATCCATGGTCAGCGTGACGCCGTTCGGATAGCCGCCGGCGGCCAGCAACTGCTTCGCCTTCGCAGTATCCTTGCGGAACGGCTGCTCGGACAGCGCGCCGGGAAGCCCCTTGGGCAGGAACGACTGGCTGACTCCCCACAGGTTCGGCGTGATGTTCTGCGCGATGGCGTCGTAGCCGATGGCCCACTTGATCGCCTGCCGCACCTCCGGCTTGGCCAGCGCCGGCACCGTCTCGTTCATGGCGATGTACATCGACGTCGCTTGCAGGGTCGAGATGCTGTGGAAGTCGGGGTTGCCGGCCAGCGCCTTGATCTGGTCCGGCGTCAGGTTGCGGGCGATGTCGGCGTCGCCCTTCTGCAACAGCAGCAGTTGCGCCGCCGGGTCGGCGACGTGGCGGATGACGATGCGCTTCGGCTGTACCGCGATGCCGGAGATTGGGTTGGCATCCAGGATGATGTGGTCGCTGGCCGCCCACGAGGTCAGCCGGTAAGCCCCGGCGCCGGCGCTGTTGGTCTTGAGCCAGCCATTGCCGAGGTCGCCGTCAACCTGGTGCGCCATGGCCACGGCCTGCTCGACCACGTTGCCGCAACTGGCCGACAGGCAGTTCAGCACCAGGCTGGGCGCCTGCGGGGCCGGCAGCGTCAGCACCAGCGTACGGTCGTCGGTGGCGCGGACCAGCTTGGCCACGTTGTCGCGGGTGAAGCCGAATTGGCTGATGATGAACGCCGGCGCCTTGTCCATCGCCACCAAGCGCTGCAACGAGAACGCCGCGTCGTGCGCCGTCACCGCCTTGCCGGACGCGAAGCGGGCGTCATCGACCAAATGGAAGGTGAAGGTCAGCCCGTCGCCGCTGATGTCCCATGACTTGGCGAGGTCGCCGACCACCTTCGCGGCGTCGGTCTCGTCCGGCAGCACCAGCTTGCGATAGACGTTGCCGCACACCTCGTTGTCGGTGAACTCGTAGGACTCGCCGGGATCGAGGCTGATGACGTCGTCGATCTGCATGGCCATCACCACGACCTCGCGCGGCGTGGCGGCGAAGGCCGGCGCGGTCCCGAGCGATACGGCGAGCGGCGAGGCGGCGGTGGCGGCGAGCAAGGCGCGTCGCGTCAGCATGTCGGCACTCCCCCGTGAACGTGATGCGAGGATAGCCACGCGGCCCGATGGATGGGAAGCGGCCTGCGGGTGCGCTGCGGCGTCAGAGGTGGGCGAGGCGGACCGCGGCGCCGATGATGTCGAACAGGTCGAGCAGCCTCGCCACGTAATGGTCGTGGACCGCGAAGCCCGGCGCGGCGGAGTCGCGGAACTGCCGCTCCAGCGCCGCCAGCATCCGCAGCAGGCGGCGGCGGTGCAGGCCGAGCGCCCGCTGGATCGGGTCGGCGACGATGCCGGCGAAGGCCGCGAAGGTGGTGGCGACCAGCATCAGGCTGCCAGTGGTGGCGGCGATCATCGCGGCCGACGGCGCCGCCGGGAACAAGCCGTACCACATGCCGCCGAGCCAGCCGCCGAGCGGGAACGAGGTGACCGCCGCCTGCTGCGCCATGATCCCGGCCAGCGTCGGACCAAGCGAGGCGGCGCCCGGCGTCAGCTTGTTCAGCGCCATCGCACCGGCGCCGAGGCTGAGCAGCCCGGTGGTGATCTCCGCCGCCGCCGCACGGCTGCCGGTGTATTCCGCCATCGCGTGCCGCAGCCGTTCCCGGAATGCCGGGTTCTCGCCCTGCCGGCCGATCTCCGCCAGCGCTTCGGCAATCGCCGCCTCCAGTTGCGGGGTCGCCAGGATGCTCTCCGCCAGCGCGTCGCGTTCGGACGCGCGGGCCGCCTGCCGGTACGGGAGTTCGAGCAACTCGGTATGGATCAACCAGGTGACCTCGCGCGCGACGGCGGTCTCCAGCAGCAGCGAGCGGTCGAACACGCGGGCCAACCGTGGCGTCCTGAGCCGGTTCGCGGCGAGGGCGACAAGCCGCATCCCGATCTGCGGCCCGGCCAGCGTCAGGTTGAGCGGCGCTTTCAGGATGTCCCAGCCCAACGCCGCCCGATGCAGCCGCAGCGCGCCGGCAAGCGAGAAATGCCGGTCCACGAACGGGCCGACGCGCTCGCGGCGCTCGGCGAAATACCGCGTCACGCCGTCGGCCACGGCCGCTTGCGCGAGATCTCGATCCAGCATGGCAACGCCTGATCCGGCAGTCATGGTGACCATAACGCACGAGATCGGTCCTGACGATGCAGGTCTGACCGGCAACGGGCGACGTTTGGCGTCAGCTTGCTCGTGGCGCGTTGCCAATCCGGCCTTCCGACAGGATGGCGACCAGTTCCGGGATTGGCCGCGCGTGGTGGCCCTGACCGACCGCGTCGGCGTAGAGCGCCTGCGCCGCCTGCGCCACGCCGTGGGCGGCCCCCAGGTCCTGCGCCATCGCGTTGTAGTAGGTCAGGTCCTTGAGCGCGTTCGCCAGTGTGAACGTGAAGCCGGACGCATCGTCGGCGAGCAGGAACGGTGTCATGCGTTCAAGGATGACGCCGCCCCCGCCGCCCTTGGCCAGCGCCTCGACAAAGACGCCGGCCGGGACATCCGCGCGCCGCGCCGCAGCCGCGGCCTCGGCCAACACGGCGGAGAAGCCGAGCGAGACGAAATTATGGAGCAACTTGAGCTGATGCCCGGCGCCGACCGGGCCGGCATGGACGATGTTCTCGGCGAAGCTCCGTAGCAGCGGCATAACCTCCAGCAGAAGCTCGTCCGGGCCGCCGGCGATCAGGTTGAGCCGCCCCTCGGCAGCTTCCTTCGGCGTGCGCGTCATGGCCGCATCGAGGAACCGTCCTCCGGCCGCCACGATGCGCGCCGCGGCTGCCCGGGTCGAGGCGGGTATGGCGGTCGAGCAATCGATCACGATCATACCGGGCTTCATGCCCGCCAGGACGCCCTCGGGCCGAAACAGCACATCCTCGACCTGCGGCGTCCCGGTGACGCACAGGACGACGACATCGCATTGCGCGGCGAGTTCGGCGGCCGACCCCAGGGCGGTAGCGCCTCGTGCGACCAGGTCCACGACCGGCTGGTTGCCGGGATGGTCGAGGAAGCTCAGCGCATAGCCGTTCTGCAGGATGTTCGACGCGATGCCGTGACCCATCAGCCCGACGCCGACCAGTCCCACATGTGGTTTTGCATCCATTGTCGATGACCTCTCTATGCTTCCGTTTTGTAGGCGGCGGCCCGGTCATCCGGTCCGGGGTGGTGGCAGGCCGCCAGATGCGCCGGGGCATGGGCGACCAGCGGCGGGTCCTCGTTGCGGCAGATGTCTGTTGCCCGCCAGCAACGTGGGTGGAAGCGGCAGCCGGGCGGCGGCGCGGTCGGATCGGGCGTGTCGCCGGCGAGCACCACGCGCCGCCGCGCCCGTTCGCGCACCGGATCGGCCAACGGCACCGCCGACATCAGCGCCAGCGTGTACGGATGCAGTGGCGACGCGAACAGCCCCGCCCGCGATGTCACCTCGACCACCCGGCCGAGATACAACACCGCCACCCGCTGCGTGGTGTGCGCCACCACCGACAGATCGTGCGAGATGAACAGCATCGACAGGCCGCGCGCCCGCTGCAGTCCGCGCAGCAGGTTGATGATCTGCGCCCGCGTCGAGACGTCCAGTGCCGACACCGGCTCGTCGGCCACGATGAAGTCGGGATCGGTGCTGATGGCGCGCGCGATCACCGCGCGCTGACGCTGGCCGCCGGACAGCTCGTGCGGGTAGCGGTCGCCCAGTTCCGGGCCGAGGCCCGCCTGACCCAGCACCTCGGCCACCCGTGCGGCGATGCCGGCGCGCTTGGAGCCCTGCACCAGCAGATGCTCGTGCAGGGTGGCGCCGACCGTCATGCGCGGGTTGAGCGCGCCGGACGGGTCCTGGAACACCAGCCCACGGCGCCGGCGCAGGGTGCGAAGCCGGTCGCCGCGCGCCTCGGCCACGTCCACGCCGTCGAACCGCACGATGCCCAGCGTGGGCGCCTGCAGGCCGACCAGCGTGCGGCCGAGGGTCGATTTGCCGGAGCCGCTCTCGCCCACCAGGCCCAGCGTCTCGCCGGGTGCGATCGCGAGGTCGACCCCGTCCAACGCCCGCAGCACGCGCCGCCCGATCGCGTAATGGCGTGACACCCCGACCGCTTCGACCAGATGCGGCGGGCCACTCACGCTGCCGCCCGCCAGCACGCCGCAAGATGCTGGTCGGCGACCGGCATCAGCGGCGGCTCCTCGCGGCATCGCGCGAGGGCGAGCGGGCAGCGCGGAGCGAACGGGCAGCCTTCGACCGCGGCGGTGGCGACGCTGCCGGGGATGGTCGGCAGGTCGTCGTCGAAGCCATCGACCAGGGAGGGCACCGAGCCGAGCAGGCCGCGCGTGTACGGGTGGGCGGGACGGGCGAACAGTTCCTGCGTCGCCGCCTGCTCCACGATGCGCCCGGCGTACATCACGCAGACCCGGTCGGCCTGTCCCGCGACCACGCCGAGGTCGTGGGTGATGAGGATGACCGCGGTGCCGCTGTCACGGCAGACATCGCGGATCAGTTCGAGGATCTGCGCCTGCACGGTGACATCCAGCGCCGTGGTCGGCTCGTCGGCCAGCAGCAGCCGCGGGCCGCAGGCGATGGCGGCGGCGATCATCACGCGCTGGCACATGCCGCCCGAGAGTTCGTGCGGGTAGGCGCGCAGCCGCTGCTCCGGGGCGGCGATGCCGACCTTGCGGAACAGCTCCAGCGCCTGCCGCATCGCCGCCGCGTGGGAGATGTCGCGGTGCGCGCGGATCGCCTCCGCCACCTGGTCGCCGGCACGGATCAGCGGGTGCAGCGCGGTCATCGGGTCCTGGAAGATCATGCCCACCTCCGACCCGCGCAGCCGGCGCATCGCACGCTCGTCGAGCGCCAGCAGATCCTGCCCGGCCAACTCGGCGCGGCCGGTCACGCGGGCGCCTTGCAGCAGCCGCATCAGGGCCAGCGCCATGGTGCTCTTGCCGCAGCCGCTTTCGCCGACGATGCCCAACGTCTCGCCCGGCTGCAGGCTGAAGCTGATCCGGTCCACCGCGCGCGTGGCACCGAACGCCACCGTGAGGTCGCGCACGTCGAGCAGGGAGGTCATCGATGCAGGAGTCATCGGTACAGGCGGGGGTCGAGCGCGTCGCGCAGGCCGTCGCCGATGAAGTTGAAGCTGGCCACCGCCAGGGTGATGGCGAGGCCGGGGAACACCGCGAGCCAGGGATCGACGGTGAAGTCGCTCTGCGCGTTGGTCAGCATGTTGCCCCAGCTCGCCGCCGGCGGCTGGATGCCGTAGCCGAGGAAACTGATGTAGCTTTCCAGCAGGATGGCGTTGGCGGTGTTGAGCGTGGCCGCGACCAGGATCGGCGCCAGCGTGTTGGGCAGGATCTGCCGCACCACGATGCGCCACGACGGCGCGCCGGCCATGCGTGCCGCCTCGATGAAGTCGGCCGATTTCAATGCCAGGATTTGCGCGTGGACCAAGCGCGCGATCTCCATCCAGCAGGTCAGCCCGATCATCAGCGCGATCGACACCAGCGTCGGCGTGATGAAGGCGGCAACGAACAGCAGCAGGAACACCGTCGGGAAGCACAGCATCATGTCGGTGAGCCGCATCAGCACGGTGTCCAGCCAGCCACCGTGGTAGGCGGCGAACGCGCCGACCGTGAAGCCGACCACCAACGTCACCAGCATCGCCGCGATGCCGACCGACAGCGAGATCTGGCCGGCGAACATCAGTCGGCTGAGCACGTCGCGGCCAAGGTCGTCGGCGCCGAACAGATGGGCGGCGGAGAACGGCGGCGCGTAGCGGTTGACGATGTCGATGTCGTCGGGATCGTAAGGCGCCAGCCACGCAGCCCCGGCCGAGGCCACGATCAGCACCGCGATCACCACGACCCCGAGCACCGCCAGCCGATGCCGCAAGAAGCGCCGCAGCACGCTGCTGCGCCGCACCGCCGGCACGACGCCAAACGGCAGTATCGCGTCAGACATGGGCCGCCTTGATCCGCGGGTCGATGACCGCGGTCAGCACGTCGGCCGCGAGGTTGCCCAGCACGACGATCAGCGCCCCCACCATCAGGATCGCCATCAGCACCGGATAGTCGCGCGTGCCGAGCGAGGTCACGAACAGCAGTCCCATGCCGGGCCAGCCGAACACCGTCTCGGTCACCAGCGCGCCGCCGACCAGCAACGGCAACTGCAACCCGAGCAGCGTCACCAGCGGCACCAGCGCCGCGCGCAAGCCGTGGCGGAACAGCACGCGGCCGCGCGACAGTCCCTTGGCCCGCGCGGTGCGAACGTAGTCCTGGGCGAGGATCTCGATCATGGCGCTGCGGGTATAGCGGCTCCATTGCGCCACCAGCACGAAGGCCAGCACCAGCATCGGCAGCAGCAAGTGGCGCAACTGGTCGATGACGCCGCCACCGCCGCTGCTGGCATCGCCGCCGGCCGGCAGCCAGCCCAATGTCTGCGCGAAGACGTAGATGCCGAGCAGGCCGAACCAGAACGTCGGCAGCGACAGCGCCACCATCGCGACCACCGCCGTCGCGTAATCGAACACGGTGTTGCGCCGCAGCGCCGCCAGCGTGCCGGTCGCCACCCCGGCAACCAGGGCCAGCGCCATGCTGCTGCCCATCAGCTCCAGCGTCGCCGGCACCCGGCCGAGCACGATGTTGGCCACCGGCTCGCCGCCGAAGAAGCTGTAGCCCCAATGGCCGGAGACCATGCCGGTAGCCCATTTCACGTATTGCACATAGACCGGCTGATCGAGGCCGAACTCGTGCTTCACGCGCTCGATGTCCTGCGCGGTGACGGTCGGGTTCATCGTGTAGACGGCGAGCGGGCCACCCGGCGCCAAATGCATCAACGCGAAGCCGATGATCGAGACGCCGAACAGCAACAGGCAGGACTGGCCCAACCGGCGCAGCACGAAGCGCCGCATCGTGGCGTCAGGTCGCCTGCCAGTCCCCGTTGTTCCACGAGTTGCAGGCGGTGTACGGGTTGGCCGCGTAGTTCTTCACCCGGTCGTGGACGCCGCATGGCACCTCGTAGGCGAAGATCGGCGCGAACGGCAGGTCTTCCAGCAGGATTTCCTGCAGGCGATGATAGATCGCGCGGCGCTCGTCCTGCCCGATCGTCGAGGCGCCTTTCGCGCACAGGGCGTCGACCTCGGGATTCTCGTACTGCACGTAGTTGGAGCCGGTGCCGTATTTGGCAGGGATCAGCTTGCTATCGATTCGGTCGGTGTAGTCGGGATCGGGATACAGCAGCGGGTCCCAGGCCACCATCAGCGTGTCGAACTGGCTTTTCACCGTGTAGTCGCCCCACACCACCGACGCCGGCATGTTCTTGATGGTCATCGCGACGCCGATCTTCTTCCAGTTCTGCTGGACGAGTTGCTGCGCCTGCTCGCGGCTCTTGTTGCCGGCGGTGGTGGACATGGTGAAGCTCAGCGGCACGCCGTCCTTGGCGCGCACGCCGTCGCCGCCGATTGTCCATCCGGCGGCGTCAAGCAGGGCGGCGGCCTTCTTGGGGTCGAAACCGGGGTCTTTGAGGTTGCCGTTGTAGGCCCAATGATTTGGCGGCAGCCAGCTCAGCGTCGGCGACGGCAGGCCGTAGTACACCGCGTCGGCCCAGCTTTTCTTGTCGACCGCCATGTACAGCGCCTGCCGCACGCGCTTGTCGGAGAACTGCGGCTTGCCGCAGTTGAAGTAGATGAACTCCACGAACGGCTGCGCGGTGAGCTGGGTCGTGGTCCCCGGCAACGCCTTGGCGCGGCTGTACAGCAGCGGTGGGATGCCCTGGATCACGTCGTAGATATCGGCCTCGCCGGTCTGGTACTGCGCGTACAGCGTCTGTTGGTCGGGCACGTATTTCTGGATGAGGCTGGTCAGCTTCGGCGCGCCGCGATGGTACTTCGGGTTGGGCGCGAACTCGATGTGGCTGCCGGCGACGCGGCTCTTGAAGATGTACGGCCCGGTGCCGACCGGGTTGGTGTTGAAGCTTGCGGTGTTGATGTCGGCCTCGTGCTCCAGGATGTGCTTGGGCACGATGCTCGTCTTCTGCCAGGACACCAGATAGGGCGCGTAATGGTCCTTCAGCGTGATGCGGATGGTGTTGGCGTCCAACGCCTCGTATTTCGCCACGTGGTCGTGGCCGTTGCGGCTGCGCACCGCGACCTTGGGATTCATCAGCGTCTCCAGCGTGAAGATCACGTCGGCGGCGCTGAACGCGCTGCCGTCGTGCCAGGTCACGCCCGGCCGCAGCTTGATCGTCCAGACCAGCCCGTCGGCGCTGACGCCGCCGTTCGACTGCGTGGGGATCTCGGTGGCAAGATTGGGCAGGAAGTTGCCGTTCGGGTCGATCTGCCAGAGCGAGTCGAACACCGTGAACTCGACCGCCGTCTCCACGCCGGTGTTGACGTAGAGCAGCGGGTTGAAGTTGACCGCCTCCTGCGTGAACGCATCCACCACCTGCCCGGACGGAGTCGCCGCCCGCGCAGGCCGCAACGCGCCGAGCGCCACCAGTGCCACGGTCAGCCCTGCGAGGTCGCGGCGGCGCAGCAGGAGGTGGTCGGTCATCGCTGTTTCCTGAAGGTTCCTTCGAGTAAAGCAGCTTTCGCGTCACGATCAAGGCATAAACAGGATGCAACGTGGCGGTCAGGTCAGGAATGCCAGGAGTCTTGTCGATCAGCCCACGGCTTGCCCGGCAAGCTCGATGTCGGCGTAGATGTCGGCAAGCGGGATTTCGATGCCGATCTCTGGAAGCCGCAACACGGCCTCGTTGCCCGCAAGCAACTCGGTGACCCAATCCTCGCCCTTGCGCGCAAAGACGATCGCGGCGGCATGGGTCTGCTGCAGGATTACGTAGCGCTGAATCGAAGGCGTGGCGCGGTACTCCGCGTTCTTCACAACCAAATCGTCGTTGGCGCTGCCGTCGCTAAGCACCTCGAACACGACGACCGGGTTTGCAACCACCTTGGCGCGGGGCGGGATGGGTGTACAGACCACGAAGGCCTCGGGATAGCGGATGTGTCCCGCCACCTCGATCTTCAGCTCGCTGCCATGAGGCCGGCAGGATGTCCCCCGCAGCCGTGTGCCGAGGGCCAAGATAAGGTTGGTTTGGATCGCCGAGTGCGCGGCGGTTCCTCCCGCCATGGCAACCGGCCGCAGGCCGTCGAACTCGTAGCGGAGTTCCTGCTGGTCTTCCCAGGCCAGGAACTGCTCCACAGTCATCGTGCGACGAAGGGCGACGTCCATGCAGGGTACTCTAGCACAGCCGTCCAGGCGGTCTCGAACAACCTTTGCCCGATGAATTCACCTGTAACGGGCAATGACGCTCATGCGGCGGTCGAGGCGGCGGCGCCGAAGCGGCGGACGAGCAGCCAGGTGGACAGCAGCGACAATGTCACCATCAGCGCCGCGTAGGGCGCTGCGGCGGCGAAGGCCAGGGTCGAGGTGTCGACCCAGACCTCGGTGGCGAGCGTGCGGGTGCCGATCGGCGACAGGATCAGCGTCGTCGTCAGCTCCGTCACGGTGGACACGAACACCAATGCCGCCGCCGCGCCCAGCCCCGGCCCGGCAACCGGCAGCAGCACGCGGCGGAACACTTCGTGCCAAGGCAGGCCAAGCGAGCGCGCGGCTTCCTCCAGCCCGCGCTGCGCCTGCGCGAAGGCGGCCCGCACGCTGACCAGCGCCAGCGGCAGGAACAGGATGGCGTAGGCCACCACCAGCAACGCGGCGCTTTGATACAGCGGCCGCAGCGCCTGCACGGTCAGCGACACCAACGCCAGCGCCACCACGATGCCGGGCACGCCCTGGGCCAGGAAGGTGGTCCGCTCCAGCGCCATCACCGCGCGGCCGGGGTAGCGGGCGCCAAGGAAGCCGAGCGGGACGGCCAGCGCCACGGTCAGCGCCGCCGCCGCCGCGCCGAAGCCGATCGAGGCCATGGTCGCGTGCAGCAGCCGCGCCGCCGTCACCGCGGAGGGCGTCACCGCGGCGACTCCCGACTGCGTCAACCAGAACCCCACCATGCCCAGCGGCACGCCGGTGGTGAGCGCCACGAGCAGCGCGAAGCCAAGCAGCACCGGCGCTTTGGCCCGGCCCAGAGAGTAGGGGCTTGCCCGCCGGCCGGTGAAGCGGCCGATCCGCGCGAGGCGGGTGCGCCCACGCAGACCCGCCTCGCCCGCCAGCAGCAGCAGGCATACCAGTACCAGCACAGCGGAGAGCAGCGCCGCGCCGGGGCCGGCGAAGCCGGTGCGATACTCGGCATAAATCTCGGTGGTGAAGGTGCGGTAGCGCAGCAGCGAGAAGGCGCCGAACTCCACCAGCACGTTGAGCGCCACCAGCAGCATCCCGCCCAGCAGCGCCGGCCGCAGTTGCGGCAGCACGACGCGCACGAAGCAGCGGACTGGACCATGGCCGAGCGAGCGGGCGCTCTCCTCCAGCGCCGGGTCCATGCCGCGCAGGGCTGCGGCAACCGGCAGATAGACCAGCGGGTAATAGGCGCTGGTGACCACCAGCAGCGCGCCGGCGAAGTCCTGCAGCGCGTTGCTGACCGACACCCAGGCGTACGATGTGACGAACGGCGGGATCGCCAGCGGCACCGCCGCCAGCACCGCCCAGGCCCTGCGGCCCGGCAGCCGCGTGCGCTCCACGCACCATGCGGTCGCGGTGCCGACTGCCGCCGCGAGCAGGGTGCTGGCGGCGACCAGCTCCAGCGTGTTGCGCAGCAGGCGGCCGACCAGCGGACGGAACAGCAGCGCGCCGGCCTCGGTGGAGCCAATCTGCGCCGCCTGCGACAGGATGACGGCAATCGGCAGCAGCACCAGGATCGCGCCGAGGCTGCCGAGGGCCAGCAGCCCGGCCGGTGCGGCGCCGCGCAATCGCATCACGAGCGCCTGACGGGTCCGCCCAGAGCAGACACGCTTAAAGCAGTCCGGCCTGGCGCAGCAGCGTCACCGCCTGCGAGTCGTCGCCCAAGCCGGCCCAGGTGATCGCCGGCGGATTGAGCTGGGCCAGCGGCTTCAGTGCCGGGTTGGCGGCCACGCCGGGGCGCAGCGGATACTCGAACGTGACGTTGGAGCGGCCCAGCGCCTCCTGAACCGGCGCGCTGACCAGGAAGGCCAGGAAACGTTGCGCGGCGTCGGCATGTCGGCTGCTTTTCAGCACCGCCGCCCCCGACACGTTCACCGCCGCGCCGACGTCGCCGTTGGGGAAGTGGTGGATGGCGCTGTGCATCTTGGTGGCGCCGTTCTGCTGCGCCAGCCGCTCCCAGTAGTAGTTGTTGACGATGCCGGTGGCGACCGCGCCACGATCGACCGCGGCCATCAATCCCTCGTCATCCTCGAAAGTCTGGGCGTTGCCTTCGAGGCCCTTCAGCCATTGCAGCGCCGCCGCCTGCCCCTTGATCGCTGCCACCGCGCCGACCAGCGGCAGGAAGTCGGCGTCCGATGGCGCGATGCCGACCTTGCCCTTCCAGGCCGGGGCAGCGAGGTCGAGCGCCGAAGGCGGCAGCGAGCCGGCGGGGATTTGCGCCGTGTTGTAGGCCAGCACGCTTTCGCGGGCGAGGACGCCCAGCCAAAGCCCTTGCGGCGAGTTGTACTTTGCCGGCACCTGCGCCAGCGTCGCCGGGTCGGTCGGCGCCAGCAGACCCTTGCCCGCCAGCAGTTGCAGCTCCGGCGAGTTCTCGGTGAAGTAGACGTCGGCCGGGCTGGCGCCGCCCTCGGTGAGAATCTGGTTTGCGAGTTGCGGCCCTTCGCCGGTGCGGACCCTTACCGTGATGCCGGTCTGCTTCTGGAACTCGGCGACGAGTTGATCGACGGTCTGCTCATGCTGGCCGCTGTATAGGGTCAGCGTGTCGGAGGCGGCATGAGCCGTGGTCCCGGCCAGCAGCCCCGCTCCCAGCAACGCGGCCCCGAGCAATGCCGTAAGGCGGCCGGTGGGAACCGTCCGGGTGGTTTCAGACGGCATGAAGGCTCCTCCGACAGTGTTGCAAGTGAGAACCAGTCGCATCTGAGTGGCGGCGTATCATCCTTGTGGCGGCCGGTCAAACAACACCGGCCAAGATCGCGCAGACAATCCGCCGCCAAATGAATCGGTGCCGGCACAACAACCGACACGGATCTCTGGCGTTGTCCGTGGATGCAAAGGGGACACCGCTTATGCAGCGTGGCTACCGTGTCGGGTGATGCCGATGCCCCCCAGCGGTTCCTGCGGCGCGTGGCTGGACTGACCGCCCAGATCGGTGAACTCAAGCGCGTGCGCCGCGCCGGGAGGGACGGGAGTGTCGCCGAGGCGCTGTTCCGGGCGGCCTGGGCCATGCTTTGTGCGGGTCAGCCCGCCCGCGGCGTTGCCGACCGTACGACTGCGGCAGCCCTGGCGGCGTGCCAGTTGGGCGCCATCGACGGTGCTGTTCTGGAGGATGTCGGCCTGTCGGCGGACGAACGTCTTGCCATCCTGCTGAGTGCGTTCGATGCCGCTACGGCCGGACTGCCGGGATCGCTCGTCGCACGGCTGCGCGAGGCTGTCGGGCAAGCCGCGGATCCCGCGACGGCGGTGCCGGGCTTCGTCGATGCGCTGGCGCGGCAACCGCGTGCCGGGGCGACGGCACCTGGGCACCCACGGCTGGTTTTGGAGCCGGCGGAGAGCCACGCGGACCATTGCCTGACGGTGGCGGTGGCCGGTGTGCTGCTGGCCGAGCGGGAAGGCGCCGACCCATCGCGCGTGTTCGTGGCGGGGCTTGCCCATCATCTGCACAACGCCGGTCTCCCGGACAGCGGGTTCGCCGGCGAGTTGCTGTTGGGCGACAGCCTGGGGCCGATCATGCGCGGGCTGTTCAACCGCGAGATCGCCACGCTGCCGCAGCCGCTGGGCGTCGTCGTTCGCGATGCGCTGACGCCGATCGCCGATGCCGAGACGCCCGAGGGACGCGCCTTCCACATCGCCGATGTGTTCGACCGCGTGCTGCAGGTCCGCTACCACGACCGCGCCGCCAGCTTCCGCGCCGAGCAGGCGTTGGGCGAGATGGACCTGGTTCATGCCGGCCCGCTGCAGGCGTTTCACAAATCGGTGCTGCGGCAGGCGGATTTGCTGTGAACCCGTGGCCGGACGGCAGCCTGCGCAGCCCCACCAGCCTGGCCCGGCTGTGTTGGGACGGCGGCCATGCGTTGCTTGGCGCCGATGGCGAGCGATGGCCGGTGATCGACGGCATTCCCTTCCTGCGCGTCGGCCGAGAAGCCTTGGCACATGCGGCGCTGACGGCGCTGGACTCCGGTGGGGCGGCGGATGCGACCGCGATGTTGCTCGGCGACCGCGACGATTGGGCCAGTGGTCCGGCCGCCGATCCCGCCGCGCTCCGGGCGTTGGTGGCCGAGCGCCACGAAGTCAGCTTCCGCGAGGCGATGCGCCGGCTCGCGTTCGGCCCGGTGTCCGACTATTTCGCCCATCGCTGGTCGGATCCGACCTTTCTATCCGGCCTCGCGCTGGCGGAGGTCTATTGGCGGCCGGGTGCGCGGGTCGTGGAGTTGGCTTGTGGCGCCGGCCATTTCCTGCGCGCCTTCGACGGCCATGCGGCTGCCGTCACCGGCATCGACGTGGTCTTCGCGAAACTTTGGCTGGCTCGGCACTGGATCGCGCCACAGGCTCGTCTGTTGTGCTGCGACGCCGCGCACCCCTGGCCGCTTTCCGCGGGCGAGGCCGATCTCGTGTTCTGCCACGACGCGCTGTATTTCCTGCCGGACAAGCCGGCGGTGGTGGCGCAGATGCAGCGGGTGGCCGGCGACGGCGGCAGCCTGCTGTGCGGCCACGCGCACAACGCCCAGGCGGACAACCTATCCAGCGGAGCGCCGCTGTCGCCACAGGGCTACGTCGAGTTGTTCGGCGCGGCCACATTGTACGACGACATCGAGCTTACGGCCGCGTTGCTGGATTGCCGGGCGCCCCGAAGCGTGCCGTCATCTGTCCTGAGCAATGCCGCGGCCGTGGCGATCGCCGCCGGGGCCGCCGCGACCGAGACGCCGCAAGCGGTGTCGGGCCGGTTCGCCGCGCCGCGGCACGGCACCCCGTTGCGACGCAACCCGTTGTATAGCGAGCAACCGGACGGCTCCTGCGTGCGGCGTTTTCCCTCGGAACGCTATGCCGCGGAATATGGCGGCCTCGCCACGTATCCGGAGCGCGTTGCGGCACGGCCGCGGATTTTTGCCGGAGCCGACCCGGAAGACGACCCGTTGATCCGCCGCCGCGTTTGGCTGGACCTGCCAGCGCGATGGTGAAGCTTGGATGGGGTATAATGGGCACCGGCTGGGTGGCCCGCGACTACGTGATCCCGGCCATCTTGAGCTCGTGCAACGGCGAGCTGCTCGCCTTGCACGATGCCGACCCGCCTGCTTTGGCCCGTGCCGCGTCGTTGGCGCCGGATGCACTCGCAGCCGGTTCGCTGGACGCCTTCCTGAACGTGCCGGAACTGGGCGCGGTGTATATCGCCACCCCGAACGACGCGCACCGGCCATTGGTCGAAGCGGCCGCCCGTCGTGGCCTGGCGGTGATGTGTGAGAAGCCGATGGCCGCCACCGCCGTCGACGCCGCCGCGATGGTGGCCGCCTGCGACGCGGCAAGGGTGCCTTACGCCACCGCGTTCGATCAACGTTTCCATCCCGCGCACATGCATCTGGCCGGGCTGGTCTCGGACGGGGCGCTCGGCGCGGTTACCGCAATCCGCATCGTCTATGCCTGCTGGGTGCCGCCCGGCTGGGCTGCCGACAACTGGCGCGTCGCGCGTGGCCGGGCCGGCGGCGGCGCGCTGATCGACCTGGCGCCGCACGGCCTCGACCTCGCGGCGACGCTGTTGGGCCAGGAGATCGTCGCGGTGTCGGCCATGGGGCAGCAACTGGTGCATGAGTACGCCGATCCCACCATCGAGGACGCCGCGATGCTGCTCGCGCGCACCAGCGGCGGCGTGCTGGTGCAGCTTCATGTCGCCTACAACTGTCCCGAGACGCTGCCTCGGCGCAGGCTGGAGGTGATCGGCACCAAGGCGCAGGCGGTCGCCATCGACACCATGGGGCAGACGCCGGGCGGGCGGCTGTGCCTGATCGACGCCGGCGATGGCTCCGCGCGCGATATCGAGATCCCGGACGCCGCGCGCTCGCCGTTTCAGGGGCAGGTCGAGGCGTTCGCCGAGTGCGTGATCGCCGGCCGGCAGTATCCCTTCACCGCCGACGCGGATCTCCGGCTCATGCGGCTGGTCGAGCACGCCAGCCTCATGGCGCAGCCGCCGGTTTTGCAGGACGCTGATTTGATGAGGGCCGGCTGATGCCGTTGCGTCCGTATGCGTGCAGCAACTGCGGCCATTGGCAGCGCTACTTCGCGGTGCCGCCGTCCTGCCCGGTGTGCAGCGACGTGCGCAACGATCTTCCCGACGATGGCTGGGAGTTTTGCACGCCGGAGCAGATCGAGTCGCGCCTCACTTGGCACTGGCGCGAGGTCTCGCCCGGCATTCACGAGTTCTGGACCACGCCACGCTTCGGCCTGGACAGCCACGGCTGGCTGCTGACGTATCCCGATGGCAACGTCGCGTTCGAGGCGGCGCCTTTGTACAACGAGGCGGCGTTGCAGGAGATCGAGCGGCTGGGCGGCGTCCGCATCCTTGCCTCCTCGCATCCGCACGGCTACGGCGCGCTCTGGCAGTTGCAGGACCGCTTCCGGCCCGAACTGCTCATTCAAAAAGACGATCTGCAATGGACCAAGGCGTTCCGCGTGACGCTGCCCTACGACGAGCGTCTCGAAATCAGGCCGGGCCTCGTGCTGCACCATACCGGGGGTCACTACGACGGCCATTCGGTGCTGCACGACTCGGAGCGGGCGGCATTGTTTGCCGGCGACGCCTTGAAGGTTGACTTCGACCCGGATGGATCGCCGGCAAGGATTTCCTGCCACAAGGCGTATCACAAGCAGATCCCGCTCAGCCGCGGCGAGGCGCAGCGCTACCGCGACGTCATCTCGCAACTTCACTTCACTCAGGTTTTCACGCCATTCGAGTACGCGCCCGACACAACCACGGCTGCCGCTGTGGCGTTGCTTGACGAGGTGATCGCGGGACCGCCGTTCACCCACCCCATTCCGATTCAGCGAGCATTCAAATGACCTTGCGATTCGCATACAACACCAACGGTTTCGTCCGGCATCGGCTTGAGGATGCCGTGGCGATGATTGCCGACGCTGGCTATCAGGGTGTCGCGATCACGCCGGACATCTGTCACCTCGATCCGTATGCCGACGACGTGCGGGCGCGTACCGCGGCATTGGCGTCGGTGTTGCGCGCGCAATCGCTTGGCTGCGTCATCGAGACCGGCGCCTGGTATGTGATCGACGCGCGGGCCAAGCACGCGCCGACGCTGATCTCCCGCGATGCGGCCGGGCGCGGACGGCGCATGGACTTCCTGCAGCGCTGCATGGAGATCGCCGCTGAACTGCGGGCCGAGTGCTTCACCTTCTGGTCCGGCGTGCGCGAGCCTGATGTTACCGAGGCGGATGCGTGGAACTGGATGCGCGACGGCACGGCGGAGGTGGTGCGCCGCTGTGCCGCCTACGGCCTGATACCGGCGTTCGAGCCGGAGCCCGAAATGATCGTCGGCACGGTCGCGCATTGGCGGCGTCTCGCCGACGCCGTGCCGGGCCTGCGGCTGGCGCTCGACACCGGCCATTGCATCGTGACGCGCGACATCGAGCCGCAGGACGCGGTGCGGGTGCACGCCTCCGAAATCGCCACCATCCACCTTGAGGACATGAAGCGCGGGGTGCATCTGCATCTGCCGTTCGGCGAAGGCGACATGGACGTGCCGGCGGTGCTGCGGGCGCTGGATACGATGCGTTTCACCAACCTGGTCTGCGTCGAACTATCGGCCGACGCGCACCGCTCGCCCATGATGGTGCAGCAGGCGATGGACTGGCTGCAGCGGACCCGGATGGAGCTTGCGGCGTGAGGGTCTGCTTCGTCAGCCGACGCTTTTTCCCGACTATTTCCGGCATGAGCGTCTATGCGCTCAACCTGTTGCGCGAACTTGTCGCCGCCGGACACGATGTCACGATGATCAGCCAGTACCGCGCCGACGCGCTGGGCATCAAGGTCTATGGCGGTGGACCGCCGCCGCCGGTTCCTGGCGTCAAGGTGATCGGGCTCGAGCAGGTCGGCGAGCAGGAGGGCGGTGACTTCGAGCGTGATGTCGACCGCATGGTTGACGCCATCACCCGCGCCCACGCCGAGCAGCCGTTCGATGTCCTGCACGCGCAATACGGCTATCCGACCGGCTGGGCGACGATGATCGCGGCCCAGCGCCTCGGCCTGCCCAACGTGGTCTCGATTCAGGGCGGGGACGGGCATTGGGTCGGATCGTGCTGCGAGACGCACCGGCTGGCGATGGTGAGGGTGCTGGATCACGCGGGCGCCGTGCTGATCGGTTGCCGCTCGTTTGCCGACGAGGTGACGCAGCGCCTCGGCACCGATCCCGCGCGGTTCACCATTGTTCCGGGCGCCGTCGACACCGCCCGCTTCATGCCCGATCCGGCGCGGGTAGCGGATGGGCCGCCCGTGATGCTGTACCATGGCCGCGTGGACGCGCGTAAAGGCGTGCTTGATCTGCTTGGCGCCGTGGAACTGTTGCGGGCCAGCGGCGACAAGTTCCGCCTCGTGATCTCCGGCATCGGCCCCGACCACGATGTCACAGCCGAGCAGATCGTCGAGCGCAAGCTGTCCGACTTAGTCAGCATGAGCGGCTATGTCGATTACGACGATGTGCCCGAGATCTATCGCCGTGCTGACATTTTCGTGTCGCCAACCTACGCCGAAGGATTTTCCAACACGATCCTGGAGGCGATGGCGAGCGGCCTTGCCTGCGTGTCTTGCCGCTCCGTGGGCGTCGTCGATTGCCTGCGCGATGGCGAGAACGGGTTGCTGACGGAGCCTGGCGACGTGCCGGGTCTGGCGGACGCGCTGCGGCGCGTGTTGCGCGATGGCGCGTTGCGCGCCGGGCTGGCGCAAGCCGGGCTGGAGGAATGCCGGCGGGTGTACTCCTGGACCTCGGTCGGACGGCAGATCATCGGCGTCTACGAGCATCTGCTCGGCACGCGGCCGGATGTCGACTGGTCCGATAACCTGCCGATGACACCTTGCCGGTTTCGCGAACAGCCGCATCTCCTCTGACATCATGGCAACCGCACTGCTGCTCTCGCCGCATTTGGACGATGCCGTGTTTTCCTGCGGCGGCATCGTTGCAACCCTCGTGCGCCGCGACTGGCGTGTCGTGGTCGCAACCGTCTTCACCCGCAGCATACATCCGGCAACGGGCTTCGCGCTCGCCTGCCAGCAAGACAAGGGCTTGAGCGACGATGTCGACTACATGGCGCTGCGGCGCGACGAGGATGCCCGTGCCGTGGCCATCCTTGGCGCCGAAGCGTTGTGGCTCGACCTGCCGGAGGCGCCGCATCGTGGCTATGACACCGCGACGGCGCTGTTCGGCGAGTTCGTCCCGGATGATGAAGTTGCAGCGCCCCTCACAATGACAGTGGATCGCATGATGCGGGACTTGGCTCCCGATCTGTTGCTGGCGCCCGCGGCACTGGGCGGCCATGTCGATCACCGGCGGGTGCTGGAGGCGGTGATCGCCGTCGGCGGCGATCATGCCGTGGCGTTCTGGCGCGACGTGCCATACATCATCCGCGACCCGGATGCCGTCGCCGCCAGCCCAGTTCTGGCTTCTTTGGAAGACATCCGCCTGCCGATCCCCGATACGCTCGGCCTCAAGATCGAAGCCGCATCGGCCTACCGGTCGCAAACAGGATTTCAGTTCGGTGGTGACGCGCAAGCAGCCGAAGCGTTACGGCGGCTGGCGATGGCGGAAGGCGAGGGGGTCGCTGCCGAACGGTTCTATGCCACGCCGGCGGCCATGCGGATGCTGCGGCCATGACGCGCTACCTGGTGACCGGCGGCTGCGGCTTCATCGGATCGAACCTCGCCGATGCGCTGCTGGCGGAAGGCGGCGAGGTGCGCGTGCTGGATGACCTCTCCACCGGCTTTCGCGAGTATTGCCCTTCCGACGCCGAGTTGATGGTGGGATCGGTGGTCGACCCGGCGGCACTGGCAGCGGCGATGCGCGGGGTGGACGTATGTTTCCATCTTGCGGCCCAGGTGTCGGTGCCGTTGTGCGCCGAGAACTGGGTCGGATCGCACAACGTCAACCTGACCGGCACCATCGGCGTGCTGCAGGAGGCGCGGGCGCGTCAGGTGCCGGTCATCTATGCGTCGTCGGCGGCGGTGTATGGCGACGTTGCGGTCTCGCCGTTGTCCGAACGCTCGCCGGTGGCGCCGCGCTCGGCTTATGGCGCGGACAAGCTGGGCTGCGAACTGCACGCGGCGGTGGCTCGGGAGAACTACGGCGTGCCGACGCTGGGACTGCGTTTTTTCAACGTCTATGGGCCGCGCCAGAACGGCAGTTCGCCATACTCGGGCGTGGTCTCCGCCTTCTGCGAGCGCCTCGCGACCGGGCGGCGGTTGCGGATCAACGGCGACGGCGGCCAGACCCGCGATCTGGTGTTCGTCGGCGACGTGGTGCGCGCCATGCTGGCCGGCCGCGACCAGATCGACGCCTCGCCTGCGGTGCTGAACGTCTGCACCGGAAAATCGGTCTCGGTGCTGCAGCTTGCCCGCACCATCGGCCGCGTCATCGGCCGCCCTCCGGTGTTCGAGTTCGCGTCGGCGCGGATCGGCGACGTGCGTGTCTCGTGCGGCGATCCGTCGCTGCTGCACGCCAGCCTCGGCATACGCATGGATAAATCGTTGGACGACGGCTTGCGCGAGACGCTCGCATTTCAGCAGAGGTGGCCCAACGATGACCGAGACACTGGAGCGCGTCGCCGCAGCCTTCCGCGCCACGCTGCCGGCTGACAAGCAGCTCTCGGCCTTCTGGATCGACCCGCTCGACCGCATAGGCGTCCCTGTCGTGCAAGCCAACGTGGCACTCGGCGGCCAGCCGGCGACGACCGGCCACGGCTACGGGCTGACCGAGATCGAGGCGTCGGTCGGCGCCTGGGGCGAGTTGTGCGAGGAGCTGCATTGCCAGGCCTGGCTTGAGCGCACCCCCGGCCGCCGCGCCAGCTACGCCGAGTTGGTGCGCGAGTGCGGCGCGCGTGGCGTCGCCGATCCGCTGACATTGTGCCTGCCGGCTGGCTCCTTGTTCGACGATGCGATGCAACTGAGTTGGGTGCGGGGCCGCCGCTGGGGCAGCGGCGAGCCGGTGTGGGTGCCGCGCGAGTGGGTTGCGGCCTATCCCTACCAGTTGGGCGAGCCGGCGCAACTGATCGTGCCGATCACCAACGGTCTTGGCGCCGGCTTCGACCTGGGCCATGCCGTGGCCCACGGCGTGATGGAGCTGCTGCAGCGCGATGGCAACGTCGTGACTTATCGCGCCCTCGATCAGGGTGTGGTGATCGACATCGACACCGACGAGGGACCGGAGGTTCAGGAGTTGTTTGCCCGGCTGCGCGATCTCGGCATCGACGTGAAGGTCAAGCTCGCCTGCACGGACTTCGGCCTGACCAACCTCTACGTCGTGGGCGACGACCGCGGCGAGCCGACCTTGCCGATTCAGGTGACGGCGTGCGGCGAGGCGTCGCATCCCGACCGTAGCCGCGCCCTGCGCAAGGCGCTGCTGGAGTTCATCGGCTCACGCTCGCGCAAGGCCTCGACGCACGGACCGCTCGCCCTGCTCCGCTCGAAGCTCCCGGCCGAGTATGTGGAGCCGGAGATCGCCGCCGCCGTGAACAGCGAGGAGACGCGCTCGCTTGAGGCGATGGCCGAGTGGCTGCCGCTTCCCGCCGAGGAGTTGCGCCGCCGGCTGGCCGGCTCGGTGTTCTCCGAGAGGCGCAGGGTTGCCTTTTCCAGCCTGCCAACGGTGGCGGCCGAGGCGGTCGCGACCGGCGCCGATCGGGTGGCGTTGCTGTCGCAGCGCCTGGGCGCCGCCGGCCTCGACATCCTGTACGTCGACTGCTCGCCGCCGGGTGGGGCCATCAGCGTGGTCAAGGCGATCGTGCCGGGCCTGGAGTGCGAGACCATGAGCTATCACCGCATCGGCTGGCGCGGCGTGCGGCGGCTGCGTGAACGCGGCGATGCGTTGATCCGGTCGAGTGCCGGCGAGGGACTGGCGCGCGTGGCGCTGCGCCCGGCGGACGAGGAGCGCGCCGGGGGACCGGCGTGGTTCGATGTGGGCCTTGCCGGGAGGCTGGTGGAGTCGCTCTACCCGCTGTATCGCGAGAGCGGCCCGTTCTCGGCGCAGGTGCTGCTTGAGCGTCGGGCGCGCATGACCTAAACCAAGCTGCATGGCCGCGGAAACCACCCTCTATCCCGCGGTAAAAACATTCCTGCAGGCACAGGGCTTCGTCGTCAAAGGCGAGGTCGATGGCTGCGACGTGGTTGCGGTGCGGCCGGGCGAGCCGCCGGTGTTGGTTATTTGCGAACTGAAACTCGGGCTGAGCCTGGAGCTGCTGCTGCAATGCGTGGACCGCCTGGGCGTTGCGGATGCGGTCTGGCTCGCGGTGCCGAAGACCCGGCGTGGCCGCGACCGTGACCGCCGGGCGGTGAAATTGTGCCGGCTGCTGGGGTTTGGGTTGTTGACGGTGACGAGCGGCGGAGTGGTTGAGGTGCTCGCCGACCCCGAGCCGTATCGTCCGCGACGCGACGGCAAGCGGCGAGCCCGCCTGCTGCGGGAGCACGGCAGCCGTCGTGGCGACCCGATGTCGGGCGGTTCGGTCGGCCGGGAGGTCATGACCGCCTACCGGCAGCGCGCCCTGGACTGCGCCGAAGCGCTGCGGGCCGGCGAGGCGACGACTTGTACCCTGGCCGCCGTGGTTCCGGACGCGCCGGTTATCGTGCTGCGCAACGTCTACGGCTGGTTTGAGCGGGTTCGCCGCGGGTGTTACCGGCTAACGCCTGTGGGCATCGCGGCCCTGGATCGCCGGCCGGGAGCAGGCTTATCAGAGAAAGTTCCGCATTGATTTTGAAACCGCAACTTTCTATACCCTTGCCCAGCATCCTGGATTTTTTCTCAAGATCTGGACGTGCCATTTCAGGCGGGACAGATCGGTGGCATTCAACTTCTCTTATACCAGTCATCCTAGACATTGACCGTTGCCCAGTCTCTGGTCCCGATTGAGCGGATGCGTTCGGGGTCATTGACCAGGAAGAGCCAAGCCTTCCTGCAAGCCTCGATGATTTCGTTGTAGCT
>JAABUU010000908.1_pt1 | contig 57784 bp, 55 predicted proteins | sample 5559301 | NCBI WGS metagenome assembly JAABUU01 (sample SAMN10711884, study PRJNA513360) | rock metagenome | isolation source: Antarctica rocks | place: Antarctica: Victoria Land, Richard Nunatak white
GCGTCGATAGAAATTGCAGAAGTCAATGAAGAACTGCATCTGAGTGAGATTATTGAGTGTAGATCAATCAACTACTGCTTGTACCTTTCGTGAATTCATCTTAAGTCTCTCGATTGACATCAAAAGTCTCAAAAAGATGATTTTCTGAACATGAAACTTGCATTTATCAATGTCTATCTGTAGATCAGCTTCTCGTAGTCTATTCAAGATCAATCGTACATGTCGCTTGTGTTTCTTCAAGATCTTGCTGTAGATGATAATGTCATCTAGATAGATCTGACAAAACTGATGAAGATATTCAAACAGCACGTTGTTTATATAGTGTTGATAGAACGTCGATTCGTTGATTAATTCAAAGAGCATTACATGATATTTGTATGAGTCGAAGAAGATGATAAAGATAGTCAGATCTTTGCTATCTGAGTGCATTCGCAGTTTATTGAACGCGACAATGATGTTCAATCGAGTCAGGTATTTGCTTTCTTGTATACGAGCGAAAGTCTCGTTTATCAAGAACAAAGAATAGCGATCTCGTTTGATCAAAGCATTGAGCTTTCTGTAATCGACGCAGAAACGCAGACTTTCGTCTTTCTTTTCAGTGAACAAGATGAGCGAGACGTATGATGCGAAGCTGAAGAAAATGAATTCTTTGTTCAGATGTTCGATCAGATACTTCTTTATCTTCTGAAGCTTGTGATCGAACATCTGATATAGTCTGCTTCGCGAGAATGTTTCTTCATCAATCAACTCAATTTTGTGATCGTAGAAACAATGCAATGATAGCTGATCGATCATTGCTCGATTGAAGATATCTAGATAGTCGTGATATTCAGAGAAGAGCTTGATCTTGACTTGCTCGAGAGCTTCAGCGTGAAAAAGCTCATGCAGATTCACTTCTTCAGGCTTGTTTTCAGCTGTAGTTATGAGTCGATCGATTTTCAAGATAATAACAGCAAAGATCTTGACGTCTGAACGTTTGACTAACATTCTATATGTTGCTGTCTCTATCATTGCTATGTTCATTGAACCTGACGTCGATTTAGAGATTTTGACGCTAGTTAAAGTCGCGTCGCGCGATTTTAACTGTTCAATCGAGCTCTTCTTTTGACTGAAAGAGAGTGATTTCTGACTGAATTGAAAAATAACGAAAGTGAAAGATCTCTTTAGTATATGAGTAGAAGTCAAGCTCTTCTGTTTCGTGATTGTTCTATGACTTGAGAGTAGAACAATTGATTTCTGACTAGAAATGAAATTCGAAAATCGAAGAAAATCGATTTGCATATCTATTACTAGGTTGATTTTGTTCATTCATGTTTTTTCGAGAATCATTTGATGTTGATCTAATCAAGTGATCAACATAGAAGCTGTGTCAATCGTATGATCTTGAACAGTCAGATTCGAATAGATGACATGAGTAATGAGTTTCTTAGCATAATGATCATCAAATTCTCGAATTGACTTCGCTTTGATCAAAGTCAGAGACTTGATTTGCAACTGATCACAAAAAATCTGCGCGATCACTTCATCAATGAACGAATAGTCAGCAGCTTCGATGTCTATCAATGACTTCAATGAGTAACTAATTTCATTGCTAGAAAGTATACATTCAGTAATCAAAGATTCAGAAGCAAAAGAATCATCTGACATGCTCATCATTGAAGAAATTAACACATCTTTCATCACGTCTTTGATGAAAGTTTCTAGTTTTTTGCCTCGTTATCTTCGAAAGAAGACATTTTCTCATTCTCTTTATTCTTCGAAATGACGATTTTATGTAGACGAAGAATGAATGCATGAGATGTCGAGATGTTGATCTTGTTCTGAGAGCAGTTCTTGAATAAGTGATCTGAGATCTTGCAGATATAGCAGACGATAGACGATCTGACTGACTCAGAGGTAGAAAAGATAGTCGACTTGACATATTCGATTATCGAAGTCGTCACTGCTGACAATGAAGTAGCAGCGCGTTTATCAGGTACGACAGTGACTTTGACGATGACAGTGCGAAGCTGACTGCGTAGCTGATAGTTGACTCGCTGTTTATTATTCACATCTTGAAGAAAGATTCTTAAGCGAGTGAGCGAAGTAAAGTTCTCTGAACAGACTGATAGAGCATTCTGCAAGCGATTGTTGAACTTATTCTGAAGATCGTTCATCAGAATGCGATCATCGTAGTCTAGATAGCTGAATAGCTTCATAAAGTCGAAGTAGAAGACATTGAAAGACTTGTCTGTTTGTTTAAGAGCGTTGTACTCGCGACGACACTTTCGATTTCTATTCAGTTCATCGTATATTTCTTTCAGATGCTCAAATAACTCGTCGATCAAGATGTATGAATGCGAAGCATCATGTCAACGTCGAGCGAAAATATGTTCAGCAGCATCATCTTCTAGTCTAGATATCACATAGGCAATACAGATATTCTCATTATCGAAGTAATCGACATTTGTCTGAAGCTTGTCGTTCATCTTGATTCTTCAGCTATCTCATGTTGATTCATCTTCGTTGATGAATACAGATGAGTTCAAAAACTTGAAAGACTTGTGATGATCATTATCGAATAGAGTGAACGAGTCACGTCGAGTATGATTCTCGATAGATTGACGAGATAGAGATTTCGTAGAAGCTCGAGATTCAGTAGACTGACGAGATCGAGACTGATTCGCTGAACGCTGTCTCTTTTTTAGACTCAAGACTTTCTCTCGTAGTTCAACGATAGTCTCTTCTTGAGTGTCTATTGTCATTTGATTGATCTCTAGCTCATCAAGTCTCTTGATGTGATTGACTTGAACATCGATTCATTGCTCGTTGAGTTTCAAAGTCATGTCTCGTTGATCTCTTAGCTCGATCAGCATCTTGATGATCTCGTCTGACTGATCAATAGCTCATTGACGAAGTTGTTGACTCATGTTGATGTTTCATGAGATAGCGACATTCTGAGATCTCGCTGAAGCATCGAAAGAAATAAGAAAAACTCGTCTATTAGCAGTGCTTCTAAGCAGACGAGCTGTTCGTGACTCGACTGATTCAGAGTCGCGTGTCATTGTGAGAAAGATAAGAGTAGATTTGATTGTAGTAAGATTGAATGATTGATTTGATAAATTTGAGTAAATTTGCAGATGTGTTTTGATGAAAGTAATTCAAAGAATTTCTTGCGAATTTTCTGAATAAACGAAGTAGATTATTTCGTATCGTCTACACGTCGATAGCAGAGTAGTTGATTAGCATTTATCTACTGTTAGAGATCGATCTAGAGCGAGTCATAGAGATGTCATTTAACTAATAGATAAATGCTAAGAAAGAAAAGTATCTACAGAAAAGAACTCGATTCTTATATGTGTGTTTCTCAGCTCTGTGCTAGACTCGATTAGAATGAAATCAGATGAAGACTAGTTGAAGAATAAACGAAGACTAGAATCGTGACACTAACTCTGAATAGAATTGACTTCGAAACAACTCGATAGTCTAGTGACGAGCGATCGACGATAGTCAGAAACATAGTCATCAACATAGTCATCAACATAGTCATCAACATAGCTATCAACATAGATGCGTAGCTAGAATTGTAACATGAAGCATATACATTCAGTGTTCAGCTTGAAGTATCTATGAACTTCATCAAATGACTTTTTATCAGAACAACATTCTGAGTTCTTTAGATCAATGATCATTGAAGAGAATGAAGAGCACTGAGAAGTAGACGATATATTGAACTTCAGGCAATATAGAGAAAGACTACAATACAAGGTCAAATGAATCGAGATAGATCGTGACGACGAATGATACTATGTCGATAAAGAAGAATTCGATGACTCGAAGAAAGTTCTGAACGAATTTCACAAGCTATACTTGAATAAGCTGCACTAAATTGAAAACACGATGAATTTTTTGCTTTTATTTCTTTTCTATTCATGTGAACATGAATGTTCGAAGAAGAGAATAATGTTATGAACATGTTTAAATCAATCAGAGTTCAGATCTAACTTTAATCAATTTGATTAAAGCAAGTCATGATGCTATGTCTAGTTTGAATCTAGCGCATCTCTTTGAGTCATTCTCAGCACTTCTTCTCGTTGTTCAACACTTTCTTCATTCATTTTTTTCATCATTCTTTTAGATAAACACATCTGATTTATTACATCACATCTGTATCGAGTCTAACGCAGTCTCAAGTCATTATTTATAGAAGATGTTAGAGATCAGCATAGAGCGAGTCATATGAATGTAATGTAACGAGTATATAAATGCTAAGAAAGAAAAGTATCTAGAAGAGAAGAATCAACTATTTATATGACTCAGAAGAACATAAGCTAATTCTGAATAGAGTTGACTTCGAAACAAGTCTATGTTCTAGCGACGAGCGATCAACGATAGTTCTCAGAATAGTCAACATAGCTATCAATGAAGATGCGTAGCTAGAATCGTAACATTACTCTTTCTCTTCAACGATTCATGTTTGCATGAATGTATTTTCTTAGTCTTGTGCAGAATCGAAATGTCTATTGTAGCAGACTCACTATGCAAGATAGAGATGTCATTGAAGCAGACTCACTAGTTGCACAGAAACTCGAGATAGATCGATTCACTGATAAATAGAGCAATGTGAATAAATAGATCATCATATTGATCATGTCATTGAAGCAGACTCACTTCTGATTCAGATCTACTACATAGTAGAGCTTGTTTCGTTCGTTGATCGACTCAATCAAAAGATCAATCGTTGTCTGTCTTTGTAGCAGACTCACTTCGAATGTCGTTCAAGCAGACTAACTATCGAGTGACTGACTTGATGACGAGATCAATATCGAACGCGCCTTTGTAGCAGACTCACTAGTTGACACAGAAACTCGAGGTAGATCGATTCACTGATAGATAGAGCGATGTGCTTGTAGATCATTGCATTGACGAAAGATGTCATTGAAGCAGACTCACTAGTTGCATGTGAACTGATAGGCGAATCGATTCACTGATAGATAGAGCGATGAGAAGATCATTGCATTGACGATGAGTGTCATTGAAGCAAACTCACTAGTTGCACGTGAACTGATAGGCGAATCGATTCACTGATAGATAGAGCGATGAGAAGATCATCGCATTGACGATGTCATTGAAGCAGACTCACTGAGAGTTTGCTCATCGAGATAGAGACTTCACGCAGTTCTAGACTGATCTCTTTGATTGCTCTTTGAGATAGAGACTTCACGCAGTTCTATGACTGATCTCGTTTGAGTGCTCATCAAACTTGAAGAATCTCTTGCGAATTTGAATGAGCGATGTATTCGCTGATCTTTGATCTAGTCGAATGATTTCGATCGTTTATTTCACCTCGCTGATCAGCGCACGAGAGAAAGAAGTAGAGTGAGTGCTGCTGATGATCTCGAGTCATCTAGAACAAGATCGATAGACGTATGAATTGAACAGAGCGCTCGATGAGATGAGTGTTTCTGAATGCTGCAAGTCGACTAGATCAAATGTCAATAGTGAGTTGAAAGACTGACAGAAACACTGAAGAGTTAGTTGCAGTATATTTGACTTCGTCTGCACGAAGAAGCATTTATATAATGTTAGAAGCTAGCATAGAGCGAGTCATATGAATGTAATGTAACGAGTATATAAATGCTAAGAAAGAAAAGTATCTAGAAGAGAAGAATCGACTATCTATATGACTCAGAAGAACATAAGCTAACTCTGAATAAAGTTGACTTTGAAACAAGTCTATGCTCTAGCGACAAGCGATCGACGATAGCTCTCAGAATAGTCAACATAGCTATCAACGAAGATGCGTAGCTAGAATCGTAACAGAAGAGCTCGCACTCTTTCTCTTCTGTATTCTTAATGTCTTGTTATAGCTATCTCTAAAGAACAATACATACATATCAGTCTCAAGTCTCTTTGATTGAATGATCTAGGCACGATCTCAACAGTCATGATGAAAGAAGATAAAAGTTGTTGAAATAAGAATAAATGAAAGATTAATGTTTTGAATTGATGTTTTTTGATGAGTGAAAATTCAAAGAATTTCTTGTGAATTTCAGATAATAATTGAATGCTTTATTTGAAGAATCTCTTGCAAATAGAATGATGAAAATGAGTGTAAAATTGAAGAATTTCTTGCAAATTTTTCTTACTGAATAGATTGTTTTGTATCATTTATTCATTGATAGTAGAGTAGTAAATGATGAGCATTTATCTAATGTTAGAAGTCTGTCTAGAGCGAGTTAGATAGAAGTGTCATTTAACTAGAAGATAAATGCTAAGAAAGAAAGATAGTTACAGAAAAGAAGCTGATTACATATGTGTGTTTCTCAGTCAACGCTAGACTCAATAGAAACTAGTCAAGATGATGAAGTGAGAATAAATCTGACAAGACTAGAAGACTGATTAATTTTTTAACTTGAAATGTTTTGAGCTTTAATGTCATGTTCATTAAATGCGCTTAACAATTCTGTCTGTTGTATATCAGCATCTCAATCTTCGAATCTACACAGTGTAAGTCATAAGTGATAGTCTTCTTATGTTGTTCAAGATGATTGACTTTCTTCTTGATCTGTGCTTAATTTCTCTTCATTCATTTTAAGTCAATCTGAACTAGTCTTTTGACTTTGTATAAATTGTAATCAACATCGATTAATTTGATAATGTTAATGATAAAGCATGATGACTTTTCATTTAAATACTTCTGCAGTTTTTTCAAGTCTTCTTGAAACAATCAAACTATGTTTATCATTTTAGATTTAAACAATTTTGAAGTTATCAAAGTCATTGAGACTTTAAGAATAAGTTGAAAGTACTACATAATTAAACGTTAGTAATCATGTTAAACATGTTTTCTCTTGCTATGCATGTGATAACTTTCAAGAACAACATTAACAGAAAGTAAATGTTATGAGTCTGCATAGAGTGAATCATATGAGTGTATTCTAACTAGAAGTTCAAAGCTGAAGAAGAAAGAAGATGCAACACGTCATGAGTTTTACTCACGAAGACACGCTAGATCGCTAGCGTGTCAACATCAGCTTTATACTAGTCTATGATAGTCTGACATGATTTATGTTAGACTAACTCAAAGTGCATGATCACAACATTATCTCTCTTCTTCATTTAGCAATGTTCTCATTGCTGCAGTTCAATTGATCTTTCTTAAGTCGATTTCTATCTTGACTTGTTCAAATATCATTCATGAAAGTCATTTATGATCTTCTGACATTCTTTGAATTCACTTTTATCAACGTTGTATCAATGTAAATCAACGTTGTATTCTTTTCAATTGACATAATATTGTAGTTGTTTATCTCATTTGTAGTGTCTGAAGTTCAGTATGTTCTTCATCTTTCATTCATCTTCGTCATTGATCACTATAGAGTCAGACGATTCATTTCATTGTTCATTCAGAGAGTTTTTTGAATCTAGTTGCAGCAGATTTGATGCAAACTTCGAATGTATCTTCATAGTCAATGATAGTTTCAGTTGATAAACATGTTCGATCTTGATCAGAATCTTGAAAAGTTCTAGCATCTTATTGTTTAGCTTCTTTGATGATCGTGAGATCATTATGTTTCTAGAATTCAGAAACATCATGTCATTTATCTGATAAATCATTTTCTTTCGATGCTTGTTAATCTGTTTCTTCATTGTGATTCTGACTCTTGTCAAGACTTGCTTAATTAATGCTAGTGATCATTTCATGTGTTCGAATATATTCTCAACTTTGTCTGCTTCAATTCTAGCTTGAGTGATCTCATATTTGATTGAGTTCGAATTGAAGCTTATATGAGAGTGAAAGTTCTTATTCAGAAAGAACATTGACTGTTCAATTGACGATGAAATAGCATTGTTATCAACAAATTTGATCATGAATAATCAGATGAATCAATCATCTTGCATATATGAGCAGTAGCTTCGTAGATATTATTCTACATTCTGATTCATTCTTTCTGTCTGATCATTGATCTGAGAATGATAATCGATGAATAGTTTTACCTTGATGTTTAGTCTCAGACATAGAGACTTTCAGACAATCAATATGAATTGCAAATCACGATTGAACACTATTGATCTTGATAGTTCATGAATTCTGAAGACTCATATCAACAGTAGCTTGACTGTTTATTCTGCGAAGATTTCTTTGTCATCTGATCAACACGATATATAGTGTCGCTTCTTAGACAATTGATCTATGACTGTCAGAATCGCGTTGCTTTCATCACTTTCTGATAAATTGATAATGAAGTCTAATGATATGTTTTATCATCACTGCTTGAGTATGAGCAATGACTTCAGCAGTTCATTGATTCGATCTTTTAATGCTTTTGATCTACGACAAATATAACAGTTTCAAATGTAGCGCTTGATCATCATTTTCATCTTCGATCAGCAATATATTCATCTCAGCAAGTTCAACGTTTGATTCATGTCAGAATGATCATTGATCAAAAGATCATGTGCTTTTCTTATCAATAAAGTGATCATTGACTGAAGAATTCATAGTTTATCATCTTTTCAGAGTACTTCATCAAGTATCTTGCAATTGTCTAGATCAATATCTTGACAAGTCTTTCTGTTTTGTTTCATGATTATTTGAATATCAAAGCACAGTTGATTCATTCAATTTTCAACTATAATTTGATTCTGAATAGAAATCATCTTTTTGATCAAATTTTGATTAGCTTTTGATTCAAGTTTCGAATCTGAGTCAGATTCTGAGTCAGATCTGAGCAAGATCTGTGTTACAAAGCATGTTGACATTGAATAGAGTTTAGTCAATAGACTCTAGAAATTTCAATATGTGAACAAGAAACAACGATGTTTCAAATTGAAATATGCTGAAACATTTCATCTATTTGAGTTCTAGCAAATCAACTACTTCGCTCTCTTGTTCGTTCTACTATAAATACAGCTCGAAACTGTTTTCTTTCTTCTCTATTCTTAGTTTTCTAGTTAGAACTATCTCTATTGATCAAACATTTTATTCAGCTACGCACTATCTCGCTGCAGTGTGATTAGATTTTAGACATGATCTCAACATTAAACTAAGAATTCGTTAACTCTACAATATGAATATCAATATTTATTCAAGACACTTGATGAACAATGAAACAAGTCTAAAGAAATTTATTTATCTGATGATCAATGACTTCAAAAGACAGAACAACATCAGAAGATCAATAAAATCAACGACAAGACTGTTGAATTGCTAGAGAATCTATCGCTCATTCAGTAGCATCGATTCATTCGATCAATAGAATCAACGAGAACATATGATCGTTGATTGCTAGAGAATCACTGTTACGATTCTAGCTATGCATCTATGTTGATAGCTATGTTGATGACTATGTTGATGACTATGTTCATGACTATCGTCGATCGCTCGTCACTAGACTATTGAATTGTTTCGAAGTCAACTCTATTCAGAGTTAGCTTATGTTTTTCTGAGTCATATAAATAGTCGACTCTTCTCTTCTAAATACTTTTCTTTCTTAGCATTTATATACTCGTTACATTACACTAATATGACTGTCTCTATGCTGATTTCTAACATTATATAAATGCTTCTTCATTACAGACGAAGTGAAATAATCTGCATCGACTTGCTTTGCTCAATTCACACGACTATTGACTTTGATCTAGTCAACTCGCGATCATGCAGACACTCATTCTTTCTTCTCGTGAGCTGATTTAGCGAGAATAAACAAAAGATTTGAACTCGTGCGCTGATCAGCAAGTGTTAGAAGTCAGCATAGAGCGAGTCATATGAGTGTAATGTAACGAGTATATAAATGCTAAGAAAGAAAAGTATCTAGAAGAAAAGAATCGACTATCTATATGACTCAGAAGAACATAAGCTAATTCTGAATAGAGTTGACCTCGAAACAATTCTATAGTCTAGCGACGAGCGATCGACGATAGTCATCAACATAGTCATCAACATAGCTATCAACATAAATGCGTAGCTAGAATTGTAACATGTACAGTATATCAAATTGACTTAATGAGCTTCTTTTTCTTTTCATCTTGATTCATGTTGATTCATCATTGAGTCTGTCATCAACATGTTCACTCATGTCATCATTTGTATGAAAAATCATTTGAAGAATGTATCTGTAACAAATTACTTACAAGATTTTTCATTCATGTTCTTAAATAAATTGATGATTTTGAATGTTTGAATCATCTCTTTATGCATCTCATCTGCAATCAATCAATCTCATCTTATATTTCAGAGTTGTTATATCAACTTTGATTGTCTTGATCTAGAAGTTGCTTTTTCAGATTAATATCAATTTTTCATCAATGTTGCAATATAAATCTTGTACATGTTTATCGTGATCACACATATGAGATCAAAACTAACTTACTCTTGTTTTATTAAAAAATCTCTATTTGTTCATGTTAATCTGATGATTAGTGCATTCATCTTTGCATCACAATATGCGTGATGAATTTATCAACATAATAAATCATTGTTCTTGTTGAGATGAATTTGAATCTTCTTTAGTCAGTTGACAATCAAGACTGACAAAACAATAACTAAATTAACAAATTTTGATGATATGAAATGTGCAAATGAGTTCACGTTCACACATGAACACTCAATTTTCAACTTGTTATCAGAAGAGCACTTTGCATCTCTAGACTGAAATGTACTAAGAGTGTCTTCTTTCAGATGTTCATTGAACTTCTTCTCATAATGAGCATTGTTGATCTTGTCATGTGCTATGTGTAATAAATAATTCAGACAAATCAATTCAAGCATCTTTATTATCTTATCAATAAATTAGCATGCTTCATTCTTAATTTTGCTGACATTCATGTTTATTTTTTCAAGATTCATATCATTGACATTGAATTCTTTTCTCATGAACATTTTCATCTTAAACATCACAAAAATCTCAAAAGTCTGATATAAAAAGAGTGATGTGTTCATGTTATGATTCTATTCTTCGTTTATTCTTCATCTAGTCTTCGTCTGATTTCATTCTAATCGAGTTTAGTGAAAATCTGATCTAGAAGTGATATCATTGAGACTCTGCATCATATGTGTAAGACGTCAACTCAATCGAGTCTAGCACAGAGCTGAGAAACACACATATAAGAATCGAGTTCTTTTCTGTAGATACTTTTCTTTCTTAGCATTTATCTATTAGTTAAATGACACTTCTATGACTCGCTCTAGATCGATCTCTAACAGTAGATAAATGCTAATCAACTACTCTGCTATCGACGTGTAGACGATACGAAATAATCTACTTCGTTTATTCAGAAAATTCGCAAGAAATTCTTTGAATTACTTTCATCAAAACACATCTGCAAATTTACTCAAATTTATCAAATCAATCATTCAATCTTACTACAATCAAATCTACTCTTATCTTTCTCACAATGACACGCGACTCTGAATCAGTCGAGTCACGAACAGCTCGTCTGCTTAGAAGCACTGCTAATAGACGAGTTTTTCTTATTTCTTTCGATGCTTCAGCGAGATCTCAGAATGTCGCTATCTCATGAAACATCAACATGAGTCAACAACTTCGTCAATGAGCTATTGATCAGTCAGACGAGATCATCAAGATGCTGATCGAGCTAAGAGATCAACGAGACATGACTTTGAAACTCAACGAGCAATGAATCGATGTTCAAGTCGATCACATCAAGAGACTTGATGAGCTAGAGATCAATCAAATGACAATAGACACTCAAGAAGAGACTATCGTTGAACTACGAAAGAAAGTCTTGAGTCTAAAAAAGAAACAGCGTTCAGCGAATCAGTCTCGATCTCGTCAGTCTACTGAATCTCGAGCTTCTACGAAATCTCTATCTCGTCAATCTATCGAGAATCATACTCGACGTGACTTGTTTACTCTATTCGATAATGATCATCACAAGTCTTTCAAGTTTTCGAACTCATCTGTATTCATCGACGAAGATGAATCAACATGAAATAGCTGAAGAATCAAGATGAACGACAAGCTTCAGACAAATGTCGATCACTTCGATAATGAGAATATCTGTATTGTCTATGTGATATCTAGACTAGAAGATGATGCTGCTGAACATATCTTCGCTCGACGTCGACATGACGCTTCGCATTCATACATCTCGATCGACGAGCTATTTGAGCATCTGAAAGAAATATACGATGAACTGAATAGAAATCGAAAGTGTCGTCGCGAGTACAACGCTCTTAGACAAACAGACAAGTCTTTCAATGTCTTCTACTTCGACTTTATGAAGCTATTCAGCTATCTAGGCTACGACGATTGCACTCTGATGAACGATCTTCAGAATAAGATCAACAATCGCTTGCAGAATGCTTTATCAGTCTGTTCAGAGAACTTTACTTCGCTCACTCGCTTAAGAATCTTTCTTCAAGATGTGAATAATAAACAGCGAGTCAACTATCAGCTACGCAGTCAGCTTCGCACTGTCATCGTCAAAGTCACTGTCGTACCTGATAAACGTGCTGCTACTTCATTGTCAGCAGTGATGACTTCGATAATTGAATATGTCAAGTCGACTATCTTTTCTACCTCTGAGTCAGTCAGATCGTCTATCGTCTGCTATATCTGCAAGATCTCAAATCACTTATTCAAGAACTGCTCTCAGAACAAGATCAACACTTCGACATCTCATGCATTCATTTCTCGCCTACATGAAATCGTCATTTCGAAGAATAAAGAGAATGAGAAAATGTCTTCTTTCGAAGATAGCGAGGCAAAAAACTAGAAACTTTCATCAAAGACGCGATGAAAGATGTGTTAATTTCTTCAACGATGAGCATGTCAGATGATTCTTTTGCTTCTGAATCTTTGATTACTGAATGTGTACTTTCTAGCAATGAAATTAGTTACTCATTGAAGTCATTGATAGACATTGAAGCTGCTAACTATTCATTCATTGATGAAGTGATCGCGCAGATTGTTTGTGATCAGTTGCAAATCGAGTCTTTGACTTTGATCAAAGCAAAGTCAATTTGAGAATTTGATGATTATTATGCTAAGAAATTCATTACTCATGTCATCTATTCAAATCTGACTGTTCAAAATCATATGATTGACACAGCTTCTATGTTGATCACTTGATTAAATCAACATCAAATGATTCTTGAAAAAACATGAATGAACAAAATCAATCTAGTAATAGATATGCAAATCGATTCTCTTCGATTTTCGAATTTCACTTCTAGTCAGAAATCGATTGTTCTACTCTCAAGTCATAGAACAATCACGAAACAGAAGAGCTTGACTTTTACTCATATACTGAGAAGATTCTTCACTTTCATTATCTTTCAACTCAGTCAGAAATCACTTTCTTTCGATCAGTTAAAAGAGAAGTTTGTTAAAATGATCAAACAGTCAAAATCGCTTGAAGCAGTTTTGTCTAGCGTCAACTCTAAATCGACGTTCAGTCTGAAATCAGCTTTCAGTTCAATCAACATATTCATGATAGAGACAGTTGCATATAGAATGTTAGTCAAACGATCAGACATCAAGATCTTTGCTGTTATCATCTTGAAAATCGATCGACTCATAACTACAGTTGAAAACAAGCTCGAAGAAGTGAATCTGCATGAGCTTTCTTACGTTGAAGCTCTCGAGCAAGTCAAGATCAAGCTTTTCTCTGAATATCACAACTATCTAGACATCTTCGATCGAGCAATGATCAATCAGCTATCATTGCATTGTTTCTATGATCACAAAATTGAGTTGATCGATGAAGAAACGTCTTCGCGAAGCAGATTATATCAGATGTTCAATCACAAGCTTCAGAAGATAAAGAAGTATCTGATCAAATATCTGAACAAAGAATTCATTTTCTTCAGCTTTGCATCATACGTCTCGCTCATCTTGTTCGCTAAAAAGAAAGACGAAAGTCTGCATTTCTGCGTCGATTACAGAAAGCTCAATGCTTTGATCAAACGAGATCGCTATTCTTTGCCCTTGATAAACGAGACTCTCGCTCGTATACAAGAAAGCAAGTATCTGACTCGATTAAACATCATTGTCGCGTTCAACAAGCTACATATGCACTCAGGTAGCAAAGATTTGACTATCTTCATTATCTTCTTTGACTCATACAAATATCATGTAATGTTCTTTGAATTAATCAATGAATCAACGTTTTATCAACACTATATGAACGACGTGTTGTTTGAATATCTACATCAGTTTTGTCAGATCTATTTAGATGACATTATCATCTACAGTAAGATTTTGAAGAAACACAAGCGACATGTACGATTAATTCTGAATATACTACGAGAAGCTGATCTACAGATAGACATTAATAAATGCGAGTTTCATGTTCAGAAAATCATTTTTTTAGAACTTTTGATGTCAATCGAGAAACTTAAGATGAATTCACGAAAGATGCAAGCAGTAGTTGATTGATCTACACTCAATAATCTCACTCAGATGCAGTTCTTCATTGACTTCTGCAATTTCTATCGACGCTTCATCAAGAACTTTTCGAAGATTGTTCATTCAATGATTCAACTCATTCAAAAGAAGATCATATTTGAATGAAATGAGACTTGTCAGACTTCATTCAATCACATGAAGAGACGTATGACTGAGACTTCTATACTTCGTCACTTTGATCAGACTCGTAAGACTATTCTGAAAACTGACTCATTCAACTACATAAACGACGAAGTTCTCTCTCAATATGATGACGAAGAAGTACTACATTCAATTGTCTTCTATAGCAAGAACATGTCTTCTGCTGAATGCAACTACGAGATATATGATAAAGAACTTCTGATCATCATTTGAGCATTTGAACACTGACGACTTGAACTGAAACTAACTGACATTTCTATCAAGATGTTCATCAATCATCAAGCACTCATCTCGTTGATGAAAGATAAAGAGCTGAGCAGACGTCAGATACGCTGAGTTCAGAAGCTTGCTGATTTCAACTTCAAAATAATATATTGCTTTGACAAACAGAACATCAAGATCAATGCATTAACTTGTTGAACTGACGTCATGCTCAGAGATTCAGAAGATGAGCGCGTTCGCTATCAATGAATCACTATTCTGACTTCGAATTGAATGAAAATTGCTGATCTAGAGAAGAACATCAGTGAATCAATCTATAAACAGATTCTTGAGACTAATGAGATCGACGAGAATTGTACGCTACTTCGCGAAGCAATAGCAAGAGACGAGACACAATATGAAGACATCAAGCTGAAGAATTGTCGAGTTCAGAATGAAATCTTATACAAAGACAGTCAGCTATGAGTTTCGTTCAACGAGCTTCTACAAATGAATCTGATTCGTGAGATACACGATCAATCATCAGTTGATCATTCTGATATTCTTAGAACTGTGAAAGTCATAAAGCGAAACTACTATTGATCATTCATGCGAAAAACGGTAGATTGATATATTCGAAACTGCTATATCTGTCAACGCTCAAAGACATCTAGAGATAAATCAAACGACTTGCTTCAATCTCTATCGATATCTGAACAGCGATGACAAGACATAGCAATGAACTTCATTATTGATCTATCTGATTCAAGCGAGTACAACGCTATTCTGACGATCATCTGCAGATTGTCAAAGAAAAGATATTATATTTCTTGCATCACTGATGATGAAGATATCACTGTCGAAAAGACAGCTAAAATGCTGATTCAATGAGTATATTAAACTCATGATTTATCAAGCTTCATAGTATTTGATTGAGATTTGCAATTCATCTCTATACTATGAAAGTTTCTTTGCAAACGACTGAGCATTTTTCTTCGATTGTTCATTGTTTATCATTCTCAAATTGATGATCAAAGCGAACAAGTCAATCAGAACATCAAGTGATATCTTTGATTCTTCTGTTCATATATGCAGAACGACTGATTTAAGTGACTACTTGTTATGATTCTAGCTACGCATCTATGTTGATAGCTATGTTGATGACTATGTTGATGACTATGTTTCTGACTATCGTCGATTGCTCGTCACTAGACTATCGAGTTGTTTTGAAGTCAACTCTATTCAGAGTTAACTTATGTTCTTCTGAGTCATATAAATAGTCGATTCTTTTCTTCTAGATACTTTTCTAGAAGGGAAGAATCGACTATTTATATGACTCAGAAGAACATAAGTTAACTCTGAATAGAGTTGACTTCAAAACAACTCGATAGTCTAGTGATGAGCAATCGACGATAGTCAGAAACATAGTCAGAAACATAGTCATCAACATAGCTATCAACATAGATGCGTAGCTAGAATCATAACACTACTTATGATCGAGTTTGTCAACAATAATGTCTTGTCATCAGTCATTTTCTTGACTCTCTTCTTCATGAACAAGAACTTTCATTCTCATATAAGCTTCAACTCTGACATCATTGAGTATGAAAGCATTCGCGAACGTTTGCAAGTCAATTGAGTCAAGAATATATCTGAACAAATGAACAAGACATTGATCTTCGCTCATGAAGCTCTGATCAAAACATGAAAACAAATGATGAATTAAGTTAACAAGCATAGAAAGAAGATCAATTACAAGATTGAATCAAAGATGTTTCTGAATGAAAGAAACATCATTACAGCGAGATCTTTCAAGAAGCTAGATGACAAAATGCTCGATTCTTTCATCAATTTAGATCTCGTCAACTCTTCATATAAACTGAAATTATCAGAGTCTATGCATGTTCATGATGTATTTCATTCTGATCTGCTTTGCTCTGTCGTTGATGATCTTTTGTCTGATCAAAAGAATGAACTCTCAGATTCAATAGTGATAAACGATGAAGATGAGTGAAAAATCGATGATATATTGAATTCTCATCGATATCAAAGACAACTTCAGTATAGAGTCAAATGAAAGAGCTATGACAATGATCTCAATTGATACAACGCTGATGATGATGAATTTATGAATGCTCAGAAAATCATTGATGATTTTCATATTTGATACTTGAACAAATCGCGCTAATTGACAATTCAATCAATCACGATTTAACAGATCTGAGTCTGTGAAATCATGATTGAGCAATCAATCGAGTCAAGCAGAAAATACATTCATGCAAACATGAATCATTGAAGAAAAGAAGTAATGTCATAATTTTAGTCTTGTCAGACTCAGTCTTTTAGCCTTGTCAGATTTATTCTTGCTTTGTCATCTTGACTAGTTTCTATTGAGTCTAACATCAACTGAGAAATACACATATGTAGTCAGCTTCTTTTCTGTAGCTATCTTTCTTTCTTAGCATTTATCTATTAGTTAAATGACACTTCTATGACTCGCTTTAGATCGATCTTTAACAGCAACAGACTCAAGCGACAGTGATTCTGTAAGAAGAGTCTTCAACAAAGACAGACGTGTCACTCTTAAAGTAATAACTCACTTAAGAATTCAAAAGAATAAATGACTAATTCAAAAAAAGACAGAATCGAATGCTGTCAAAGCATTCAGTGAAAGTACTTTCATGAAGTCGTCACGACATTTCAAAAACTCAACGTATGCAACATTAAACAGCTTGATTCTTTTCAATCAATTAATAACAGACATACTGAAATTAATTTTGATAATGATGACATCAACGATGCAAACTGAGAATCAATAACATCATATTTATGAGAAAAGATGTCACGTTGAACTAAATGCAACTTCATCATCAATCATGAGTCAATTGTTGAAGTTTGCACTTATTATTTACTTGCGTGAATATTGAGTGATTATGTTAATAGTAATAGCAGTTCATGATCAAACTTCAAAAAGAAATGACTTAATGAGAAAATGAAAGAAGCATGAAAGAATATCACAAATCATTTAAACAAAAAGTCAGATCACAAACATTCTGAAGTAAAGAACATTTTATGATGAGAGAAACTCGAAAGATAATACACTCAGATCTTTCGTTGCAAATAAGACTCATAATAAATAAATGTACAACATCTTTGAAGCATGATGATCTAGTGTACTGAGTCAAGTACAAATCATAGTTAAAAGTGAATATGATTAACAGAAGTAATTCACAAGAAAAGAGCGAAAGAATTTGATAAAGAGTTTGCTAAATAATGATGACTTTGCATGTAAAAAGATATGTATTAATCAAAGATTGCAACATTGTTTAATGTGAAAAGACTTCTCAAGACAGATTCTGCGCAAGAATCATAGCAAATGTACTGATTCAGAAGATTTACTGCAAAGTCAGAAATAAGATAGCATATTAAGAATACTTGAAGATATTCTTTGATTCACTTTTTACTAATATCGTTCTTATTGCAGTGATAATAATCACTTATTGTATATGAGAATATGAATCAGAAGAGCACAGATTAAACAAGTTTGAGAAATTGAATGTAAAGAATAAGTGAACATTTGCATATATCAATGACTAAAGTGATTGAAGCGAAGCTGAACTTGATAACATGCAGCGACATGAATGTGCATCAATGCAACATGAAATCAACAAGCTTGCGAGTATCAACAATCAATATTAAAGATTTTGCTATGTTGTATCAAGCAACAGATTGATAATGATGATATCAAAGTGACTATAAACACTCAAGCTGTATTCAATGTATACATTGATTATCTCAATGATCTTTCATTATACAAGTTAGAAAATGATGTGCAACTCGATTCAAACACAAATCATAAGAAAACATTCTTGAGTTCAAAAAGCATTTTCGTCTTTTAATCTTCGAAACTAACGTTGCTTGTCTTTGATGTAATGTTATTAAATGAAGCTGTAAATATTGCAACTTGTAACTAAATCTTTAATCACTAACGCTGTGTAGAAAAGATTAATCGAATTGAGCACAGAGAATGAATCATTGATTGATGATGTTCAAATCAGTAAGAAGCAAATTCTTAGCAAAAGATCTCACTCTACATTGTTATTGAATAAAGCTGTATGTATTGCAACTCGTTACTAAATCTTTAATCATTGATGCTATGTAGAAGAGATTGATTGAATCGAACACAGAAAATGAATCGTTGACTAATGATGCTTGAGTCAGCAAGAAGCAAACTCTTAGCAAGAGATTTCACTCTACATCACAAACTAAAGATCAATCATGTATCATATTGCAAAGCGATGAATATAAGCTCATAATAGTGCAACAGAATGATGTTGAGTTGACAATAGTTAAGATCAGCTGAGAATAAAAGTTTGATGACTTGTGAAATGCTTTAAACATGAAGAAGAATGAACGTTTGTAATATAAAGCAGACAAGATAGACAAGAGTCTAAGTGATGAGAAGAAATATGAAAGCTTCATGTGCAAGATGAGAAAGAAAAGCATCATGAATGTAACTTATGAAAAGAAAGAAATTAAAGAAGAATAGAACTCAAGCACAGTAGTCACTATAATCAAATGATTCGAACAAAGCGAATATTTTGCTTCATACTGCAAAAGCACTTCTGTCACATATGCTTATATAAGAAAACATGATATTGATAGTGATGTAAATGCACTGATTAAACACTTCGAACATCTTGCTCAAGAATGTGCAAGCGCTTATGTTGCAGATGCTGTCATGAAAAAACATAGTGTTAAAAGTGATGTGAATGCACAATAAGAAAAGAGTAACAATATTGAGAAGAATGATCAAGATGTCTATGATGACATTGATTACTAGAAGACAAAAGATACACTGAACACTTTAAGCAGTCTGTGTGATATTAAAGCTATGTTTGCAATGTATGATAATTGCGCAGTTGACAGCTTAATCGTTGATGATAATTCTAATGAAGAAAGATCATGCAGAGATAACAGTGAATTACATGCTTCAATGATATTATTCAACATTGCAACTTTAATTGCTACAAATGTCAAGATCATATTTGTTGAATCAAATGATAAATAAACATACTGCGCTCTTAGAAGTTCTAGAAATGTTGATGCTTTTATGAATATGCATCAGCTAAAAGTAACGCAAATTTGAAACATGAAATTAAATGAATATTTGAGATATTGATCGCTAAAAGCATTAAAATCTGTCTCTGTCACTCTTTACAAATTGCAGATGTTGCATGATCTTTCACAGTCAATAAAAGTCTGACTTGATATTAATGAAACGTCGTTTTACATCAGCACTCTGACTATCTTCTAAAAAAGTTTTGAGCTTAGCATCACGCAGAATGAGAAAATATCGAAGATAAATTATTTTATATGTCAAGATATAACTACTACTCAATTAGTCTGATTCTTTTGCAGATTGACATATGAAAGAATTTTTATTCTCTTTGATTCTTCAATATTCTTTTCATCTTTCTAAACTCAATCTTTAAGAGTTTAGAAATCACTTTCAATAAGAAAAATAAAAATCTGATGTTAAACATATAGTTTGCAAGACTGAAATTTTTGAATAAACTTAATTCAAGCAATGAAGATGTCTGAGAATGCATTTCATCGACTATGAACGATGCATGTCTGCAAGGCTAGCTCGCGAGGTTAGATCGAAGAAACTAACAAATGAATAGAGATAACGACTTGACAAAAGATGAAAACTCTGCGAGCTCTCGCTTTCGTTTCTTAGCAATTAGTTCTATCATCAATAGAGTGCTATCTTATTATCATCTACTACGCAGTTTCACGTAAAGAGATCTCATCGTCTCACAAGATGAGCATGAACGAAGACGTAAAATCTTAAATGATTATATCAAGACTGAACTTAAGTTAAGAATGAAAGAAGAAATCTATGATCTTTCTATATTCAAAGACTCAGCTTTGAATGAAGAAATAGCTTAGAATGTATGAGACATCACATATGATTCTTACTTGCTGCGTTAAGAAGCTCTTTGAATCTGTCAGAAAAAACTCGATTTTCACATGAATTGATGATATCAAGAAATTGTACAATGATGTCTTGCAACTGACTTTGACGTAATTCTTTGACAATTATTGAAGAATTTGAATTGACTGCGCGCTTTCAATTGAAATATGATGCAAAAATTGAATAAGTGCTGCGCTTGATGCTTACTTATAACATAACAATTCAAGAGCATTTAAAAGAATGCTTGATGCATCAATTTTAAACTTTTTTATTTTTTCAATTTTCAATCTATATAGTTTAATATTTCATTTGAATCAATGATCAAAGTAATATTACAACTATGTGCTTCTCATGATAGAAGTTGATAAATCTTTCATCTTCTTTAACATTGCTTTCTGAATTGCTCATTCTTTATTCATCTCATCATCAAGTATAAAAAGAACAGAAAGAAGTATCAAAGAAGCAAATAACTGAAATGAACTTTAACATGCAAGCAAAGTGATGAGATCTGAAATCATGTATTAATCTAGATTCAAAAAAATTATATATATTCATCATCATCATTCAAAAGTAATGATCTTTTCTTTAAATTTCATCTGCACTCATGCATTAATATGCATTGTTTCAAGATTCATTCAATACACAATTTGCATCTTTCACTTCATCAGCATGACATTATATAAATATTAAAACTTATTTACATTGAATTGATGTTGATCACATACGTAAAAATGTTTAAATTTCTTCACATTTAAATGATTCAAAAACGAAGTTTTCTTCATCATAATCATTTTCTCATCAATCAGCAGATCAGAATTCTTCTTCTCTCATTTTATTTATTCTTTAAATTTCATGTGCAATATTCTGATGAATTTGTATTTATCTTCATCATCATTCTTCTTCATTTTCATAAACAGTTCAACAGAAACTATGACATAATCAATGATGAAATCATTCTTATTGTGTATAATGAAAGAACACACAGCATGTTCATTCTTCTTGATGTCATTGCAATCTGTGCATTCATGTTTATGAACATTCATGACTCAATAATGTTTGAACTCAATTTTCAGCACATTTATCATGTTTATCATAAACATTAAACAATTCATTTCAATCTTCAAATTGAAATTCAACATGCATTTCTCTTTTAACGCAATTGAATGAAAGAAATATTGCTTGAGTTTGCTCTTTTTCATGTAATAAGACACATCTTGCTGCAAATCATCATCTCATTGATTGCAATATTTTAATCATTTGTATACATCTGCATTTGCTTTAATTGAATAGCAAAAGTCTTGATTAAAAAATCAAGTTTCATTTGCTTCAATTCATTCAATTTAAGAGAAATTTTCATCATCATTGCAATTTGTTTTTTCAATTCAATTGATTTAGCTTCAAATGAAAAAGTTTAAAAAATTCATTCTTAAGTCACGTCATCATTTAAATGAATCATCAAACTGTCAGAGAAGCTGAAAGTCAAGCTTGAAGCATGATAGATTGAAGAGAAAGTCAATGCAAAAAAAAGAATGAAAGTGAGCTTCAAGAACTTTAAAGATAAGAAGAATGTTTGAAAAGAAAATCAGATGATAAAATGTGTATGCTTGAACTACTTGACGATAAACAATGATGTTAACAATATGAGTTGTTGAAATTAAATTAATGTTAACATTGCTAAAATTTTCTGATCATTCGATTCTTTCAAGATCATTTTTGATGATGTTGTCATTCTTCAGAAAGCTGACTTGACAGTGATGATACATGAAGAAGCATTTCTGAGCACTGAAATAGAAAACTCTTGATGATGAAATCTTTTCTTGCAATGTTCAAGCATGACTGCTTCATATCAACTTGCTGATCGCTGAATCAAATTTTTATGAAAGATTTGCAAAATAAAGATCTTGTACATTGTTGATGTATTTTTGAAAACTACGAGATTCAACGCTCATGTCAAATAAGTCAGTATCAGCATTATCTTCTGACATAATGATTATGATGAATATTAATAAATTATATATTTAATTCATAGTGATGATCTGAATAACTTTATCATCTTCATCATTTTGAATAATATAAAAACTATCAATTCAAAAATATCTTTCATTAAACATCTTTATAAACATCATTGCATTTTTGATGATCTTTGATAATCTGTGCTTTTCATGAATAAGAGCTTCACTCATGATTAAATCTTTGCAGAGAACTTTCATGTTTTGCAATGTCATCATTTCATTTCAGACATAATTAAAAATCACATATTGAACATTCTGCTTGTAAGCAACAATACATTGCTGATTGACATCTATCAAGTGAAACTTTTGTGATAAATTTCAATCTTGCACAATCAAAGAATTTGATTCACACTGCTTGCTTACACAGCAATGACATCATCTTTTGATTAATTCACAGTCAACTCGCAAGCTCTTAATAAAGATTTCATGATTTGTCATTCTCATCATCACATCTTTCTCAGTATGATATTTGAACAATATCAAGTGACTAAAGTCATTAATATTCTCAGACTGTAAAATCAGCAAGAGAATCATCTTAGCACAATCAGCAGAATTCATTGTTTTGAGCAATATTCTGAAATCACATATGACATTCTTTCTCTGAGTTTCAATCATGATCTGTTGTTCTTTTAAAGCATCTTTCACAATCTTTGCAATCAAGCAATAAAATGCACAATCTTTCTTACGCTGCAAAACTCATTTTAATGAAAACAATTTAAAGTTTTTCAGAACTTGCACAAGAAAACAATTGATCAAATATTGAAAGTCAACATGATGACAAATCTCACAGAAATGATTTAGCTCTTTTGATTCTGAAGTGCAAGAAATTTGCATCATTCAGCGTTTGAAAGATTTCTTGAGCAAAGTTTGCACTTTCAACTTTGAAATATCATACAGCTTCAAGAAGCACTGTTCAAGAAATTTCATCTTCTTTGTTTTTGAGAACTTTGATCAATGAACATCATGATTTACATTTCTTTGTTCATCACGAGCAAGATCTGTATTCTTCTTCTTCTTCTTCTTGATTTTCTGTATCATAAGAATTTTAGAATTTTCTGAATCAGCAATAACATGATGAAACTTGACTTTAAATTCTTTCATTTTTTCTCAATATTGAAAACACTCATCAATAAATCATCAATTAACGAGAAAGATGATGATTGAAATTGATTGCAATATACAATGCACACATTGATTATAAAATGATTTGAGTTTCTTGTTCAATGAGTCTGAAGTTGTTGAAATAGCAAGAAGCTTTGATATCTCTTGAAACATTTATCAGTCAAGTAACTTTATTTTGTTGTTGCAAAAGCAGAGAAATGACAAGAACAAATGAATCAACTATCAGACAATAACGTGAGAGAGCGTATGTGACTCAGAGTTGACTACAAATGAAGTGCTTTGAAAATCTTATTATCTTTTAGAAATCTAAGATGCTATCAGACTCAGCAGTGATCATCGACGATCTCTAATATATATCATGTGATGTAGGCTCACTGTCTTGTCACGCTGAGATGAAGATGCGATCGAGATGTACGAAAAAAGTGCGACGTCTAAGCTTGCCCGAGTCATTACGAACGCGACAGAGTCATTTCCTTGAAATGACGACATTCTCATCTTCATAGTCAGTACAGAAGAAATGGAGGGCAACTGAAGCCGGCTCAACGCAGTCAATTCAGGCTCCCACCTGCTGCGCGCCCTGCACCGCCCCATAGATCCCTCTTTGCTCCCTCGGTGCTCCCTTGCTGCTCCCTCTAAAGCAGCCCTGCTCCCTTTGCCGTTCCGGGACGGCAAAGGGAGCAGGGGGGAGCATCGAGGGAGCACCGAGGGAGCACGGGGGAGCACCGAGGGAGCACCGGAGGGAGCAAAGGGGCGCAGCACAAGGGAGCCTAAATTGGCAGCCTCGTAGCCTATGTTACAGTAGTGGATTTTAGGGCACAACACTTATCATTTGAGATGCTCTATCAACCCTTATATATGTACATCGTTTACCACTGATTTCAAAGCACCAACCCATGTATCTTTGTAGTAGCTTTCAGTGACTATCCAGTCAAGTTATCTATCAGCGCTACAGTCTATTTAAAACCCAAAGCAATAATTAGGATAGAAGTATCTAAGAAGGATCTACAGTTTAATTAGAAAAATAACCGACTAACGCTCTGAGATACGGAACCAATAGATCCTATTAAGCAACCGGCAACAATGGAGTACAGCAGCAAAGGCATACGCAAAGAGATATACTAGACTATCCCAAGAGGACCCCACCCCAGCACACAAACAGCCAGTACGGACGACTATACGAGGATATATCAGGAGATCAAGGCCGCGTCGAGACACGCTACCAAAGACAGTAGGGAAATATATCAAAGAGGTGGATAGCGCCCTCCCAGGAAGGTGTATTAAACAGATATATGACTCTCTTACTAAGAAAAGTGCCAAAATACTAGCTCAGCCACTTACTAGAATAGCTAGACTAAATGGCTACCACAATGTGATTAACGCAACGGAATCAGAGCAATGCGACTATTGCGGGAGTAAAGAGACCGTCAAACACTTCCTATTTCAATGCTCTCAGTGGAGAGATTAAAGGCAACAGATGCAACGACTAGCTAATAGTAAATGGGGAGATCTCTCCTACTGTACTTCCTTAGGGGCAAATCCAGCTAAAAAGACAACGGTAAATGGAGACCAAACCTGGCAACCATTGAGGCGATTATTAAATACGCAGGAAACACCAAAATACTGGACCTGGTAGCGGACACGGACTGATAAACAACTAACCCTCTCACCAACGCCTTAGTAGGCAGTGCTTTAGTGGCTGCAGTTAGGATACTAAACAGCTGGAGAATCGCCTTCAGTAAACCTACTTACAATCTATATGGGACACAAAAATCAAATCGCAACAATAAATGCAAGAAATTGAGTAAATTGATCAAAGCAGACGGGCTTTCAAGGAGGTTATGGCGATAATACAGGAAATGTATGTAGAACAGTACTAGTTCCGCTTAGTGCCTCCGGGCGTAATAAATCAATCAATCAATCTCAGCCAGCTTTCACGTACGGTACCAACACACCAAAACTCCAACACAACGCCGGGACCGGTACTACAAGGAGATACTGGATTGCTGTAGCCTAGTTGGGCCGAAATCAGGCTGCTTGACCCTCAGAGCCCGCACAATAAGATAACACCTCTTTCACCTCCGAGACCTCTTCATTGTGAGTAGTGCCTAAATTTTTAGAAGTAGCCTCGCTCGAGCAATCTCTCAAGGCTCCAACCGTCTAAGTAAACACGAGGAGATTCCTCAAGGAACTGACAGAAGTTGGACACTCGGATGTTGCAGTGGTTGAGAGAGTCTTGAAACTTCCACCCGCCAACTTTTATACCAAAATTCGATCCTAACTTGGTATTTTCTAGTATCATTGCGGTGCATGGCCTTAATCCGTTGGGCGCGCGGACGTTCACGCCTTCAAGACGTGGACTGCGTCGAACAAATTATCGCTGAAGGGTTTTCTTCCTCAAAATATATCTGATGCTCGTATCTTTCTTGACAGCTATAATGCCAGCGCCACGTTTGGAACTTCTCAAGCCGGTGGTGATGGCGAGTCGCACGAGCTGATGAACAGAAATTGAGCTTCAACGTCTGGTAAGACTGCCTCTGTGTCATGTCCAAGTATAAAGGTATTAACGCCACCATTCTTTGGCATAGTCATCCATGTCGCCTGCTGATATTCGTTTGTCATAGCCTTGGCGGCTCGATAGCCAAAAGAGTAGGTGTAAAGAACGTAGGATATCGCGTAGTTGGTCAAGCAAAGCATAAGGGAGCATAAGGGAGCAGTAAGGGAGCAGTAAGGGTAGCGTAGGAGAGCCGAGAGGGAGCAAGAGGGAGCACAGAGAGAGCAAGGGCAGAGAGCAGCCCTTTTCTGGCGATGCCGCGCGGCACAGTAGGGGCGTAGTATAGTGGAGCATGATTTGGCTTCTTCTATATCGGCTTGAGATGCCCAACACCTCAATTCTGTTTGCTGCCTAAAACTTGCTACTGCCCTCATCAGATACTTTGAACAATCCGCAAAATTTCCAGCCTGCTTTAAATCAGCATGGAAGAAGTTTTACAGTATAAACAGTGCCAATGAATATAGATCACGACTGCATTCTATGTAGTGATGGCCGTCGGGCCTAACATTGAAAAAGATACCAAGAACCGACAAGAGGGTTAACCTTGAAAACTCGATACTGAATTATGTTTTCTTTATTTAAATACAGCGAGAGATTGTAAGCGCAGCTTTTGATATGAGAGGTTCAAATCAACACGGAAACGATACCTCGTGAATTTAATACACGATGAGCGTCCCCGAGCACAAGAGTTTGTATCAGGTCCAACGGAAGGATACGATCAGCGTTCAATGCTAGGCACCACCATCCCTTATCCTCTTAGCGATATCCTCATGGCCATTCTCTACAGCAATATCCAACACACTACGACCCTTCCTGTCTCTGAATTTTGGATCCGCTCCCTTCTCGAGTAAGAAATCCACAACCTGAGAGTGACCTTGTGCCGCGGCCTTGTATAGCGGTGTCCCTTGGTCGTCCAGCTTCCTCGAGTCCTCTTCCCCGTATTCCTCGACTTCCCCTAAGTCGCAGACCCCGTTCTTGGATTCGTGTTCGATCAACAGTCGAAGTGCCTCAAGATTACCATGTTCGGCAGCCGCGATCAAAGACCCAGTCCCCTTAACCGTCATCCCTCGTATAAGCAACAATTTTACGAGTTCCAGTGAGGCTCGAGGGCCGACGATAGTCCATATGAGCGCCTCGTAATGACCGAGAGGATATCCACAATTGGGGTCGGCTCCGTGATCTAATAAAGCCTTCGCGAGCTCGATATTGCCGGCGTAGCATGCCGACACGAGCGGTGAGCCGTTCATTTCCAGGTACGTGTTGACATCCATGCCATGCTCGAGAAGCACCTCGAAGACGGCGATAGAGCCGGCATCGCAGGCTGCATAGACCAAAGGGTCATTGACCAAGCTCGGGTTCATCGTGAGACCCTCGGAAAAGCAGAAGGTCAAGATTGGTGGGTGAGAATTCTTCGCGGAGAGGACGGCCATTTGGGACAGCGTGGATGCTTTGGCTGACGGACGCGTGCTCGCGAATTCATTGTAGTGAGATTTGGCCTCCGATAAGTTGCCAGAAATGCAGGCGGCCTTGAGAGAGGCAGAAATTTCAGACATGGTGAGGGGCTATTCTCCGTGGTATTTTGAGAGGGCAAGTATTGTTTGGAAGAAGAAGGGTGTAAGTGCTGAGTAACGTATGGATGACAGTACGGGACAGAATATTAGAGATCGCACATCGAGTTATGAAGAGTCCCAGATGCGTACGCCTCGATGGTTGATGGTTTTGAAATTTCATACGCCCCGACATCAGCTGCCTAAAACCGCAGCCTAGACCCACCTGGTTATGTGCCACACCCTTTTGTGCCACAACGTTTATTTCCGAGTGAGGTGTGGCACATAACCAAAGGGGAGCCCCATTTTTTTTATTAGAGGGGCGAGGCAATCTTTTCACGCCCATCACTTGGTAGCGACAGAATTCTCAATACAATGACTGTGCCTTTTCCTTTCTGTTTTGTTTCTGTTTCGGTGTGACATCCAAGTCAACTAAAACGTCATCTCTACACACCCTCGGCCGATAGAAATTGTCCCAGTCGACCTGCAGTTGAACATGTTGTTATCTTGCGCGGCGAATCCTTCGCGTTACAAGTTGCCAATATGTCATTCAAGAATCTACGCCTCTTACAGAAGATCATCTCAGCTGTCATGTCCGACCGCAAACATGAGTTTCATGTGTCTACACTGCCTCTGGAGCTGTGTCTGTGTGACTCGAACCATAGCGATCAGATGGGGAGATTGCGAGAAGAGATCACCGAAAGAATCGCAAGGTATTAGATATAAAAGAGTTGCCTCCATGGCCTTTTCTATCAGCACATCGTCCTTTATTTGTCTCGTATTGGCAAACTGTCTCTCGTGAGGCTTGCCGTTCATATCATCCCCACTTTCATTAGCATTACTATTGTTTTGGAGGCATTCGTCTCCTCGATTCACCTCGAAATATTTTCTGCGACCTACACTATCAATCTCCTGTCATCATGGCTGCCATCCAGTCTTTCGGATCCAAGCGAGGCTTGGCTCTCCTGTTGTCTTTCTTCTTATGGCTTTCTGCTTCTGTCGTGCTGGCCACGCCTATTGGACTCGCCTCTCCTGATCTCGAAAAACGCAAGCCTCCCTACCCATCCGTCCAAGACTGCAAAGACAAGTTCACAGCCCCACCAAAGGACAAAGCCATGTACTTTACCGGCCTGAAGACCAGAAAGGATATCAACTCGGCCAAAAAGTATGCAGTGGATCACGATCTAGTGCATGTCGGCCTGTCATTCCCAGAGACCTTCACAAATCCAGGCAATTACGAGGGCACGGACGAAGAGAGGCGAACGTTCCAAGAAAACTTTTCAAGGCTTTATGCCGAAGCTACCGAGGGTATCGCCTACCTATTGATCGACGACGACAAGTCACCCGCAGGCGACAGCATCTTCGAGACCGTGGAATTCGCTGCTATGAGGGACGGAGGCAAAGTTTCCAAGATCCTTCGGTTTTCCAGCGATGAGAAGAACCCTGCGAACTCGGACCAGCAGTACTGGCCTGATGACGCGGGTGCCGCGTGTCTGGATTACCAGGGACCACCGCCATGCCCAGGCCAGCGCAAGAGATCGGTGCTGTGGGCTGCGGCCTCAGAGTGAGCGCCTTGTGCGCTGATCGAACGCGTGCTTTGGATGAAAATGCCGAAGATGAGCTGAAGCAAGTCACATTCCAGGATCGAGAAGTCAGCAACGTTGCACATGGCCAGTTTGAGCTCGGGTTTGATTTCTATTATGAGAAAGGAGAGACGCGTTATCTTGGCTCAATTTCCTTCCAGATAGCTTGAACGCGGTCGATTCGACAGAATGCCTAGTTTTCCAGCGAACGTGCGATGAATTGTACGCACCTCTTAGGTCCTTTAATATATAGATCTGTTTTTGTTGTAAAGGGTAGTCGAGACCGACTATCCGTGCCCCCCACTTTCGCTCAGTTCTTCGCTTAGTGCTCACCAGCCATGCACCACTTCCAGCCATGCACCACTAAACTTCATATTTTTGATCCACCACCTTCAAAAATCCACCAAATTTCAACCACATGGCTGCTACTTACGATATCATCGAGAGTCGCATTCAGAAGGCTATTGACGCCATAAACACGCGTGAAAATTCTAATCGAGCCGAAATTGCGCGCGAGTTTCGTGTTTCATATGATCGACTTCGATCTAGACTACGGGATTATCAGTTCAAAACAGCAGTACAAGAACTGCATAACAGAGCTTTAAAATCTGATCAGAAGTCAGCTTTACAACAATACTTAACTACAGTGAATCAGTTAGGCCTGTCAGCTAGACTACATATGATGCAATCAACGACAAACGCTCTTCGTGCTCAAGACTTTGCTCGTTGAAATTCTTCATCTCTACTGAACGCTTGATGAATCAAACGATGATTAGATCATCAGTCAGATCTCTTCAAAGCTAAACGAAAGTCTTTAGCAGCTGAAAGAAAGAACACGCATGATTCAAAAGTACTACAGACTCATTTTGATGAGTTTAAAGAGATGATGATTCAATATGATATAACGAAGAATGATACATGAAATTTTGATGAAATTGACTGTCATATGAGCATTGCATGCTTCGATTGAATTGTTACTGTAGATTCAAATAAAAGAATCTACTTCAAGAATTCGAATAATAGAGAGTCATTGATGAGCATTGAATGCATCAGCGAAGAAGACAAGAATATATCATCAATGCTAATTATGATTGAAGTTCAACTTTTAACATCTCATTTTAACAACGATCTTGACGACGACGTGTTAATCACTATCTCTGATACAGACTATTCAAATGACTGAATTTTTCTTCGATGACTGAAGCACTTCAATCGCTTTAGTCAAAAGCATCAAAAGAAAGCTTGAAGAAAGCTTGTGATAAATAACTATGAATCTGTTATGAAAGTCGTATAATCAGAACTATGTATGAGTGAAGACATGATATTCTCTATCTAAGATTGAGATATTTATGTATCATTATGACTAAAATAGAAAGAAATCATGAATGAACTCGAAAGTGAGCTCGAGAGTGAGCTTGAGCGAGATTCATAACAGTTTTCTCGTTTTGAAAAAAAGAACGACGTTCTCATCGTGAAGAAACAGAGTAATAAATGAAATAGATCGAGTATCAATGCTGTAATCATGAAAAGAAAATGAAACTTTACTCAATATTTCTCTTGTGATCTTGTACAATAATCTTGACATCATTCAAAGTCATCATATTCTTGATCAGCGATCGATGCAAAATTCGATTGTTCTCATACAATTTTGCAATAGTCTCATTGTATGTAGTTGCGTTGATGATCTTGTTCTTAAGTTCGCGCAGCAAGACGTAGCTTATGCGTTGAAAACTCTCGACATTCTCATAAAGCTCATTGAATTTGCTTAGAGAAATATATTGAATCTCGTTCTTGAAGTTCTGCTCGTTCTCGCTGAAGCTCATCATGAGATATTTATCATTCTTGATCTTCTTTTCAAATGTGATCTTGATCTTCTTTGATGAACTGTTGAACGTTGCAATTCTACGCTTAGATGCGCTGTCATCGATGACAATCATAACTTCGATAGATGCATTGATCGATGCAAAGCTGCTGACTGAAAAGAATTTTTGATCATCGAGAGTGTAGATTTCAGATCACATGAAAGAGATCGAGATCAAGTTTTGATGAATTAATTCAATTCTCAGCAGATTTACTGAAAAGAAGATCTTATTGACGTAGACTTAAATAGCTGAGTGCTTAATGAAAATCATGAGCTTCTTCTTGAACTTTCAATTAAATATCTGAGATCATTTCAGACATCTTTCATAATCTTCATGTAGTTCAATGTTTTCATACATCACTATATAGTATCATGTTTTCGTTATGTGAGCGAAAGTAATGATGAGATGATCGACGAGAACTTTATTGACTCGCAGATCACATTTGACAAAATCGATGTTTCATTCTTTGAAATCTATTATTTTCATGTTCAGAATTTTTCACACTCAATAGTTGAAGAGAATTGTTCTTGCTGACAATAAATATTTCGATTCGATTTTGTCAAAATCACAATTCATGTATGTATTGTACAAAGAATATAATGCAAAAAGATTTATTTTGACGTTATTTATTGAGATGTTAATCGATTTTGATTGAAAAGCGCTTGTGTTATAAATTTGATAAATTGAACAATGAATAATTGTTATGCTGATGAGTGAATTCAAAGTCGTCATGTTCTCATCTTTAAACAACGCGCTCTTCTTGATCTTAGCTGAAATTTCTACATTTTTATCATTCTTTGAGATTTCTACATTCTCGTCATTCACAGTCATATCAATAATGATCTTGAAGTTGATCATGTTCAATGACTTGTCATCATCAATCTCTTTGAAAGCAGTCTTGATGAGATTGATTCTGATTGTCTTACAAGTTGCAGAACTAGATGTCATTTTGTTCTGATGTGAAACTTCTGTTCAATTTGCAATGATATTGTTTCAAAGATATAATATGATCAAAATAAATGTGCATTGATGAGAAAAGTGTATGTGAAAATGATTGATGTTGATGATTTGTAAAATGTAAATGAGATGAACATGAAAGAAAATTGATTATCATTGTGAATATTCAAGTCAGTGATAAGTAAATATTTGTGAACAAAGTGAATACTCGAAAACTAATAGTTTTTTCTTAGTGTAAAAATGTTAGAAAGCTTCATTTGATGATTTAAGATAGATGAGCTTTTTCTTGAGTGCAAACTCAATCTTGAGAAGATTGTTTCATTTCATATTATTCAATCAGTTTCACTGCGTTTTTCAAATCATCAACGAAGTATCACACATTGTGCTCATTGTCATATTCTCTTCATTTGATCAGATATTAACGTTGATCTTGAGATGTGCAATGATGAATGAGTCATTTTATCTTGTACTTGAATGTTTCTTGATTATCTTTCTTTTGTACGAAAGATGATTCATCATTTTGAACTTTATTATAGAGATTCTGATCTTCAAAGATTGATTTCAGCTGAGCTATGTTGATGATTGAATGTATCTTCATGATTGAAGATAGCATCAATCTGCAAACTAAATCATTGAGTATCATTTTCAATACTTTGAATGATCTTACTTTTTGTAATGTTAGCTTTCGATTCTTGACGTTAGAAATCTCATATTCATGATGTAATCATAAATAAACATCATCATCAAGCTTTATTGTAATGAGTTTATGAGATTTATCATATCTGACTTTCGTGACAACATTTGCGAAGATCATGATGCTATCAGCTTCGTCTCTCTTCATTTGACGTAGTCACATGTAGTTTTTAAGTGACAAGTTGAATGTATGCAATAAATCAACTGTGTCTTTAACTGTTTGATCATAAAGAATTTCGTTAAGCGCGACTTTCGTTGATTGATTTTTGAAATTGTTTGTCGTATCTTGTAAATAAGATAGTACGATGATTCAATCTTCATCTGAATTTATCATGATAAAGAATCGAATGATGATTTTGATCATTTGATTCATTCACTTGAACATTTCATCTATTTGTGAATGATATGAGATAAACGTAAGCAACGTAATGCTCAATCTTTCAAACATGAATCTTCAAAATGATGACATGAATTTGAAGTCTTTATCATTGATGATGACGCAAGAAATGTCTCACTCGTAAGTCATTAAAGCTGAGATAAGACAAAGAGCTTAATTCTTGACAGTGTTTATCGTTTTTTCAGACAACAACAAAATTCTCTTCAAGAATTTACATGTTATCATAAGTAATGAGTTCAAATCGTTCTTAGTTACAAGAAGCATCACGATGAAATTCATGATGATGATGTGATGTGATATGAGCGAGCTGATTATGAGTTGTAAAAATTCGTAAAGTTTATGATGCTTTGTCTGATTGAGATTACACTCAGAGCAATGAGCGATATAAGTTTTCAGTCGTTTACTCAAATGCTTAATGTATAGAAAGCGCGAAATATGATCATATGATTGATGAAAATTTACATGATGATGATTATCATGTATCATTTGAAAAATCTTCTTTTTCATAGCGATCAAAATGCATAATCTTTCTCTTTCGTCGTTTGACTTAATGTAGTATAGTAGCTCATTTCTGTGCTTGAACTTGATATCAACAAGCTGCTCATCTCATTCTTCAACGTTTTTAATCATTTTAAGTATATTATTTCAATGATTATCAGTCTTGTATTCATTCTTTAAACGTGTCTTGAATTCATTCTTCATTTTCATCAATGTTACATGAAACATGAGTTGAAATTTGACATTCATGAGACTAAGAATCTTTACTGAATGTTTGTAGAGTACATCAAGAATTCTCATCTCATTCAGAGTGTCAGATGCAATATTGATCTTCAAACAAAATAAAGCATCTGAAACAATGTTCATTTTCTTAACTTTGTGATGTATAACAATATTGAAACTCGAAAGATATTGAGAGACATGCATCAATCTAAGATTAAGTTTGTTGATATTTAAAGTGAAAAGACTTGTTTGTCTTGATATTGATATAGCTGTCGAATGATCAATGTAGATAATGATCAAAGAAACGTTTGTGAAATCAATCAAATAATGAACTCTTTTGATGATTCAAACGATGTTTGCAACTTTTAGCTCTGTTGATCAGTAGTTAACTTCTGCAGTATTCAACATTCTGCTGAGAAACAGAATGAGCTTAATGAAGATATGAGAAATGAGTTTAATATTATCAACAACAAAGTCTTTAACGTGATATATCATGAAAGCGAAATCTCAAGTCTTGAATGCATCAAGATCAATATAAAGCTGATGTTTTGAATCAAAATGAGCGAGAAAAGTTGACACACTAAAGATGTTTTTGAGATCGATAAAAGTCTTAAGCTCTTTATTCATTGATTCATAGAACTATTTGCCTGTTATTCATCTTTGAATAACTTTGCTATCTTTGATGTTTGATACTTCTTTGAATAGAATCGTTTTTCTCTTCTGCAAGAATCATGCTCATTGAGCATATCATGATATTAAGAAACAAAGTCATTCAATGAGATCTGAAAACGTTTTTAAATTTCGTAGATTGTTTGAGAATTGAAGAGAAATAATGATCTTTATTTTGTTCTTGAAAGTGAATATTCTCAAACTATCAACTCATTGATTTAACAAGATGATTGAAGAGTAATCTAGAAAACTCTTATTAGAAGTCAGACTTACACATCAAGCGTGAAATAGATCAAAAACGTTTCGTAAATGTTGAAGATGATTCTTCAAGATGAGCGAGAAAATGATGATATCATTAATGTAAGCACAAGTAAATTTTTAATATGAACGCAGCATTGCATCAGTCTGTCTTTGCACATACAAAAGTGATTTCTTGTATCTCATAAAAGTCACATTGAATTTCTCTTGATCTTTGTAACTTACAATGATGAATTTAGAATGATTCAATCGATGAACAAGAAATTAATGAAAGTAGTTAATTGCATCTACGATGAAGATATGAGAATATTTCGCGATGACTGCAATGATCTCGCTTTGTTGTTTTATTGAATAGCTATTGATTTCGATCATTTCGTTGAGATCTTTCAAATTCATGATCATGTATTCTTTGTGAGTCTCATTTGAAAGATTTCTTCAAATCACAAATATTGAGAAACTGAAACTGATGAATTGAGTCGAAAATCTCATTTTGTCTTTCTCATGCAATTTGTCGAGCGTAGAATCAATAATCTCTCTTTTCTTTCTTTCTACAGAGTATATGCACGCAAGTTTGAAAATTGCATTTGATTTCAAGATAATCAACATTCATTCTTTCTTAAATATTGTAACTATTGTGTCTTTATCTTTGAAAAGATTCTGATATTCATTGATCAGATTGACTAATTTCAAAGAATTAGACTTGTATATAGTGACATCATTGAAAAGAATAATTTCAAGCTTGAGATCAATTTTGAGAATAGCATTGAACGTCATGACGTGAGCGATTGTCATCATGACAACACTTTTGTTCACATGATTTCTTCTAGCTTTTTCTTCGTCTCAATTCATTCACTTACATGCTGTCAGATTTGCATCTAAAGATATGATCATGTAACATTCTTGAATGATGTTGTACTTGATAACAAAGTTTAATTTAATTTTGCATGACAAAGTTATTGAACTCTTTGTTGCGTTTTGAACCTGAACGAAAGACAGCTTGACGTTCACAATGTGAGCGAAAATGTCATCATCATGTCTCAAGTTCTGACTGTATTGAGATTCAAATAAGAAATCTTGATCATCAAATAGACTTTTCTCATTAAAGAAGATGAAAACTGATGTCGTAAGTTCTGATGAAAGATTTATCGATTTTTGAGCTTAAATAATGCGTCTAGTGTTAGAATGAAGATGAGCTTTGCTGTTAATATTGATCATCAGATCTTGACAGCTTTCAATGATCATTCATTAATGATGCAAATTCAGTATTATGCATTCTGAACTGATTACATTCGTTTTGACAAGCATTTTGACATTTAGTTGATCTATTAAATGTACTTCTATGATAAGAACAGTGATAGCGAGTTTTTCGTTTGCAAGTTCATTCAAATAAATACTTATGATAGCAAATGTCATGATTCTAGTCTTGTCAGACTCAGTCTTTTAGCCTTGTCAGATTTATTCTCGCTTCGTCATCTTGACTAGTTTCTATTAAGTCTAGCGTTGACTGAGAAACACACATATATAGTCAGCTTTTCTGTAACTATCTTTCTTTCTTAGCATTTATCTTCTAGTTAAATGACACTCATATTGACTCGCTCTATGCTGATTTTTAACATTAGATAAATGCTCATCATTTACTACTCTGCTATCGATGAATAGATAATACAAAACAATCTATTCAGTAAGAAAAATTTGCAAGAAATTCTTCAAATTTGCATCATCATTTTAGATTGCAAGAAATTCTTCGATTCTACATTCATTTTCATCATTCTATTTGCAAGAGATTCTTTAAATAAAGCACTCAATTATTATCTGAAATTCATAAGAAATTCTTTGAATTTTCACTCATTAAAAAACATCAATTCAAAAAACATCAATCTTTCATTTACTCTTATCTCAACAACTTCTACCTTCTCTCATCATGACACGCAACGTCGAGTCAGTTGAGTCTCGAACAACTCGTCTGCTTAGAAGCATTGTCAATAGAAGAGTTTCACTTCTACTCACAGATGCTTCAGTCGAAGCTGAAAAAGCTGTCATTGCATGAAACATAAACATCAAGAAACAACTGCTTCATTGAGTCAGCAATCAACTCAACGAAGTCATCAATATGCTGAACGAGCTTCGAAGTCAGCGAGACTTGACTTTACAACTCAATGAACACTGACTTCTCGTACAGAAAGATCACAAAAAGAGAGCGAAACAACTAAAAGTCGCTTTTGATAAGAACGATGAGCTAGAGAAAAAGATCAGTCAGCTATAAGATGAGCAGTTGAACTTCAGAGCAAAACAACGTCAAGTCGATTGATCTATGTCTTGTCAAGATACTCAGTCAGCTGAGCAACGAGTCAATCAGAAAGTTGAACAAAGCTCGACTTTTGAAGCTTGCTTTCAACGAAAGTCTTCTACTCTATCTGAAAACGAGAATGATCATCACAAGTTCATCAAGCTTTCGAATTTACTCATCTTCATCGAAACAGATGACTCTATCTGAAAGACATGAAACATCAAAATAGCTGACAAGCTCGATGTTAATGCGAATCATTATTCTACTGAAAAGATTCGTATTGTCTATGTGATTTTCAGACTAGAAGACGATGCTGATCAGCAAATCTATGCAAAGCATCATGTTGATGCTTTCTCATTCTATCAGTCACTATCAGAGCTACTGAAACATCTGAAAGAAATTTATGAAGATCAGAATCTGATTTGAAAGTGTCATTGCAAATACGTCGCTCTGAAGCAGCTCAACAAGCTCTTCAGCTCTTTCTATTCAGAATTCACTAGAATATTCAGCTTTCTGAACTACGATGATATCACTCTGATGAACGACATTCAGAATAAAATCAACAATCATCTTCAAAATGCATTGTCAGTTTGTCTCATAAAGTTTAGCTCACTTGATAAACTCAAGATCTTTTTTCAAGATGTGAATAACAAACAACAAGTCAATTATCAGCTACGTGACGAGCAATGAACAGTCAAATCAATAGCAGCTTCAAAAAAACGTTTTATTTCTTCGTTGATATCAACTTCAGTCTCAATTACTAGCTATGTTCAACTTGCTACTTTTTTCATTTCTGAATCTGAATGATCAAGAATGTCAATCATCTGCTTCAACTGCAAAGTATCAAATCATCTTTCAAAGAACTACTCTCAGCTGAAGACTAGTACTTCAACATCTTGTGCATTCATTTCTTGTCTCAATGAGATCATCATGTCGAAAGAAGAGAAGAAATTATTTACAAAGAAATTGAAGAATGAGGCAAAAAACTAGTAACTTTCATCAAAGATGCAATGAAAAATGTGTTAATTTCTTCAACAACGAGCAGCTCAAATGATCTCTTTGTTTCGAAATCTTTGACTACTGAATGTGTACTATCTAGCAATGAAATTAATTACTCATTAAAGTCATTGATTGACACTGAAGCAGCTGACTATTCGTTCATTGATGAATTAATCGCGCAGAATGTTTGTAATCATTTGCAAATTGAATCTTTATTTTTAATCAAGCTCAAATCAATAAGAGAATTCGATGATCATTATGCAAAAAAGCTCATTATTCATGCAATTTATTCGAATTTAACTGTTCAAGATCATATGAAACGTTTCGTCTTTATGCTGATTACTCAATTGAGTCAGCATCAGATGATTCTTGAAAAAACATGAATGAATAAGATCGAGATAACGATTGATATGAGAGATGATCATCTTCAATTTTCTAGTTTCAAAGCTCATATCAAAGCTTTTATCAAAGCTCATTTGACTGTTCTTTCGAGCAAGAAAATCGTGATAGAACAGAAGAGTTCAATCTTTATTCAAATACTAAAGAGATCTATTTCTTCTGTCATCACTCGACTCAGCGAGAAGTCATCTTCATTCAGTCAAATCGTGAAATCATCTAATTCAATCAAGTCGTCGTCTTTCAATTCAATGAACATAGCAATGATAAAGACTGCAGCATATAGATTACTAGTCAAACGATCGAATGTGACTACTTTCGCGATCATCGTCACGAAAATGAATCGACTTCTAAAAACAGCTAGAAATAAACTCGAAGATGTAAATATACAAGAGCTTTCACATGAAGAGATCTTGAAAGAAGTTAAAGCTAAGCTTTCTTCGAAATATCATGACTATCTAGACGTGTTTGATCGAGCGATGACTGATCAACTATCTTCTCATTGCTTCTATGATCATAAAATTGAGTTGATCGACGAGAGAACATCTTCTCGAAGTCGTCTCTATCATATGTCTGACTACAAGCTTCAAAAGATGAAGAACTATCTGATTAAGCATCTGAATAAAGACTTCATATCGTCTAGCTCAGCTTCATACGCTTCACTCATACTATTCATCGAAAAGAAAGACGATAGCTTGCGTTTCTGCGTCGATTACAGAAAGCTCAATGCTTTGATCAAACGAAATCGCTATTCTTTGTCATTAATAGACGAGACTTTCGCTTGTATACAAGAAAGCAAATATCTGACTCGATTGAACATCATTGTCGCGTTCAATAAACTGCGAATGCACTCAGGTAGCGAAGATTTGACTATCTTTATCACTTCTTTTGATTTCTACAAATATCACGTGATGTCTTTCAAATTAATCAACGACTCGACTTTCTATCAACACTATATGAACGATGTGCTATTTAACTATCTTCATCAGTTTTGTCAGATCTATCTAGATGACATTATCATCTACAGCAAAACACTGAAAAAACATAAGCGACACGTATGATTAGTTCTACATAGACTACGAGAGACTGATCTTCAGATGAATATAAACAAATGCAAGTTTCATGTTCAGAAGATCTTCTTTCTGAAACTATTGCTATTCATTGAAGAACTAAAGATGAATCTCAGAAAAGTACAAGCAGTAGTCGAATGATCTACTTCTACAAATCTCACTCAGATGCAGTTCTTCGTCGACTTCTGCAATTTCTATCGACGTTTTATAAAGAACTTTTCGAAGATTGTTCATTCTCTGATTCAACTAACTCAAAAAGAGATGATATTTGAATGAGATCAAGCTTGTCAAACGATCTTTGATCATATGAAGAAATGAATGACTGAAGTCTCTATTCTTCGTCATTTTGATCAGAATAGAAAGACTATTCTTGAAACAGACTCATTCAACTACGTCAACGATGACATACTTTCTCAGTATAACGATGAAGAAACATTGCATTCAATGATCTACTACAGCAAGAATCTGAGTCTCGCTGAGTGCAATTACGAGATCTATGACAAGAAACTACTAGCAGTCATTCATGTCTTTGAGCATTGATGATCTGAGCTGAAATTGACTGAGCTACTCATAAAGATGTTCATCGATCATCAAGCTTTAACGTCATTAATGAAAGATAAAGAGCTAAGTAGACGTCAAATGCGCTGAATACAAAAGCTCGTCGACTTCAACTTCAAAATCATGTATCATTCAGATAAACAAAACATCAAAATCGATGCATTGACTCGTCGAGTTGATTCAGTTTCTAGAAGTTCAAAAGATGAGCGCGTTTGCTATCAATGAATCACTATTCTGACTTCGAATCGAATGAAAATTGCTGATCTAGAGAAGAACATCAGTGAATCAATCTATAAACAGATTCTTGAGACTAATGAGATCGACGAGAATTGTACGTTACTTCGCGAAGCAATATTAAAAGATGAAGCTCAATATGAAGATACTAAATTAAGAAATTGTCGAGTTCAGAACGAAATACTATATCGAGATGATCTTCTATGAGTTTTCTTCGATGAGCATCTTCAAATGAAGCTAATTCGAAAAGTTCACGATCAATCTTCTATTGATCATCTCGAAATTCTCAGAACGATAAAGATCATAAGAAGATACTACTATTAATCTTCAATGCAAAAGACAATAAATCAATATATTCAAAACTGCTACATTTGTCAACGATCAAAGACTTCTTGAGATAAATTCAATGAACTACTACATTCTCTATTCATACTCGAACAGTGATGAAAGAACATAGTCATGAATTTCATCATCAACTTATCTCTTTCAAAAGGCAAAAACATCATACTAACAGTGATATGTAGACTGACAAAGAAACGACATTATATTTCTTGCTTCACTGATGACGAGAAAATCACAGCAGAAAAAACAGCTGAGCTAATGCTTCAGTGAATATATTGAATACATGATTTACTCGATTTCATTGTTTCAAATCGAGATTCTCAGTTCATCTTCATTCTATGAAAGTCGCTTTGCAAAAAATTAAACATTAATCTGCAACTCTTCACAGTCTATCATTCTCAGATCGATGATCAAAGTGAACAAGTCAATCAGAACGTCGAAAGATATCTTCGATTCTTCTGTTCATACATGCAAAATGACTGAGCTAAGCTACTACTCATGATCGAGTTCATCGACAATAATGCTCTGTTCTCAGTCATCTTCTCGATCTCTTTCTTTTTAAACAAAGACTTTCATTCTCGTATGAGCTTTGAATCAGATGTCATCGAATATGAAAGTTCTTGTGAACGCTTGCAGACGACTAAAGTTGAGAATATATCTGAACATATGAACAAAACACTGAAGTTTGCTCGCAAGTCGCTAGTCAAAACATGAGAACAAATGATGAAACAAGTCAATAAGCATAGAAAAGAAATTGATTATGAGATTGAATCAAAGATGTTTCTGAATGAAAGAAACATCATTACAGCGAGATCTTTCAAGAAGCTAGATGACAAAATGCTCGATTCTTTCATCAATTTAGATCTCGTCAACTCTTCATATAAACTGAAATTATCAGAGTTTATGCATGTTCATGATGTATTTCATTCTGATCTGCTTCGCTCTGTCGTCGACGATTTCTTGCCTGATCAAAAGAATGAACTCTCAGATTCAATAGTAGTAAACGACGAAGATGAGTGAAAAATCGATGATATATTGAATTCTCGTTGATATCAAAGACGACTGCAGTATAAAGTTAAATGAAATGACTATGACAATGATCTCAATTGATACAACGCTGATGACGACGAATTTATGAACGCTCAGAAGATCATTGATGATTTTCATATTTGATACTTGAACAAATCGCGCTAATCAACAATTCAATCAATCACGATTTAACAAATCTGAGTCTGTGAAATCATGATTGAGCAATCAATCGAGTCGAACAGAAAATACATTCATGCGAACATGAATCGTCGAAGAAGAGAGATAATGTCATGATTTTAGTCTTGTCAAACTCAGTCTTCTAGTCTTGTCAGATTTATTCTCGCTTCGTCATCTTGACTAGTCTCTATTGAGTCTAGCGTCGACTGAGAAACACATATATGTAGTCAGCTTCTTTTCTGTAGCTATCTTTCTTTCTTAGCATTTATCTTCTAGTTAAATGACACTCATATTGACTCGCTCTATGCTGATTTCTAACACTGCTGACGATTGCAATTCTCTAATGAATTCTTTTCACATGTTCTCTTTCAGATATTATTGCAAAGCATCAAGCTTTTTCATTGACAACGAATAAATGAATTGTTTCGTGAATTTCTTGTCATTTATGAGCTTGATCTCATGATCTCATGATTAATGTTTGAATAGTGTCTCTTGATCACTTTCTTTCTCAAACAGAATCTTATATTTCTGATATTCTTTAAAGATTTTAACAATAGTGAAATTACTTTTAATCTCTCTGCTTCATAACATCTGTGCATTTAAGCTGTTCTTCAGCTCGCTGCGCATATTGTTCACTGTCATTACGAAGATTTTTACATTCTTTGATGACTTCAATATCAAGTGCAATCACGTCGTTTCTGTATGAAGAAAAGCAATTGTCTCATTAACTCAATCTATCATTGAATTGATCATATGAAGTCATGATATGTCTAAAACTATATCGCTGCCTGACTGCTTTATAACATTTAAACATAACTTCTTTCAATGACATTTAAGTCTCAAATGAATGAGTTGAGTCTCTTGATTTATTAGTTCATTATTATACTTCATGAATGTGTTATGAGTCTGCATAAAGCGAATCATATGAGTGTATTCTAACTAGAAGTTCAAAGCTGAAAAAGAAAGAAGATGCAACACGTCGTAAGTTTTACTCACGAAGACACGCTAGATTGCTAGCGTGTCAACATCAGCTTTATACTAGTTTATGATAGTCTGACATGATTTATGTTAAGCTAACTCAAAGTGCACGCTTGCAACATTACTCTCTTTTTTCATTTAGCAATGTTCTCATTGCTGCAGTTCAATCAATCTTTCTTAAGTTGATTTCTATCTTGACTTGTTCAAATATTGTTCATGAAAGTCATTTATGATCTTCAAGCATTCTCTGAATTTACTTTCATCAACGTTGTATCAATGTAGATTGACGTTGTATTTTTTTCAATTAACATAATATTGTAGTCATTTATCTCATTCATAATGTCTGAAGTTCAGTATGTTCTTCACTTTTTATTCATATTCATCATCAATCACTATAGAGTCAGATGATTTATTTCATTGTTCATTCAGAAAGTTCTTTGAATTTAGTTGCAGCAGATTTGATGTGAATTTCGAATGTATCTTCATAGTCAATGATAGTTTCAATTGATAAACATGTTCAATCTCAATCAGAATCTTGAAGAGTTTTAGCATTTTATCATCTAGCTTCTTTAATGATCATGAGATTATTATGTTTCTAGAATTCAGAAACATCATGTCATTTATCTTGTAAATCATTTTCTTTCAATGCTTATCAATCTGTTTCTTCATTGTGACTCTGACTCTTGCTAAAACTTGCTTAATCAATGCTAGTGATCATTTCATGTGTTCAAATATATTCTTTGCTTTGTCTGCTTCAATTCTAGCTTGAATGATCTCATATTCAATTGAGTTCAAATTGAAGCTCATATGAGAGTGAAAACTCTTATTCAGAAAGAACATTGACTATTCAATTGACAATGAAATAACATTGTTATCAACAAATTCAATCATAAATAATCAGATGAATCAATCATCTTGCATATATGAGCAGTAGCTTCGTAAATATTATTCTACATTCTGATTCGCTTTTTCTGTCTGATCATTAATCTGAAAATAATAATCAATGAATAGTTTCATCTTGATGTTTAGTCTCAGACATAGAGATTTTCAGACAATCAATATAAATTGTGAATCATGATTGAACATTATTGATCTTGATAGTTCATGAGTTCTGAAGATTCATATCAACAGTAGCTTAACTATTTGTTCTGCGAAGATTTCTTCATCATCTGATTAACACGATATATAATGTCGTTTCTTAGACAATCAATTTATGACTGTCAGAATCGCATTGTTTTCATCACTTTCTGATAGATTGATAATGAAGTTTAATGATATGTTCTGTCATTGCTGCTTGAGTATGAGCAATGACTTCAGCAGTTCATTGATTCAATCTCTTGATGCTTTTGATTTATGATAAACATAATAGTTTTGAATGTAATGCTTGATCATCATTCTCATCTTCAATCAGCAATATGATCGTCTCAGCAAGTTCAACGTTTAATTCATGTCAGAGTGATCATTAATCAAAAGATTATATGCTTCTCTTATCAATCAAGTGATCATTGACTGAAAAACTCATAGTCTATCATCTTTTCAGAGTACTTCATCAAGTACTTTGCAATTGTCTAGATTAATATCTTGACAAGTTCTTCTGTTCTGTTTCATGATTATTTGAATATCAAAGCACAGTTGATTCATTTAATTTTCAACTATAATTTGATTCTGAATAAAAATCATCTCTTCAATTGAATTTTGATTAACTTTTAATTTAAGTTTCAAATCTGAGCAAAATTTGAGTCAAATCTTGATCAACTTTCTGATCATCTTCTTAATCAGCTTTTATTGACTGCAGTTTAAATCTGTCTTCTGACAATAGCATCTGATGCTGATATAGCTTTCAATCATTGTTTACTTCAACTGACTTGATGTTTGATATTTTGATCAATGCATCGACTTTCAAATTCTGTTTTCTTGACTGATATATGATCTTGAAGTTATATTCAAATAACTTCTCAGCTCATTTAGCTTGTCATCTAATCAGTTCTTTGATGATCATGAAGTACTTCAAATTCAGATGATCAATGAAGATCTTAATCAAAATATCTGTACATTTCAATTTAGAGCATCAGTGCTTCAAGCAGCGAATGATGATCAGCAGTTTCTTGTCATAGATTTCATAGTTGCATTTTGCGAAAATCATGTTCTTGCTATAAAAGATCATTAAATGTAGAATGTCTTCATCGTCATATTGAAACAATACTTCGTCATTGACATAGTTCAAGAAGTCAGTTTTCAGAATAGCTTCTCTGATTGAGTTGAAATGCTTCAGAACAAGAGCTGTTGTCACTTGTTACTTTAGTTTTTTAAAGATCATTTGACAGATCTTTGTTCATTCAAAGAAATGATCTTTTCAAGTCAGCTTTATCATGAGTTGAGCAATCTTTGAAAAGTTCTTTATGAATCATTGATAGAAATTGCAGAAGTCAATGAAAATCTGCACATGAATCAACAATTGAAACACTTTTCAGTCTTGAATCACATCTACTTTTCAAGAATTCATTCGCAGATCATTGATGAATATTAGTAGTTCAAGAAACGAGATTTTCTGAATCTTAAATTCATACTTGTCAATGTTTATCTGCAGATCAGCTTCACGAAACTTGTTGTTATGAGTCTGCATAGAGCGAATCATATGAGTGTATTCTAACTAGAAGTTCAAAGCTGAAGTAGAAAGAAGATACAACACAACGTGAGTTTTACTCATGAAGATATGCTAGGTCGCTAGCGTGTCAACAACAGCTTTATTCTCAGCTCTATACTAGTTTATGTTAGACTAATCAAACTAATCAGGCTAATCAGAGATATCAAAGATGCATGCTCACAACATTATTTCTTCTCTTCATTTAGCAATGTTCTCATTGCTGCAGTTCGATTGATTGATTCTTGTTGAGTTGATTTCTAACTTGACTTGTTCAAATACTTTTGATGAAAGTCATTTATGATTTTCAAGCAGTCTTCAAACTCATTTTCATCAACATTGTATCAATGTAGATCAACGTCATAATCTTTTCAATTGACACGATATTGCAGTCGTTTTCTGTAGTGTCTGAAGTTCAGTATGTTCTTCACTTTTCATTCATCTTCGTCATTTATCACTATAGAATCAAACAACTTATTTTGTTGTTCTTTCAGAAAGTCTTTTGAATTCAGTTGTAGCAGATTCAAAGCGAACTCTGAATGAATCTTCATTGTCGATGACAGTTTCAATTGATATGCATGTTTGATCTCAGTCAGAATCTTGAAAGATTCTAGCATTTTATTGTTCAGCTTCTTTAATGATCTTGCAATCATAATGTTTCTAGAATTCAGAAACATCATGTCATTTATCTTGTAAATCATTTTCTTTTGATGCTTGTTAATCTGTTTCTTTATTGTGACTTTGACTCTTGCTAATGTCTGCTTGATCAACTCTAATGATCATTTCATGTGTTCAAATATATTCTCTGCTTTGTTCGCTTGAATTCTAGCTTGAGTGATCTCATATTCAGTTGAATTCAAATCAAAGCTCATATGAGAATGAAAGCTCTTATTCAGAAAGAACGCTGATTGTTCAATTGACGATGAAATAGCATTGTTATTGACGAATTCAGTCATAGATAGTCAGATGAATCAGTCATCTTGCATGTACAAGCAGTAACTTCATAGATATCGTTCTACATTCTGATTCGCTCTTTTCATTTGATTATTGATCTGTGAGTGATAATCAATGAATAGTTTCATCTTAATGTTGAGTCTCAGACATAAAGACTTTCAGACAATTGATATGAATTGCAAACTTCTATCAAACACTATTGATCTTGATAGCTCATAAGTTCTGAAGATTCATATCAGCAGCAGCTTAACTGTTTATTCAGCGAAAGTTTCTTCGTCATCTGATCAACAGAGTATATAGTGACGTTCTTTAGACAATCGATTTATCACTGTCAGAATTACGTTGCTTTCATCACTTTTCAATAAATTAATAATGAAATTCAATGATATGTCTTGTCATCATTGTTCAAATATAAACAATGAATTCAGTAGTTCATTGATTCGATCTCTTGATGCTTTTGATCTACGACAAACGTAACAGTTTTGAATGTAACGTTTGATTGTCATTCTCATCTTTGATCAGCAATATGATCATCTTAACAAGTTTAATGTTTGATTCATATCAAAGTGATCATTGATTGAAAGATCATGTGCTTTTCTTATCAATTGAATGATCATTGACTGAGAGATTCACAGTCTATTATTCTTTCAGAGTACTTCGTTCAGTACTCTGAAATTGTCTAGACTCATATCTTGACAAGTTTTTCTGTTCTGTTCTATGATTGTTTGAATATTGATATCTTGTTGATTCATTCAATTTTCAACTATAATTCGATTCTGAATAGAAATCATTTCTTTGATTGAATCTTTGTTAGCTTTCAATTTCTGTTTCGAATCTGAGTCAAATATGAGCAAGATCTGAGTCAGATCTTGATCATCTTTTATTGATTGCAGTTCAAATGTGCTTGCTGACAATAGCATCTGATGCTGATATAACTTTCAATCATCATTTGATTCAACTGACTTAACGTCTGACATTCTGATAAGCGCATCTGCTTTCAGATTCTGCTTTTCTGACTGATATATAATCTTGAAGTTATATTTGAATAACTTCTCAGCTCATTTAGTCTTTTATCTGATCAGTTTCTTGATGATCATGAAGTACTTCAAATTCAGATGATCAATGAAGATCTTGATCAAAATATCAGTACATTTCAATTCGAAACATCAATGCTTTAAGCATTGAATAATAGTCAAAAGCTCTTTGTCGTAAATCTCATAGTTGCATTCTGCAAAAATCATGTTCTTGCTATAGAAAATCATTGAATGTAGAATGTCTTCATCATCATACTGAGACAATACTTCGTCGTTGAATAGTTCAAGAAGTTTATTTTCAGAATAGCTTCTCTGATCAAATTGAAATGCTTCAGAATGAAGACTATCATCATCTGTTGCTTCAGTTTCTCAAAAATCATCTGACAGATCTCTGTTCATTCAAATGAATGATCTTTTCAAATCAGCTTTATCATAGATCAAGTGATCTTTGAGAAGTTCTTTATAAATCATTGATAAAAATTGCAGAAGTCAATGAAAATCTGTACATGAGTCAACGATTGAGACACTTTTCAACTTCGAATCACATCTACTTTTCAAGAGTTCATTCGTAAATCATTGATGAATATTAATAGTTTTAGAAACAAGATCTTTTGAATCTTGAATTCGCACTTGTCAATGTCTATCTGCAGATCGACTTCACGAAGCTTGTTTAGCATCTCTTTCACATGAGTTCTATGTTTCTTCAAGATCTTACTGTAGATGAGAATGTCATTCAGATAAATCTGACAGAATTTATGCAGACAGTTGAACAACATGTCGTTGATATAATGCTGAAAGAATGTTGATTCATTGATTAATTTGAAGAGCATTACTATATATTTATAGATATCAAAAAAAGTGACAAATGTGATTAGATTCTCACTTTCAGTGCTCATGCAAAGCTTATTGAACGCGATGATAATGTTGAGTCAAGTCAGATATTTACTGTTACGAGCATATCAAGACTGATTAGAGCTAGTCAATGATCTAGTCGAGATCTGACCTAGATCTGACTCAGGTTTAACTCAGATATGACTCAACACTCTTTTTCTTTCTCAACATCTTGTTCATCTACATCATCTTCTTTTCGTGTTACAAACACATCTTTTTCGAGCTTAGCGCAGTCTCTGAACATTACATAAATAGAAGCTCTTGTATCAATCTTCTTCTGTATTCTTAATATTCAGTTATAGCTATTTCTAAAGATTAAGCACTATCAATTCTGATCTTCATTGATTGTATCATTTAGACACGATTCTGACATTTACTGCCTTGAATTCAAGCGAGTACTTCGTTTATCAAGAATATTGAATAATGATTTCTTTTGATCAAAGCATTCAGTTTTCAATAATTCATGCAAAAGCGAAGATTATCATCTTTCTTTTCAATGAATAGTATTGACGAAGTGAATGAAGCTTTGCTGAGTATAATAAACTTCTTCTTCAAGTTTTCTTCTAGATACTTCTTGATCTTTTGCAACTTGTGACTCAACATGAGATACAATTGACTTCTAGAAGATTGACTCTCATCTTCTAATTCAATCTTATGATCATATGATTGATGCAAAGACAACTGAGTTGTCTTTTCTCTGTCAAAAACATTCAGAAAGTTTTGATAAACTATTGAAAGTTTCTTCTTCAGTTCATTTAATGACATGACAGAGATCATTTCATTCAGTTTCGCGAAATCTTCAACTGAGCTAAACACTTTGTTGATTTCACTAATGATCAAAAAGAAGATCTTAATTTTCTTATTCTTGACTAAAGTTCAATACACAGTAACTTTAATCATGATAATATTAATAAGTTTCTTTTTCTCAGTTGACTGAAAAAGACGAAGTTGATCGAAGTCAACTTAAGTGCTTTGCTTTGCTATGAGAGCAGATTCAATGAATCGAGCAGATTCAATAAATCTATTCACTGATTTCTGATTCAGAAGTCTCTTCAAGATGATCATTAATGTAATCATTAAGTTCAAGTTCTTTCATTTCATTTTGCAGATCTTGTTTGATTCAAATTTGTGAAATGTTGATTGATTGCTTGCTTTCAAAACAACAAATTTTGATGTTCAAATCTTCAATGCTGATATTAATTGATTGTTTGCAAAATTTATCAAAATTTGATTTCTTTTCAATCAAAGATTTTCAAAGATTATTTTATGCTGATCTAGACAAGTTATTAATAAAAGCATTATTTTATTCTTGTGTTTTTATATCATGATCAATGTATACAAAGCATATGTAATCGACTTTTGATCAGAAATTTCATCATACAATTGAATCAACTTTGATTTTGACAGCGATATTAACTGAATATCAAAGTGTTCACATAGCTCTGACATCAAATATTCATCAATGAAAGTCATGTTAATGACTTCAGTATTTATCAGAGTGAAAGATTTGAATATCTTTTTTAAACTACTTAAAATGACATCAACAATGAATGACTTAAAATCAAATAAATTATCAAACATGCTGATGAAACAAAATATGAATATATCATTCTCAGTCACTACTTTGATGAGAGCAGATCGTTTTTTGAATTCGCAGTGATCTCATGCACTTGAATTGTTTCAAGACAATCATATGCTCTATGTTTTAACTTCTTGCATTTGAAGCAAAGTTCTTTCTTAAATAACTCTTTCTTGCTGAGATCAAGATTTGATATTCTGAGTTTCTTTCATGCAGAAACTAATGACGTGAATCGAGCAGATAAAGTGCTAGCGACAGAGAAAGCAACTGAGATCGCTGATGCTTTGATGATTGATTGAATGTTCAATTCAGTCAATTTAACATTGACTTGCATGCAGATGTTGATAAACTCATTCAAATTCATGATTTGTTCATTAAGCGTTGCTCGTTGAAGATCTGAACTGATCTTATGCTGAAGATCATTTAGTAAAGTTTTGTTATTGTATTTTAGTTTTGCACTAAATCTTTGAAATTTCATTCAAAATTTATGAAAGAAGATCTTATTCTGATACAACTTCAAGTACTGTTGTTGAGTCATGTGATGATGATTGAAATCATTGTACATTTTATTAATCATTGATAGTACTTCTTCAACTTTTAAAAATGAGTTCAAGAAGATATTTTGCATGCAAGATGCAATATGTTTGATTGCAGCTTCACTGACTCAACTTTCAATGTATGCAATTTTCAATTCTTTGATAGAAAAATGATTCTTGTTTATCTTCAGCTTGTTTTGCATTCATGACAGTCAGTTGTTTACATTCAGTGATGAATCTTCAAACAGTGAAGAATTCAATAACTTGATTAACTTCAAGAATTAATCTTCAGAAATTGAAGTGCTTTATTAACTTGATGCAGTTTTTAAATGATGTATAATCACGTTCTTGTTTTTCATTTCTTTCTGCAAATACATCTGCTTAGTCTTCAATGTGATGTTTATCTCATTGACATCTTCTAACATCTGAATCATGTCATTGTAAGTCTTGATTTCAATGTCATGCTGTTGATACATGTACTTGATAAAGACAACTATGTCGTCGACTTCATAAATGTTTATTCAAGCATTCAGTTCAGTATTGATGCTGATCTTGATCATTTCATGATCAAAAAACAACGTGTTTATGTTCTCTTCTGATTTTGTATTCAATGATGCATTCATGTCTTCTTCTTCTGATGCTGTTCAATTCTTTGATAGAAGTGATTCTCTTTTAGCATTTTGAAGTTCATAGCGAGCAATGCTCACTGATTCTGAGCTTCTAGTCATGATATGAGTAGAAAATTGCTGATCGAGATTCTGATGTTACTTTATCAAACTTTCTGAGTTCAAGCAACGACTAGTACTTTATCGAACTTTCTAAGTTCAAGTACTGCTGAAATTTCTGATTTCTGATGATGAACTCAATAAAAAGTTAGTCAAGAACAACGCGTTCATGTTTTTTAATTCTGATTCTATTGAAATTTCTGATTTCAAATCAAGATTCTTCTTTAGAAATTTCTGATTTTTATCAAGCTTTCTGAACTTAAGTTCTGATTCTGTTGTTGAAATATCTGAGTTCAACTTCTGATTTAAATTGTGTAACTTGTTTTTATGTTATTTACACATTAATAGCAAAATTAATGAGTTTTGAACTAATGTTATGAGTCTGCATAGAGCGAATCATTTGAGTATATTCTAACTAAAAGTTCAAAGCTGAAGAAGAAAGAAGATGCAACATGTTGTGAGTTTTACTCACAAAGACACACTAGATTACTAGCGTGTCAACATCAGCTTTATACTAGTCTATGATAGTCTGACATGATTTATGTTAGATTAACTTGAAGTGCACGCTTGCAACAGAATGTTTCATCAAAGTTTCACAGATTGTAAGATTCTTTCTTCTTTTGCAAAAATATTTGCGTTTTTCTAACAAATTCTGAGAACATATAGTTTCTTGTACAGTCACTGTCAATGAATAAACGTGCTGTATGATCGTTGATCTTGACTCAGACTCATAACTGTGTTGAGTCATTTGTGAAGATAAATATGCTTTTGATTTTCAATCTTTGACTAGACTTCTTCAATGATTTATCAATTGAAGAGTCTTCTAGTTTTTTGAACTAAAAGCTTGCTTCTCAAGTACTTGTTTTATGTACTGAAATTGATTTGAATTAATCTTTTTTTGTGAATATTTCTTTGAATTACACAGATCAAATTTCCTTCTAATGACTTCTGTCATCTGTCTTAATTCTCTAAATATATGATTTTCATCAAGAAGTACATATTTTTCTTGCTTGATGAACTTAGCTTCTGTGAGTAATTTCTTCATGACTATGTCATGATATTGAATATTCTTGCACAATGTAATCAACTCATCTTAAATTACATCATAAATAACTTGATGTATTTCATTCTTGATCTGTTGCATTTGCTGTGAAAAATCTTTCTCTTTCTGTCTAAAGAAAGTGTACAATTCGTTGTACATGCTTATAAAACTTGCTTGATTTGTAAGCTTTTTAAAATCTTTCTTTACTTTAAGATGATTTTCTTCTTGTTTGAGAGTATTTTCTGTCGCGATAGTGAATGCTTGTAGAGTTTCGCTAAGTCGATTTTCTTTCTCAACTGCTTGATGAATAGCTTCTTCTGTGCTGTTCAATCTATTCGAGTCATATTCTTCGCTGTTGAAAATCTCTGATTTCATGATTATAGTGAACGAACTTTCGTCACTTTTCTCATCATGCACTTTCAACTAATGATGAGTTGCTGCATAGAAATGATTCTTTCGCGAGAATTTCAAATATCATTCAGAATCTTTCTTATTGCTCAGATGAATGCAACAGTTGTTTTCATAACATGTTATTCATGATAACATTTAATGCTTATCTTTTTGATCTTCTTTCATTGCTGCAAAAGATCTGTCTTGTTTATCATAAAACTTTAACTTGTTCTAGTACTTGTTTTGAATATGATCTCTGAAGAAATGATCTAGCTTTTTGCATGTGTAACATGCTTTGCTTTGCTGAACTGTTTTATCATGAGCATTCATCAATATCTTTTGAGTTGCATTTAACTTCATAGACTGAGAATCATAATAAGATTGTTTCTTCTTTCTTTTGCTTCATGCAACTGAGACATAAGCAATCTTATTCTTCTTTTCAAGTCTTCATTTATACTATCAATTATTCAGCATAATTGTCTTACTAATCATAGCGTGCAAAGTTACGAGTTTATTCATACAAGCTATCTCATTCTTTATCACGTTCTTCAGTTCTTTATAAAACTGTGCTGTAAAAGTTGAGTCATTTCATTCAATCTCTGCTGCAATTAACTAAAAAGCAGCAATGTACTTGAATGTTGATTCTGATTGCTTAATATCATACAGCTGTCATTCAATGATTTATTTTGCATTTATGTCTTTATACATTCTTTGTATTGCTTGCTCAAAGTTAGAGAAGTCTTCAAAGATTCTGTTAATCTTGTCTTTTTGATCTTCTGATTTATTCTTCAAGTAATTCTTTATTAATGATTTAAATCATTTGAAGACATCTTCTTTGAAGTATGAGAATGCAAACAATATCTTGTCATGAAATGAACTTAGTTTCTTGTGTGTTCTGACATAAACGTTCACTTGTATAAGAAAAGCATCAAGCTTGTCTTTATCTTCATAGTACAGATTCAATGTTGATATTTTAATCAATGACTTGCTATTCAAGAATGCAGTGATGTCTGCTGATGTGATTCATTCTGAGAATGATATAATGATCATGATAAGATGATGCTCTGATATCTTGTGAAAAAGTGATGCTCAAAGTGTAATGATTGTCTCTTTAACAATACAATATATAAACAGAGATCAGTATAGTAACAAACTAATCACTAGATTGAAGATCTGAAAATAGTTAAAACAATAAACTGTATTGATTATTACATGAGTTGAGCACAAAGTTTTTATCTAAGAGAATGATCGTTGTTATATAAACATAAAAGAATTATGTCAAGTCATCTCTGCTCTGAATGATCTCTTTGATCATTCTTAAGCAAGATGAGCAAGATGAGCATCATGCTCATCATGCTCACTGTGATCACTTCTGATTCAAGTGATCAGAGTGATTACTTCAAGACTTTGATTATGTAATGATTATTTAATCATTGCTTTATCTAATTATCTGCAAGAGAGTTTTAACACTATATCTGAGATTTTGTTGCTTTGAACTCAGTTGTAATTATCAGTTTAATAATGATCTGCATTCTTTCATATTAAAGCAGATGAAATGTCATGTAAAGAGCATAAGAAAACTGATTGCTTGATTTGTTAAACAAGATGAAAACATGTATATTGCTCATTAACTCATTTATTTCTTGACTTCTTGAATGCTGACTTTTGTTATGAGTTTGCATAAAGCGAATCATATGAGTGTATTTTAACTAAAAGTTCAAAGCTAAAGAAGAAAAAAGATAAAACACGTCAAGAATCTTATACTTACAAAGACGCGTTAGATCACTAGCATGTCAACATCAGTTCTATACTAGTTTATGATAGTTTAATATAAGATGCATGCTTGCAACATTATTCTCTTTCTTCATTTAGCAATGTTCTCATTGCTGCAGTTCAGTTGATCTTTCTTGAGTTAATTTCTATCTTGACTTGTTCAAATAAAGTTCATGAAAGTCATTGATGACTTTCAAGCAATCTTTGAATTCACTTTCATTGACATTGTATTAATGTAAATTAACGTTGTATTCTTTTCAATTAACATGATATTGTAGTCATTTGTCTCATTCATAATGTCTGAAGTTCAATATATTCTTCACTTTTCATTCATCTTCGTCTTTAATCATTATAAAATCAGATAACTCATTTCATTGTTCTTTTAAAGTGTTTTTTGAATCTAGTTGCAGCAAATTTGACTCAAACTTCGAATAAATCTTCATAGTCAATGACAGTTTCAATTAATAGACATGTTCAATCTTAATCAGAATCTTGAAGAGTTTTAGCATTTTATCGTCTAGCTTCTTTGATGATCGTAAGATCATTATGTTTCTAGAATTCAGAAACATCATGTCATTTATCTTGTAAATCATTTTCTTTTAATGTTTGTTAATCTGTTTCTTTATTGTGACTTTGACTCTTGCTAAGACTTGCTTGATCAATGCTAGTGATCATTTCATGTGTTCAAATATATTCTTTGCTTTGTCTGCTTCAATTCTAGCGCAAGTAATCTCATATTTGATTGAGTTCAAATCAAAGCTCATATGAGAGTGAAAGCTCTTATTCAGAAAGAACATTGATTGTTCAATTGATGACAAACTAGCATTGTTATCAATGAATTCAATCATAAATAATCAGATGAATCAATCATCTTGCATATATGAGTAATAACATCATAGATATCATTTCACATTCTGATTCATTCTTTCTGTTTAATCATTGATCTGCGAATGATAGTCTGTGAATAGTTTCATCTTGATGTTGAGTCTCAGACATAAAGACTTTCACACAATCAATATGAATTGTGAATTATAATTGAACATTATTGATCTTGATAGTTCATGAGTTCTGAAAACTTATATCAACAGTAGCTTGACTGTTTATTCTGCAAAGATTTCTTCATCATCTGATCAATATAATATATAATGTAGTTTCTTAGACAATTGATCTATGACTGTCAGAATCATGTTGTTTTCATCACTTTCTGATAAATCAATAATGAAGTCTAATGATATGTTTTGTCATTGCTGCTCAAGTATGAGCAATAACTTCAGCAGTTCATTGATTTAATCTCTTGATGCTTTTAATTTATGATAAACGTAACAGTTTCAAATGTAACGCTTGATTGTTATTCTCATCTTTGATCAGCAATATGATGATCTCAGCAAGTTCAACATTCAATTCATGTCAGAGTGATCATTAATTGAAAAATCATGTACTTTTCTTATCAATTGAATGATTATTGACTGAGAAACTCATAGTTTATCATCTTTTCAGAGTACTTCATCAAGTACTTTGCAATTGTCTAAATCAATATTTTGACAAGTTTTTCTATTTTGTTTCATGACTATTTGAATATTGAAGTACAGTTAATTTATTCAATTTTCAACTATAATCTGATTCTGAATAGAAATCATCTCTTCGATCGAATTTTGATTAACTTTTGATTCAAGTTTTGAATCTGAGTCAGATTCTGAGTCAGATCTGAGCAAGATCTGAATCAGATCTTAATCAGCTTTATGATTATTTTCTATTGATTGAAGTTCAAATCTGTCTTCTGATAATAGCATCTGATGCTGATATAGCTTTCAATTATTATTTGCTTCAACTTACTTGATGTCTGACATTCTGATCAGCACGTCGACATTCAGATTCTGTTTTTTCAACTGATATATGATTTTAAAGTTATATTCAAATAACTTTTAGTTCATTTAGCTTGTTGTTTGATCAGTTCTTTGATGATCATGAAGTACTTCAAATTCAGATGATTGATAAAGATTGTTATGATTTTAGTCTTTGTTTATTCTTCATCTAGTCTTCGTCTGATTTCATTCTAATCAAGTCTAGTGAGAATCTGATCTAGAAATGATGTCATTGAGACTCTGCATCATATGTGTAAGACGTCAATTTAATCGAGTCTAGCACAGAGCTGAGAAACACACATATAAGAATCGAGTTCTTTTCTGTAGATACTTTTCTTTCTTAGCATTTATCTATTAGTTAAATGACACTCATATGACTCGCTCTATGCTGACTTCTAACAGTAGATAAATGCTCATCAACTACTCTGTTATCGACGTGTAGATGATACGAAATAATCTACTTTGTTTATTCAGAAAATTCGCAAGAGATTCTTCAAGTTACTTTCATCAAAACACACATTCAAATTTATCAAATCAATCACTCAATCTTATCACAATTTATTTATTTATCTTTATCTTCAATCTTTCACAATGACACGTGACTCTGAATCAGTTGAGTCACGAACAGCTCGTCTGCTTAGAAGTACTGCTAGTAAACGAGTTTCTCTTATTTCTTTTGATGCTTTCGTGAGATTTCAGAATGTCGCTATCTCATGAAACATTAACACAGATTAACAACTTCGTCAATGAGCTATTGATCAGTCAGACAAGATCATCAAGATGCTGATCGAGCTAAGAGATCAACGAGACATGACTTTGAAACTCAATGAGCAATGAATCAATTTACAAGTCAATCACATCAAGAGACTTGATAAGCTAAAAATCAATCAAATGATAATAGATACTCAAGAAGAGACTATCGTTGATCTACGAGAGAAAGTCTTGAGTCTAAAAAAGAAACAGCGTTCAGCGAATCAATCTTGATCTCATCAGTCTACGAAATCTCTATCTCGTCAATCTATCGAAAATCATACTCGATGTAAGTCGTTCACTCTATTTGATAATGATCATCACAAGTTCTTCAAGTTTTTGAATTCATTTATATTCACTGATGAAGATGAATCAACATGAAACAGCTGAAGAATCAAGATGAACGACAAGCTTCAGACAAATGTTG
>JAABUU010000909.1_pt1 | contig 57772 bp, 58 predicted proteins | sample 5559301 | NCBI WGS metagenome assembly JAABUU01 (sample SAMN10711884, study PRJNA513360) | rock metagenome | isolation source: Antarctica rocks | place: Antarctica: Victoria Land, Richard Nunatak white
AATCGGCAAGCTCAAGCGGTTCAAACGCGTCGCCATGCGGTGCGAGAAGACCGACATCAGCTACTCAGCCATCATCAGTTTTGCGTGCGGGCTGATGCTGGTTAAATCTGTCCACACGGCCTAGTACGAATCCATCCGACGGTCCAGATTGCAGGCGGGTTTCGGACAGCAACCAGGCCTGCACCTTCGCGGCGTCCCTGATCCGGGCGGCGGCACCTGGCGGCGGGTCAGGTTGCAGGCGGGCGACAAGGTGCAGGCCCTGGTCAGGAACCACAACCCGCAATGCGCCGCCGGCATACAGGGTTAGCGTAGCCTCAACCACGTCGCGGGCCGTCCGATAGCGCGCACGCGTCCGGCGGATGTGGGCGGAGAAGTCGCCCGATGCAATCAGGTCGGCCAAGGCGCTTTCCAGCAGGCTCGACGGGAAGCGGTCCGATGCGGCCCGGGCGGCAAGAACCGGCTCAAGCAGTGGTGGCGGCAGGACAACGTACCCCATCCGCAACCCCGGGAAGAGCACCTTCGAGAACGTCCCGAAGTAGATGACCCGCCGAGCGGCATCCATACCGGCCAGGGCAGTGAGCGGCGACCCGGCGTAGCGGAACTCGCTGTCGTAATCGTCCTCCAGCACCCAGGCGTCCGCGTCGCGCGCCCAGTCCAGCAAGGCGATGCGCCGGTCCATCCGCATGGCGACGCCGGTCGGGAACTGGTGCGAGGGGGTGACATACGCGACCCGGGCACCGGGGGCGCGGCTCCGACCCTCGTTCACGACAAGGCCATGCCCGTCTACCGGCACCGGCACCAGCTTCGCGCCGGCAGCTTCCAGGGCTTTGCGGGCGGCGGGATAGCCGGGGTCCTCCATCCAGGCCACATCGCCGGGCTTGAGCACCGAGCCCAGGCAAAGCTGCAAACCGTGCTGCGTGCCGCTGACCAGCACGATGTGGCCGGGGTCGCAGCGCACGCCGCGGCTGACCGCGAGGTGCTCTGCCAAGCGCTCACGCAGCTCCCGGCCGCCGCGGGGATCGCCGTAGCCGAGATGGGCGGGATCCAAGGTCTGCAGGCGCTTGCTAAGCGCGCGACGCAGACGGCTGTGGAATAAGGCGTCAACACTTGTTCGGCCAAGGGCGAACACCTCGCGGCTAGGAACTATGTCCGCCATTGCGATGCGCTCGGGCCGCGCCGGGCCGGATGGGACATGAGCGGCGACGAAGGTGCCCGCGCCCACCCTGGCCTCCGCCAACCCTTCCGACAGCAACTGCTCGTAAGCGACGACAACCGTGTTTCGCCGGATGCCGAACTGGGCTGCCAGCGCGCGGCTGGATGGAAGCCGGCTGCCGGGAGCGAGCCGGCCGGCGAGAATCGCATCGCGCAGGCCCTGGTGGACGCGCGCCGATTGCGGGCCGGACATTTCGCCCAGCAGTAGCGGCAGATCCAGCGCCCCAGATTGAGCTGTCGAATTGGTTGGCATGTATGCGGGCAAATTGGACCTCCCGGCAACCAATCTACCCGGCGCATGGTGCTGCCGCAACGAGCCAACCAGGAGATCAGGGATGTCGGACGCGGAAACCCTCGCCTATCCAGTGAGCGCCCGGAACCGGATGACGCGGCGGCATGACTGGGGCTTCTACGACCACGCCACCGTCCATGCGTTGCTGGACGCGGCCATCCTGTGCCACGTGTCCTATGTCATTGACGGTCTGCCCTACTGCACGCCAACACTGTTCTGGCGCGAGGGCACGACGTTGTATTGGCACGGCAGCAGTGCCAGCCGCATGTTGCGCAACCAGTCCGCCGGGCAGCCGGCGTGCCTGACCGTGACCCACCTGGACAGCCTCGTGCTCGCGCGCTGCGGGTTCAATCATTCCGCCGACTACCGTTCGGCAATGGCTTTCGGCAACGCCCGGCTGGTGGACGACCCGGCGGAAAAGGAAGCCGCGCTGATCGCCATGGTGGACCGCTTCTTTCCCGCCCGCACGGCCGGCCTGCGCCAAAGCACGGCGCTGGAGATCAAGGCCACGTCCGTGGTGGCGATGGAGATCGAGCGCGCGTCGGCCAAGATACGCGCCAAGGGTGTCGCGGACGACGATGAGGATTACGAGTTGCCGATCTATGCCGAGCGCCTGCCCATCCATACGGTGATTGGGAAGCCTGAATCTTGCCCGCGGCTGATGAAAGGTGTCACCCGCCCGGAGACGCTGGCGGGCTACCGCGCCGGCCGTGCGCTTGAGGAGGCGGTTTTGGAGGCATACGCCATCACTTTACCTGCGGTGACGCCGCCGGACGGTCTGCACCCAGCCGCAAGGATGGCGCCATGATGACGCCAGGCATGATGCGACTGGTCCGTGAGCAGCGGCTCGGCTTCGTCGCTACGGTGAACGCGGACGGCACGCCCAACCTGTCGCCGAAGAGCACCTTTGCCGTAAGTTCGAGCGGCTTGGCGTCACGAACTGCCGCCAAGCGATTCGGATGACTCAAAAACAACTCCGGACGGACACTGAGGGTTCAAGCGGCCTTTGCCTGCTGCACGATCCGGTTGAGGTTCACCGCCACGTCGCGGGCCAGCTTCATGCGCTGGGCCAGGTTCATGTCACGCACGATTGCCAGCTTGTGGTCCGGCCGCAGCCGGATCAGGCCGCCCTTGCTCTGCACCCAGCTCACCAGGCCGGCGGGGTTGCGGAACTTGTTGCCGCGGAACGACACCACCATGCCCTTGGGGCCGGCTTCCAGCTTTTCCACCCCCGCCTCGCGGCACATCCGCTTCAGCGTCACCACCTGCAACAGGTTCTCGACCTCCTCGGGCAGCCGGCCGAAGCGGTCGACCAGCTCGGCCGCCATCGCCTCGGTCTCGGCGTCCGAGGTCAGCGAGCCGATGCGGCGGTACAGGCCCAGCCGCACGGGCAACTCGCGCACGTAGGCCTCGGGGATCAGCACCGGCAGGCCAAGGCCGATGGAGGGCGTCCAGTCGCGGTCGTCGTTGCGGCGGCGGCCCCGCTCCACCTTCATCTCGGCCACCGCGTCCTCCAGCATCTGCTGGTACAGCTCGATGCCGACCTCGCGGATATGCCCGCTCTGCTCGTCGCCCAACAAGTTGCCGGCGCCACGGATGTCCAGGTCGTGGCTGGCCAGCGTGAAGCCGGCGCCCAGCGTGTCCAGCGTCTGCATGACATGCAGCCGTTTTTCCGCCGCGCCCGACAGCCGGTGCGTCGGCGGCCAGGTCAGATAGGCGTAGCCGCGCTGCTTGCCGCGTCCGACCCGGCCACGCAACTGGTAGAGCTGGCCCAGGCCGAACATGTCGGCGCGGTAGATGATGAGGGTGTTGACGGCGGGCATGTCCAGGCCGCTCTCGACGATGTTGGTGGACAGCAGCACGTCGTACTTGCCGTCGCCGAACTCGGTCATCACCCGCTCCAGCTCGGTCGGCGCCAAGCGGCCATGCGCCTGCACCGTGCGCGCCTCGGGCACGATCTCGGCGAGGCGCTCGCGCATCCGCTCCAAATCCTCGACGCGCGGCACCACGCAGAACACCTGCCCGCCACGGAACCGCTCGCGCTGGATCGCCTCGCGCACCACCACCGCGTCGAACGGCATGATGAAAGTCCGCACCACCAGGCGGTCCATCGGCGGCGTCGCGATGATGCTCATCTCGCGCACGCCGGTGAGTGCCAGCTGCAGGGTGCGCGGGATCGGCGTCGCGGTCAGCGTCAGCACATGCACGTCGGCCTTGAGCGACTTCAGCCGCTCCTTGTGCGCGACACCGAAATGCTGCTCCTCGTCGACGATCACTAGGCCCAGCGACGAGAACTCGGTGCTCTTGGCCAGCAGAGCGTGGGTGCCGATGACGATGTTGACGCTGCCGTCGGCCACGCCGGCGCGCACCGCGGCGGCGTCCTTGGCGGTGACCATGCGCGAGAGCTGGGCGATCTTCAGCGGCAAGTCGGCGAAACGGGCCGTGAAGGTGCGGAAATGCTGCCGCGCCAGCAGCGTCGTCGGCACCACCACCGCCACCTGGTTGCCCGACATCGCCGCCACGAAGGCCGCCCGCAACGCCACCTCGGTCTTGCCGAAGCCGACGTCGCCGCAGATCAGCCGGTCCATCGGGCGGCCTGAGGCGAGGTCTTCCAGCACGTCGGCGATGGCGCGCGCCTGGTCCTCGGTCTCGGTGAACGGGAAGCGGGCGCAGAACTCGTCCCACTCGCCGTCCCCCGGCGTCATCATTTCGGCGTCGCGCAGCCGGCGGCTGGCGGCGATGCGGATCAGCTCGCCCGCCATGTCGCGGATGCGCTGCTTCATCTTCGCCTTGCGCGTCTGCCAGCCGACGCCGCCGAGCTTGTCCAGGCCGACACCGCCGGTTTCGCTGCCGAAGCGCGACAGCATCTCGATGTTCTCGACCGGCAGGAACAGCTTGTCGTTGCCGTCGTACAGCAGCCGCAGGCAGTCGTGCGGCGCGCCCAGCACATCGAGCGTCACCAGGCCGTCGTAGCGCCCGATGCCGTGGTCCTGATGCACCACGAGGTCGCCGTCGGCGATTTCGGTGGCTTCGGCGATGAACTGGTCGGCGCGCTTCTTCTTGCGCGGCGGCCGGCTGATGCGCTCGCCCAGGAGATCCTGTTCGGAGGTCAGCGCCAGCTTTTCAGAGACGAAGCCGCGCTCCAGGCCCAGCGTCACCAGCCCGACCACGCCGCGCGGCAGCGCCTCCAGGGCCGCGAAGCTGTCGGCGGTCTCGGCGCGCATACCGTGTTCACGCAGCAAATTGCCAAGCCGCTCCCGCGAACCGCGGCTCCAGGCGGCGACCACGAGCCGCCTGCCCTCGCCCAGCCAGCGGTCGGCCTGCGGGCGGAACTGGTCGAACACGTTGGTGCCGACGCTGTGGCCGAACACCGGCGCCGGACGGCCGCCGCCGTCGATGCCAGGCAGGCCCTCGGGCTGGCCGAACGGCGAGAACGCGAACAGCGGCCCGCCGGCCAGCATGGCGTCCCATTGCGCGCGGTCGAGGTAGAGAAGCTGTGGCGGCAACGGGCGGTACGGCGTCTCGCCGTCGCGCGGCACCATGCGGCGGGCGGCGAAATGGTCGGCCACCATCTCCAGGCGCGCCGTCAGCACGTCCTCGGCCTGATGATCCAGGCTGACCGAGGTGTCACGGCCAAGATAGTCGGGCAGCGTCTCCATGCTCTCATGGAACAGCGGCACCCAATGCTCCATGCCGGGATGCCGCCGGCCGTCGCTGATCGAGAGATATAGCGGATCGCTGGTCGCCTCCTGCCCGAACAGCTCGCGCCATTCGGTGCGGAAGCGGCCGATGCTGGCGGGGTCGAGGAACACCTCGTTGACCGGCCGCAGCACCAGCCGGTCCAGCTTGGCGCCGCTGCGCTGGGTGGTGGGATCGAAGCCGCGGATGCTCTCGATGGTGTCGCCGAACAGGTCGAGCCGCACCGGCTCGCCCTGGCCCGCGGCGAAGATGTCGATTATGCCGCCGCGCACCGCATACTCGCCCGGCTCCATGACGGTGCCGGCGCGGCCGTAGCCGTTGGCTTCCAGGAAACGCGTGAGGTCCGCGACCTCGACCGTGCCGTTGACCGCCAGCGTGCGGCTGCTGTTGTGGAAGACGTGGCGCGGTGGCACCCGCTGCACCAGCGCGTTCACCGTGGTCAGCACGATGCGCGGCTGGCCGGCGGGCTCCAGCAGGCGGGCCAGGGTGGCGATGCGCTCGCTGACCAGTTCGGCGTTGGGCGAGACGCGGTCGTACGGCAGGCAATCCCAGGCCGGGAAACGCAGCACCTCGGCATCGGGCGCGAAGAAGCGCAGGCCCTCGGCCAGCCGCGACATGCGGATGTCGTCGCGCGCCACGTGCAGCAGCGTGCCGCCCGCGAACTCCTGCGCCCGCCGCGCCAGCAGCACCGCGTCCCAGCCCTCGGGCGCATTGTAGACCGTGGCTGACGTCATCGGCCGGCCGCCGCGAGCAGGGCGCGCATCATCGGCGAGTCGGCCTCGGGCGGGATCGGGCGGCGGCCGGTCAGCCAATCCGCCAAATCCACGTCGGGCAACTCCATCACCTCTTCCAGGGCGTCGAGCTCGACCTCGGTGAAGGTTTCGAGTCGCGGCGTCACGTAGCCGCCGATGAGCAGGTCGGTCTCGTGGGTGCCGCGATGGGTGGCGCGAAACAGCAGGCGGCGTCGGCGCGTCTGCGCGGGCGTTAGTTCGATTTCGGTCATGTGGCTTGTCATATAGCGGCAGGCCTGGGCACTGTCAGCCGTGGAGCACGATCGTCTGGCCCCGCTTTTCGCACCTGTGACCAGCCTGCGCGGCGTCGGCGAGGCGATTGCCCGGCTGATCGCGCGCGCCGCCGGCGGCGACCGGGTGATCGACCTGCTGTTCCATTTGCCCGAAGGCCATGTCGACCGCCGCACCCGCATCCGCCTGGCCGACGCCACGCCGGGCGAGGTCGCCACCGTCGAGGTCGAGGTGGTGCGGATCGAGCCGCCGGGCAACTCGCGCCAGCCGACCAGGGTGGTGGTGAGCGATGGCTCCGGCTTTGCCGAGCTGGTGTTCTTCCGTGCCGTGCCGCGCGACCGCCTGCCGATCGGCGGCCGGGTGCTGGTATCGGGCAAGTTCGACGACCGCCGCCAGATGACCCACCCCGAGCATCTGGTGCCGGTCGGGCGCGCCATCGAGTTTCCCGCCGTCGAGCCGGTCTGGCCGCTGACCGCCGGGTTGTTTCCGGGCCAGGTGCGCCGCGCCATGACGGCCGCCCTGCCCAGCCTGCCGCAACTGCCGGAATGGCTCGATCCGGCGTTGCTGCGGCGCGAGGGCTGGGCCGGCTTCGGCGACTCGCTGCGCGCGCTGCAATCGCCCAAGGAGCCGCCGGGCGACGCGCCGCGCCGCCGGCTGGCCTACGACGAACTGCTGGCCGACCAGCTCTCGCTGTCCCTGGTGCGGCAACGCGACCGCGCCCGGCCCGGCCGGGCATTGACGGGCGACGGGCGGCTTGGGACGGTGGCGCTGAAGCGGTTCGGCTTTGCGCTGACGCCCTCGCAGCAATCCGCACTGGCCGAGATCACCGCCGACCTCGCCGCCCCGCGCCGGATGCTGCGGCTGCTGCAGGGCGACGTCGGCTCGGGCAAGACCCTGGTGGCGATCCTGGCGATGCTGCAGGCGGCGGAGAGCGGCGCGCAGGCGGCGCTGATGGTGCCGACCGAGATCCTGGCGCAGCAGCACCTGCGCACGCTGAAGCGGCTGTCGCCGGCGCCGGTGGCGCTGCTCACCGGCTCGGTCAAGGGCGCCGCGCGCAGCCGCATCCTGGCGAGCCTGGCCGACGGTTCGCTGCCGCTGGTGGTCGGCACCCATGCGCTGTTCCAGGATGCGGTGAGCTACCACGACCTTGGCCTCGCGGTGATCGACGAGCAGCATCGGTTCGGCGTCGACCAGCGGCTGACGCTGGGCCGCAAGGGCGACGCGACCGACGTGCTGGTGATGACCGCGACGCCGATCCCGCGCACCGCCCTGCTCACGCAGTGGAACGAGATGCAGGTCAGCCGCCTCACGGGCAAACCGGCGGGCCGGCCGGCGATCCGCACCACGATCCACCCGCTCGATGCGCTGGGCGACATCTGCGACGGGCTGGAGCGGGCGTTGGCGCAAGGCGCTCGGGCCTACTGGGTCTGTCCTATGGTCAGCGAGAGCGAGGCCACCGACCTCGCCGCCGCCGAGGCGCGCTACGCCACGTTGCGCCACCGCTTCGGCGAGACGGTCGGCCTGGCGCATGGGCAGCAGGACAGCGCGGTGCGCGAGGCGGCGCTGGCGGCGTTCGCGGCGGGCGAGACGCGCATCCTGGTCGCCACCACGGTGATCGAGGTCGGCCTCGACGTGCCGGAGGCCAGCATCATCGTGATCGAGCACGCCGAGCGCTTCGGCCTGGCGCAACTGCACCAGTTGCGCGGCCGGGTCGGGCGCGGCACCGCGGCCAGCTTCTGCCTGCTGCTGCACGGGCATCCGCTGACCGAGACCGGCCGCCGCCGCCTGGCCTTGCTGCGCGACACCGACGACGGGTTCGCCATCGCCGAGGAGGACTTCCGCATTCGCGGCGGCGGCGACCTGCTCGGCACCCGCCAGTCCGGCCAGCGCGGCTACCGGCTGGCCGACCTCATGGAACACGACGGCCTGCTGCACATGGCGTCGCGCGAGGCGGCGTTGCTGCTGGACCGCGATCCCAAGCTGACCACCGAGCGCGGCATGGCGTTGCGGCTGCTGCTGCGGGTGTTCAGCAAGAACACGGCATGGCGCACACTGCTGTCCGGATGAGCCGCGAGTATCCGCCGCGGCCGATCGTCGGCATCGGCGTCGCGGTGTTGCGGCCGGGCGAGGTGCTGCTGGTGCGGCGCGGGCGGCCGCCGAACATGGGTGCCTGGAGCCTGCCGGGCGGCGCGCAGGAGCTTGGCGAGACGGCCGAGGCGGCGGCGCGGCGCGAATTGCTGGAGGAAGCCGGCCTGCAGGTCGGCCCACTGCTGCTGGCGGCCAACGTCGACAGCATCCATCGCGACCCGGACGGCCAGGTGCGCTTTCACTACACCATCATCGACTTCGCCGCCCGGTTCGTGTCGGGCGACATCCGTGCCGGCGACGACGTGACGGATGTTGCCTGGGCGGCGTTCGACGGGTTCGAGCATTATGCGCTGTGGGACGAAGCGGTGCGGGTCATCGGCATCGCCCGGACGCTGCTGCGCCTGTAGGCCGATTAGCCGATGACGATCTCGACGCGGCGGTTCTGCGGCTCGCGCACCCCGGCCGCGGTCGGCACCAACGGCCTGGTGTCGCCGAATGCCTTGATGTCGATGGCGTCGCTCGGCACCCCGTCACGCACCAGCTCGGCCGCGACAGTCCTGGCGCGGCGCATCGAGAGGCGCTGGTTGTACTGCGGGGAGCCGGAGCGGTCGGCGTTGCCGTTCACGTCGATGCGCGTGTGCTGGACATGGTCGATGTTCCGCGCGGCCTCGGCGACGATCTGGCGGGCGCGCGCGGTGAGGTCGGCGCGGTCCCAGTCGAAGAACACCAAATAGCTGCGGACCGGACCGGCGACGGGCGCCGCAACCGGCATAGGCGCGGGCGGCGGGATCACGTTGAACTCGTAACGCAGGCCGACCATCACGTCGTGGTTCAGGTCGTTGGCGTGTTTGACCTGACTTACCTCTGTAAACCCCGGCGAAGCGAAGCTTAGCCTATGCGATATGCCGCTAAGACCCACAAACCGATATTCGAGCGTTGCCGAAAGGCCCACCAGGTAGGGGATTGGGAACGCCAGGCCGGCGATGCCCTGGTAGGCGAACCCTCCGGCGCTGAGGTGGGGAATGCCCCCGCTGCTGCTCCGCTCCATGTACCCCGCACCCACTCCGACATAGGGGAAGACGTAGGGTGAGCTGATGTCGAAGTCGTACAGCACGTTGCCCATGCCGCCGTATTTCTGCTCGTACGGCGATGAATGACCGGAGTTGCTTAATTGGTTGTAGCGGTAGTTGCCTTCGACTTCGAGGCGCATCCCGTTGCCGAAGCCGTAGCCCACGCTGCCCACGCCGGCCACGCCGACGTCGAACTTCAATTTATTCTTGCCGGCGCCCTGAAATGGCCCGCCGCCATCGGCGCCCGAGTAATTGAACTTCTGCAGTTCGTTCATCATGAAGTTGGGACCGACACCGGCGCCGACATACAACCCGTCGACCGGCTGCGCCTCGGCAGGTCCCGAGGCGAGCGCGAAGCCGGTGGTCAGGATCGAGGCGGCCAGCAGGAAACGCTTCATTTGGGCAGGCCCTGTTCGATTTCTGGTCGGCGCTTTAACGCCGGACAATGATGAACGCCTGCCGCAATGGCCAGTGAAGCATCGGGTGAGTGGCAGAAGCGCCAGCACTGTGGCCGAGGTGCAACAGCGTGCGGCCTAGCTCCGCCGCCGCGTGCGGGCCACGCCCTTGCCGCGCCCGCGCAGCGTCACCGACAGGCCAAGGAACACCAGCCCCGCCGCGAGCGGGGGCAGCCAGCACGGCCGCAGCAACACCGGCACCACGATGTTGAGCCACAGCCATGCCGGAAGATTGTGATCTGCGAAGTCCTTGGCCCACACCAGCGCGGCGTGATCGGTGTTGGCGATCAACTCGGCCAGCGAGGTGAACGGCGGCATCACCGTGACCAGCGTGAAGGCGATCACCAGAAAGATCGCGGCAAGCACCATAAGGGTGCGAAACAGGATCACGCGGATCGACGCTGCGACATGGAAAATCCTTTTATGCGGGTGCATCCTGCAACCCACGACGGCAACATAAGGCGTTGTGACCGCCCTCGCGAGGGCGCGGTCCTGGCCGCCCGTCTAATTATCCAGCAGGGCCGCCCGCAACGCCTCGAAACTAGCCTCGTCCGGCGCACAGATCAGCCCGCCCGTGCCATCCGCCGGAAGATACTGCGAGCCATCGAAGCGGGCCGAGTAGCCGCCGGCCTCGCGGTGCAGCAGCCAGCCCGGCGCGTGATCCCACGGCATCAGGCGATTGAACACCGCATAGTGGCAGCTTCCGGCGGCCACCATCCGATATTGGTGAGCGGCGCAGCGGTAGTCCCAACTGGCCGCGACCACGCCCAACCGGCTCAGCACCCGGGTCCGCTGGCTGGGCGGCAGGTTGCGCCACGACAGCGCCCCGGTCATCTCCGCCACCGGCACGGCCGCCGCCACGCGCAACTCGGTGATGACGCCGTCAGCCGTCTCGGTCCAGGCGCCCTCCCCGCGCAACGCGAAGGCGGTGTCGTCGCCGACCGGATCGAGGATCGCCGCAGCCACCACCTCACCGCGGCACATCGCCGCCGCCATGCAGCCGAACAACGGCAGGCCCGCCGCATAGTTCGCGGTGCCGTCGACCGGATCGACGGTGAAGGCGAGCTCCGCCTCGGCCAAACCATCCATCAGGCTTGGATTGGCGGCGCTGGCCTCCTCGCCGACCACCAGGCAGCCGGGGAACAGCCGCTCCAGGCCGGTGGTAATCATCCGCTCGGCCGCTTCGTCGGCTTCGGTCACAAGGTCGAGCGGACCCGATTTGGTGCGGATGGAGCCGGGCGGCAGCTTCCGGAAGCACGGCATGATCTCGGTGCGCGCCGCCGCACGCAGCAACAGTCCCAGCTCGGCAAGCTGGCGGCGTCCGAACGCGGTCACGGCAGCACCTCGGTCGGCGCCGCATCGCGCTGGTCGAACCGTGCGCGGTCGGCCGGCAGCAAGCGCACGGTCAAGTGAATCGCCGCCTCGCCGTCGTCGCGGGCGATCACCTCGCCATGCTCGTACAGCCACGCCAGCCGCGCGCCGTCGTCGGGCGGAATGGCAAAGTCGACCACCTGCAGCCCTGCCGCGATACGGGCGTCGATCGCTTGCGCCAGCGCCGGCAACCCCTCGCCGGTTACGGCGGAGACCGCAACCGCACCGCTGCGGACCGCGACACTTGCCACGCCGCCAAGCAGGTCGGCCTTGTTCAGCACCTCGATGGTGCGGTCGGGCCAGGCCGGGTCCAGCGTCCCGTCGGCGACCATGCCGTCGAGCACGGCGATCACGTCGGCCCGCTGCGCCGCGGTGTCGGGGTGCGCGGCATCGCGCACATGCAGGATCACATCGGCCTCGGAGACTTCCTCCAGCGTGGCGCGGAACGCCGCGACAAGCTCCGTCGGAAGCTCGCTGATGAAGCCGACGGTATCGGACAGGATCACCCGCCGCCCGCTCGGCAGCGCCAGGCCGCGCATGGTGGGGTCGAGGGTGGCGAACAACTGGTCGCGCGCCGCCACCTCGGCGCCGGTCATGGCGTTGAACAGCGTGGATTTGCCGGCGTTGGTGTAGCCAACCAGCGCCACCACCGGGTATGGCACCCCCTTGCGGGCGGTGCGGTGCAGGCCGCGGGTGCGGCGCACCTGCTCCAGTTCACGCTTCAGCCGCACCATGCGGTCGTCGATCAGCCGGCGGTCGGCCTCGATCTGGGTCTCGCCTGGGCCGCCCAGGAAGCCGAAGCCGCCGCGCTGCCGCTCGAGATGGGTCCAGGACCGCACCAGCCGGCTGCGCTGGTAGTCGAGGTGCGCCAGTTCGACCTGCAATGAGCCTTCGCGGGTCACCGCACGTTCGCCGAAGATGTCCAGGATGAGGCCGGTGCGGTCGATCACCTTGCAATTCCAAGCCTTCTCCAGGTTGCGCTGCTGCACCGGGGAGAGCTTGGCGTCCATCACCGCGACCGCCACCTGCTGCTCGGCGATGATCTCGCCCTGCGCCTCGACCTGGCCGCTGCCGAGCAGCGTCGCCGGGCGGCGGCGCAGCGGCAGGATGGCGGTGTGCACGACCGCCAAGCCGATCGACGCGGTGAGGCCAACCGCCTCGGCCAACCGCGCTTCGGCCGCGCGGCTGGGGTCGGCGGAACCGTCATGCGAGTGTCCGGGACGATCCCAGGGCAGGATCACGGCGGCCCGAGTGGGACCGCCGCGTTCTATCGTATGGTTTGTCGTCATGTCGTTGGCGCCTGGATGTGCCGCCTTGGCCGGTTTAATCGACAGCGAGCGTCTCCCGCGGCGTGATGCTGAGCCGGGTTGGCGAGGGCGCCGGTGCATCGGCGGCGCCCGGTTCGGCCTTGACGCCGTCGAACAACTGGATGGGAGCGCCCGGCATCACCGTGCTGATGGCGTGCTTGTAGACCAACTGCGTATGGCCGTCGCGGCGCAACAGCACCGAGAAGTTGTCGAACCAGGTGATGATGCCTTGCAGCTTGACGCCGTTCACCAGGAAGACAGTGACGGGAGTCTTGTTCTTGCGCACGTGGTTCAGGAACACGTCCTGCACATTCTGCGTCTTCTCTGTGGCCACGGTCGTGATCCTTCTTGCTTTGAAGCCGTCCATATCGTTCGTCGCGCGACCGGCGCCGGGAGACCGGCGGCACACACACTCCGGTCGCACCGCCTCATAATAAGGCCCGTCGACACCTGCCCGGCAAGTCCGTCCTGCATAGGTTGGGCGTGTATCGGTCCGTCAGGCCCGATCCTCGCTGGTGATACCGAGCTGCTTCAGCTTGCGGTGCAGCGCGCTACGCTCCATGCCGACAAAGCCCGCGGTGCGGCTGATGTTGCCGCCGAAGCGCAGCAACTGCGACTGCAGGTACTGCGTCTCGAACAGGTCGCGCGCCTCGCGCAGCGGCAGCGACATCACATCGGCCGAAGGGCTGCCGTTCAGCGCCGGGGCCGACGACCCCACCTCCGGCGGCAGCATCTCGGCGCGGATCAGGTCGGCGGTGCTGCCGGGGGCCATGATGAGCAGCCAGTCCATCAGGTTGCGCAACTGACGCACGTTGCCCGCCCAGTCGAACGCCTGCAGCGCCGCCAGGGCATCGCTCGACAGCTCGCGCCGCGCCATGCCGCTGATCTCGGCGGAGCGCAACAGGAAGTGCCGCGCCAACGGCGGGATGTCCTCGCGCCGCTCCTTCAGGCTCGGCACCCGCAGCGGCACCACGGCAAGGCGGTAATACAGATCCTCGCGGAACCGGCCGGCGGCGATCTCGGCCTGCAAATCCTTGTTGGTGGTCGAGAGCACGCGGACGTCGACCTTGACGCGCGACGAGCCGCCCAGCCGCTCGAAGGTCTGGTCCTGCAGCGCGCGCACGATCTTGCCCTGCGTCTCCAGCGGCATGTCGCTGACCTCGTCCAGCACCAGCGTGCCGCCGTGCGCGCGCTCCAGCACGCCGGCGCGGCGCGGGTGCGCCACCCCATCGACGCCGGCCTCGACGCCGAACAGCTCCTCCTCGAACCGGGCCGGGTTGAGGATGGCGCAGTTCAGCGACACGAACGGCGCCTCGGCGCGGCGGGAGCGGGCATGGATCATCCGCGCCACCACCTCCTTGCCGGAACCGGCCGGTCCCTGGATCAACACGCGCGAGCCGGTCGGGGCCACCCGCTCGATGGCGCCGCGCAGCGCCGAAAGCGTCGCGCTGTTGCCGATGAGCTCGATTTCCGGCCCGGCGCGCAGCCGCAGCTCGGCGTTCTCGCGCGCCAGATGCGCCGCCTCCAGCGCCCGGCGCACCACCAGCAGCAGGCGGTCCGACTGGAACGGCTTCTCGATGAAGTCGTAGGCGCCATGCTGGATGGCCGCCACCGCCGTCTCGATATTGCCGTGGCCGGAGATCATCACCACCGGGACATGCGGCTCCTCGGTGTGCAGGTTCTGCAGGATGCCCAGGCCATCGAGCTTGCTGCCTTGCAGCCAGACGTCGAGGATCACCAGCGACGGCCGCCGCGCCCGGAAGGCGGCGATCGCCGCGTCCGAGTCGCCCGCCTGCCGCGTATCGTAGCCCTCGTCGCGCAGCACGCCGTCGACCAGCATCCGAATGTCGGGCTCGTCGTCGACGATCAGGATCTCATGCACCATCGCGTCCTAATCCAGTGGCTTCATCGGCAAGACCAGCGTCGCCACCGTCCCTCCCCCGGGCCAGTCGGCGCGGGGGCTGCGCTCCTCGAGAACGATTCGCCCGCCGTGGTCCTCCATGATCTTCTTTACTATGGCAAGACCAAGGCCGGTGCCCTTGGGTTTGTGCGTCACGTACGGCTCGGTCAAGCTTGCGCGATCCGCGGGCGGCAGGCCTACCCCGTCGTCAGCGACGGCAATAGCCACATCTTCGCCTTCGAGCGCCACCGAAACCTCGATCCGCCCCCCCGCCGTGCCTTCCGGCCGCATGGCGATGGCGTCGGCGGCGTTCTGCAGCAGGTTGGTCATCGCCTGCCCCAGCAGCCGGCGGTCGCACGACGCCACCGGCCCACGCTCCGGGATGGCGTCGGAGACCCAGGCGATCTCCGGCCGCGCGTTGCGCTGCAGGATCAGCGCCTCGCGCGCGACACGGCCCAGGTCCTCGGGCCGGATCACCGGCTGCGGCATCCGCGCGAAGGCGGAGAACTCGTCGACCATGCGGCCGATCTCGACGACATGGCGCACGATGGTGTCGGCGCATTGCGTGAACGTCTCGGGATCGGAGGTGATCTCGCGCGCGAAGCGCCGCTTCAGCCGCTCGGCGGAGAGCATGATCGGCGTCAGCGGGTTCTTGATCTCGTGCGCGATGCGCCGCGCCACGTCGGACCAGGCGGCCTTGCGCTGCGCCGATTGCAGTTCGGTGATGTCGTCGAAGCTGGCGACCAGGCCGAAGCTGCGCGCGCCGGCGCTGCGGTCGGAGCCCAGCCGCACCAGCAGCGTGCGCCGCCGCGTCGCCGGCCCGATCTGCACCTCGCCGGTGTAGACGCGCTCGGGCGCCTGGCGGGCAGACTCGATCAGGCTGGCGAACTCCGGCACCAGTTCGGCCAGCGGCGCGCCGATCGCTCCCAGGATGTCGATGCCCAGCAACTCGCTCGCCGCCCGGTTCGGCAACTCGATGCGGCCGTGCTCGTCCAGCCCGATCACCCCCGCCGAGACGCCGGACAGCACCGCCTCGGTAAAGCGGCGGCGGCTGTCGATCTGGCTGTAGGCGTCCATCAGCTCGTTGCGTTGCGCGCCAAGCTGGCCGGTCATCCGGTTGAAGGCGCGCGACAAGCCTGCCACCTCGTCGCCGGTCGCCGCCTCCGGCACCCGCACCGAAAGGTCGCCGCCACGCACCCGCTCGGCGGCCATGATGAGCTGGCCGATCGGGCGGGCGATCTGGTTGGCGATGACCAGCCCGATCAGCACCGCGGCCATCAGCACCAGCAGGGCGACCGAGGCGAAGATCAGCGCCAGCGTGACCTGGAGGCCGGAGCGGTTCTGGTCGAGCCGGTCGTACTCCGCGACGGCGCTCTCGGTGCGCGCCATGTGCGCCAGGATCACCGGGTCGACCGGGCGGCCGATCATCAGCATCAACTGCGGCGTGGAGTTCAGCGCCACCACGGCGCGCACCGTCTCGGTGTTGTCCCCGCTGTCGATGATCGCGACGTCGCCGGAACGTGCCTGGTCGGTCGCCCATTTCGGCGGTGCCTCGGCGCCGTAGCCGCCCATCAGTCCCGCCGACGCAACCACCCGGCCACTCTCGGGCTCGAACAGCACCGCCACGTCCAGCCCGCGCAACCCGGTCTGCGTGGCCAGGACCGCGCCGAAGCTGTTGGGGTCGGCCGACAGCATGTAGCCGGCCCGCGAAAGGTCGTTGGCCATCGCCAGGGCGTCGGCGCGGATGTTGTTGCGATGTTCCTCCAGGTATCCGCGGCTGGCTTGCAGGCTCTCGTGCAGCGCCGTGCGGACCCGGTCGTTGAACCAGGTCTGGATGCCGACGCTGAATAGGAACGTGGCGAACACCGCCACCACGATCGCCGGGACCACCGCCACGACGCTGAACAGCAGCACCAGCCGGACGTGCAACCGGGAGCCCGCCGAACCACGCCGGCGCTCCATCCAGACCCGCGTGAGGCGGCCGGCCAGCACCGCGCCGAGCAGCAGCACCACCACCAGGTTGCCCAGCACCAGGCCGAACAGCACGTTCGGACGCACCGCCAAGCGGATGCCGCCGGCCAGCAGCACGAACGTGCCGCCGCCCAGAACCAGCGCGAACGCCGCCAGCAGCAGGGTCAGCGCCTTGCCCAGCAGGATGTCCGCCACCCGCCGGGCGCGCGAGGGGCGTGCCACCTCCGGCGCGACGGGCGGCACGGTGGCGAGGCGGGAGGCCGGGTCGAAGTCCCGGCGGTCGGGTGCCACGTTCATGCGGGCCGGTTCAGGCGATGCCCCTCACCACCGAGATTTCGAGGTCGCGTATCTTCTTGCGCAGCGTGTTGCGGTTGAGGCCGAGCATCGCCGCGGCCTTGATCTGGTTGCCCCGGGTCGCCGCCAGGGTCATCCGGATCAGCGGCCGCTCGATCTCCGCCAGCACCTGCTCGTAGATGTCGGATGGCCCGGCGCCGTCGCGCCAGGCGGCCAGGAAATGCCGGATATGCCGCTCGACCGCCACCGCGAGCGGCGCTTCGTGCGCCGCCGCCTCGTGCCCGCGCCCCAGCTCACGCGGCAGGTCGTGCGCCAGGTCGCGCGCCGCCAGCGGATCGAGGCCGGTGTCGGCCTCGGCCAGCTCGGCCAGGATGCTCTCGGCGCCGATGACCTCGTCGGCATACAGCGCCGCCATGCGCCGCATCACGTTCTCCAACTCGCGCACGTTGCCCGGCCAGCGGTAGCCGCGCAGCGCGTCGATGGCGCCTTGGTCGAGCGACTTGGCTGGCAGGCCGTCGGCGCGGGCACGGTCGAGGAAGTGGCGGGCCAGGTCGGCGATGTCCTCGGTGCGCTCGCGCAGCGGCGGCAGGCGGATCGGCACCACGTTGAGGCGGTAGAACAGATCCTCGCGGAACTGGCCCTGGCGGATGGCCGAGCGCAGGTCGCGGTGGGTGGCGGCGACGATGCGGACGTTGGCGCGGATCGGCTGGCGGCCGCCAACCGTGGTGAACTCGCCCTCCTGCAGCACGCGCAGCAGGCGGGTCTGCGCCTCGGGCGGCATGTCGCCGATCTCGTCGAGGAACAACGTGCCGCCGTGCGCCTGCTCGAAGCGGCCCTGGTTGCGGTTGGTGGCGCCGGTGAAGGCGCCGCGCTCATGGCCGAACAGCTCGCTCTCGATCAGTTCGCGCGGAATCGCCGCCATGTTGATGGCGACGAACGCGCCGGCCCGGCGGCGGCCATAGTCGTGCAGCGCCCGCGCCACCAGTTCCTTGCCGGTGCCGCTCTCGCCGTTGACCATGACCGTGAGGTCGGTGGTGGTGAGCCTGGCGATGGTCCGGTAGATCTCCTGCATCGCCACGCTGCGCCCGATCAGCGGCAGCTTCTCGTCGGCGTCGCGCGGCTCCGGCGGCGTCACCGGGACGGCGTTCGGCACCGCCAGCGCCCGCGCCACGACGGACAGCAACTCGCGCAGGTCGAACGGCTTGGGCAGGTACTCGAACGCGCCGCGCTGGGCCGCCTTCACGGCGGTCATCAGCGTGGACTGCGCGCTCATCACCACCACGCGCAACTCGGGCCGGATGCGTTTGATGCGCGGGATCAGGTCGAGGCCGTTCTCGTCGGGCATCACGACGTCGGTGATGACCAGGTCGCCCTCGCCGTCCTCGACCCAGCGCCACAGCGTCGCGGCGTTCGAGGTGCTGCGGACCTGGTAGCCCGAGCGGCCGAGCGCCTGGGTCAGCACGGTGCGGATGGAGCGGTCATCGTCGGCGATCAGCACGGTGGGAGGCGTCATCGAGGGCGGCATCCGTTCAGGAGGGAGCATCGTCGGCCAGCATCGGTAAATGGAGCCTGAACTCGGTGCGCCCCGGGCGGCTGTCGACCTCGATCATGCCGGCGTGGTCGCTGACGATCTTGGCCACCAGAGCCAGGCCGAGGCCGCTGCCGGTCGGCTTGGAGGTCACGAACGGGTCGAACAGGTTGGGCCGGATGTCGTCGGCGATGCCAGGGCCGTTGTCGCGCACCGCAACCACCAGCGGCAGGTGCAGCCGCCGCTCGCTGCCCGGCACGGCCAGCCAGACACCGTGCTGGAAGCCGGTCGTGAGCACGATCTCGGGCGCCGGGTGATCGGCCAGGATCAGCGACTCGGCGGCGTTCTTCACCAGGTTCAACAGCACCTGCACCAACTGGTCGCGGTTGCCGTAGACCGACGGCAGCGACGGGTCGTAGGTCTCCACGAAGCGGACATGCGCGGCAAAGCCGGTCTGCGCCAGCCGCCGAACATGCTCCAGCACGCGGTGGATGTTGACCGGGCCGCGCTCGATCGCCTTCTCGCCGAACACCTCCATGCGGTCGACCAGCGCCCGGATGCGGTCGGCCTCGTCGCGGATCAGCACGGTCAGCTCGCGGTCGGCCTCGGCCACGCTGCCTTCCAGCAACTGGGCGGCGCCGCGGATGCCGGAGAGCGGGTTCTTGACCTCGTGCGCCAGAATGGCGGCCATCCCGGTTACGCTGCGCGCGGCGCTGCGGAACGTCAGTTGGCGGTCGAGCGCCTTGACCGCCGAGGCGTCCTGCATCGTCAGCAGCACCGATCCAGGCTCCTCCGGATGCGGGGTGCCCTGCACGCTGACCGCCTCCTTGCGCAGCCGGGGTCCGTCCAGCGTCAGCTCGTGGTCGCTCACGGTGACGTCGCCGTCACGCACCTGCGCGATCAGCAGGAACAGCGGGCTGTCCGCCGGCAACAGGTCAGTCAGGCGCAACGCTACCAACTGGGCCATCGAGACACCGAGAAACTGCTCGGCGGCGGGGTTGGCGAACCGGAAACGGTCGTCGAAGTCGAGCAGGACGATCGGAATCGGGATCGCCGAAAGCAGCGCCGCGGCGTTGGGTGGCCGGGCCGGGCCGGGCCGCAGGAAGTCCCGCGCCGCCGCCCCACGGGCCGCCGCGCCGCGCGCCACGGCGCGGAGCATCCCTTGGGCGCCGCTGCCGCTCAAGCCGCCTCGGCCAGCATTTGATCGCGTCCCGAGGCGCGGCCGGCGTTGCCGGCAATCAGCGGGTCGTAGAATCGGTGGATCAGCGCGGCCACCGCGTCGGCGTCGGGCAGCCGGGTCACCGTGGCGCGGAACTCGGCCGAGCCGGGCAGGCCGCGCGAGTACCAGGCGACGTGCTTGCGCGCCGCCCGCATCCCCGGCTCGCGGCCGAAATGCACCAGCATGGCCTCGTAGTGGCGCAGCAGGATGTCCTTCTGCGCGGCAAGCGACGGGTCGGGCAGCCGCTCGCCGGTTTGCAGAAAATGCGCGACCTGGGCCGGGAACCATGGCCGCCCGTAGGCGCCGCGCCCGACCATCACGCCGTCCGCCCCGGAGCGTCGTAGCGCCGCCAGCGCGTCGTCCTCGTTCAGGATGTCGCCGTTAGCGATCACCGGAATCCGCACGGCGGCCTTTACCTCGGCGATGAAGTCCCAATCGGCCACGCCGGTGTAGAATTGCTGCCGGGTGCGGCCATGCACCGTCACCATGCGGATGCCGCATTCCTCGGCGATGCGGGCCAGCCGGGGCGCGTTCAGGTTGGCGTGGTCCCAGCCCATCCGCATCTTGAGCGTGACCGGGCCGGGCACCGCCGCCACCGTCGCCGCCAGCAGCCTCGCCGCCGCAACCTCGTCGCGCATCAGGGCGCTGCCGGCCAACTGCCCCACCGCCACCTTCTTCACCGGGCAGCCGAAGTTGATGTCGATGATGTCCGCGCCGCGCGCCACGCCCATGCGCGCCGCCTCGGCCATCGCCGCCGGGTCGCAGCCGGCCAGTTGCAGCGAGGACGGGCTGCCCTCCATCTCCGCCATGCGGTTGGTGGTCCGGTTCTCCCTGACCATGGCGTTGGAGGCGATCATCTCGGACACCACGAGACCCGCGCCCAGCTCGCGCGCGAGGCGGCGGAACGGCAGGTCGGTGACCCCCGACATCGGCGCCAGCACCACCGGGACGTCGATGACCACGCGCCCGCCCAGCTCGATCGGCTTGAGCGATGCTCGACGCGAGCCCGGTTGCGCGGAATCCATTAGTTTGCCCATCATTTGGGCAAAGTAGTCTGGCGGTGCGTGGCGTGCAACGTGGTCCACGCCGCGTTGCGGAACAGCGCGTGGCATCGGATTGACGGACGCCGGACGAACCGCAAGGGTCCCGGCCTGTCCGCCACAGGAGCCAGGCCGATGCCAACTTTGCTGCCCCGGATCGGTCAAGGCTACGACGTGCATGTCCTGGCAGCGGGTCGCAGGCTGATGCTGTGCGGCATCGAGGTGCCGCACGAACAAGGGCTTGCCGGCCATTCCGACGCCGACGTGGGTCTCCATGCGCTGTGCGACGCGATCTATGGCGCGTTGGCCGAGGGCGACATCGGCCGTCATTTCCCACCCAGCGAGGCACAGTGGAAGGATGCCGACTCGGCGCGGTTCCTGCGCCATGCGGCCGAGCGGGTGGCGGCGCGTGGCGGCGTCGTCGGCAATGTCGACGTGACCCTGATCTGCGAGCGGCCGAAGATCACGCCGCACGCCCCGGCGATGATCGCCCGCCTCGCCGGCCTGCTGGGCATCGGCATCGGCCAGGTGTCGGTCAAGGCCACCACGACGGAGCGGCTGGGGTTCACCGGCCGCATGGAGGGGATCGCGGCGCAGGCCGTGGTGCTGCTGATGCTGCCGGTTGGTGATGCGCCCGCGCCCTGAATTGGTCGGCGGAAGACACCGATGTAGCATCGACGCGGCAACGCACGGGGAATGACATGCGGACACGACGGTTGGCGCCTCTGGTGGTGGTTTTATTGCTGCTTGCCGGCTGCGTCTCGATTACGCGGCGGCAGGACGTGAACCCTTACCCGCCGGCGCCTCCGGATCGTACCGAGATCGCCCCGTTGCCGCCGGTGTCGGAAGATCCGGTCATCTGGCAACCGGGTCACTGGGACTGGATTGGCAATGCCTTCACCTGGCGCGATGGCCGCTGGGTCGGCCGCGCAGGCCATGGGTCGATGTGGCAGACCGGCTACTGGTCGAACACGACCGGCACCTGGCTATGGATGCCGGCGCATTGGGTGTCCCCCGGCTAGTTGGCGAACCAGTCGGCGACCGGCTGCATCGCTTCCAGCGTGCGGTTGCCCCAGGCGATCTCGGCCCGCGCCTTCCGCAACGCCCGCAGCAGCGCCGCGCCGGTCAGCTTGTCGGAGCGCAGCACGGCTTGCGCTTCCGCCATGATCTTGTCGATGCGCTGGAACACCACCGAGCCGATGTCGGCCACCGGCAGCTTCTCCAGCCGGATCACCTGCACCCGGCTGCCCTCGGCGGCAAGCAGCCGCTCGCAATAGCTGTTCCAGTCGGTCATCTGACTGTTGAAGCGGCCGAGGTATTCCTGCTCGACGATGAAGACGTGGCTGCGCGGTCCCCAGCTCACGACATGGTCGATCGCCGCCGAGGCGCTCTCCATGGAGTCGGCCGCCGTGGTGACCGGCACCACGACGCCGACGCGGTCGCTGCCGTCCGGGAAGATCGGCCGCGGCTCGTCGTCCAGGATGCGGCAGATCTCGGTGAACATGTTGGAGCCAAGGTCGACCACCAGGTTGCCGATGCCGATGTCGTACAGCAGGTCGTCCCACGGCGTGGCGTTTGGGTCGTAGGCCAGGTCGCGCGAGGTATCGAACGCCGCGGCATTGCGCGCGTCGCGGTGCGTCACGTTGCCGATGCCGTCTTCCTTGCGGAAGATCAGGCTCAGGCGCGGGTTGCGCTCGTATTCGCGCACTTCGATGTTGTGCATCAGGGCCGGGTGACGCTGCAGCAGAGTCACCAGCACCGCGTTGGCCGTGGTCGTCTTGCCGCTAGACTTATCATTTGCGAATAGCAAAGTTTTGCGCCCGCGCAACGGACTAGTGGCGCGGTTGGCTGCAAATGGCGCCCTCTGGTTGGTCGTGCTCATCCTGATCCTTCTTGGCCACCAAAAGCCGTCCAGGAGGTCTTAGCACACCGGCCGCCGATATAGAGCCAAGCGCAACGAAAGATTTGTTCGGCGGAGGATTTGGTCGGAGCGGCGGGATTTGAACCCACGACCCTCAGTCCCCCAGACTGATGCGCTACCAGGCTGCGCTACGCTCCGATCACCGGCACCGCATACCAGCGGCCCGCTTAGTCCGCAATGCGCGCCTACTCGAACAGCATCCGCAACGCCTCCAGTTCCGCCAGCACGGCGGCCAGGGCCGCGCGCAAGATTTTGTTCTCGGCGGCGGCGTCATTCCCCGCGCCTTCACGCGGCTCGCCTCCAAGCCCCGCGGCGCCGAGACCGCCCAACGCCAGCTCCGACACGTCGGGAACCACCTCGGTCTCCCGCTCCTCGGCAGCCGGCGGCGGGATGTCGTCGGACAGCCGGCCGCCGCCCTCGCGCAACAACCGCTGCACGCCCTTGATGGTGTAGCCCTGGGTATACAAGAGATCGGAGATGCGGCGCAGCAAGGCGATGTCGTCGGGCCGGTAGTAGCGCCGGCCGCCGCCCCGCTTCAGCGGCTTCACCTGCGGAAACTTGGTTTCCCAGAACCGCAGCACATGCTGCGGGATATGCAGGTCGTCGGCTACCTCGCTGATGGTGCGGAAGGCGTTCGGCGCCTTCTTCGGCCGCGCCCGCTCCGCGTCATCGGTGTCCGGACCGGCGAACGTTCCCCCGCCGCCCGGCGCGGCCTCGCTCATTCGTCGTCTCCGTCGGTCAACGGCGGCGTGGTGTGGTTGACGTGGGCCTTCAGCACCTGGCTGGGCCGGAACACCAGCACCCGGCGCGGCAGGATCGGCACCTCGATCCCGGTTTTCGGGTTGCGGCCGATGCGGCGGCCTTTCTGCCGGATGGAGAAGGTGCCGAAGCCGCTGATCTTGACAGACTCGCCGTCCTCCAGCGCCGCCGACATGCGGGCCAGCACGGTCTCCAGCAAATCGGCCGATTCGTTCCGCGACAAGCCGACCTGGGTGTAGATCGTCTCCGCGAGGTGGGCGCGTGTCACGGTGTTCATGTGGCGACCCTATGAACCCGGCCGCCCCGCGTCAACAATCCACGAAAAACAAGCCGTTGCGTGCCGGCAAGCTGACGCGGCCTCATCGCTCAGAGGCGAACCAGCGCCGAGCCCCAGGTGAGGCCGCCGCCAAGCGCCTCCATCAACAGAAGCTGTCCGCGCCGCACCCGGCCGTTGCGGTAGCCGTCGGCCAACGCGAGCGGGATCGAGGCTGCGGAGGTGTTGGCGTGGCGGTCCACCGTCAGGATCACCTTGCCGGGGTCGAGGCCGAGCCGCTTCGAGACGCTGTCGATGATGCGCCGATTGGCTTGGTGCGGCACCAGCCAGTCGATCGCCGAAGCCTGCAACCCGTTGGCGGCAAGAGCTTCTTCCACCGCTTCGGCGAGATGCGCCACCGCATGTCGGAACACCTCCCGGCCGTTCATCACCAGCGTGCCCGGCCGCTCCGGCTGGCCGATCGCGCCGTCGATGTACAGCAGGTCGCCGAGCGTGCCCCGGGCGTGCAGATGCGTCGACAGGATCCCTGGCGGCGCCGGATCGTCGCCGGCCTCGCTGGCGCGCAGGAACACCGCGCCGGCGCCGTCGCCGAACAGCACGCAAGTGGCGCGGTCCTGCCAGTTCAGGATGCGGGAGTAGACCTCGCTGCCGATCACCAGCGCGCCGCGCACCTGGCCGCTGCGGATCATCGCGTCGGCGACCGACAGGGCGTAGACGAATCCGCTGCAGGCCGCCGAGAGGTCGAAGCCGAACCCGCCGGCGCCGAGGGCCGCCTGCACACGCAACGCCGTCGCGGGAAACTGCTGGTCGGGCGTGGCGGTGGCCAGGATGATCGCGTCGACCTCCGACACCTCGGCTCCGGCATCCCGCAACGCCTCGCGCGCCGCCTCGGTCGCCATGTAGGCGCAGCTTTCGTGCTCCTTGGCGATGTGGCGCTGGCGTATCCCGGTGCGCTCGAAAATCCAGGCGTCCGAGGTCTCGACGGTGCGCGCCAATTCGTCGTTGGTGACGATGGTCTGCGGCAGGTAACCGCCGATACCGGCCAGGACCGCGCGTATCATGCCGCGGTTTGCAGGGCGGCGATGCGGCCCAAACCCTCGCGGATGCGGTCGTTGAAATGATACAGCACCATGTCCATGGCGACATCCATGGCGTGCGCGAAGCCCAGCGCGTCGGTGCCGCCGTGCGACTTCACCACCACGCCGTTGAGCCCCAGCATGACGGCGCCGTTGTAACGGCGCGGGTCGAGCCACTCGCGCAAGCGGTCGAGTCCCGGACGGGCCAGCAGGTAGGCGAGCTTGGCCGTCAGCGAGGCGGAGAACACCTGGCGCAGCAGGCCGCCCATCAAGCGCAGCGCGCCCTCACCGGTCTTGAGCGCCACGTTGCCGGTGAAGCCGTCGGTCACGATCACGTCGGTGGTGCCGGCGGCGATGTCGTGGCCTTCGACGAAGCCGTGGAACTGCGCGGCGATGTGGCTGGAACGCAGCACGGCAGCCGCCTCGCGCAGCCGGTCGTCGCCCTTCAGCTCCTCCGTGCCGACGTTCAGCAGGCCGATGGTGGGCGCCGTCAGGCCCAACACCGTGCGCGCGAACACGTCGCCCATGATCGCGAACTCGACCAGGTTGCGGGCGTCGCACAGCACATTGGCACCGAGGTCGAGCATCACTACGTCGCCGCGCGCCGAAGGCCCGATCGCCGCCATCGCGGGCCGGTCGATGCCAGGCAATGTCTTCAATACGATCTTGGCCAGCGCCAGCAGCGCGCCGGTGTTGCCGGCGCTGACCACGCCCGAAGCCTCGCCCTCCGCCACCGCATCGATCGCCACCCGCATCGAGGCGCGCCGCATACGCAGCGCCGCGGTCGGCTTCATGTCGCTGCCGATGGCATCAGCGGTGTGGCGGATGGTGCAGGCCGCGGCGGCGCGGCGATGGCGTGCCAGCAGCGGCGCCAACAGGGCCTCGTCGCCAACCAGCAGGAACTTGGCGCTTGGATGCCGCTCGGCCGTGGTGGAAAGCCCCGCCACGACCATGTCCGGCGCATTGTCCCCGCCCATCGCATCGACCGCGAGCGTGAACTGCGCACTCACCGGAGGATGCTCATGTCGGAACCTTCACCGCCGGGTGCCGTGCGCCCGTATCCGCCGCTCAGACGCGGACGGCACCCTTGAGCGCCTTGCCGGCGACGATGACCTCGCGGCCGTCGTAGTGGCCGCAATGCGCGCAGATGTTGTGCGGGCGCTTCAACTCGCCGCAGTTGGAGCACTCGGCGTGTGCCTCGACAGTCAGGGCCTGATGGCTGCGGCGCATACCGGCGCGCGACGGGGACGTTTTTCTCTTCGGAACAGCCATGGGACCACGCCCCTCCAGACAACGGAACCGCCGCAGCCAACCGTTTGCCCACAAGGTGAGGCAAAACGGTCACACTACGGCAACAATACAAGGGGCGGCGTCTAGCAGAGGCATCGATCCCCTGCAAGCGACGACCCGAACGCCACCACTATCCGCCTTTGCGACGGGCCGCCAGTGCCGCGAACGGATGCACGACGGCGTCCGGCAATTCTTCCTCCGGCAGCACGGCGTCAGGCTTGCGGGGATAGGGGTCGAGCGTCAACGCCAACTGCTCCACCGTCGCCTCGCCGAGGTCTATGCTGGCGCCAAGGTACGGGATCTCATCGTCCGACTCCGGGTCGCCTTCCTCCTCCTGCGTGCCGTCCGGCACGAAGCGGATGCGGAACGTCTCGGTCAAATCAGCCTCGAACTCGTCCAGGCTCACGACGCAGACCTGCGTCAGCCGCGCGGTCAGTTGGCCGGTCGCCACCACCACCCGGCCGTCGCTGCCTTCGCGCGCTAACTGGAAGCGGCAAGACAGCGCGGCCACCGCGGGCAGCAACAGGCGGGCGGCCACCGCGGCGCACTCGGCGGCGCCGGCGACGACCTCGCGCGACAGGCCGCCGGCGCCGACCGCCTCGATCGCCAACGGGCGCGACAGTTCGGGGGTCATGCCGCAAGCGCCTCGGTCATCGGCGGGAATGTCACACGCCCGGCCGCCAGCGCCGCCAGCGGTTGCTGCGCCAGGTCGGCGTCACGCGCCAGCACGATGTCGGCAAGGGTCCGTGCCGCCGCCTCGAAACCCTCGTCGCGCCAGATGTTGCGGCGCAGGGCGACCGCGAGCGCCACGGCGTCGCTCGCCGCCATGGCGCTCTCATAGGCCAGGGAGCGGCCGTGGAACGCCTCCCACATCGCCCGCACCTTCTTGCCGACGCTGAGGTCGCCGACCCCCATTTCGCGCAAGTTGACGTCCATGTCCGAAAACATCGCGTCGAACACCGACTGCGCCAAGGCGGGACCTGGCGCCGGCAGCCCGCGCAGCCGGCGGATCACCAGAAAGGCATGTACGCCGACCAGGTCGAAGCGGCCGTCCAAAGTGTCGGGCACGCCAAGCCCGGTGTAGAACCATGGCTCGCGGGCAGCCCGCACCGCGGCCCCGTACAACTCGAACCCGGTCCGTTCATGGCGGTGGCCGAACCAGCCGAACAAGCCCATCGCATCGATCCTCGCCCTGAAGCCAACCCTCCCGACATCGTGTCGGCAGGCAACGTTTATTTGACATGCAACGCGGCTCGTGACACCCCCTCGCCTGCCGCGGAGATGCCGGCCGCCAACAAATCTCCGCGTCACGAGGATGTTCCGCTTGCGCCCGTCACGGTGGTTTTTCCTGTTGCTCGCGTGCGCCGCCGTAAGCGGCTGCGGCTATGAGCCGGCGTTCATGTCGTTTCCGCCACAGGTGCGCGGCAACCAGGTGGATGCCGATGCGGTGGGGCAACTGGTGCCCGGCACCTCGACCCGCGCCGACGTCACCGCGGCGATCGGCTCGCCCACCGCCCATGCCAGCTTCGACGATAACACCTGGCTCTACATCGGCGAAGTCACCCAGCCGGTGATCGCCGGCACCACCGCGGTGGACAGCCAGCAGGTCTACGTGCTCCGTTTCGACCCGCAAGGCGTGTTGAGGTCGGTGGACCGCAAGACGCAGAAGGACAGCGAGAGCGTGGATGTGGTCGCCCGCACCACGCCGTCGCCCGGCAACAGCGCCACCTTCCTGCAGCAGTTGCTTGGCAACGTCGGCAAGTTCAGCCCCTCCGCGGCGCCGGGTAGTGGCGGCCAGGGCAGTGCCACCCAGCCAGGCAACTTCTAAGAGACCGTTCGAGAATTCTACTATACCGGCCATCCGACGCGGCTTTTTGCGCTTCCGGTGCTCACGGCCCAACGGCCGCTGCGCTCCGGGTCGCAAAAACCCACGCCGGGCGGCATCCGACTGAGCAGCCGGATACTTCTGGCTCAGCATAGCGAATTCTCAAACGGTCTCCAAGCGTCAGGCGAAATGGTCCCACCCGGCGCTGGCCAGGCGTAGCTGGACGCCATCCGCCTTCATCACCCGAACAGCTGGGTCGCCGGCCACGAAATATCCGATACGGGTCACACGAACCCCAGCCGCCTGCCCGGCGGCCATCACCGCCGCCGCCCGCGCTACCGGCGCCGCGAATGCAAGCTCGTAGTCGTCGCCGCCGGTGAGGCAGCGCGTCACATGCCCACCACCCAGCGCAGCCGCTGCCTCCGAGATCGGGACCAGCTGCTGTTCGATGACCGCCGCCAGCTTGCCGGCGCGGCAGAGATGCCCGAGATCCTGCACCAGCCCGTCGGACACATCGAGGCACGCCGTCGCCACCCCGCGCAGTCCGCGACCTAGCGCCAACCGTGGGCGAGGCAACCGGTAGCGGCCGGCGAGGAACCCATTGGGATCGGCCAGCCTGCCCTGCGCCGCCAGCAGGCCAAGCGCGCCGTCGCCGATGGTGCCGCTGACCCACACCTCGTCGCCCGGCCGCGCGCCGTTGCGGCGCAGCGCCTCGCCGGGCGGCACGGTGCCGAGAATGGTCAGCGACAGGCTGACCGGGCCGGGCGTCGAGGTGGTGTCGCCGCCCAGCAGCGTGAGGCCGAACTCCGCCTGGTCGGCCGCCAGCCCGGCCGCGAACGCCGCGAACCAGGCGTCCGTCGCCGCACGCGGAACCGAGACCGTCAGCAGGTAGCCGAGCGGGTCGGCGCCCATCGCGGCAAGATCGGACAAATTGGTGCGCAGCAGCTTGCGCGCGACCAGGTCGGGCGGGTCGTCAGGCAGGAAATGCACGCCGGCCACCATTGCGTCGGCCGCCAGCACCAGTTGCACGCCGGGCGGCGGGTCGAACAGCGCCGCGTCGTCCGCGAGACCCAGCGCGCCCACTCCAGCCAACGGGCGGAAGTGCCGCGCGATGCGGGCGAACTCGGTCGGCAGGCTCACATCGTGCCCGCGAAGTCCTGCGGCCGGAGCTGCCGCGCTAGGCGGTCGAGCACGCCGTTGGCTATGCGCGGCTCGTCGCCGTCGAAGAACCCGTGCGACACGTCGAGATACTCGTTGATGACCACCCGCGCCGGCGGCCCGTCGGCCATGGTCAGTTCCGCCGCGCCGGCGCGCATCACCGCGCGCAGCACCGGATCGAGGCGCGACAGCGGCCAGTCCGCCGACAGCGCCTCGCTCAACATGCGGTCGATCATGTCCTGCTGCTCGGTGACGGAGCGCACGACGCGGACGAACAGCGGCACGTGGGCGTCCGGCACCCGCCCGTCCTCGTAGCCGCCGCTGCCGGGAAGTTCGCCGAGGCGGTGGCGGACGAACTCGTCGATGACCGTCTCGACGTTGAGCTGCGCCTGCTCGGCCTGGAACAGCGCCTGCACCGCGGCGACGCGCGCGGCGGTGCGCGGCCGCGAGCGGTTGGCGCGGCCGGCCGGGGACTTGCCCGACATCAGGCGCCGTTCAGCCAGCGCGCGGCGTTGATCTGCACCAGGGCGGCGGCGGCGGCCTCCGCGCCCTTGTTGTGGCCGTCGGGTCCGGAGCGAGCCACGGCCTGCGCCAGGTCATGCACCGTGAGCAGCCCGTTGCCGAGGCAAAGCGCGTGCATCTGCACCACCATGGTAAGGCCGGCCATCGCCTCGCGGCAGACGAACTCGTAATGGTCGGTGTCGCCCTTGACCACGCAGCCGAGCGCCACGTAGCCGTCGAAGGTCCGCGATGGCGAGCCACCGACAGCTAGCCGCACGGCTGCCGCCAGTTCCAGCGCGCCGGCCACGTCGAGCACGTCGAAGGTCGCCCCGGCCTCGGCCAGGATGCGCGCCGCGCCGTCGCGCAGGCCATCCACGATCTTGGTGTAATAAGGCGCCCGCACCACCAGGAGATGCGGCGCCGGCCCTTCGATGATCGGCGCGGCCGGCATCGGTGCGTCGATGGTGCTCATGTCGGCGCGCCTTCCGACGCCACGATCGAGCGTTGCTCGACCACCGCAAGGCCGTAACCTTCCAGGCCGACGATGGTGCGATGGGTGTTGGACAGCAGCACCATGTCACGCACGCCGAGGTCGAGCAGGATCTGCGCGCCGACGCCGTAGTCGCGCAGTTCCAACGGCGGGCGGGGCGCCCCGGTAAGCCGCCGCACCTGCTCCGACAGCTTGGTGGCCCGCGCCTCGCGCAACAGGACGACGACACCGCGGCCTTCCGCCACGATCATCGCCATGGCTTCGCGCAGGCCGTTGCCGCCGCGCAGGCTGCCCACGACGTCCTCGAGCACGTCGACGGCGTGCATCCGCACCGGCACCGGCCCAGGCGCCGCGACATCGCCGCGCACCAGCACCAGATGCTCGGAATATTCCACCGTGTTGGCATACACCATGACCCGCCAGTCACCGCCGACGGTATGGCACAACATCCCCTCCTCGACTCGCCGCACCAGCTTTTCGGTGCGCCGGCGGTAGGCGATCAGGTCGGCGATGGAGCCGAGCTTGAGGTTGTGGTGCTGCGCGAACGCCACCAGGTCGGGCAGCCTCGCCATGGTCCCGTCGTCGTTCATGATCTCGCAGATCACCCCCGACGGGTTGAGCCCGGCCAGGCGCGCGATGTCGACGGCAGCCTCGGTATGGCCGGCGCGGATCAGCGTGCCGCCCTCGCGCGCCATCAGCGGGAACACATGGCCCGGCGTCACGATGTCGGCCCGGCTGCCCTCCGGGTTGATCGCCATGGCGACGGTGTGGGCGCGGTCGTGCGCCGAGATGCCGGTGGAGACCCCGTCGGCGGCCTCGATCGAGACGGTGAACGCGGTCTGGTGCCGGGTGCCGTTGGCCTGCGCCATCAGCGGCAAGCCGAGTTGCTCGATGCGGTGCTGGGTCATCGCCAGGCAGACCAGGCCGCGCGCGTGGCGCACCATGAAGTTGACCGCGTCCGGCGTGGCGAACTGGGCCGGGATCACCAGGTCGCCCTCGTTCTCCCGATCCTCGTCGTCGACCAGCACGAACATATGGCCGTTGCGCGCCTCCTCGATCAGCTCCTCGGCCGAACAGAGGTACTCCGACAGGCTGCGGGTGAGAATCTCGTCCATCAGCGGTACTCCTGCAGCCGGGCGGCGTAGCGCGCCATCGTGTCGATCTCGATGTTCACCGCGTCGCCCACGGCGAGACGGCCGAATGTCGTGACTTCATGGGTGTGCGGGATGACGTTCACGCCGAACATGCTGCCGTCCACCTCGTTCACGGTCAGCGACACGCCCTCGATGGCGACGCTTCCCTTGGACGCGATGTAGCGGGCAAGCGTATGCGGCACGGTGAAGCTCCAGCGGGTCGAGCCGTGGTCGGGCGTGCTGGCCGCGACCTCGCCCACGCCATCGACATGGCCGGCGACGATGTGGCCGCCCAGTTCGTCGCCCACCCGCAGCGGGCGCTCCAGGTTGACGCTGGCGCCGACGCGCCAGCGCCCCAGCGTCGTCTTCGACAGCGTCTCCGCCGATGCCGTCACCGCGAACCAGTCCGGGCCGGTCGCCACCACGGTAAGGCAGCAGCCGGAGCAGGCGATCGACGCGCCGAGCGGGATGGCGGCGGTATTCGCCCAGGCCGCCTCGCCAACCGGCGTGACGATCACCAAGCGCATGTCCTGCCCGGCGTCGAGCGGCATGATCTCGCGCACGGTGCCGAGGCCGGTGATAATCCCGGTGAACATCTATGCGGCCCGGCGGAACAGAGTGAGCATGTCGTCTCCCGTGGGCGTTGCCGCCTGTCGCACGAAGCGTGGCATGGACGCCAGCGCCTCGATCCCGAACGCCTGCGCCGCCGGCCAGCCATCGCCACCCATGACCGTGGGCGCATGGAACCACGCCAGCCGATCCACCAAGTCGGCGCGCAACAGCGACGCCGCAAGCTGCCCGCCGCCCTCGACCAGCAGACGGGTGATGCCGCGCTCCGCCAGCAGGCGCAAGCCCGCGGCGATGTCGACGCCGATGGCGGCACTGGGGACGCCGACGACCTGCACCCCGCAACCGGCCAGCACGGCGCGCCGCCCGGCATCGGCATCGGTCCGGGTCAGCAGCCAGGTCGGCGATTCCCTTGCCGTCACCACAAGGCGCGCCGTGCGCCGTGTGCGCAGCCGGCTGTCGGCCACGACGCGCACCAGCGCGCGGCTGCGGTAGCCCTCGATGCGGCAGGTGAGATCGGGATCGTCGGCCAGCACCGTGCCGACTCCGACCATCACCGCGTCATGCCGGCCACGCAACGCATGGGAGGCGCGGCGCGAGGCTGGGCCGGTGATCCACTGGCTCTCGCCGGTGCGGGTGGCGATGCGGCCATCCAAGGTGGTCGCGAGCTTCAGCGTCACCAATGGCCGCTGGCGCTCGACGCGCAGGAAGAAGCCGCTGGCCAACTCGCGGGCCTCCTCCTCGAGCACTCCGGTCACCACCTCAATGCCGGCAGCCTGCAGGCGCGCAATCCCGGCGCCCGACACCCGGGGATCGGAGTCGCGCACGCCGATCACCACCCGGGCGATGCCGGCGGCGATCAACGCTTCGGTGCAGGGCGGGGTCTGGCCGCGATGGCCGCACGGCTCCAGCGTCACGTAGGCGGTGCCGCCGCGGGCCGCCGCGCCGGCCATCGCCAACGCCTGCGTCTCGGCATGGGGACGCCCGCCATCGGCGGTCACGGCGCGTCCCACCACCCGCCCGCCGGCCACGACGACGCAGCCGACCGCGGGGTTTGGCCAAGTGCTGCCAAGCCCACGCCGGCCGAGTGCCAGCGCCGCGCGCATATGGGAAAGATCGTCCATGGGAACGATTATGTAGGCTCGGCCAGCCCGCCAAGGAAGGCCTCGAAGTCTTTGGCCTCGCGGAAGTTGCGGTAGACCGAGGCAAAGCGGACGTAGGCGACCGCGTCGACCTCCTTCAACGTCTCCATGACCAGTTCGCCGATCTGTTTGCTGGGCGCCTCCGCCTCGCCCGAGCCTTCGAGCTGCCGGGTGATACCGTTGACGATCCGCTCGATGCGTTCCTCGCTCACCGGGCGTTTGCGCAAGGCGATGCGCACCGAGCGGGCCAGCTTGTCGCGGTCGAACAGCACCCGGCGGCCGTCGGACTTCACCACCGTCAGCTCGCGAAGCTGCACCCGCTCGACGGTGGTGAAGCGCTGGCTGCAACTCGGGCAGAACCGCCGGCGGCGGATCGCCCCGCCGTCGTCGGCGGGGCGGCTGTCCTTCACCTGGGTGTCGTCATGGCCGCAGAACGGACAGCGCATCGGATGGCGTCAGCGCGCCGCGCCGTAGATCGGGAACCGCGCGCACATCGCCAACACCCGCGTCGCCACGGCCCGCTCGGCGGCGTCGTTGGCGCCGTCGTTGGAACTGCGCAGGCCGTCCAGCAATTCGCCGATCATGGCGCCGATCTCGGTGAACTCGGCGACGCCGAAGCCGCGCGTGGTGGCGGCAGGGGTGCCGAGGCGGATGCCCGAGGTAACCGCCGGCTTCTCCGGGTCGAACGGGATGGCGTTCTTGTTGGCGGTGATGTGGGCGCGCTCCAGACTGGCCTCGGCGGTCTTGCCGGTGGCGCGCTTGGGCCGCAGGTCGACCAGCATCAAATGACTGTCGGTGCCGCCGGTAACGATGTCCACACCCTGCTCCACCAGGCTTGCGGCGAGCGCGCGGGCGTTGTCGGCGACGGCGCGCTGGTAGAGGCGGAACTCCGGCCGGAGCGCTTCGCCGAACGCCGCCGCCTTGGCCGCGATGACGTGCATCAGCGGGCCGCCCTGCAGGCCGGGGAATACCGCCGAGTTGATCTTCTTCGCCAGCGTCTCGTCGTTGGTCAGGATCATGCCGCCGCGCGGGCCACGCAGCGTCTTGTGCGTGGTCGTGGTGACGACGTGGGCGTGCGGCAGCGGACTCGGGTAGACGCCCGCCGCGACCAGGCCGGCGAAATGCGCCATGTCGACCAGGAAGATCGCGCCCACCTGGTCGGCCACCGCGCGGATGCGGGCGAAGTCGATGGTGCGCGGGTAGGCGCTGCCGCCGGCGATAATCATGCGCGGACGCTCGGCGCGGGCCAGCGACTCCAGTTCGTCGTAGTCCAGCAGGCCGTTGTCGCGGCGCACGCCGTACTGCACCGCGCGGAACCACTTGCCCGACAAATTGGGGGCGGCGCCGTGTGTGAGATGGCCGCCGGACGCCAGGCTCATGCCCAGGATGGTGTCGCCGGGATTAAGCGTCGCCAGGAACACCGCCTGGTTGGCCTGGGCGCCCGAGTGCGGCTGCACGTTGGCGAAGCCGCACTCGAACAACTGCTTGGCGCGGTCGATCGCCAGTTGCTCGGCGACATCGACGTGCAGGCAGCCGCCGTAGTAGCGGCGGCCCGGATAGCCCTCGGCGTACTTGTTGGTGAGCACGCTGCCCTGCGCCTCCAGCACCGCGGCGGAGACAATGTTCTCGCTGGCGATCAATTCGATGCCGTCCTGCTGGCGCACCAGCTCGCGCCCGATGGCGGCGGCCAGCTCGGGGTCGGTGTCGGCCAGCGGGGCCGAGAAGAAGCGGTGCAGGCTGGTGGCGGGCGATTGCTCGTTCATGGGGCGTGCCTTCCAGGGCGGAAGCCTCGATTTCGAGCAAGACGCGCCGGTTGTCCAGCGCTATGCCACGCGCACCCGCAGTTCCGGAGCTTACGCCATGACCGTCGGCCGGTTTCCCGCCACCCGCCTGCGCCGCAACCGACGCGACGCCTGGACCCGCCGCCTGGTGGCCGAGACCGCGCTGTCGGTGGACGACCTGATCTGGCCGGTGTTCGTGATCGAGGGCGGCGGCCTGGTCACCGATGTCGCGGCGATGCCGGGCGTGCAGCGGGTGACGCTGGATCGCCTGGCCGCGCACGTCGAGCCGGCGGTGCGGCTCGGCATCCCGGCGGTGGCGCTGTTCCCGGCGACGCCGGCCTCCAAGAAGGACGCGGAAGGCAGCGAGAGCGGCAACCCGGAGAACCTGATCTGCTCGGCGGCACGGGTGCTGAAGCGGGCGTTCCCCGACCTCGGGCTGGTCGGCGATGTGGCGCTCGACCCCTACACCGACCATGGCCACGACGGGGTGCTCCGCCACGGCTACGTGGCCAACGACGAGTCGGTGGCGATCCTGGCGCGCTCGGCGGTGCTGCAGGCGCAGGCCGGGATCGACGTGCTGGCGCCGTCCGACATGATGGACGGGCGCATCGGCGGCATCCGCGCGGCGCTGGACGCGGCCGGGCTGATCGACACGAGGCTGATGAGCTACGCGGCCAAATACGCCAGCGCCTTCTACGGCCCGTTCCGCGAGGCGGTCGGCTCCGGCGGCGCGCTCAAGGGCGACAAGAAGACCTACCAGATGGACCCCGCCAACTCCGACGAGGCGCTGCGGGAGGTCGAGATGGACCTGCTGGAAGGTGCCGACATGGTGATGGTGAAGCCGGGGATGCCCTACCTCGACATCCTGCGCCGGGTGCATGAGCGGTTCGGCGTGCCGACCTTCGCCTATCAGGTCAGCGGCGAGTACTCGATGATCGTGGCCGCGGTCGAGCGCGGCTGGATCGACCACGACACGGCGATGATGGAAAGCCTGATCGCCTTCAAGCGGGCTGGCGCCGCCGGCGTCCTGACGTATTTCGCTCCGAAAGCGGCACGACTTCTGCGGCGCGCCTAGGGTAGGATCGCCGCGGCAGACACTTCGCGCCCCGGAGGACCCTGAACGATGGACAGCCAGGCCACCACGATCGGCGGCAGCCAGGACGGCACGGCCCTGAACGGCGTCGCGCTCTCGTTCCTGGCCTACGCCGTCTATGCCTTCAGCGATGCCTCGGTGCGCCTGCTGCACGGCGCGGTGCCGGCGTTCGAGCTGGTGTTCTACGGCGCGATACTCGGCCTGCCGGCGATCGCGCTGGTGCGCAAGCCGGGCGAGCATTGGCGCGACCTGTGGCACTGCAACGACCGTCGCATGTGGTGCCTGCGGGCGTTTGCGGCGGTGGCCGGCAGCCTGTTCTCGGTAACCGCCTTCACCAGGCTGCCGATGGCCGAGGCGTTTGCCCTGATGTTCCTGCTGCCAGCGTTCGTGACGATCCTGTCGGTGGTGTTCCTGCATGAGCCGGTCGGCTGGCGGCGCTGGTCGGCCGTGGTCGCCGGGTTCGTCGGCGTGCTGATCGTCCTGCGGCCCGGCATCCGGGCGCTGAGCCTCGGCCACCTCGCCGCCATCGGCGCTGGTTTCGCCGGCGCCGTCACCATCGTCGTGCTGCGCAAGCTGGGACCGACCGAGAAGCGCATCTCGCTGTACGGCGCCGGGCTGTTCGGTCCCATCGTCGCGAGCTTCGTGCTGATGCTGCCGCAGTTCGTCTGGCCGGCCGGGCGCGAGTGGCTGTTCGTGCTGTCATTCGGAGTGTTGGGCGCGGCCGGCAACGTGCTGTTGATGTTTGCCTCGGGCCTGGCCCCGGCCAGTATGGTGGCGCCGCCGCAATACAGCCAGATGCTATGGGGCATCGGCCTCGGCTATTTGGTGTTCGGCGACCATCTGGACGCGCCGATGTTCGTGGGCGCCGCGGTCATCATCGCCGCCGGCCTGTTCACCCTGTCGCGCGAGCGGGTGCGCCAGCCACACTGGTGGAACCGCAGCCCGCCAATCCATCCGCAATAAGTCGAGACGTCACCCGAGACCAGGAATTGGCATGCCGAAGATCTGCAACAGCAACACCGCGTTCAGCGCCAGCACGGTCGCGGCGGCGGCGATGGCGGCGGCACGCACCGCGCCCGAACTGGCGAACCGGCCCATCACGTCACGCCGCGACGACAGCCACAGCAACGCCACCATCGGCAGCGGCAGCACCAGGCTGAGCACGACCTGGCTCAGCACCAGCGCGCGGGTGGCATTGGCGCCGAGGGCGACCACCACGAAGGCCGGGATCATCGTCACCAGCCGCCGCAGCCAGATCGGCAGCCGGTAATCGGTGAAATCCTGCATGATGTGCTGTCCGGCCATGGTGCCGACCACCGAGCTGGACAACCCGGACGCCAGCAGCGAGACCATGAACACGCCGGCGGCGGCGCCACCCAGCAGCGGTCCGAGCGTGCGGTAGGCGGTCTCGATCTCGGCCACGTCGGCATGTCCGGCGTGGAACGCGGCGGCGGCCATCGCCATCATCGCCATGTTGATGAGGCCGGCCAGCCCAAGCGCCACCTTGACCTCGCGCCAGGAGAACTTCACCACCCGGCGCACCTGCTGCTCGTCGGTGGTGGGCACACGGTTCCGGGTCAGGTTGGAGTGCAGGTAGATGGCGTGCGGCATCACCGTGGCGCCGACGATGCCGACCGCCAAAGTGAGGCTCTCCGCCCCGTCGAGGCGCGGCACCACGGCGCCGACCGCGAACGCTCCCCAATTCAGCGGCGCAATCAGCAATTCGGCCAGGTAGCTCAATCCGATCACGCCGACCAGCAGCGCAATGGTCAGCTCCAACGGCCGGAAGCCCTGGCCGCCCAACAGCAGCAGCCCGTAGGTGAGCACGCCGGTGATGACCAAGCCGACCATCAGCGGGAGGCCAAGCAACAACGACAGGCCGATGGCGCCGCCGAGGAACTCGGCGAGGTCCGTGGCCATGGCCGCCACCTCGCTGGCCAGCCACATCGCGATGGTGACCCGGCGCGGCAAATGGATGCGGCAGAGTTCGGCCAGGCTGTGGCCGGTGACGATGCCGAGCTTGGCCGACATGCCCTGGAACAGCATGGCGACCAGGCTTGCCGCCACCACGACCCAGAGCAGCAGGTAACCGTAGCGCGCGCCGGCCTGGATGTTGGTCGCGAAATTGCCGGGGTCCATGTAGGCCACCGAGGCGATCACCGCCGGGCCGATGAACGGCAGCGCCGACCGCGCGCCGCGACGCTGGCCGGCCAGCACCTCGCGCCCGGCCGCAACGGTGCGCGACGACAGATCATCCTGCTGCTGAATGGTGTCGCTCACTGCCCCGCTACCTTCGCCGAGAATTGTAGCCGGTGCTACAATCCGATGTCGTGGATGTAAATAGCAGTCCGGTAAACTTCAAGCGGACTTGAAGTGGCGGCTGCCAAAGGCGATAGATTGTGGCAATGACCGAACCAGCCCCAGCAACCGAAATGCCTGCCGAGCCGACGCAGGCGTTGCGGTTCGGCAAGACCCGGAACGCGCAATCGACCGCGTTGCTGGAGGACTACGCCGAATTGATTGCCGATTTGTTGGCGGCCGGCGGCGAGGCGCGGCCAACCGACATCGCCCGCCGCCTCGGCGTGTCCCATGCGACCGCGATCAAGGCCATCGCACGCCTGAAACGCGAGGGGCTGGCGACCGCCAAGCCGTATCGCGGAGTGTTCCTGACGCACTCCGGCGAGAGCATGGCCGAGCGGGTGCGGCTGCGTCACCGCCTCGTGGTCGACCTGCTGATCGCGGTGGGCGTGCCGGCCGACGCCGCCGAACAGGATGCCGAGGGCATGGAGCATCATGTCTCGGACATCACACTCGCGGCATTCGCGCAGTTCATGCGGGCAGGACGCTAAGCACGGGCTGAACTTTCCCGTTCATATGTAGGTAAACGCATAGCTGCTCGTCGTTTTCCGGCCCTGATGCCGTCGTGCCACATACCGGATGCAAATCGTTCTTCACGAAGACGCGCGTTGAGGAAACCAGCAACCACAAGTAGATCCTCGTGTTGTTGCAATGCAGCGCACGGCATGGGCTGGCGCGGCTTTCTGCGTAGACGATTGACGGAGACTGTAATGACCTTCAAGAATATGCTTCTCGCAGCGAGCATCGTCGCGGTTCCCGCGGCGGCCAGCGCGCAGCCCATTAACGGTTTGTACATCGGCGCCGCCGGGATGGGCAACATCCTGCAGAACGAGACGATCAAGCACCTCTCGTCGCCAAGCCGGGGCAACACCGAGGCCGGCAGCAATCCCAAGTTCGACGTGGGCTACGGTGGCCTCGCAAGCATCGGCTATGGCCTTGGCAACGGCCTGCGCGTCGAACTCGAGGGCAACTACCGCACCAACGACCTGCGTTCGGTCGGCAGAGGGACCCCGGCGAACCGCCCGTATGGGCAGGAGCAGAAATACGGCGCGATGGTCAACGCGCTGTATGACTTCAGCTTCAACGATATCGGCCTGTCGATGCTGGGCCTTGATGCGGTGAACCCGTATGTCGGCATCGGCGCCGGCTGGGCGCAGAACAAGTACAAGGGCGTCAACATCCCGCTCGGCAGCGGCCCCGGCTACAGTTCGGTCAACGTGAACAGCTCGTCCGACATGTTTGCCTATCAGGCGATCGCCGGCGTCGCCTTCCCGCTCTACTCGCTGGTGCCCGGCCTGTCGCTCACCGCCGAGTACCGCTTCTACAGCACCCCGAACGACCGCAGCTACCACGCGCAACTGATCTCGCCGGGCATCCCGTCGGCAGCCAAGTTGAAGGTGTCCGACGATTTCAACCACTCGGCCCTGGTCGGCTTGCGCTATGCCTTCGACGTCGCCCCGCCGCCGCCGCCGCCCAGCCCGATGCCGGTCGCTGCCCCGGCCCCGGCGCCTTCGCGCACCTATCTGGTGTTCTTCGATTGGGACCGCGCGGACCTGACCGCCCGCGCCCGTTCCATCATCTCCGAAGCGGCGCAGAACTCCAGCCACGTCAGCTACACGCGGATCGCGGTCAACGGCTACACCGACCTTTCGGGCACCGCCGCCTACAACCAGAAGCTCAGCGTGCGCCGCGCCGAAGCCGTGCAGGGCGAACTGGTGCGCGACGGCGTGCCGAGGAACGCCATCACCATCCAGGGCTTCGGTGAAACCCACCCGCTGGTGCCGACCGCCGCTGGCGTGCGCGAGCCGCAGAACCGCCGCGTCGAGATCATCCTGCAATAACAGGACGATCCTAGCCTTTGCTGCCAGCCGGCCCCGTCGCGAGACGGGGCCGGCTTCGTTTCAGCCCTTGGTGAAACGCAGCAGCGCGGTATCGACCGTGAAGCTGCCGTCGACGCCAAGCTCGAAGTGGCGCGACACGGCGGCGCTGGCGGCCTGCTCCAGCAAGCGGATCGCCCTGGCCAGCGGTTCCGGCGTGTTGATCCGCGCAATCCAGGCGGCGAACTCCAGCCGCAGGCGATAGGGCGTCATTCCGCCGACGCGCAAACCGGAGACGGCAGCCGCCTCCAGCCATTCCGCAACGCTGCGGTTGCGCATATGCGAGGTGTCACGCAGCAACTCGATCGCATTCAGGAAGGTGTCGAGGTCGGCGCGGCCGGGTGACACCAGATCGTGAAACGCCGCCACGCCGTCCGGCCGCAGCACCCTCGCCGCCTCGCGGATGCCGGCGGCGAAGTCGGTCCAGTGATGCGCGCTGTAGCGGCTCAGCACGATGTCGAACTCGGCATCGGCGAACGCCAGCCGCTCGGCGGCGCCCTGCTGGGTCGTGATCGCGAGGCCACGGCGCTGCGCCTCGCCGGCTACCACCGCCAGCATCTCGTGCGACAGATCGTAGGCCACCACCGAGCCGCCTGCCGCCGCCGCTGCGTAGGCGACGTGACCGCCGCCGCAGCCGAGGTCGAGCACGCGCGCGCCCTGCCCGGCCGCGACCCGCGCGCGGACCAGTTCGGCAATGGCGATGAGGTCCTCGCCCTGTGCATGCACGAGGCTGGTGAGGTAGGCGCCGGCCTGGATGCCGAACTGGCCCACCACCAACTGCTCCTGCGTCCTGCCGCTCATGCCACGCCCCTGTTTGATTGGACCTTTCCACTGTGACCACTGGCCGCGGCACTTCCTAGTCGCGTTCCAACACGTCACCATTGCGCCGATGCGTATCCTCGTTCGGCTACTCCGGCTTGCCCTGATCCTGCTGGTGACGCTGGTGTCGGCGGTCGTCGCCGCGGTTCTCGCCGCGATGTGGCTGACCCTGCCCGGCGGCGGCCTGCGCGCGGCGATCCCCGGCCTGCACGGGCCGGTGGCCATCGACATTGACAGCGACGGCATTCCCCGCGTGCGCGCCGGCGACCCGCTCGACGCCGCCGCCGCGCTCGGCTTCCTGCACGCCCGCGAACGGCTGTTCGAGATGGACGTGATGCGCCGTGCGGCGAGCGGCGCGCTGGCCGAGGAACTCGGGGCCCAGGCACTGCCGATCGACCGCTTCATGCGCACCATGGGCGTGCGGCGTCATGCCGAGGCGGACCTGAAGTTGCTGCCGCCCTCCACGCGCGACCTGCTCGACGCCTACGCGCGCGGGGTGAACGCCTGGATGGACCGGCGCGGCCGGCTCGCCGCGCCCGAGTTCGTGCTGCTGGGGCGGCCGGCGCCGTGGCAGGCGATCGATAGCCTGCTGTGGGGCAAGACCATGGGGCTTTATCTGTCGGGCAACTGGCGAGTCGAGTTGGCGCGGCTGGCGCTGGCCAGGACCATGACTCCGGCGGCAATCGACGCGCTGTGGCCGGACCAGAACACACCGGGTCGTCCGCAGGCGGCGCTGCTGCCGGACGCCCGCCTCGCCGCGACCGCGACCCGCTTGGTCGCGGCGGTGCCGGTGTTCCCGGCGCCGTTCACCTTGCCGAGCCAGGCCAGCAACGCCTGGGCGGTCGATGGCCGGAACACGACCACCGGCGCGCCGCTGCTGGCCGGCGACCCGCATCTGGGCTTCAGCCTGCCAAGCATCTGGTACTTGGCCCGTATCGAGACGCCCGGCCGGGTGCTGGTCGGGGCCACCGCGCCGGGCGTGCCGATGCTGGTGCTTGGCCACAACGGCCATATCGCCTGGAGCTTCACCACCACCGGCGCCGACACGCAGGATGTGTTCATCGAGACCCCGGCGGGGCCAGGGATGTATGCGACGCCGGACGGGCCTCGCCCGTACGCGACCCGCACCGAGGTGATCCATGTGCTGGGCCGGGCGGACGAGCGGCTGCGGGTGCGCGAGACGCGGCATGGGCCGGTCATCAGCGACATCGTCGATCCGACCGGCCCGGTGCTGGCGCTCAGCATGGCCAACCTGGAGCCTGGCGACACCGCCGCGACCGGCCTGATCGCACTCGACGACGCCGGCGACGTGGACGCCGCCGGGCGGGCCGCGGCGATCATCAGCGAGCCGGTGCAGAACCTGATGGTCGCCGACCGCAGCCGCATCGCGCTGTTCGTCACCGGCCGGGTGCCGATCCGGCGCGGCGGCGATGGGGCGCAGCTGTCGCCGGGCGCCGATGGCAGCCACGACTGGATCGGCTATGCCAGCGGCGAGGCGCTGCCGCATTACGTGGCGCCGGCGAGCGGGCGGCTGGTCAATGCCAACGACCGCGTCGCTCCGCCCGACTTCCCGGTGTTCCTGGGCCGCGACTTCTTCGACGACTGGCGGGCGCGGCGCATCCGCGGGATGCTGGATGCCGTCGCCACCCATGACATGGCGGATTTCGCCGCCATGCAGGTCGATGTCGCGAGCCTGTTCGCGCGGGAGACCTTGCCACGGCTGTGCGCGGTGCCGGCCACCGACGCGCTATCGCGCAAGGCGTTGACGCTGCTGTCGGACTGGGACCAGCGGACGACGCGCGACACGCCGCAGCCGCTGATCTTCAACGCCTGGATGCGCCGCTTCGCCGCCGCGATCATCGAGCGCCTGCATGTGCCCGCCGGCGACCGCGAGGCGGCGGCGCCCTGGCCCGAGATCGCCGCCCACGCCCTTTCGCCGCCCGGAGCCGACTGGTGCGGCGGCGATTGCACGAAGCTGCTGAGCGACACGTTGCGGGCCGCGATGGCGGCGCTTGCCACCCGATACGGCGACGAGCCGGCAAACTGGCGTTGGGGCACGGCGCACCAGGCGCAGTTCGAGCATCCGCTGCTGCGGCTGTGGCCGTGGCTCGGGCGAGTGACCGGCGCCACGATCGCCAGCCCCGGCGACGACAGCACCGTCGATCGCGGCGGGTTGGCATACGGCAGCTTCGATTCCGTGCATGGCGCGAGTTACCGGGGCGTCTACGACCTGTCGGATCTCGACCGCAGCCTGTTCGTGATCGCGCCGGGACAGTCGGGCAATTTGGTCAGCACCCTGTCGCGCAACTTCTTGCAACGCTGGCGTGACGGCGGCACGGTCGTGATCGGTAGCGCAACCGGACCGCAGGCTACCCATATCGCTCTGGTCCCCGACACGGAGTAGCCCAATGAGTTATGCGAGGTCCTGGCAGCCGCCGACCGGCATGTTGGCGGAAGACGGTCTATTGGAAGATGGACTGTTGCAGGATGTGCTGGGGCGGCGGGTGCTGGCGTTTTTGGTCGATGCGCTGCTGCTCACCGTGATCTGCGCCGTCGCGTGGGTCCTGCTGCTCGGCTTCGGGCTGCTCACCCTTGGCCTGGGGTTCCCGCTGTTCGCCCTGCTGCCGGCAGCAGTACCGCTGCTCTACAACTGGCTTTTCCTGCTGACGCCGGCGGCGGCGACGCCTGGCCAGATGCTGCTCGGACTCACGGTGCGGCGCGACGACGATCTCGGACGCCCCTCGGGCCCGGAGGCGCTGATCTGGGCGGTGGGTTTCTACGTCACCGTGGCCCTGGGCATGATCTGGTTGCTCGCGGCCTTATTCACTGCCCGCCACCGCGCGCTGCACGATATGCTGTCCGGGTTGGTTGTCGTGCGTTCGCGGGCTTTGACAGCGATGGCCCCAGTCTGAGACACTCGCCGGAAGGGGAAAGCCGTTCGCATGAGCTACAAGCCGCCGCGCCGGCCGCAGTTCTTCTACACCACTGCGCCATTGCCATGCCCATATATTGCCGGCCGCACCGAGCGTAAGGTGGTGACAGAGCTGACCGGGGTCGATGCCGAAACCCTGCACGACCGCCTGTCACGCGCGGGCTTCCGACGCAGCCACAACATCGCCTATGCGCCGGTATGCCCGCAGTGCCAGTCCTGCGTGCCGATCCGCATTCCGGTGGCGACCTTCCAACCGGACCGCACGCTGCGCCGCCTCGCCCGCGCCAACGAGCAGGTGCGCGTCGTGGAGGCCCCGGCCCGCGCCACCGCCGAGCAGTTCACGCTGTTCCAGCGCTATCAGAAGGCGCGCCACGGCAGCGGCGACATGGCGACGATGAGCTTCTACGACTATCGCGCGATGGTCGAGGACACACCCATCGAAACCAGCCTGGTCGAGTTCCGCGATCCTGACGGGTCGCTGGTCGGCGTGTGCCTGACCGACCGGCTGGGCGACGGCCTGTCGGCGGTCTACTCGTTCTTCGCGCCCGGTCTGGAGCGCCGCTCGCTCGGCACCTACACCATTCTCTGGCTGTTGCAGAGTGGGCGGGAGCGCGGGTTGCCCTACGTGTATCTCGGCTATTGGGTGCCGGAGAGTCCGAAGATGGCCTACAAGGCGCGGTTCCGGCCAAGCGAGGTGCTGATCGGCGGGGTCTGGCGCGTGCTGACCGAGCACGACATCGAGGCCGCGTCCCAGGAACCCGCCGAACTCGTGTTGGAGCCGGTGGGGTAGCGCCTATCCTGCGCGTGCCTTGGCGTAACCGTTCGGCGGCGAGCGCCCGACCTGGCCACGCTCGCCCAGCCATGGCGCCAAATTGGTTTCGGTCCGGGTGCGTTCGCCGGCGGGCCAGCTCAGGCCTTGCGCCAGGTTGAACACGCGCGCGTCGATCAGCTTGCCGTCCTTGTATTTCTGCAGCGCCACGCCGGCCCCGCGCGTCAACTGCGGCACTTGGTCGAGCGGGAACAGCAGCAGCTTGTGCGCGCTGCCCATGACCGCAACGGTGTCGCCGGTGGCCGGCACGCAGAACAGCGCACGCTCGCCGGGCTTGAGGTTGAGCACCTGCTTGCCGGTGCGCTTCTCCGCCAGCAACGACTCGCCGGCCGCCACGAAGCCGCGCCCGGTGTCGGCGGCCACGAGGTAGCGCAGCGCCGGGGCCAGCACGAACAGCGTCGCCACATCGTCCTCGCCAGCGAGATCGACCAGCACGCGCACCGCCTGCCCGTCGCCACGGCCGCGCGGCAACTCGCCGGCGCGCAGGGTGAACGCCCGGCCGTCGGTTGCGAACAGGCACAGGCGGTCGGTGGTCTCGCAGGCGATCAGCCGCCGCAGCGCGTCGCCTTCCTTGAACTTCAGCTCGGCGCCGGACGCGAGATGCCCGCGCACCGCGCGCAGCCAGCCCTGGCGCGACAGCACGACGGTGATCGGCTCGCGCTCCATGAACGACTCGGGCGGCGCTTCGTCGGCAATCGGCGGCGCCAGCGCCAGTTCGGTGCGGCGCGCGCCCAGCGGGCCGTCGCCGAACTTCTTCCTGACCTCGGCCAGTTCCTGCGTGATGCGCCTCCAGCGCGCCTTGTCGCTGCCGAGCAGGGTCGTGGTGCGGTCGCGTTCGGCGGAGAGCGTGGCGTGCTCGCGCCGGATTTCCATCTCCTCCAGACGGCGCAGGCTGCGCAGCCGCATGTTGAGGATCGCCTCGGCCTGCGTCTCGGTCAGCTTGAAAGCTCCCATCAGCGCCGGGCGCGGTTCGTCCTCGGTGCGGATGATGCGGATCACCTCATCGAGGTCGAGGAACACCGCCAGGTAGCCGTCGAGGATCTCCAACCGCCGCTCGATGGCCGCCAGCCGGTGCCGGGAGCGGCGGACCAGCACCTCATGCCGGTGGTCGAGCCAGTGCCGCAGCAGCAGGCGCAGGCCCATCACCATTGGCGTGCGGTCGGCGGTCAGCACGTTCATGTTGAGCGGGAAGCGGGTCTCCAGCGCGGTCGCCCGGAACAGCGACTGCATCAGCACCTCCGGTTCGATGGCGCGGGTCTTCGGCTCCAGGACCAAGCGCACCAGTTCGGTGCTCTCGTCGCGCACGTCGCCCAGCAACGGCAGCTTCTTCTCCTCCAATAGCTGCGCCATCTGCTCGATCAGCCGCGCCTTCTGCACCTGGTACGGGATCTCGGTCACCACGACCGACCATAGGCCGCGCTCGCCGCGCTCGACCGCCCAGCGCGCGCGCAGGCGGAAGCCGCCGCGGCCGGTCTCGTAGGCGCTGGCGATCGACTCCGGCGGCTCGATGCAGATGCCGCCGGTGGGGAAGTCGGGGCCGGGCATGTGCGCCAGCAGCTCGGCGGTGGTGGCGTCGGGGTTCTGGATCAGCGCGATGGCGGCGGCGCAGACCTCGCCGGCGTTGTGCGGCGGGATCGATGTCGCCATGCCGACCGCGATGCCGGCCGCGCCGTTGGCCAGCAGGTTGGGGAACCCGCCCGGCAGCACCACCGGCTCGCTTTCCTCGCCGTCATAGGTCGGCCGGAAGTCCACCGCGTCGTCGTCGATGCCGGCCAGCAGCGCCTGCGCCACCAGCGTCAGCCGGGCCTCGGTGTAGCGCATCGCCGCCGCGTTATCGCCGTCGATGTTGCCGAAGTTGCCCTGGCCCTCGACCAGCGGGTAACGCGCCGCAAACTCCTGCGCCAGCCGCACCAGCGCCTCGTACACGGAGACGTCGCCGTGCGGATGGTATTTGCCGATGACGTCGCCGACGACGCGGGCGCATTTCTTGAAGCCGGAGGCGGGGTCGAGGCGGAGCTGGTGCATCGCGTAGACGAGTCGCCGATGCACCGGCTTCAGGCCGTCACGCACGTCGGGCAGCGAGCGCGACATGATGGTGGAGAGGGCATACGCCAGGTACCGCTCCGACAGGGCGTCGGTCAGGCGGGTGTCCTCGATGTGTCCAGCCGCGTCGTCAGCCATCCGGATTCGTCTCCGCCAAAGCGCCGACACGGTCATAAAGCGCGGCGCGCGCCGCCGGCAATGGCAGGTGACGATGGCCGAACGCATCGCGGGCAAGAAAATGGCCGGTCAGGCGCAGGCCGTCGCGCCAGGCCGCCGCGTCGCCGGCCGCCGCGTCGTCGCGCAGCAACGCAGGCAGCGCCAGCAGCCGGTCCGCAAACGCGCCGGCCCCGGCCACGGAGACCGCCCGCCCGGTGCGCGGCGAGACGTATCGCAAATCCTCCGTCGCGCCGGTCACGGCGCAGTTGGCGAGGTCGAGCCCGTAGCCGAGATCCGCCAGCAGCGCCGCCTCCCACCGCACCAGATCGGCCAGCGCCTCGGGCCCGCGGCCGAGCGTTGCCAGCAAATGCAGCAGGCCGCCGAACACGCGCGGATGCGGCTCGCGTTCCGGCAGCGCCCCGGCGGCGACGGCACAGGCGGCGGCCAGCACCGCGAGCAGGAGCGGGTCGTCCATCACCAGGGCGGCGGGCTGGTGGACCGGCTCGGCCGCGAGGCTGCCGAGTTGGTCCGACAGCCGCGCGGTCCAGCGCGCCTGCACCAGGTTGCCGGCCTGCCAGGTCGCCGCCCCTCGCCGCGAGCTGCCGCCCCTCGCCAGGCCGCGATGCGCGCCATGCGCCTCGGTGAGCACGGTCGCCACCGCGTCGCCCTCGCCGTAGCCGCGCGCGTCGAGCACGATGGCCGGCGCCTCCCATTCGATGCTCAACCGATACGCCTTCCAGTCGTTACGATCCCGGCAAGGGCCTTGCCACGCCACCTTGAATGAGCCTGAATATTGTTCGGCAGTAGCCGCCGGAACAGGCGGCGTTCAGGGAGACCCACATGTTTCATACCAGCTTGCGCGCGGCGGCATTCGGAATTGCAGCGATGCTGATGGCCGGCACCGCGCTGGCCGCCGGGCCGAACACGGTGTCCGGCCCGGGCGGCAACGAGCAATGCTTCAAGCCGTGGACCGCGCAGACCAAGTTTCTGCAATGGCCAGCCAAGCCCGGACCATACCGCGTGGCGCTGGTCAACGGCTACGTCGGCAACACCTGGCGCATCCAGATGATCAAGACGGCCAAGGCGTATTCCGAGCTGCCGGAGGTCAAGGCCGACCTCAAGGAGTTCAAGATCGTCTCGGTCGGCACCGACGCGGCCGCCCAGCTTGGCGCCATCGAGGACTTCATCAACCAGGGCTACGACGCGATCATCATCGAGGCGGTCAGCCCGACCGGGTTCGACCGGGTGATCCGCCAAGCCAACGCCAAGGGCGTGGTGCTGGTCCCGTTCGACAACACGCTCGACACCGACAAGTTGATGCAGGTCAACGAGGACAACTACGGCATGGGCGTGCTGGCCGCCAACTGGCTGCTGAAATACGTCGGCGACAAGGGCAACATCCTCGAGGTGCGCGGCGTGCCCGGCAACTCGGTGGACCGCGACCGCCACGACGGTTTTCGCAAGACCATGAACGCCGGCGGCAAGTTCGACTACACCGAGGTGATCGGCAACTGGGCCAGCGGAGACAGCCAGAAGGTGACCGCCGACGCACTCGCGGTGCATGGCCATTTCGACGGCGTGTTCACCCAGGGCGGCTCGGATGGCACCGTGCAGGCCATCATGGACGCCAAGCAGAAGTTCGTGCCGGTCGCCGGCGAGGGCGAGAACGCATTCCGCGTGCAGATCGCCGAGCACGCCAAGGACGGGCTCAAGGGCATGTCCTACGGCCAGTCGCCGGCGCTGGTCGCCATCTCCATCAAGGCGGCGATCGCGGCGCTGAAGGGGAACGTGATGCCGCAGTTGATCTCGGTACCGATCCCGGTAGCGGACTTCACCAACCTGAAGGCCGGCGACACCTACTTCCCCGACCTGCACGAGCAGTTCTTCGCCGACAACGCCTTCCCGCCCTGCGGCGTCAGCTTCACCGCGCCGCAGATCATGGCGCAGAGCGCTCCCGCCGCGAAGTAGCCGATGCTGCTCCCGCGCGGGCGTCGCGTGCGCGGGAGCGATGACTTTGCCAAGGAGGAGGCGGCCATGTCTGAACAGGGTGCGCCCTACCTTGCGTTGACCGGCGTCAGCAAGCGCTACGGCGGCGTGCGGGCGCTGGCGAACGTCGATTTCTCCTGCCGGCGCGGCTCGATCCACGCGGTGCTGGGTGAGAATGGCGCCGGCAAGTCGACGCTCATCAAGATCATCTCCGGCGTGGTGCAGCCCGACGAGGGCAGCATCGCCACCGACGGCCGCAAGCTGGTGCTGCCCGACCCGCAGGCGGCCAATGCCGCCGGGATCGTCTGCATCTTCCAGGAGCTGTCGCTGCTGCCCGACCTGTCGGTGGCCGACAACATCGGCATCACCGCCCCGCCCCGCCGCTTCGGCCTGATCGACGGGCGCGCGCAGCGGCGGCGGGCGGAGGAGTTGCTGGCGCGCATCGGCTGCGCCGACATCAATCCGCGGATGCTGGTGCGCGACCTGCCGCTGTCGCGCCGCCAGATGGTCGAGATCGCCAAGGCGCTCGGCCGCAACCCGACCTTGCTGATCCTCGACGAGGCGACATCGGCGCTGACCGCGGCCGATGTCGAGAAGGTCTACGGCATCCTGCACGGCCTGCGCGACGCCGGCCTGGCGCTGCTGTACATCTCGCACCGGATGCACGAGATCGAGGAACTGGCCGACACCTGCTCGGTGTTTCGCAACGGCAGCCACATCGACACCTTCGCCAAGGGCGCCCGCAGCGCCGAGCAGATCGTGCAGATGATGATCGGCCGCGACCTGCAATCGGTGTATCCGGCCAAACCGCAGCGCGACGCCGCCGCAAATGCGGAACCGATCCTGGAACTGCGCGGCATCGCCTGGGAGAACCGGCTGCACGGCATCAGCTTCGGCGTCGGGCGTGGCGAGATCGTGGGCCTCGGCGGGCTCGATGGGCAGGGTCAGCGCGAGTTGCTGCTGGCCCTGTTCGGCGTGCTGCGCGGCGTCGACGGCGAGGTGCTGATCGATGGCAAGCGGCGGCACATCGCCAGTCCGGCGCAGGCGAAATCGCCGGAGATCGGCATGGCGCTGATCCCGGAGGACCGCAAGACCGAGGGCCTGATGCTGCCGATGCCGGTATCGGACAACATCTCGATGGCGGCGTTGGGCGGCATGACGCGCGGCTTGGTGATCGACCGCGGCTTGGAGGCGCGCCGCATCGGCGAGATGGTGGACAAGCTCAAGATCAAGACCGGCGATCCCGCCAACCCGGTGGCGACGCTGTCGGGCGGCAACCAGCAGAAGGTGGTGATCGCCAAGTGGCTGCTGACCGGCGCGCGCATCATCCTGCTCAACGATCCCACGCGCGGCATCGACGTCGGCACCAAGCAGGAGATCTATCAACTGCTGCGCGACCTCGCCGACGGCGGCACCGCCATCGTGCTGTACTCGACCGACTACGAGGAGCTGATCGGCTGCTGCGACCGCGTGCTGATCCTGTACGACGGCCGCATCGTGCGCACCCTGGCGGGCGCCGACATCACCGAGGCCAACATCGTCGCCAGCGCCCTCAACCTCGACCTGGAGGCCGCCGCGTGACCAATCGCCGCTTGACCAATCTCCGTCTGCGACTGTCGCAAAGCGTCGGGCTGCTGATCGCCATCGCCTTGTTCGCGATCCTGTACACCTTGTACAGCTCGCTGCACCCGAAGGGCTGGACGGTCGACCTGTTCGTGCAGAACTCGAACGAGAGCCTCGCGCTGATCTTCGTCGCCATGGCGCAGACGGTGCCGGTGCTGACCGGCGGCCTCGATCTGTCGGCGGGGGCGATCATGACGCTGGTGAACTGCCTGGCCTCGGTGCTGCTGTCGGGCAGTCCGGGCGCGATCGCGCTGGGCATGGCGGCCTGCCTCATCGCCGGCACCGCCTGCGGCTTCGTCAACGGCTGCATCGTGGTGTTCGGGCGCATCCAGCCGATCATCGCCACGCTGGCGACCGGCGCGATCTTCATCGGCTTCAGCCTGCTGCTGCGTCCTTCGCCCGGCGGCAAGGTCGACGAGAACCTGTCCTGGGTGCTGACCAACGCGGTGTCGGAGATGGACACCACCTATGGCTGGTTCCCACACGGCGCGCCGGGCTGGTTCTCGCACGGCGTCGGCTTGCTGCCGGCGCCGATCCTGATCCTGATCGGCGTCGTCTGCCTCGTCTGGCTGCCGTTCCGCAAGACGGTGACCGGGCGCGGCTGCTACGCCGTCGGCTCGTCGGAGGGCGCGGCCTACATGTCGGGCCTCAAGGTGTGGCGCAGCAAGCTCGCCGCCTACACGCTGGGCGGGTTCTTTGCCGGCTGCGGCGGGTTGTACCTGGCGTTGCAGACCGGCAGCGGCAACGCCGACATCACGCAGGCGGGCGGCTACACGCTGAACTCGATCGCCGCCGTGGTGATCGGTGGCACCTCGCTGTTCGGCGGCAGCGGCGGCGTCGTGGGATCGGTGTTCGGCGCGCTGGTGCTGCGCGCGATCTCGTTCTGCTTCCGGGTGTTCGATCCCGCGGGGCCGATGGGTTTCGTCGCCAACCCGCTGCTGCAACCGATCTTCGAGGGCGTCATCCTGCTGCTGGCCGTCTCGCTCGGGGCCGCGCGCGTGTTCCGCGTGAAGAACCGCCTGTCGCTGTTCACCTGAGGACGCCGCCCCAATGTCGCGCTCCATCGACCGCCCGACGCTGATCGCCGGCAGCTTCATCCTCGTCATCCTGATCGCCGGCACCGCCTACACGCTGGCGACGCAGGGCACCGCGTCGTTCATCTCGCCGGTCTATCTGCTGCAGCAACTCAAGATCGCCGCGTTCCTCGGCACCGTCGCGGCCGGCATGATGATCGTGATCCTGCTCGGGCACATCGATTTGTCGGTGCCGTGGACGATCGCGGCCAGCGCCATGCTGGCGACCGCGGTGGGCGGCGCGTGGGCGATCCCGGTGGGGCTCGGCGTCGGCCTGCTGATCGGCTTGGTGAACGGGCTCGGCGTGGCCTTCCTGCGGGTGCCGTCGATGATCTTCACGCTGGGGGTGAACGCTGTGCTGCGCGGCCTGATGGTGATGCTGACCGGAGGTTTCGCGCCGCAGAGCAACGCCACCAGGCCGATGGTGTGGCTGTCGACCGGGCAGGTGGTGCCGTTCGTCGCCAACTCGGTGCTGGTGTGGGCGATCATCTGCGCGGCGCTGGCGTTCATGCTGACCCGCACGCCGCTGGGCCGCTACATCTACGCCGCCGGCAACCGCGAGGCGGCAACCTATCTGTCGGGCGTCAACACCCGCGCGGTGCTGGTCGCCGGCTTCGTCATCTGCAGCCTGTGCGGCTCGGTGGCGGGGCTGCTGATCGCCGGGTATTCGTCGAAGGCGTTCCAGGCGATGGGCGACACCTATCTGCTGCCCTCGATTGCCGCGGTGGTGGTCGGCGGCACCAACATCCTGGGCGGCCAGGGCCGCCTCACCGGCACCGTCATCGGCACCATCTTGATCGTGCTGCTGGCCAGCGTGCTGTCCGTCATGCAGATGCCGGAGGCCGGGCGGCAGATCATCTACGGGCTTGTCATCATCGTCATGCTGCTGGTGTATGGCCGCAGTGCCACCATCCGGAGCTGACCTTGCGCACCTACTGGGACGAGACCGAACTGCGGCACGCGCCTGAGTTCTTCCTGCTACGCGGCAAGTTGCGACCAAACTTCGAGGTGCCGGCCCGCGCCGAGGCGCTGCTCGCCGGCTGCCGCGATCTCGGCATGGAGGTCGTGGCCCCCGACGCCATCGAGCGCGCGGCGCTGCTGCGGGTGCATGACGCCGGCTACCTCGACTTCCTGCGCGACGCTCCGGCGGAGTGGGCGGCGCAGGCCGACGCCGGGCCGGAGATGGTCGCCAGCATCCATCCCACCGCCGAGATGCTGGCCGGGGGCGCCACCCTGCCCGCCTCGCTGGTCGGCCGCCTCGGCTGGTTCACCGCCGACACCTCCTGCCCGATCGGTCCGCAGACCTGGGTGTCCGCGCAAGCCGCCGCCGCCTGCGCCGTGGCCGCCGCGAATGAGGCGGCGGACGGGCGCACCGCCTACGCGCTGTGCCGCCCGCCCGGCCACCACGCCTACGCGGCGCGCGCCGGCGGGCATTGCTACCTGAACAACGCCGCCGTCGCCGCCGCTCAGTTGCGCGCCCGAGGCGCCGCCCGCATCGGCATCCTCGACATCGACGCGCACCACGGCAACGGCACGCAAGGCATCTTCTGGGAGCGCGACGACGTGGTGTTCGCCTCGGTCCACGGCGACCCCGACGGCTATTATCCCTGGTACACCGGCCACGCCGGCGAGGCCGGTGCCGGCGCGGGCGTGGGCTGCACCATCAACCTGCCGCTGCCGCGCGGCAGCGGCGACGCTGCGTGGTTGGCGGCGATCGGCCACGCCATCGCGGCCCTGCGCCGCTGCGCCATCGATGCGCTGGTGGTGAGCCTCGGGTTCGACGCCTCGGAGGCGGAACCGCTGCGGTTCCTGTCGGTCACGGAAGACGGTTTCGCCCGCGCCGGCGTGGCGGTCGCGGGCCTCGGCCTGTCCGCCGCCCTGGTGCAGGAGGGCGGCTACAATGTCGATCTGCTTGGCCGGCTGCTGAAGCGATTCCTCGACGGGTTCGCCCTATCCTGACGATTTATCCCGACAGGATCGTAGGGTGGAAAAGCGCAGCGCCTTTCACCACCTCACACGCGCCGAAACGGCGGAAGGCGCTGCGCTTTTCCACCCTACGTCGATGAGCCAGATTCTGAACGGTTCACCAACGGCCGGCGATCCGCCTGTTGCCGCATCGCACCTGTGACAAAATCTTGCGATAGTGCAACAGTCCGGCATGACCATCGCACGCATCCGCAGCTACGCCTTCGCCGGCATCGAGGCCATTCCGGTCGAGGTGCAGGTGCAGATCTCCTCCGGCCTCCCCGCCTTCCTGGTCGTCGGCCTGCCCGACAAGGCGGTGGGCGAGGCGCGCGAGCGGGTGCGGGCGGCGATGACCGCGATGGGTCTGTCGCTGCCGCCGCGCCGCGTGCTCATCAACCTCGCTCCCGCCGACCTGCTGAAGGAAGGCAGCCATTTCGACCTGCCGATCGCGCTCGCCGTGTTGGCCGCGATGGGCGTGCTGCAGCACGAGGATCTCGCCGAGTTCGCGGCGTTGGGCGAGCTGTCGCTGGATGGCGGGTTGAACGCGGTGACCGGCGTGCTGCCGGCGGCGATGGCGGCCAGTGCCGCCGACCTCGGCCTGATCTGCCCGGCCAGCCAGGGCGGCGAGGCGGCGTGGGCCGGGCGCATCCTGATCCTGGCGGCCCCCGACCTGCTCAGCCTCGTGAACCACTTCCGCGGCTCGCAGGTGCTGAGTCCGCCCGAGCCCGGCGGCGTCGCGGTGCCGGAGGGTTGCGCCGACATGGCCGACGTTCGCGGCATGGAGACCGCCAAGCGGGCGCTGGAGGTGGCCGCCGCCGGTGGCCACAATTTGCTGCTGATCGGCCCGCCCGGCGCCGGCAAGTCGATGCTGGCGACCCGCCTGCCCGCCCTACTCCCCGACCTGCTGCCGCGCGAGGCGCTCGGTATTAGGTAGCAAGCACACCTAACCTCAACGCCTACCGTTGGCCCGCTTTAGAGGAATTCACCATGATGCAGAGCAACCCGTTTCTTGTAGAGTTTGAACCCGGCGTGGTTGAGCAGATGCTGAGTGACGTCCTTGCTGAGCGCTGCCTATCGCTTGAAGGCCTTGCCAAGGAGGTCGTTGAGGATCTGGTTGGCACCATCCTTCGCCGCATCCAGAATGGCAGGCTCGAACTCTGCATAGCTCCCGACGTCCCCATGAACGGGACACACGATGCGGTCTTCCGGCTGCACCTGGGAGAGTGAGGACGCGACCTGCAATATAGAGCCGCACTTGTCGCACCGCATCGCGATGATTTTCCGCATCGTGGTCATCGGTTCTCAGAACTCCAGCTTTGCCTGAGTGCTACTAGCTTCGCGGGCTGCCCGCCTAAAAGCTGCCCCAGTATCAATCAACGGGGTAGCGGGCTTGGTTCCTTAACGGTAAGCACGTGATGCGCAGTCATAAAGGCCACGCCAGTAGCAGAGGGATTGAGCGATGGCGATAGGGAGTGCCGTTCAAAAAGGTTCGAGCGTTTATATTTACGATGAACGTGGGAGCCAAATTGGTGTTGTCGGCGCGGGCTCAGGCAGACCTCCCGACGGCTTGGTCGGGTTCACGGGAACAACGGTGAGTGTTCGCAAAGGGTCATCCATTTATATGTATGACGAGAAAGGACGCCAGACTGGATCGACGTCAGCACGATAATAATGGCGCCCTAGTCCAACGCTGGGGCGCCAATTTAAAACTGAGACACTACCCGCAGCACGTCGGGGTTGTCGCCGTAGTAGAGAGCGTTTTGCACGGGTGCCTGATATCCTGTTGCGCTTCCTAAACGTCCCGCATCTGCGTGCGACCCGCAAGCGTCGTGGGGCATGACGACCGCCCCCGACCTAAGATGCCGAGTTATCCACATTCTACCAACAGAGTTATCCACATTACGCTTATGCCCGCCTAGAAGATAAGTGCGTTGCCACGAACCGTCGCACTTGTGAACGCTGTCGTACTTGGGCATGATGTTTGTATGTCGGACGCCTCGAATCAAGTCGATGCCACCAAGTTACCCGCCGCTCTTGAAACGGCGATAGCGATGCTGCGCGAAAAACAGAGGAGGACCGCCGAGATTCAAGCGCGGGCGGAGGGAATCCGCAAAGAACTCGATGCGTGCGAGCGCGAGCATGAGATTGTCGTCAAAGAGCAAGCAGCTCTATCGCACACGATCTCGATATTCGAGGATTTTGCCCGACTGGTTGTCACTGGCAAGCCGGAGATAGACCTACCAGCAGGGACCGTTGAGGCCGAGCAGCGCGGGTTGGCTAGATCGAAACCCGTCGCAAGAATCGGCAAGCAGCACTACCGCTTGCTAAACGTGCTTCGCATTTTCGGCCCGTTGTCTCTTTCTTCTTTGGCTGAAACGAGCATGACCACGCCTAGAGCTACGAAGCTCCAAATGACTGAGGATACGCAGCGTGGTTTAGTTCATCTGTCCGGTGAGGGGTACGACTTAACCGAAGATGGGCGTGATCTGCTTCAACGATTTGAGGACTACCGGCGATCTGCGGGCCAGCCACTTCCCCTTGCCGGTCCTACGGTGAGCGATCCTGCGTTGAATAACGGTGAAAGCGACGATAAGGCTGACACTCACGACAAGGAGAATCGCACGTTATGATGGAGCGAGCCTTCGCCTATTGCGCCCGAAGTCGGTTGCTGGACCAGATGACGCCAATCACCTGATCCAGCGGAAACCACTCGTTAATTGCGACCTTGAAGTTCACAATCGACACCCTGTAAGGCGAAAAAAGATTCGCACAGTCGATTACGGACTTCAAGGTAAACTTTGTTTCATCCTTTGAGGTACCTTATGACCCGTCGTCGTTTTCCGCTGACCTACGCAAAGGCTTGCTACGTGTTGTGGCTGGTTCATCGAGAAGGACTGTCGCAGACCCACGCGTCTTTGTTTTGCGGTCTGAACTCTGGCACCGTGAGCCACGTGATCGCTAAGCACCGCTTCCCCGAAGCCGTGCCGATTCCCCCACCCGGTTTCTTCTAGGGCCGGAACGGGGCTGCCGGTATCGCCACGTTTATACCGGCAGCCTCGCCTCCCTCCCCGAACAGCAGGCCGACCCCGGCACTACTCAACGCTCGCTCTATTGCATCCATGTTGTTCTTGATTGGTACGCGCCGCCCCTTCTCAAAATCGCGCACGGTGCTGAGTGACACGTTGGCGCGTTGCGCAAGGTCTTCCTGGCTCCAGTCGAGCCAAGCACGGGCAGCGCGGCTTTGTTCGGGTGCAAGCATGGCGCGACCATAGCAGAAAATTGCATGTGTTCAACGTTTATCGTTGACCTACAACATTACCACTATTATAACTTACCTCAACGAATACCGTTGGGGTTTACCGCCGTGGCTCAGCACTTCCTCCTTACCGCCGCCGCCCGCTCGCTGAGCCTGAAGTCGATCTTCCGCATGAGCGACGACGAGGCCCACGCGACGTTCACGGCCATCCGGTTTGCCGACAACGGCGGGGCGGCGTTCTGCCCGCGGTGCGAATGCACGGCGGTCTACACCTACGCCGCCCGCCGCATCTGGAAGTGCAAGGACTGCCTGCACCAGTTCAGCGTCACCAGCGGGACCATCTTCGCCAGCCGCAAGCTCGCCATCCGCGACTACCTCGCCGCTACGGCGATCTTCGTAAACGCCGTCAAAGGTATCTCTGCTCTACAGCTCGGCCGCGACCTGGACGTTCAATACAAAACAGCGTTCGTCCTGGCCCACAAGCTCCGCGAGGCCATCGGCGCTGAGCAGATGCAGGGCGAGTTGTCCGGCGTAGTGGAAGTGGACGGCGCTTACTTCGGCGGCCACACCAAGCAAGAGAACGTCAAAGCGGACCGCAAGGATCGCCGGCTCACGCCTCCCGCCAAGCGGCAGTCAGTCGTCGTTGCTCGCGAGCGCGACGGGCGCACCCTGGCGTGGGCCGTAGCGAAGGAGAGCGACGGCGTTGCCCCAATCCGCCAGCATGTCGCCATGGGCAGCACGGTTCATGCAGACGAAGCCGGCGGCTGGGACGCCCTCCATGCCCGCTACGAGATGCGCCGGATCAATCACTCGGTCGCGTTCAGCAAGGACGGTGCCTGCACCAACCAAGCCGAGAGCTTCTTTTCTCGCCTGCGCCGCGCCGAGATGGGCCAGCACCATCACATCAGCGGCAAGTACCTCGGTTTCTACGCTTCCGAGATGGCGTGGCGTGAGGATCGCCGCCGGATAGCCAACGGGGCGCTGTATGAGGCCGCTACGAGTGCGGCGTTAGCGCATCCGGTGTCACGGGTGTGGGCGGGGTATTGGCAGCGCTGATGCTTCCATCCTAACTGAAGCGGGCAACTGAGTAAGGCCGGGATGGCAAACCAACCGCTATGGACTGATTGGGTCACGTCAATTGCTACCGCCCTCACCGTAGTCGCCACCGCAATATCTGGAACAGTGGCCTATCGGGTTTTCCGTCGGGATGCGCTGCGGGAATTGCCGATCATAGAACCAGACATCAAATGGCTGTCAGACCCCTCACTATCTATCAGTTTTCCTCTGCACACGGTTGACGTCTGGAGTCCGCGTGTGATGCAAGGTTTCCGCCTCTTTTCTGGAGCGGGATCGTCAGGTGGTTGGAACGAGTGGGAT
>JAABUU010000910.1_pt1 | contig 57747 bp, 63 predicted proteins | sample 5559301 | NCBI WGS metagenome assembly JAABUU01 (sample SAMN10711884, study PRJNA513360) | rock metagenome | isolation source: Antarctica rocks | place: Antarctica: Victoria Land, Richard Nunatak white
CACCCCTCATCCCTCATCCCCCATCCCCCATCCCCATCTCTCATCCCCCATCCCCCATCCCTCATCCCTCATCCCCATCTACAATACCAGCGCGTCCAGCCAGTCCAGTGCCTAGACAGCACAGCGGAAAAGAGATGAACAGACACACGGCGAGGGGAAAAGATGATGAGTGAGTGAATGAATGAATGAATGGGGGGAGGTGGGGACGGGGACGAGATAGGGTGGCTAGGGGAGGGGGGGTGAGGAGAGGAAAGGGTTGGGAACGAGTGCAGTATTGTGAAGAAAGAAAGTGAGTGATGAGGTGGAGAGAATAGCTGATACGAGAATAAAACTATAAACAAGACATAGACTCCATCTTGATACAGCTAGCTAGCCAGCTGCTCACCACTCTCTTATTCGCAACACCTCACCCTCCCTCCAGCCTTTCGAGAAACTAACCATCCGACCGACCAGCACCCACATCCGTTATCTTGTGAGTATGCACGCAATGGTGATGCGATTCTCGCCAGCACTGAATACACGCAGCTTGACACTCACACCCAATGACGAAGGTAATTACATCTTTACTAGAATTTACCAGAAACGGTATGTACACCCCAAACTCACTCTGTACCTTCCTGTCCCTACTTCCTCACTTCCCAAACGAGTAAGTTGAAAACGCCACGCATGCACATCCCCCTCTCCTTTAGTCGAAACCAAAAGGGTTTTGCGGCGCTAAGCACCCGTCAGTGAACAACCAACAACATGGATACAGGACGGGAGAACTCACTCGCATGGCTCAAATTGGCCTTCCTGCCCGTCGGTTGCGGGAGCAATTTCTTGCCATCCCCGACTCCAAACCTCACTGGTGGCGGCGGCCCCGTTTTGTGCGGCTGTAGTGGCTGCAGCGTCGGTTGCTGTATTGGCATTGGCGGCATGGGCGGTATAGGCGAGGGAGATTGGCCGAAGCCAGGGCGGCTGGGGAAACCGCCATTTGTGATGCCGGTGGGTTGGGGCTGAAGGGCTGGGGGAAGGATGGAATTGAGGCCTGTGGGTTGGGGCTGCAGGGTTTGGAAGGGAGATTGGGATGGTTGAAATTGTGGTTGAGGCTGGAATTGCTGTTGGAAGCCTGTGGGCTGGGAAGATAGCGCGAGGAAACCACCTGGCTGTTGAGTGGTTCGAGGGTCCGCAAAAGGACTGCCGGTCTGTTGGCCGTTCATGAAAGGTTGTTGATTCTGAAACCCAGACTGCTGTGGCGCCATTTGTAGCTGTTGTGGCTGCTGACCAAAGCCAGTTTGCTGGGGAGCGATACCGTTTCTGAACTGACCGAAATTCTGATTAGGTTGCCCAAAGCCCGTTTGTTGTGGATACATCTGCTGCTGGCCATACTGCTGCTGGTTCCGCATCTGACTCATGTCGTTCAATGTTTGGCCTGGAGGGGCAAGCGGAGGGAGGTTGCTAGGGTTCTGGAAACCGGTCAATTGTGGTTGTAAAGGAGGAGGACCGAAGCCGTTGGTCAGCGATTGCTTCTGAGGTGCAGATAAAGGCCTCGGTGGCGGCGGCAGCATGAACGAGCCTTGCTGTATAGATGGCGGGGCCTGCGGTCTTTGTCTTGCAGCCATGTTTTGTTGCGCCTGTTGCTGGCCTTGGAACTGTTGTTGAGGGTTGGTCATCGGCAGAGGTAGAGCTTGAGGAGCTTGTTGCTGTTGGAATTGTGCGCCAGTCGGTTGCTGACCGAGTTGCGAGAAGAAGGATGGGTTTGCTCCAGTAGGCTGCTGCTGCAATTGCGGCGGTAGAGAAGCCTGTGCTGGCGGCTGACTCTGCAGTTGCGGAGGCTGCTGTGGAGCGGTAGGTTGTGCTGGAGTGGGTTGTAATGGTGGAGATAATAGAGACAGTTCTGCCATTGAACCTGTTAACGCAGGTTGGCTAGGGGTACTTGTTGCTGGCGCGGGTGCAGCTGGCTGGGCAGTTTCTGGAGCACTCGGCCGTTGCTTTGAAGGCTTGATATCCCACGCATCGTCGTCAAAACCACCAGCTATCTTCTTCGGGGGTGCATGCGCCGGTGCCGATGGAGTTGTTGTTGCGTTAAAAACATTCGCTCCACCCTCAGTGCCTGTTTTCTGCCTAAAGGTACTGGCATCAACAACATCGTCATTTTGCACTGCTGGAGCTGGACGTCCCTTTCGGGTATTGTTCCTAAGAGCACCACCAGGACCAGAGAAGAGCCCTCCACCTGGGCCGTTGGGAGATGTTGCACCAGCCTTCTCTTCCTCACCACTAATAACCTCTTCACCCCCAAAACTCACGTTCCTAAGTTTCGACTTTGCCCCGGTACGACCATACTTGTTATCCAAGAACTTCATTACTCGAAGAACGTCACCTTCCTTAAGACCCAGAGCTCGCAGTACGGATGGCGTAATGTCAGGAAGAACGCTCTCATCCATTGAGTCTTTGGTAAAACTAGAGGCGTACCTCTCGCATTGGTAAGGGTTAACGCCAGCTTTCAAGAAAAAGTCAAACCAGTCGTATTCTGGTCCTTTTGGTTCTTGCTTTGGGCGTTCCACTGACGCCCCCGTCTTCTGGCTTGATTCCGCCTTTTTTCGACCAGTTCCACTCTGGGTACTCCTACGCTTGATATCTGACAGCGGCTTATCGTCATCAAGAGAAACGCCTGTGACTTTCTCTACGTACTCGAGGTCTTCAATGGCCATTTTCACGACAGGAACTGCAATCTTGACCCCATTAAGTTTGTGTAAGTGTATCTTACCGTCTTTCAAACCAATAAACTCCGCTTCAACCTTGAATGATCCAGATCTATCAGTCCAAGTCCGAGTCCTGAAGGCATCAGGTTCTACCAGTTCATTAGTTTGGTTTCCATGCCAGACCTCAGATAGATACATACTTGACTTTGAGGTAGATACTTTGCCATCTTTCTTGCTTCGCTGTGAAGAACGTTGGTCACCATCAGTTCCACCCATGAGGCTGCTACCCCTTTCGGGTAGCTTTACGCCTGGGCCTACCTCTGAGCCCTTTGCGTCACTCACTCCCCGCCTTCTATTCACTCTTGTAGCTTCCTTTGCTAGCTGTTCTTCTTCAAGTCTATTCTGTTCCACGACCGAACGACCCGCATTGAGCCCACTCGTACTTGACGAAGTCGGTACGATGCCCGTCACATCGACATAGCTACTAGGCACTACTCCCTCCTTTCCATTCTTCAGTCGTCGGATCATCCACCATTCGTCACTTTTACTATCATCGATCACAATGACTTCATCGCCAACTGCGACCGTGACCTCGTCCTCACCTTGTGCCATAAATTCATACAGCATCTTCCCTTTCTTCTGTCCACCTTTAGAACCAGCACCAGCCTCAAGGACTTCTCGGAGCCCCTCTGCCCTGGCAGCACCAGCTATTTCGCCCAAACCAGCAACAATTTCTTGAGCGGCGTCCTTGGTGCCAGCGTGAAAGTCGATGCTCTTACTTGGTCGCACGAGTTCCATAAAGACGTGCTTCCCTTCAATTGAATAGTGGGTGAGCTTCTCCGCTGACCATGTCTGTTGTGGTCCATCACGGGATTTCTCTGGTGCGATCATTATATCTCCAGTAGCAAGATTCAGGCCGAGAGTTGTCGCCAATTTCTTCTTCTTCCCAAGAGCGGAAACCATCTCGTTGATGTTGTACAAGTGATAACCCCCTTGCGAATGTTGCCCTCTTCCGCTATCGAAATTTTGGCTGACAGCACGGTTGTATGGTGGAGAAGCAGCAACTCCCGAATCTGGAGTTCGGGGCGAGGCGTACTGTGTCAAAGGTGGAGAAAGTTGTTGCGAGGGCGGGCGTTGCGGTAGCGATGGCGGAGGAGGCGTGGGCACCGATTCATCCGAATCATTTGGAGTGTACTGCGGTCTTCGCGGAGGAAGACTAATATTTGAAGGTGTTGATTGCGTAGAGTGAAGCCCACTGGATTGGACCGTGTGCGAGTTAGTGTGCATGATGCCCGCCAGGGCAGCTGCTGGTCCTTGAGGCACAGTTGGGCTTGTTGGTTGTTCAGGTTCGATATCCCGCTCCCTGGAACGTGTCGATATTGGGGATTGTGGAGCACTGTGTCCGGCTTCGCCCGATATCTCAATGTAGTTTGCCGGCGCAAACCCAAATTCTCCATTGAGCCCAACCAAAGTCCAATCAGGGTCTGATGTATCGTATACTGAAAGTGCGGCATCTTCAGAGAACGATAACTCTTCGTCGGTTTGTCGTGCATAGTCATAAAGCGCTTTCGCGTAATGGGTTGGTTGAGCCTGCAGAAGCTTTGATTAGCTCTGCCCTTTCACTGGCTGATGCTGTGCCGTTTGCAGTGCAGGTGGGACCCGTTCCACTCCTGAAAGCTCAAGCATTGAGAACGGTTGCATCCGGCAATCCTACGAAATCATGTCGTGCTTACCTCTTCAACGTAATTGTTCGGAATTAAGCCGACCGGTTCTTCTTCCTCCTCGCCCGGTGCTCTTTTCTTCGCCTTCCACCAGTCGTCTTCAGTACTCTTCTCAAGTACATATATGAGCTCCCCTTCACTCATAGCTAGCTCATTGTCGTTTTGAGGGATGTATTCGTAAAGAGCGGTGCAGATTGAGAGGAAGACCATATTGCCAAAGGTTGGGTGCTCTTGCACCACAGTGGACCGACCGACGTTGGGGTACTCCGGAGTTCTAAAGGTTTCACTCACTATCTCCTATAATTAGACAGACTACAACAACATTCCATTCATGCTGCAGGATGTGTCGGTTGACAAGTGCCGGTAAGCTGTTGTAGTTGTTGATGCAGTAATGGCCAGAGCCGCGCTTGTTCCTCGGCTCGTCGGCTAATCATGACCGAAGTTACCATGCGTACTCTCTATGTATCTAATAACCCCTGTTTCTTAACTTGCATCCTGGAAGTTTCACAGTGTTTCATTGGAATTTTCAACACCGTACCAAGTGCATACTACTTTTGCTGTCTCTGACGTTCTCAGCATGAAAATAACAATTTCATCAGGTTTCCAGAGTAGTCGCTGTTTTCACCCTTTCCTTTCGTATCTCATAACGGTCATAATCCTTCTCTATTCTGGTCTACCTAAATCTTCCTCTAGAGCCGATAACAGAGCAAATTAAACATGTCAATGCCAGCACGTGTTGATTTACCATCTTGGGGGTTTGCGAGCGTAGACTAAAGCCGCTATCTGTCTCTTCAATACGTATATCGAAAACCTTCCTAAATTCAGGATCAGCAGGAAACATTTGAATCTAAGGTAAACTGGATTTACCGTTCCCTCAATGAGCTTCTTGCCAATTCTTTGCCTGGAGTTCGCATAATAGAAGTATATGGAAAAAGCGGCCACGAATACGATCATCAGAATATGTGAGCTTTAGCCGTCAGTCATGACCTTAATGTCTATTTTCGATTCCTACCCTATGGAGATCCAGACCGCCGTGATATAACGAGGAGCTTCCTTTTGTCGGACAATGAAGCTGCCAGCAACACCACCCAGTCCGTTGCATGCTGTTACTGCGGCTGCTGTAACCGCTCGCTTCCATTGGCTGCGAGATTGTCAGATGTGTGTTCAGGGATGTGAGATGGGAAAACTCTTGCCCAGTGATGTTGTTAGCTTGGTAGCTGTTCAAAGCTGCCCAGTTGGAGATGTATGCACCAGTGGCCAGGAACACACCAACATAGCGAACTGTGACTTGATCCGAGAAACCCAACATCGCGAAGCCTGCTATAAGACAGATAGAGTTGAATGAAATTACGGGCCCTCGAAGCCGATACTCCAAGTTTTATCATTATCCCCTCGTCTGAGACGTACATCATCGCCTAAAGGGTCACTTACTGTCGCCAATTCGAGAGGATAACAATACTGGAATTGCAGCGTAATAATAGGGCTTATTAACGTCAGTATGGTTTACTTAACCCTTAGATACATCGTCAAGACTCACTGGAGCAGAGAGCAGAATGGCCTGATTTTCAGTGAACCCCATTCCGCTCTGGAGACTTGAGACAACATGAGCTACCTCGAGAAGTCAGAAACTGCGAGAGGCTTACATTATTGGTAGAAAGTACGAAAAAAACGTGGAAACCAAGTTCTGCACTCAGACGATTAGGTAATTCATGGCGAAATCCGAGGTCGTGGCTTACGAGAAGAAAGAACTGCGCCGCGAAGCCGTAAATCTTCGGATCGAGAAAATGCTTCAAGACTTCGGACCATGTAAAGGGGGCCGGAATAACATCTCCACGATCTTTCTGGATTCGTGACACGGCGATCTTGCTCTCTTCTGCGCTCAGGAAATAGAAGCTGAGGTGTTCTCTCTCTGGAAAATCCACGATCCAAAAGTAAGTAGCCGAACCGATGACGCAAGCCACCTGCAATCATCAGACGACCGGTCATGCAAGATAGGTAGTTGACGTAGGTTACCAATCCCTGTACAATATACATCCATTGCCAACCCTCGAGACCTCCCCGACCGTCTAGATGGTTTAGCTGGATTATGTTAGGCTATTCCATTGTCTCGTGTCGAGCATTATTACCCCAAAGTCGATGATACCCCCAGTTGCCAAAATGATGACCTCGCCGCATTGCAAGAAGGCGAACCTAAGTTGCTGCTCCTCTATTCTCGGTCAGCACTTCTAGATTGGATTCTCCGCCAGTAACAGCCTTACCTCGCCTATACCATGATGAGATTAGCAGAGCAAGGCCTGGGTAAATCCCCGCCTGTAGAACCAACGTCATCAGTAATGTTCGAGGATACTGGATCACAGCTCCCACCATGGAAACCCCAAGCAGCACTCGCATGACGACCATCTGTCGCCAAGTATGGATGAAAGCTGTACACTGCTGTACTCAGCTTGATAGATCTAATTGTCCTGTAGGCTACTTGCCAATGTGATCAAGCCAAAGCAGAAAGTGGTGATGGTAAAGAAAAGTCGAGGCCCTATTAGTCGAACAGCAATGGTAGCAGGAAGCTGAAAGCACACGCTGGCCACCGTGAAGATAAGAATGGAAAGGGAGTAACGGTTTCCCTGGTCTAGGCCAAGATCTTTCAGCATACTTGTAACAGAGGCGCTGGAAATTATGCCGCTGTCCAACAGGTTGAGACTACATAGGAGTCCTGCAATAGTACAGAGTCTCAAGTCAACTTTGAATCTAATTTTCCTCTCTTGAACGAGGTTTCGAGGGTCATCTTCCGCATCTGTCTGTGCCATATGCGGCAAGACGTCAGTTGAACGGAAAGATTTGACAGACATCTTCCAACGGAATGTCTTTTTCTAAGGTCGAGATCAGCGCAATTGAAGTAGAAATAAACCGAGAAAACACTATGAGAAAGACGTCGTCATTATCGGCATAAAGCAGTCTTGTGGCATCATGTCCGAGCAAGCCCTAAAACCTACCTTATTAAGGTAGGTAGGTACCTTACCTACCTTACCGTGCCTACTTACCTGTACAGTAGGAGTGCAAGGCGCTAGTTCGCTAGCTCAGGGAGGCACCGGGTGCCCCCGAGCTTTAGCTAAGCGAGTCCCGGGCAGACATGAAACACTCTTCCGTCTTCGCGCCGGCGACACGAACCCGAGGCTCGAAGCTGGACTTCGGCATTACCTACCTAGGGAAATGGGTCAGAGCGTCGAATTCGGGGTGGCAGAGCAGTCGCTTGTTTCAACGGACACACGTCTCTCTGTTCGCTTTGCTACACTTACTCCTACATCTTTGCTCTTCTCCCGAACCCTTCTATTACTTCCCCAACCATTCTCTCCCCTATCTTCTTTCTTTCTTTTCCTTCTGCGTCTTGTCTATCTCCCTATTACCAGTTGCTCGGTGCGTTGATAAGAAACCGGTTCGTCGTGCAAGACTTTGAATAAAGGGTTCTGCTTTCTGAATATTTGAAAGTAATCTCGTTTGTTTGATTTAGAAGTGATTTCTAGTCGTAACAGCTTGAAGTCTTTAATAGTTTGAATGATTTCAATAACCTAAGCTGCTCGCGACGATGTTTATTTTTCACATGAAAAACGGAAGTAGATCGAACGCTTTGAATAAAAATTTCGTATTATACAATACATCTAGCAAAAAATTACCTTTCACCACGTCTCAGCAAGACCACATCATCGAACACCATACTCAATAAGAAAAACCAAGAATCGCCAGCCGCCGCCCTTCCACGGCGAATCATGACCGGCCCTTCACTTTGCGAAATGCAAATCATACCCCAACCACTTCCGCCTGACCACCTCCTCCGCACTCAGCCCAGGCTTCCCATAGGTCAGCGGCAAAAAGAAATACCACCCCCCGACCACAACCGCCATAACCACGCCCGCGGCCCCCCATAGCGCCAGCATATTCTGCTTGCTCATACTACCCTTGACAGGGAAACTTCTTCTCTTTTCTCCCTTCTTGTTGGCGGGGACGGCTTTAACTTTGCCGTCGATTGCGTCGTCCATGACGGCAGGGTCGAGATTGAAAACGAATTCGAGGAGGGCGCCGGCGACGAGGGCGGAGGAGAGGTGCGCGGGGAGGTAGTGGTGGAGGAATAGCTGGCGGCCCATGAGATAGAAGGGGAGGTAGTGGGCAGCCCAGCAGAGGAAGAAGAAGCCAGTGGAGTTGTAGAGGCGGGAGCGGGTGCCTACGCCATGGATGCGGGGGTTAGATGGTTTACATGACTCGAGTGGTGTATAGGTTTGAGGCTCAATAAGGGGAATGGCACACTTACGCTCATCGAGACTATCGATTCCCCGTCTTATGGATAATTGATCTGCGCCAACAATCCCGGCAAACACAGCCAGTAGACTACTAGCCAACCACCAACCAAGGGGATTTCCCAAGAAGTAAATCTGCTGCCTGGTCTCATTTTGCGTCCAAAAGCTAACGCCCCTCAGTAGAAAAGGCCACTGAATTGGCTGACTAGCGTACGGGTGGCTGCTCGTCAAAGCATTGTTGTGAAAGAAAATTGCTCGTTGGAGCTCAAAGTATTTCTTCAAAAACGGCACATGTTTGACTTTGCGCGGTTCTTTGGAAAGGCGTTCGTCGTCTGGCGGGATTGAGGGGATTTCATCGACGTACCAGACGTTGCTGGATTGTTGAATGTTCTTGTTACCATTTATCTCGGCTTGCTTATAGGCCCACTCGGGAAGAGGTGTGGTATGTGTCCACATGGCGACTTTAGTCGGGTGATGTACTAGCTTGAAGTGGCCCGACATGCTTTTGAATTCTTGTTGGCCTTTGGCATTTTCAATCTTTAGCTCGAACAATGTATCGTTGTACCGTTCTCCATTTGCTACATCTGGAGGTGAGGTGGTAAATTCCTGGTTCGTCGGATAGAATGGGGAAGCAACGTCATGAGTTAGGAGGAAGCTATCTGTTACTATATGTCGAAGTCTGATAATATCGCCATTTTTGACGTGCTGGCCTTGTTGAACATCTACCAAGGAGACACTCGGACCTGGGAGGATTTGCCAATGGTTATTGGTGTCGTTGAAAGGGTATCCGGTAACCTGTTGGCCCTGACTCGAAACTCTTCCGTCATCATATCGTAGTGGATATTTGTCTAGGTGACTATGTAGATATGTCTTGGTTTCCTTGTGCCTTAGAGTAATTGAGTCAAGATAGTCAATGTTGACCGCATTCGCGGTCATGATGTTGTCACTCAAAGTCTCCTGGAATTCGGGGGACATGAAGTCGTCACCCGGTCCAGATCTCGTGAGGATGGCAAAATGAACTTGAAACCAGAATAGATAGAAAAAGAACGGCATAAGTATCAGACCAAACACACGAGCAGCAAAGTGTTTCCCGAATTCGGGAAGGGTCAGGGCTCCTTGCGGTCTATTGATGTCGAGTAGACCCCAGAGATCGATGGCGACAGCAGATCCTATGGTCAAGAATGCAAATACTCCCACATATTTGGTAGATATGGTGCAGCTTAGAGCTACTCCAGTAAGCAACAGCCACTTCCACCATTTGCGACTGAACGGCTCATGCCGTAGCTTATAAAATCGCACGTATGAAAGTATGCTCACAGCCATAGCGAATACCAATGTAGCATCCAGGAGAATAAGTCGAGTTTGTCCAATATGGGCATTGTCGAACAAGACGAGTCCTGCTGATACAATGCAAGCTGGTACGGTATACCCCGACTCCCACATGATCAAGAAGACTGTAGGGACAGTCAAAGCCCCGAGAAGGGCAGGCAGAGCTCGGAAAGCGACGTACGGCACATTATTGGTGATGTAGGAGTCTCCAATATTATCAAAAAGAAAGTGCCCGTCGTAGCCGACGAACCAGCCCATAAGAGCGAAAAGAAGCTTCCCAAACGGAGGGTGAACATCGAAGAAATATGTTCTTTGTAGGTAATACGATGCAAACTATTGTAGAGATATGTTAGCGATTATGCTCATCTTTGGGGGCTTATCTCGTCCGTCGAAGGAGTGGGCACTGCCGTTCTAGCCCAGCTTAGGGTTCCCTACCTTTCCAAAATGCACTTCGTCGAATACAACCTCATTGGGGTGTCCAATGCCCCAGAATCGAGTCACAAACGCCATTGCCGTAATGACAGCTAGGGCGAGCTTGTAATCCCATTCCGCTGTGATCCCTGAGGTGTGCTTGGGGAGGCTGTCAAGTAGCTCGTCTCGAGAAGCGGGAGGGATCGAGGTAGCTTTCTTTGCACTCTGCCCTCCTCGTTGTCGCAGCGTACCGGATGACATGGCGGTAAGTTTCGAGGTAAGGACCGGAATAATGCAGCTCAGATGGGAAAAAGGGCACCTGAAGGCCCAGGGCGATGCTTCGATAGACCGAGGAAAGCTGTTTTTCGAAAATTCACAGGCTCTTACGGGCCTACTCAATCATGATCTACCGTAGAATAAGTAGTGGATGAAAAAATTTCTTGTGGCCGCGACCGTTCGATGGTGATACAGGAATTCGTGTCCTCGGCGCGCTTTTTGTTTCTAGGGTTATCGCCTTGCAGGGCGAACAGGGGTAGACGTTCGGGGATAGCAACTAGCCGCATCAAGTCTCAAGGGGCTTTTGCGAATGTCTTCATGTTGCATTACATCCCAAGGAATAATATAGTGAACCATGCGTTGCTTTTCTGATACTGTTGAACAAATCCAAGGGTGCTCTATTTGGAAGATTGCCTCATTTACAATTGTAGCTCAGTTGTTCGCCAAGCCGTCCAAATACACCTGAAGCTACGACATGTTCCTAATCCTTGATACAACCCTCCTTACTCATCTAAATCTATCATTTCTAAAGTATCGAGCTCCGTGCGAACCAGTCGATCGAATTCTTGCCTCTCCATGCCAGTACTCTGTGATAGGCGGAACAAGCTTTTGATACTCGTGCTGATATGTTGCTGAATCGCCACGTCCGAGTTGGAGAGTAGTTCAGCCGAGTCTTCCATGCGTGACAGGGCATCGGGGACGAGCGTTGGTGATGATGCACTTGGCTGATCGATCGTTGAATTTGCCGGATTTGAGATTGCATGGGCATTTGACAGTTCATGCTCGTCTACCCATGGTCCGCGACTGATTGAAGATGTCATTACATCCCCGTGGAGTGAAGACTCTCCGATCGCGTCATGGTCTTCTGATGGATCGTCGTTGTCCATCTCCGGCTGAACCTGAGCATACTGAGCAAAATACTCCGCCTCTGATTTAGTCCTTGCACGTCCTTGCACCTGGGCTAGTTGAGGTGGTTGAGGGAAACGTTTTGGTGCTGGTGTTCTTGCTGGTGTATCATCATATTGTGCCCAGTAATCATCATCATTGTCCTCGTCATCAATTGCACAGCTTGTGTCGAGGTTCCCATTCGCCAAGGCGGGATTCTTAACAGCGGCACTTTGCCTCAGCGCCTCCGTAACGACTTGCTCTCCTGCTCTCTCATCTGCCTCGCCAATCGTAGCCCACCAGGTCTCAGGGACTGCTCCGCTATGCGGAGTGACCTCAGACACTCGCCAGCCGTTTCCACCGCCCTCTTGGTCCCCTTCGCACCATAGGTATATTACATCCAAACTTAGATCCGTCACCGCCACTTTTGCTCGTAACGTCTCCTCATCTAGCCTCCTGTACTGGATATTTACATCTCGAAATTCGATTTCGCCGGAAACTGGATGTATTTCGAATGCGTCGCTTTCGATTGTTTTTGCCAGCCTCTCCGACTTCTCTGCGGATCCCGGGTCCCGACACAACAGAGACAGCCATGATTCCGAAGATCTAGCATTTGCAGAAAGAAGTTGGACTCGCTGGCGAAGTATGGGTGAGAGAAGTGGTAGGAGGGCTGGAGGAGGGCGCGGCGATGCAAAGGCGGTATGTAGGCAGGCAAAGAGGGGGGGGAGCAGATTTCGAGGGTCGGGAGGTGGGCGATATTGAACCATGCTGAGAATAGATTAGAGCAACAAAATGTTACCTATGAGATGCTAAATATTTCGCAAAATAAACTCCAGGTTAGGCCGATCATAGAGCCGCGTCAGGTAACATCATTGAAGGAAAAATGAAGAGGGTCAGTCAATGTGATGCTTGTAAGTGGTGATGTGCTGTCGGAAGTGAAGATCCATTTAAGCAAACTCCCATTCGGCCGATGAATCATTAATGTCACATGTAATTTCTGCACACCGCTGCGCAGCACGGCAGCCATAATTTCTGGCACCGTGTTCTGAGGATAGCTCTTCAGATGACGCTTCTTTATCGGAGAGAGCGATTCGAATAAGTATGTACAAACTAAGATGCTAAAAGTGTGTGTTTCCAATCCAGTGTCCAAGCATCCCTGCAAACGGGCTCGGAAGAGATTAGACAAGATAAGATAAGATAAGGCGTTGGAATGTAACTCTGGGCAAGTAAGCGCTAACCCGAAGAGGCTTAGCGTCCGCACGCTTGAGATATCGAGGCAACTGGTATGTATTTTTCCGAGCCCTACCTCAGCGAGCAAGCTCACCACACCCCAAGTGTTTTAACATCCAGAAATGTGTACGCGCGCCCTCGCGCTCTCTCGCATAGCGCCATTACGGTGTGCCTCGAATATGGCTGCCGTGATCGGTTTTTAAGGGAAGCCGTGCCCCACCAGTCCTGGCACCTTCTGACCACAAGGTTGCTACCACTTTCGACACCACATTCATCCTTGACCTTTTCTCTCTATTTCGTACGATCATGAGCTGGAAAGCAAGGCAGGTCGGAAGTTTGTACTTCATCGCTAAGGTAGTGAGGTTGTATAATGCTACGAAGTAGTAACGTGCCTTTATTTGCCGCAAGCGAGGAAATCCGATATCCAACAGTTTCATCTATGTCTGTTCAAGCTAACTGTCATGAGCGTTGAAACTACACAGCCCGAGGTAGACGAGCCTGCCAGCGCTTCTACTGCATAAATGATAGGGCAATAGCAGCCAGAACAACTGGCCAACTTTCGTTTCTCTCTCAAACCTGCCGTTCAACATGAAACATTTGAATACACAGCCGAGAGAGACGAGCCTACCAGCGCTTCTGTTGAACAGGTGACAGAGCAATAGCAGCCAGAACAACTGGCCAACTTTCCTTTTTAACGCAATTCCTGCTGTCCAGCATGAAACATTCGAACATACGGCCAAGATGGATGAGAGGGTATGTCAGTGTCACAGCCCCAGGTACTGAGCCAGGACCAACTTCTCCACGTCCGGCGGCAACTTGGAGAGAATGGGTGGTGTTGGCTGCAGCTCACCTCCTATAAGGTACGATCCCTCGTATCACCCTTGAGATTAAAGAAGTGTAAATCTAAGTGCACAAAGGTGTAGTTTCTACCAGGTACGTAGAAAGCTATCTATGTTTTGTGCGAAGTGCGAAAAATATCCGCGCTAGCCGAAGCAGGCTAGTGAGCGGTGTAATTTCACTGCTTCTATACCATTCCTGCTCTACTGTTCCTATTGCTCCTTTTACTCTAGCAGGGATGAGATGCATCAAGATAGGAGATCTGTCGCAGGACTCCTCAGACTTCCTGCAGAAACATGGGATGATCCTATTCGCATCAAGTCTGTTCTAAGCAAGGCTGAACATGCCTCTTCCCTTGGACCCGTTCGACCCAAGCTAAATTTCACCTTGTGCTAAGTCTTGCAACTTGATTCTGGCTCTCTATCTCATCCACTTTCTAGAAAGATGGATCCATCATCAGGGCTCAGAGTCCCAGCGTCGCACAACGTTGTGGCGCGGCTGTATGTTGGCAGAGTCTTCGGGCCTTTGACTGCTCATTGCTTCGATGGTACTATTGAAAGTCTTGGAGGATCAAACTCTCTTCACACTCGAAACCCTTGTTCAGGGTTGGTTTTCCTTTGAGACAGACGGCTGTGTCTGCGCTGAAGCAACAAGCATTATGGAATGCATCCTTTCTCTTGATGCCAACAAGCCTCAAGGCACCCATCCATACTCTTAACGCCAACAGTAGTGCCTCGTCGAAGATAATCCAGATAATTTAAAAGCCCTTCTCTCCCACGTCTTTGGCAGAAGGACAATCACACACTTTATCAGCAACAGAATCATGTCTACTTGTATTTTAATATTACCTGTATCTGAACATTAGCATCTCATATTCACCTACCTGCTGGTCAGGATTACTAGCTACTTAAAATGAAACGTCTCACTATCTCACTCCTTACCATAGGAGGCTTTTTACAGTCTTCTGCAGCGTTGCCACAGCCACCGGCTCCAGCGGACAATCCGAACCTTGAAGCAGATGCCAGAGCAAGAAATTCAATCAAATGCGTTGTTTTCGACCCACCAGACGTAACGACCTCTATCGCGCAGTGCAAGGACGTCTGCGGCGACGAGGTGGCTAATGCCGTTGCAGCCGGCCGAACGGCCGCAGTAGCTTGTATCGCTTTCGGAGACCTTAAATGGGAGCAATACAGCGGTGTGTAACATCCCTGACTATTTGAGTTTAAGCATTGCAGCACCAACGACAACTCCCTCAGCTCCAAAGCTCTCTCCAACACAACCGAAGACTTCGACTGACTCGTTCTGTTAGGCTCTATTAAGGTTGCACCGGCCAACTGCTCGTGCAACAATTCTTTCCTCAATCAATTGGCTGAGACTTTTGTAGAAGCATTGCCAACAATCGCAGAGGTATCTTCAAGTCAATCATGCCCACTTGTACCGGTCGCTGACATTGGCCCACTAGGTCGGATGTAACATCCTCATGGCAGCGGTCAAACTGGTTGTTGAGGTTGGCGCATTGGCGATTCCTGGAGTTGGTGAGGCAATAGATGGCGGAACGAGTAAGTCAGATCAGGCTGAAGCAGAACACGATCCCGAAAACTATGCAGATATTGACTTCTAGCAGTTGCAGGTATTGAGGCCGCAAAACTAGCCACGTGGTCTTACGATGCAGCCGATGCAGGCCTCGGCGCATTCTCAAACTTTTTGAACCCATGCGGAACTTCTCATATTCCCGATGACCTCAAAAAGGTTTTCGACATCATGAACAGCGTCAGTCCTCAAGTACTGCCGAAAGGCTTCAATGTTCCCAAGGGCGTGCCAAAGGGCGGCGGAAAGCCCGGCGACAAGGGCGATCCGAATCCACCAAAGGAAGATCCACCGAAAAAGACTGATCCACCAAAGACTAGTGATCCGCCAAAGATCAGTGATCCGCCAAAGACCAGTGATCCGCCAAAGACCAGTGATCCGCCAAAGACCAGTGATCCGCCAAAGACCAGTGATCCGCCAAAGACCAGTGATCCGCCAAAGACCAGTGATCCGCCAAAGATCAGTGATCCGCCAAAGATCAGTGATCCGCCAAAGACCAGTGATCCGCCAAAGACCAGTGATCCGCCAAAGACCAGTGATCCGCCAAAGACCAGTGATCCGCCAAAGACCAGTGATCCGCCAAAGACCAGTGATCCGCCAAAGACCAGTGATTCGCCAAAGACCAGTGATCCGCTAAAGACGACACACAAGCCACAGTCTACAACTGATAAGGCGTGCACCCGGCAGAAGCGTGCACCCGGCGGCAAAGATAGTTAGCCTCTCCATCATGTTCTCGGGACAGGTTCTCGTGCTTCTGACACTGACTGATACGCCTCCCCACAGATAACGATTGCAACGACAACGAGCATGTCACAAAGATCACGAAATCGACGGAGGATCTCAAAACGATCACGGAGACGTGCAGCGGCTCAAAATACCCTCAGGCCTGCTACCATTATTATTCGGCGATCCACAATTACGACTGGGTGAAGAGCACGTTTGCATGCGCTGATAGCAACGCGCGGGAGAACGCCGTCGCAACTAGCAAGTGGACCCAACAGCACGCTCATTCAGGTTGGATGGCTTACACCAAACCCACCTACAAATTCCAAGGTCAAGGAGATGACCAAAAGCCTCGTTGCCAGGCGGACGAATTTCCCCCAGGATACTTCATGCCGCCAGACGCAAAGGAGAAGAATCTCGGTCAGATGATTAGATGGCTTCCCGGTTCTGAAAATAGCGGCGCGGCAAATACTGAATGGAGACAGTTCTGCACTAACCACGACGGTGGAGCTGGCAATGGCCAGTTCCACAGGGATGATAAGAAGGAACCTAAGCGAGGCCAAGTAAACGAAGATTTGGTCTCGCTAAAAAAGCCGGGCAAGGAACTCAAGAACAAGGGCCCGAACGACAAAACAACCACAACCACCGAGTATGAGGCCAGGTTCACGCGAGCGGTCTTTGAAATGCAGTTCGACAAGTTGTGGCCGACGATGCCGTCTCAGGACAACGACTGGGGCCTCAGGGAAAACCCGTGCTGGCCGGAAGACATCGTCCCCAATGACCCTGGCTATGCGCTCTTAACAGACGACAAGTGGTACGACACCGCTCCATCCAAGGTCCGGGACCAAAGATCATTATACGCAAAGCCTCCACCGAAAGAGATGATAGAGGCGGCAGATGGCCCGAAGGGAAAGAAGCGGCCTCGTCCCGACGACGACAATGGCCGGAACAAAAAACCCCCGGGAAACCCGCCTTCCAAGCGGGCTCTCGAGATTATCGACGATGGCCTCGCGATCCGTGATGTTAATATCACACGCAGGCTTACGGACGAGGAGATAGAGCGAGACGTCGAGATTATTCAATGTGCTGACCGTACATGCTCTAAAGAGCGCAGAGCCTTGGAAGACGAAGACGGAGTCCTCGTTATCAGTGGAAAGGGCCCGGCCATGACACCCCCTACAAATGTTGAAACTATTCCTACTATCAATCCTAGAGCAGCTACGACGCTAGAAATCAGGGTCGAGAACCGGAAATTGGCCTCCCCCGAGCTCCCATTGGCAACGGTAACATCCTAGCCTGTCTCCTACTATCGAGGCAGCTTTAGGCATTGAAAGAGAGTTAGGAGGGAATGATCTGTTGGGTTTAGTTCTGTCTCACTTGTATGGCGACGGCGTCTCTGCTCTTTCAGCAATGCATAGCGTGAGCGTTGGTAACGATTCGCACACTGGATTGGAATACCCTTTAATTACGAATCGAATGTGACTCGTTCATAATCCAATACTTGGCGAAAACAGACCTGTCATCTTCGAGACTGTTTGGAAAACAGACGAGCGAAGAGCATGTCAAGAGCTCAAGGACGGTCGTTTAGTGCGCTCTACAACTTCAAACCTCCATGAACGAAAGGCGACTTCTCACCGCCTTTAAAATTCATCCAAGATCTCGTCCCACGCCTCCTTTACCTTCTTCATACACTCTTCTTTCCTGTATTTCTCCGAAGGCCAACCATATGCACGAAAAATATCCTTCAACCGATCCATATCGAATCTAGAGCACCTGGAAACCATTCTCACATCCGTTGCTTCGGTAGGCATCTGCACGAGGACGTTAGAGTGCTTATCCCGCGTTAACGATATCATCCGAAAGCACATACCACTTTAAGTGATCTGTACTCCTCCTTCAGCATCTCGAAGAATTCTTTGACGGTGTATGTTCCGAAAGTCCGCCAGTCCTCTTTGGAATCGTCATCTATTACCTACGAAACAACCCAGCATTAGCCTTCGACATCACTTCTCGCGACACATTTCGTTGAAGCTCAAACGAGAGGCGAGTTGGTTTACCCACCTGCGATAACTTCGTAGCCGATGGCCTCCCATCCTGGAAATCACACATCGTAATCGTGCCTCGTTCCGTGTCAATAAAGAAGAAATACCCATCCCTCCCTCCGGGTGTCCTCGCAAGAGTCATCACATGCGACGGAATCGTCGTCTCTTCTTCGATGGGATCGGCAATGACGGGGCTCGGGTGGGCAAAAGTTGCGGCGCTCTGAAAGTAGCGCCCGCTGTAGTCGACGGCGCAGGTCGTTTCGTAGATCTGGTACGGACTGAATTCGTCATCTTGTTTTACATAGGGAAGGTGCTGGATGAGATCGACGACGGTGTCGTTCTTCTTCAGGAACGCGAGATATTCGGGGGTGAGGTTGGGCCATCCGCCTGGCGGTGGGATTTTGAGGGCGGACGGTGGGAGATGCAGTCCGACGAGAAATTCGTAGAATGACGTGAGTTCGGAGACGATCTCATCGCGGGAGTACGTAGTTGATTGGTCGTTGGTCATAGCGGTGAGGATTTTTGAAGAAGCGGTTGGTTTGTAGACTACAGGTGGGTGGTTCAATCAAATGAGCTGCGCTGGTGAAGAGAAACAGTGCAACGAAGTTGAAAGGTATAACGCGTTGTATTCATGTTATGGCGGCCAAGAAGTCTCAATGCCAACCGCCGGTCTATATAGCGACAAAACTTGGTGTCTGATAAGAGAATAGGATTCAGGCAGCAGCTGTCTGCCCACGCACATAATGCACCCCATTGGTCGTTGACCCAGTGAGTGCACAAAGCGATGGAACTATAAGCGGCTAAATTCGAGTTATGTACTACGTAGGCGAGCGATTACTCGTGCCGCCGAGAAGTGTTTTGAACAGTGCCTTTCATCCCAGGATTATATCCGCTATTCTAGACCCTTTCCGGCACCCCACCAAATCTTTGGCCTGTTAACAATTTACATACTCGCAATGTGTAACATTCAGATTTCCATGATCCGTCGCAACAAAAATATTATCGACAAAACAGAAAGACGAGAAACAATATTTTTGCTGTCGTCGAGCGTCCACAATTTTCTGAAAAGATTCATTCAAATGATGATCGTGATGACAAAAGTTGAAGCTAATTTAATACAGTTCTGGGCCATTGTGCGCGTTCTTTCATACTAAGCGGCGGGATTCCGCTGCTTAGCTGGATACTACGCTTGAGGTATGAAGGTACCCCAATGTTCTGCTTCCGCTGCTTCTCCATCTTTCTCGGCTTTCCCTTGTCTTCATCCCTTATACCCCCCCCGGCATACTATCTATGGCGCACTACATAGGTGCGAAGTTGATAGTATACGATGGGTTTAGCATTCAAAATGATACGGTGCCTCAGGCACCTCATCGTTCTGCCCTTAATCAACTTATCATAAATTATCTTGCTGTATTAGATAAATTGGTTCATACTCTACCTGCTACCAAGGCAGACCGAACTAGATCCTCAGTCTGAAGCTCCCCCAATGATCTTACCCCGCGATTGACAGGAACACGTCAGTATCCTCTCTTCATATTCAAACCCACTCAGAGCACGACAGCCTCCTTCGCGCGAAGCCGCTCGCCGTACTTATAAATCAGAACAGGAGGCAGGGCAAACAACAGCGCGAGGAAGCCGAGCAAAGTGTTGCCCCAGCTGTAATCCAGCGCCCTGTACAGACTCGGCCCAGCCAGCGGCAGGAACGTACCGCCCATGTATCGCAGGACATTGTTGGCGCTCAGGGCGGAAGCGGCACCTTTGGAGCCGAATAGCTCGATGAGGTAGAGCTGCGTGGGCATCTGGTGGAGGTTAGCTCTAATTTGATACGCATTGTAACACCATGAGATGGAACTTACGAGAACGAAATAGGCTCCAAGACCAATGAAGAAGGTCCCAATGATAGGCACGATCCAATGCACCTTGTAGTACGCCGTCCAGCCATAAATGAAGAGGCCCAGAGCCACGCAGGGGCTGAGCCAGATCATGAGCAGGAGGCGGTACTCGGGCTTTGGGTTGCCTACGCCATCGGCCTTCATGCGCGCTGCTTGGATCCGAGGATTCAGGTTGCCGAAAATGACCACGCCCAGGACCAACGCGATGCCCAGCCCTAGGTATACGAGCCCTGATATAGATGTAGAAAATCCGTATTGGCCCCTGAATACGCCGTTGAAGGTGGTAAACAGGAGGTATATCACCCCAAATACCAAAGCAGCGTATAGCGACAGAGCCAATACGACAGGCGAGCGGATCAGAAGCATGGTAGGACGAACTAAGGCCTGAGCGAGGACCTGTTGTGGGGTCAACTTTTGGGCAAGCTTGGATCTCGAATGCGCATTGCCCGTGGAAAAACGAAGACGGGCCGCTTTACGCTCAAGGAGGATCTTGGGAGATGTCTCGCGCATCACGACAAGGGTGGCGGCTTCGACGGTGCTGCCGAGGATGGCCAGCAGCCAGAAGGTCCAGCGCCAGCCGTTGCTAGCTGCAAGGAAGCCGCCGATAGCAGGGCCGAGTACCTGAATACAGATCAGCCTTCAGCATCGAAATACAAGGGGGGAATGTCAACTTACTGGTCCTGCCAACGGCCCTAAACTGAACAATGCGGTGGCGAAGCCCCTTTTCGCCGGGAGAGTAACATCTGCAATAGTGCCGCCACCCATCGCCAGAGGCATGCCGCCTGCACAGCCTGAGATGAAGCGAAAGACCATGAATTGCGCGATGTTCTTGCTCAACGCGTTGCCGATCATGAAGGGGATGAAGATTATATTGGCACCATGGTACACCGGTAAGCGACCGTATACCTCCCCATGGAGGCAAGGAACATGGGTCCCAAAGCCAAGCCGAGTAGGAAGATGGTAACGGTAAGAGAGCTGACGGCTGAGGAACTGACGTTGAAGTCGGCCAGCACACCATCAATACCGGGCGCAACCATAGTCGTAGCCATATTCCTGCAGGAAAGTAATCCATGTTAGTAGAGAATACGAGACATCGGTTTCAATGACGTATGCTTACGGGATAAGTCCGAGTATGGCGACTGTGATAATATGCGCCCATCTCTTGCGGCTGGGCCAGTTGATCGGGTCAGCTGCATCATTCGGCCCGTCCCAGTCAACGATGTTAACTGTCGCATCTTCGCCCTCGCTGGGTAGTGCGGCCTCAAGAGCGATGCTGCTGGGTGTCTGCGACATGGTTTGAAATGTGTTGAATATACCGTCACATGAAGTGGTTCGAATGCGAAGGATTGCAAGTGAGGCAAAGCGGAGAGCAAAGTCAGGACTGAAAAGCATTGCAACTGGAGGCCAAGATGACTCTTTAAGCATAGAGAAAGCTCGGTGGAAATCGAAGCAGAAGCGCTGGTGGTAGTCTTGGTGAAAGCGAGTCCTCAAAACCTGTGCGAAGACTCTAGAGTAAGTCACTTACTCGTATCGCTGAAAAGTCTAGCCTCTGCTTCCTTAGTATTGGAAGTTCCCTCCAATTCAATCGTCCAGTGAGCGCTCAACAGCCGGCATCGATTGGTGGGTATTTCCGTGCCAAGAAGAAAGACTTTTTGGCGAGACAAGTACACAAACAATGGGAGAAATGCGCCGGCAGCTCCTTCGCATGGAGATAACACGTCGGAGCATCGTATTCGAGGGCTTACAGCCGGTGGCAATATGAGACAAGGCGAACATATGTTGCAGCAAAGGGACAGACGATTGTAGGGCAGTAACTTAGAAAATTCACATTCTTTTGCAACCTAAATTGTAGAAACCAATAGTAGGATTTTCAGTTGACGACCATGCCGCGATCGATTCTTTTGCTAGAAGAATCAAACGTTCAAAGAGTTACTTGATAAGCCTAGAATCGAAGAACTGAACTTAGAAATAGGGCACGAACATGCTTAATACACGCTTGTCGAGCCGGGAATACGTCTAGTGATAGATACCATACAGCGCTAAAAACGGCCCGCATGTTACGAAGGCTTTAGTATCGATACGATAACTCTTCTTTTCACAACATGTCATTGCCAGCATTATCGTGTCCAACGTTCCGGTCTTCGGTAGTCAATTGATCCGAGGTCTGTCAAGGGGGATGATCCTTCAGAATGCACGAATTGATTTCTCGGAATCACCGGCATTAGGTAGATACCCACATAGCGTAGGATTGCCAGCATGAAGGATCACCTAGCCTCATATCAAGTACATACGCTTCAAAGGAAGATCACGTGGAAACTAGGCAACATGGCAAGTGCGTCCGGGTACGAAGTTCCCCACCGGACTTAGAGTGGCCAGGTACCTTAGGTACTCGTAGGTACCTTAGCCTTAAGTACAACAACCTTAGTACCTTACCATACTAGTCGAGGCTCCTTAGCCTTCCTTTAAATCCACCTCCTAGGCCTCGAAAGTATGTATATATGGCACACGCCAGCGAGCGTGCGGAAGAACGCGGATTGCTAAAGGGGGAAAGCTCTGCGAATTCTTGGCTGCAGTTCTTTCAGGCAAAAACCGCAGTGCGTGTCCCAAATCTCAGTGTCCTGATGTTTCGGTTAGTGTCGCTCACTGGAGCAGGCGAGATCATCCCAGCTTGACGGTGCTTCCAAATAGAAAAGGCCAGTCGTTGCACAGAGTAAAGCACATGGAAGGCAGCCTCTGTAGACTTGGCGAGAACATCCATCGATAGTGCTTCCGTGCTTCCGTGCTTTCCAGTGGATCATCGGCTAAAGCTACCGAGATTATCATGAGGCAAAGACCAGCAGGTACGTCGTTGGACCATTAATCCTCCGAGGACTACTTGCACTTTGCATGAGGCGACGTTGGTGTGCTCGCAGGCCAACTGTGCATTGCAGGACTCGAATCCCGGGCTGCGCTACAGAGTGCTACCTACATACTTCCGTAATGTATGTGATAAGGTGTCAGCGGTGTACATGATGCTCGGCTGACCCTGCACTGCGGCACGGAATCTATTCGCGGATGGGTGTGGCGACAAGTCAACTTCATTGGAGACCCTGGGCGTGGCTGGCACAGCTGGGACCTAGAAACTCTGGGCTTTGACCGCTTGTGCACCCTCTGGCCCTCAAAGCGAGGGAAACAATATGCATGGGCCAGCGACTAGGAAGCACCACAAGCGGCTTGCTTATTATCGAGAAATTCATTTGCAAATCTGATGGTCCTGGACATCTGTCAGACTGTACGACAGTACGAGTAGGAGCATCCTAAAACGAGCGGCACCACTATGGACGATTATTGATACCTCGGCTAAAAACACCATCTAGCGCCTACCCCCTCAGGCCTACGAATTCGTCTGACACAGCCTTCCGTCGCTCTGCTGAGTCCAGTACTCGCTTCCGACGCCAGTTAGGGCGTAGAAGGTATGTTGGGGATCGTATTTGTCCTTGATATCCTTCAGAGCGGCGTAATTTCCACCGTAGAACACCTGCTGGTAGTTGGGCTGGTGGATGTCTCCCTCGTTGAGGTAGGCGCCGCCTCCAGGCGTTAGCTGCTCTAGCTGAGGAAGCAGCGTATTCGTGATTGCCTGCTGGCCGGCAAGGGACGAAGCATAATCTGTTCGGCTCCAGGGTCTATGCGTTAAAAGTTGTCAGACAAAGGCTTCTGAGAAGATGAGAGAGAAAAACATACGTGCCAACTACAGCGTCGAACAATGCGTCTCGCCACGCAGGGTTGACCGAGTTGGAGACTCGCGAGGCCCCGCGGGAAGCATTCGTTGAAACCCCTGAGATAACAGCGCCGTTGTCGTTGATGTATCGCAGAGCATTCGTCAAGGAAGAAGCAGAGGAATTTGAAGCCACTAGCGACCGTGGCATCAGCCGACCACCGAGGCTAAATTCAGTTACATTGGGTGCAGGGTTCATCGCTTCGAAGCTGTCGAGGTAGGTGGGAAACTCGCCAATAAAGTAATCTATATGCATCTAGGTTAGGAAAGCTGGGGTTCGGGGGGGGTTAAAAGCTCCAGACTCACCGTATGGCATACCGCTCTTGTTCAATTGAGCTAGTGTAGGATTCAGGAGGTCTTGCAGTTGTGCTGTTGTCAGGCCAGGCGCTGTAGTCGGCTGCATGAGGAAAGTCGTGTTCATGAGGAGCCAGATGCTGACAGCGCCCGCATCCACGATCGCAGGGAGGTTGACAAGAAAAGTTTGGATAGCATTGTAGAAAGTGTCCTGCGAGACTCCCACGTTGGTGAAGGTGAGATTAGCAGCGGCCACTTGCATGTCCGAGTGGGCCTTGCTCGTCATGGACAGCACCACGCCAAATGTCCCGCCTCCGCCGCCGCATAGAGCCCAATAGAGGTCGGAATTCTGGGAAGGGGTTGCTGTTAGAAGCTCCCCTGTGCCGGTGACCACTTCCCACTCGAGGACCTGGTCTGCTGCAAGACCGTACTTTGATACGAGGGGCCCGTGGCCACCGCCCTGAGTATAGCCGCCAGCAAAACCGACCGTTGGGCAATTACCACCCACGACAGTAAGACCATGAGCATGCGCTACCGCTTGCGCCTCAAAATTCTGGACGCCGGCACCAACCTTGATTGCATTTCCGATGTAATTGGATGAGGAGTAGTTTATAACCTGTATATCCTTCACATTGTGTGTCCATATACCTAGGGCTCCAGCTCCTGTTGACTTTCCAAAATAATCGTGACCAGTGTTACGTATCACAATACGAATGTTGTTCTTCTGGGCGAAAGCTATCGTCTTCTGATAATCCGACGTGGAACTAGCGTTCACCGCATACTGAACATAGGTACCAATAACACACTGGGCGCTTGGTGGAGTGAAAGGGTCACAGCTTCGGTTCGCAAAAAAAGGAGCCATGACCGACGAGGAAGACTCATAGTGGGTTTGAGGGAAACCCCAGACTGATTGTAATTGGGCGCACTGTCCCGCGTTGTATGATGCGTAAGAGTCATAATGGCAACTGCTGGCAATAGGAATTGTTGCAATAAGCTTTCCGCCTAGAGTACCGTTGAACTGGTTCCACTCTGCAGTGGTAGGCCAACAGGAATCCCCAGGAAAACAGCGACAGGAAGAAGTATTTTCGGATTGCGAGTGACGACTCTTAGGTATAGGTCTCGGAGCTGCGATCGCCAGAGCTGAGAGTAAGAGCACCACATAACCAGAAAAGATCGATGCAGACGCCATGGCGATGTTTTCGAATGCGGAAAATGACCAATGCAAGTATGAGACAGCGCCTTTCTCTAAACCACACCGAGCTGGAAATTGTGAAAGGTGGTAGGAGTTCAAACCTCGATACTGCCTGCCTCTAAATACTCGCAAGTAAGGAACCCAAACCTAGCCTGGATGTAAGACTGTCTTAGTTAAGGGCAGTGATCATCTTGCCCAGCCGGCCAAACGCCATTAAGATGGCCAGAGCCACGATCTAAGGTGTATAGTTCTAACACTTCGACTTGCCATATTAAGGCCAGTTCTGTCTGCTCCACGTGCCGTGCATGCGATGCAATTATTAAGGGGCGTGTCAGATAAGATAGATAGGGCCCCCCAAGCGGGGGTAAGCGAACAGACGTGTCCAGGCTCAGCTGTTCATACGAAACCCTTGTCCAGAGGCTTCCGCTAAAATGCAACTTCTAGTCGGTTGCGAAAGGATACCACCCACCATAGATTCCTCTTCTCCAACCCATGGTCTTACCTGCCAAAACAGTATTTGACTGGTATTTTCAACTAGCCTTGTATGCCCGAGGCCAGAGTAACGTTACTCGTGCATGGCCTGACTTGCAGCAAGGCATGACGCACAGGAGGGTCGTGCAAAGACGTGGAGCTTGGCATGTTCCAAAGCCATGGTAGGCTATGACTTGCTGTTGATGCTTGACGAACTGATACTTGCAATAGCGGTCAAACCCGAACATCGAGCTGGAACAATCTCTATATCTTCATTTCTCCTGTCGCTTCGTTTCGTCGTTTCTGATTGTGGCCGTCGTATACTACTTAATTTAATTACAATAAGATACTGCCTGACATTTCAAGCCAGTCATAGCAGCTGATGAATGCCCTTCTTGTCTTACATCCATGCTTTGAGTCTCGGTCTCCTTGAGGATTGTCGTGGCTACTTTAATTTGAATACTTAAGCTAATCAACTCGCTCCAACACTCCGGAAATGTCTACTAGCAAGGCAAAGGGAGGTTTGGGAAAAACAGCTGTGTGTAATAGAAATTCCATCCAGAATGAAAACTGATATCAGCTAGGTTCGCAGTCTGGTGTTTGCCAAACACGTGCTGTATCTGATCTGGGAGTTCACTGAAAGCAATTTTTGTACATTCGTTCTACCAAACACTGCTTTTGGTGTTCTTGGAGCTTTTTCGGGTCCTTCACTCACACAAGGCCACGTCTCATCTATCGCTGAGATACTCCAAAGGCTTCCCCTTGTCGTTCTATTCAACTGGTCTAATGTATTCATATTCGACCTTGCCAATCAGAGGTCACCAGAGTCCATCAAAGAAGATCTTGCAAACAAGCCTTGGAGGCCATTGCCCACTGGTAAAGTGACCGCCGAACAGACGCGCAAAGGAATGTTAGTTGCCATCCCTGCCGTCCTTTTCTTCAACTACTGCTTAGGTGTGTGGCGGGAGAGCGCGCTCATTCTTCTTCTTACCTGGCTTTACAATGACCTCAGAGGTGGCGACGAAATTATCAGAGACCTCATTATCGCAGTGGCCTTTGGACTCTACAATGGCGGGTCTCTAAGCATAGCCATAGGGCCCGAGTCCGATATTACCCACCAAGGCTACATCTGGATAGGGCTAGTCAGCGGCATCGTTCTTACCACGATGCAGGTCCAAGATCTTAAAGATCAGACTGGAGATCGAGGGCGTGGTCGCAAAACCATCCCACTCGTACTAGGAGAGAATGTCTCTCGCTGGATGATTGGTCTGTTCGTTCCCATATGGTCCTGCTGCTGTGCTTTCTTTTGGGGTCTTCGTGGGTGGGGTTATGCTCTGCCGATGGTGTTGGGCCTCTATATTACTTTCCGGGTTGTACGGAAGTGCGCCCCGGAGGAGGATAGTCGGACATGGAAACTTTGGTGTCTATGGACGGCGGTGGTTTATTTTCTACCAGTTTCGCACCGTCTTCAGACGACTATGGAAATCCCTCAGGTATCCGTTGGCCAGGTATTCACACTCGGGTTGGGAGCCGTCGGGGGTCTACTAATTCACTATGGAGTGTTCATTCATGGAGAATGGCACACACAAGCTCCCAATATCCTACTATTCCATGCTTTTTTCTTTATGTCGCTGTTTATCGAAAGACACGTTTGCAAAGAGCTTGGATACGAGTGGCTTTCTGATGCTTCAATCTCTATTTGCACTAGTTACCTCGCTTCTCTTGTGACCAGCATTGTGTTGTACCGTCTCTTTTTCCACCGCCTTACGAGAGCTAGCTTTCCCGGACCATTCTATGCGCGTGTCACCAAGCTTTGGCATGTATGGCAATGCAGACATTCCAGGAATCATTTGGTTCTGGAGGATCTTCGTAGACAATACGGGGATTTTGTTAGAACTGGTGAGAGCACGAGCGTGATTGATGTATTTACAATATCCATTAATCTCTTGTATAGGCCCCAGCGAAATCACCATCTTCCATCCTGAGGTTTTCTCGGTTGTTGACGGCCCCAAATCTGAATGTATAAAGTCAGAATGGTATGACATTCTTCACCCAAGTCTTGCCCTCGTTACGGCACGGGTCAAGAGCACCCACCGAACCCGCCGCCAACAGTGGAATCGCGGTTTCTCAACTGCAGGTGCGTGAAAATCAAATGCACGCGCGGCGGCAATGCTGAGGGTTACTTAGCTATATCGCAGTATGAGGAGAAAATCCTCAAGTACCTTGATCAGCTTGACAGCTGCATTGAAGGCGATGCCAAAGCCGGTAGGATTTCGGAAATCTCGGACCTTTTCTACTGGTTTGGTTTTGACACAATGGGTGACTTCGTATTCAACAAGTCATTTGACATGCTACGAAATCAGCAATGGCACCACATCATTATTCGCTTACAGCGTGCTTTGTCTTTGCTGGGTCCTCTAAGCCCAGCTCCATGGCTGGTCCAGGTTGGGTTCAAGTTAATACCTCCAGTCGGTGTCCTGAAAGACTGGTTTGATATGGTAAGCTGGTGTGAGAAGCAAATGCGCGAGCGGATATCGGTAGGTCGCGCTCTTCGAGAGAAGTTTTGCGTAATATTTCTGAGTAGATAGCAGCAAGACGGGGATAAATCGCGAGTACCAGACGTGGCACAATACCTGATGGAAGATGCAAGGTCGAACAAGCTTCAGGAAGACAGTTGGTTTTGGCTGAAAGGGGATAGCTTACTGGCTATAGTAGCTGGAAGGTTCGTCACTTCACAACCCATCTGACACAGCATTTGACCCGTCCATAGCGAGCCAACTGCTTCTGCCCTCGTCGCCGTCTTTTGCGAACTTGCACGGTATCCTCATCATGCAGAGACGATACATCAAGAGGTAAAGAACATCGATGTCCGTGACATCAAGTTGGTAGCAGAACTTCCACACTTGAATGGGATTATAAACGAAGCGTTACGCCTCTACCCTGCCCTCCTCACAGGAGGCGCCAGGAAAACAACTGAGAACGGAGCTACAATTGGCGGAACATTCATTCCACAGAATACCACGATCGTTGCTCCTCGATACTCGATATCAAGAAGTAAGTCTCGTTTCGCTTTGCCATAGCCCACTTACAAGACATGCTCGGTCTATACATGATAGCTGTTGACTCTATTTTCATTATAGGAGAGGATTGCTTCATCCAGGCATGGAAATTCATCCCTGAAAGGTGGTATAGCCAACCTGACATGATCCGCAACAAGGCCGCCTACACGCCCTTCGGTACAGGTAAGACTTCCCCACTCGCAAGACATCGCTCCCCACTAAATGAAGATAGGCCACCACAGTTGCCTTGGACGTGTTCTGGCAACCGATACCATAAGGTTCGTTACAGCGCGGTTGGTCAAGAAGTACCACACAAGCTACGCTCCAGAGGAAACAGGAGAGCGCGTAGCAAGGGATCTGAGAGACCAGTTCACGTCTAATCCGGGAAGGTTGCAACTAGTGTTCAAGCTGAGGGAAGAGTAGGTTCGGGCTTCTGACTCAACGTGAAAGGAGTTGATGGCTGTGGAACGTTCGTGTAATCCCATACCCACGATCGTTTAACTCAATCACCAAAGCTACTGCAGAGAATCATGTGGTCTGGCCACCTTAACGCGTCGAGTCATTCTTGTGTTTCCATGACGCTGCAACGTTGAGTGTGACTGCAGCTGGCCCAATGGTAGGCCATGGATCAACCCGTCTAGCGTAATTGATGCCTGGGGAGTGTGGTTGCCTTTCGTGCAGTCGAGTCCGACTTGGCTCAAACCTTACCATCCTACGCTGAATCCTGTGCGGGGGATTTTTACTTGCAGAGCAACCAGATAAAGATACTGCAGCGCTTTAGAAATATTGCAGTAAGTACACTATGGGGGGTCTCCTCGGCCCAAAGAGGAAGGTTACCATCATTGGGTAACTTCCAGAGCACCCCGTTCACCCCGGTCTTCACCGCCGAAAACGTTGTGAGGTTGTGAAGAACATCTCAACCCGTCTGAGCGTACTCTTGGAACTTGAAGATAATAAGCAAAGAGTAACGCATGCTTCCACATGCGACGTTTGCCTTCTTCCACAGCTCTTTTAACTCAATCGTCCATCTGTAATTCAATGAGCCTTTCGATCTCGACCTTTGAATTGTGTTTCCAGATTAAAACCGATAATGATAGCAACGAGATCGAGCCTCACCATCAAACGGAAGTAGTTAGGGTCTGTATTTTAACAATTCGTGCTAGTATCGTAAGCACGGTGCAAGGGGGCTTGCGAATAACAGTAACCAGAGAATAAAAGAAAAGGGTTCATCGTCCGATCTCAAATCCCTGCAGGGGTATTTGCTTCTGCGGCGAAGTCAAAAATGGGGCACTGCGCTGTGCCAGAGACCCTAGAATGAGGATTCTGGGGCCGTCCGCTCTCGCATGCATAATTATATTCTACGAGTGCATGGATGTCAACCACTTACCATGACTGAAACAAACACCCCCCATGCGACTCGCGGGCAAGCAAACAACACACGCAACACGCATTGTTTTTACTACCTCTCTCTGAAGCTTCCGAGATTCTTCTTTCCTTACGACTCCAGATAAGACCACTAACCCGTTGAAGCGAAAAACCCCGCAGAAGCTGACCCGAATGTTGATTCCTAATTGCCGATTCCTGCAGCGGAACGTTAAGAGTCGAAATGGCAATAGCTAAGCCGATTGCCCTGTTTCTGAAGCGGGTCAGGCCATGCTTCCCATCCCTGACATTTATTCTCCGAGAGCACAGACGCTGTGATTTCCATTCAATAAACTTTATGTCAAGCTGCATTGAACGTTGGAATCCGATAATCCTCTGCAATTTTTCTTCTTCTTCTTGTTTGTACAAACCATCGGACCATTACCCATCATGCTGCTCAGCGAACACGGCATCTCGCTCTTGATATGGATCATCGTTTTCACTGTAGTCTGTACTATAGTCCTCTTCCTGCGCTTCTGGGCTGCGAGGGTCCAGAAAAGGCTCTTCTATCCGGATGATTTCATGGTGGTATTTGCGTACGTGAGTGTCGCCAGCATCGCTTATTTATGATGGACTCTGTTTGACGCTTTCAGGCCAATACACTTGCTTTGGAGGGGGCGACAATATGGGGCATCGCCAACGGGCTGGGTGCGCATACCATAGAACTCAATAATTATGAGCTTGGAGTGCAATTTAAGGCAAGTTTACTTGCAAAGCCAGAAGACTTTGCTGACCGATGCGGGATAGCTAATTGTCGCGAGCGGCGTGACCTGGCTTTTGGCAACTGTTTTCGTGAAGCTCTCCATTGTTTGGCTCTATACAAGGATCTTTTTTACAAAAAAATTCAAGTACTGCGCATGGGCTTTGATGGGCGTAATCGCAGGCTATGTAGTTGCATTCCTATGCGTATTCATGACCAATTGCCAACCCATTTCGCAATCTTGGGACCCGGTCCCTGATGGCTGGTGCAGGACCTTGACGGTCGAAGAATTAGCTTCGGTCAGCCTCAACATGGTTATTGACCTGGCAATTGTGATATTGCCGATGAAACCGCTTTGGGGGCTCCATATGGCGACCAGAAGCAAGGTCGCAATTAGCTTCATGTTCAGCATTGGTCTCTTGTAAGTCTACCATCGGCTATACCATGCGTAGTGCGGGTTGTTTTACTAACGCTTTGACAAGGACCGTGGGTATCATGTCTTGGAGGATTCAAGTGACCGTTCAGTCAGTCACCCAGAACGACTTCGTGTGGGGCCTAGGAACTATAGGTCTTATCAGCCACCTCGAGCTCTGGCTGGGCCTCATCGTTGCATGTGTACCGACACTCGCACCGTTGGTGAACAAGTACATCAGACCTACATTCACCAAATGGTATAGTGGCTCAAAAAGATCCGGGCCAGGCCAGCTTAGAGAGGCCCAGAACACCATTGGCGGAACGAGCAAGAGAGGCCTTAGAAGAAATTATGGCGTGCTCAACGAGGAATACTTGGAGCTTCACAGAAGTAATAATTCGAGCGAGGCGGACGCAACGGCGACGCCAACCCTTGCGGCCGAGGGTGAAACTTGGATGAACGATCCAGATGCGATTAGGGTGAGACATGAAATTCAGGTTGACTTTGCGCCACACCGGCACGCAGCATGAAGTATGGGTGGCGCCTTTACCTCTCTATACACGGTGGACATATTGCCGAGTAACTCGGATTCCTACAAGAATTGTTCAGGTATCATAGCATAGTTCGCAAGCAGGGTGTTGAAGGAATAGGAGCTGTAGTAGGGGCAATAGTAGGAGCAGGAGGACCAGTCGTCCAATTCGGAACATAGTTCCTAATTAGGAACGCTACCCGCTAGCCTAGTTGGGGCTAGCGCCAACTGCGGCCAAAACGTAGATAGCTTCCTACTGTATGAATAGAAAACACACCTTTAGACACCTTACTGTCTAACCTCATCTTAGTCAGCGTTACTGAGTACCTAGCTAGTTACCTTAGACATGTACCTTAGCTACCTACCCGCAGTCCCTTTGTTTCCCTTTAGTCTGTCAAGGCCTCTCAACAAGTCCGTCTCCCTGCATCAGACATGACTTACCTTAGGCTTATATAGTAGGTAGGTCTTCGTGCACACCATGCTCAGCTCGAGATTATCTATGTCTATCATCAAATACCCGGCTTGATCTTGCTTCAAAGCCCCCAACACTTTGATTGCAATCTATTGTTGCTCGACATTCGTCGTCAGACTCAACATGAAGCCACCGTTGCCATCCGCAACTCCTACCTGGCACAACGACACATACCCCGCTATCGCACCTTCCCGTCCAGAATTGAGTGCTGTTGGGAAGACTGTCATCATCACTGGTGCCGTAAGTGAAGCTGTTTTATGTCATGTTGGAGCATTAGCTAGCTTGATAATTGCACCTAAGGAGTTGGAACGGAGCCAAACTTTGCCAAAGCTACTTTCCACCTCCCACATACTTAGACCTCAGAGACCCAAGACTCTGGCGGCTTTCCCATTCAGCCAGGCAACTTTACCACAGAACTTGCTTCTACTCTCGACACACGCCATTGCACAACAAGTACGCTTACTGACCTTTTCTCCAGGGCAGTGGCATCGGTCGAGAGACGGCTTTGGCTTTTAGCACTGCCGGTGCCAGTAAGATCGTTCTGTTAGGCCGTACCGAGGCTAGCCTCAAGGAAACGGCATCGTACCTACCATCCGGGATATCAAGCTCCGTTCATGCCATCGACATCGCCGAGGAGAAAGCTCTGCAGGATGTTGCAGCCACGGTTGGAAAATGGGACATACTCATCCTGGCAGCGGGACACATTTCCACTCCAGGCCCTATCGTAGAGGCATCTTCAAATGAGTGGTGGCAAAGTTTTGAGGTATGATTAACTTGAATGATCACTCCTTGGACTCGTCTGACTTGGTTCCTTTGCCAGACGAACGTCAAGGGAACAATGCTGGCAATTAAAGCCTTCGTCCCGACGGCAAACCCATCTCACGCTACCGTTCTTGGGGTGACTACGGGGACTGTAGCATTACCGCCCGCAATGTTACCCGGATTATCGGCTTATATGAGTTCAAAGTTGGCGCAGGAGAAGCTGATCGAGTTCTTTGCGCTGGAACAACCAAATATGTTTGCTGCCACTGTCCACCCGGGCATGGTTGAGACAGCCGTCTTCACCAAAAGCGGAGCAAAAGCGGAGGCTTTACCAATGGACAAAGGTTGGTTACTTTTCTTAATACATTAACAATGACCTAGCAAAGCCTGCTACGCTCCCGAGGAGCATTCCTCCCTCAAAATCTCCGCAACAGCCGCTAACATCTCCGCCAGTCCAATTACCCGCTCACTTCATACTCTGGATGTCCAGCAGTGAGGCTGCTTTCCTCAAAGGCAGATCGGTCTGGGCAAATTGGGATGTGGATGAACTCAAATCCCAAGCTCAGGCAATTCAGTCCGGACAGCAAATGACAAGCGGAATCTATGGTTGGCCTTACCCACACGTGGGATGAAAGCGGCCACGATTGAATGTCATGCAGAGAGAATTGCAGGAGCGGTGCATCAACGATTACTTGCAGCTTCGCTTTGTGCCTGAGCGTTGTATTTCTTGTATGCAAGTCCTATTTAGCCGTTAGAATGAACTCCTCACTGCACGCCAATTCCGGCAAGGGTTTACATGAGTTACAGTCAGGTTCTGTTGCGGACAGATTGTGTGTCAACGAATCCCGGACTTATCGATCCTGGTGTTGTGGTGTGTCTAAACACGCTATCAAATGCAACCAGCAGAGGAATATGCTCAAACAGAACTCGCTCATTCGCGCGTGTTCGGAATGTCAAACACCCATGCACCCAAAGACCGAAGAATAGGGACAGCACATATACAGGTCCTTCCTGCAGCGGGCTGGACATTGCATTAGCAAAAAGCCTCTTAACAAGGATTATTTGTATGAGGGCGTAAGCCAGCTATACCTGAACAAGCCCGGCAACGCTTAAGCAATGTCCAGCCCGCTGCAGGAAGGACCTGTAGGTGTGTGGCGATAGCAAAGCTTGACATCCAACCATAGCCCCGTGCTGCGTCTCCATCGGTACTTTGGTGCTTTGGGTGGTATGAGCTGCGCAGTACGAATGCGGCGTGGTGTTCCAAATGTGGAGGGAGGGTGGCGGGGGCAAGATCACCCTAAAATTGAAGGTAAGGTAGCAAGGGTAGGCACCTAAGGTACAGTAGCAAGACCGAGACGCTTGGATGAGTCCTAAAGGAACGGGCCGGGCGAGATTGGTGGAAGCGTTGACAGTTGACTGTTCACACCAGCCGTTTACTAGTGTCGGGTGTATTATTCCATGTAAGGTAAAACTTCCAATGGCGCTGATACGGTATATCGGTGTACTGTACCTTAGTGGGTATTTAATGTATCTAATAGGTAGCCTGTTCCGACTAGTACGGTATTTACGCTCCTCGGCGATTAGAGCCGCGATGCCGTCTCCCACTGATGAAGCTTCCTCGGGCATTTGCAAATTTTTCCGAACAGGGAACTTTTCAAACAAGGCCGTACACCAACTTCATCTGCTTCATCTGAATAGGTCCAGCAACGCTTAAGGAACATCCAGCCTGCTGCAGGAAGTTTAGGTACTTGGTGTCCGGGGGTGGACTCGGCATTTCCCTATAGTGCTGTGGGACATGCTACCTGATGCTGTGTGACGGCCTTTCATTTGGAGACAGCTTTGCTATGCAATAACACACGCAGTTGCAGGTGGATCACACAACCAATGGCAAAAACACCTCGACGCACAGCTCGCATATCCTTGCCCGCAAGGCGACCGACAAGGTCTGAGGCAGCCGAGTCACTCAGCTTACCCATCAATTCACTTTTGCGGGGTACACCTTGGGCGACGGCGACTGTCGTGTAAGGTCAGAAGCACACCAGTGCTAAATGGTGCCTGTTGCAGTCGACCATACTCTCAAAACTTTCGCTCTGTGCTCTGATGCTTACCAAGCGTTTCAGAAGCCCGCTTCAAGTCGATCTCACCATTCTTTTCTTCCCCTCTAAGCCTATACCGAGCTGCAACAGCTATCTTTGATCGAGCACTGTTGGCTGCGTTTCACCTCTTGCGTGAACAAAAAATCTAGAATGCCATCCACAAAGCACGATGTTGTTATTGTTGGCGGCGGTACGGCAGGCTTAGTCCTGGCAGCTCGCCTGTCAGAGAACCCCGATGTCCATGTACTCGTGCTCGAGGCAGGCCAAGATCAATCCACTGATTCCAGAGTGACAACACCAGCGCTATGGCCTATGCTTCTTGGTACTGATGCCGACTGGGCATACCGCACCGTTCCACAGGTAAGTGCCTGTATTGCAATGACGGAGTGGTACGACAGCTGAAGTTCTTCCAGCCAGAGCTTGGGGATCGAGAGATTGTATTCCCCCAAGGGCGGCTTCTCGGAGGATCCAGCGCACTAAACGGACTAGCCTTCGTTGCTACATCCAAATCCAACGTCGATGCATGGGCGGCGCTGGGTAATCCAGGCTGGGAATGGTCCACTGTGTCAAAGTACTTCAAGAAGTCGTACACTTTGACCAGACCATCAGAAGCAGCGGTAAAACATTTATCACTCGACTACATCGACGACAATGTTAGAGGCACCGACGGTCCGCTTCATTTATCCTTTCCCGATGAACCTGATAACGTCTGGGCAAAAGCATGGGTGGATACATTGACGGGCCTAGGATTCCCCATGTCGGGCGATCCATTTTCTGGCCAAGCTTACGGAGGATATGTCAATGCTGAAACCATAGATCCAGCCACTAGGCAGAGGAGTTATTCCGCAAACGCCTACCTCCAGCCTGCGAAGACCAGACAGAATCTGACGGTCATCACAGGAGCCTTGGTGGAGAAGATAATTTTGGACAACTCTAACTCGAATGAGGTCATTGCCACGGGCGTGCAGTATACTAAAGATGGAGAGACAAAGATTGTTGAAGCTCACAAGGAGGTCATTATCTCGGCCGGTTCTTTCAATTCCCCAAGGCTGTTAGAGCTTTCAGGCATAGGTAATCCAGATATTCTGAAGCAGCATAATGTACCTGTGGTGATCGATAACCCAAATGTCGGCGAGAATCTTCAGAACCACCTCATGTGTGGTATGAGCTTCGAGGTGGTCGAGGGAATCAAGACCTTGGATTCGCTTGCACGTCAATCACCCGATACCCTTGCAGCTGCCTCCGAGGCATATGCCAAAGGAGGCGGGCCCTTTGCCAGTAGTGGAACTTACGCCTCTGCGCTGCTTCCATTTCCTAACAACAACACCGCGGAAGGGAGGCGCGACTTGCAGCAATTGCTGAGTTCCACCACAATTCAACCTAAACAAAATACAGAAACAGCGGCATTTGTCCAAGCACACCAGGCATTCGTTCAATCCGTGCTCTCCTCGCCAGTGGAAGGCACTGCATGCTACATATCCTTCCCGGGCTACGCTTCCTTCAATCCAGACGGATCGATGGCGCCACCGCCACAAGGACCCGAGAATTACTTCACCATCGCCGTGCTACTCGCCCACCCGCTCTCAAGAGGTTCGGTGCACATATCTTCTGCTTCGCCTTCAGCCCCCGTTCGTATCGATCCCCGCTATCTGTCGCATTCGCTCGACCTCGAGGTCATCGCCCATCATGTGCGCTTCATCGAGAACAGAATAATTCACGCTGAGCCGCTTAAGGGCTTGCTCAAATCTGGGGGCAAACGCAGCACCGGTGCACCTGCCAGCTTGGAGGAAATAGAGGTGGCCAAGGACTACGTGCGCCGTGCGGGGCTTGGAGCTCATCATCCCACAGGGAGTTGTTCCATGATGCCGCGAGAGAAAGGAGGTGTGGTTGACGCGAATTTGAGGGTTTACGGTTGTAGAAATTTGCACGTCTGCGATGCTAGCATTATTCCCATCACACCTGGAGCGAATCCCCAAGCCAGCGTTTACGCGGTTGCAGAGCGGGCTGCAGATTTGCTTAAGCAATAGCTTCGCTCTGAGCGCTCAAGCATATGCAAAGCAGGGGTAGAGCTCTTTGGTAAAGTCAGCTGTCAGTCATGGAGTTTCATGGAACGTCGGTACTGTAGATACCAACTAGAAGAGACCAGAAAGCAATCTCATTCCCGCTCTCCAGAATTCGTAACTTTTACTATCATGCTCAAACTGAAGAGTTTTCTCAATACCTCTACTAGACATCTTCCCGTATTCGGCTCATTAGTGCTTTGAGTACACTAACAATCTTGAGTGCTTGGTCCAAGCGGAGAGTTCATCACAAACATGCAAATCAACCCTTCCTTGAACATAGGCCGGCACAATATAGGCCGAGATGAGGAGAGGCGTAGATGATATGTGAGAAGGAGCAGAGGATCTTCCAACAAATTTTCATCTTGGCACCTTGCCTCAAGTCGATTCACTGCAAAACCACCTTTGACATGAGAAACTGCCTTTTAAGGACGAGAACATCATGGATGCTCTGGATTCTGTCTTTGGCTGCCTGAGATGGCTCATCAGTGAGTGCTTCGGAGGAATTAGATGACGGACAAGCTAACGCCAAGAAGCTTGCTGGGTGTTCGATGATGAGCTGGAAACAAAACATTTTCTGTTCAGTGATGGCTGTCGGGGAGCGCTGGTTGTGGCAAGAGAGGAGGGATTTCGGCTGGGTTCAGAAGATAGCAGTGACGGAGGATGGATACCAGCCAAAACGTCATGAAACTCTGGTTATGAAGGAATGGACCAGGACCAGTCTAGTTCATATGTGTAGTGCAAGTCGTTCGAAGACGCGATATACTCACGTTTCCACAGAGATCAGTACAAATCCTGAACCTCATTCCCCAGTCTTCAAAGTCGATCGTATCCTTCTACTAAACCAGTGGCCTCGACATTGTATATTGCGGTAGTATCAAACTAGAGAGAGTGAAAGAAGCGTATTTGCAATTTACGTTCTTCTTCTTACTTACTCTGACTGATTGAGACATTCAAGAAATAATCATGACGAAAGAATTGACGATGAATAGAATAGCAACTTTGAATATGATGCTAAGAATTGTTGGTGAAACGAGATGTAAAGTACCGTCTATTTCAGTGGGGTATATTCTATAGAGAAAGGCACAATGCTGATAGAAATTATTCACGGAAAGACGAACTCGGTTTCCGAAGCAATTACTCAGTCAATGACATATATTTCGTTTATGACTATTGCTGAAGACGATGAATTGTGCGTAGAAATCAGGATTCTAAGCATATGAAAGCAGTCTTGCGACTTGCGTAAAAACAAGTTGATCGAGTTTGCTATCTAAAACTTCTCAGAACTGCAGCCTTCAATGAATTCCTACATAGAGATCAATTAATACTCTTCATCTCATGCTCGACATCCGTGCCTATCATCCGATCCTCCGACTTGTCATAAACTTTCAATGTAGCCCCGCACGTTTTCTTGATTCTGGCCATCGGGTCACGTCCCATGGCAAGTCTCACGAGATTGGTCTGCCAGATGACATGCCCTCTGGCTTGCTAACGTCGACGATCCTTCTGTCGAGCTTTCTAGAATACCCAGCTTGGCTGTGGCATGCTACCGCAGCAAAAACCTTCGATTGCACGAGAGATTTTTGCGTATTCAGTGTCCTAGGAAGGGTAAGTTTCACATTGGTAACTGACATAGTCGCAGTCCTGTAATGCCCCGGTTCAAAGATCACACTTTGAATCCCGAAAAGAGAAGTCTCTTCTGAAGACAACTATCATACTCCGCGGCGCAAACATCACTTGTTACAAGCTTGCTGTACGGGAACTAGTTAGGGTTGAAAGGAGAAAGGGGTGGGAGAGGCGAAAGTGGGTGGGGATAATCTCTGTTTGAATATGTATTTATGGTCACTAGCTGCATAATACGAGTAGCTTTGTAAAGCCATATGGCAAGTAACACAAGTGTCGGCCTCAGGAAGAGAGAAAAATGGAAATCAAAGGGAGAAAAAAAGATGATGTAGCAGGGGCTGGGAAAGAACGAAAGCGGCGAGGGGGGAAGAAGAGGTTTTGCTGACTTGTTTTTCTCTGCAATAACAAAGCGTATGTTTTCATAACCTGACGCGTGCCTGAAAAGCTGCCCGACGATGTCGACGCCGAATTCATCTTTGGCAGTGACATCAAGGACAACGGAGGCAGCAACGTCATTTTCGTGGCCTTCCTGCCAAAGGCTCTCGAAAAAGGCAAATTTATCACGGCTTCGAATTCGCAAGTCGTCGAAAAGAGTCTCGACTGCATCCAAGCCGGTCTTAACCTTCAGAAGAAGAGCATGTCCGCTAAAAAGAAGGTTGACCCTTTGTGGGATGCCGAGATGTACGAAAGCGTACTGGTAGATGGTGTGGAGGAACACTAAAACATTTCGTGTAATAGAGTTAGTGAAAAGAATGAGCTTGGGCGATCTAATGTCTGCAATATGGCTCTCTTGCCTAGATAGCGCAGATATGCTGCTGAGATCGAGCCTAGTTCTGCATGAATGGTAGTACGTCTAGGAAGAAAAACTCGGCAAGAATACTCCCCCGAGTTGTGCTGTCACCACTTCACCCTCATTTTTGAATTCTCTTTCAAACGAACTGTGACCTCTTGTTGTGAAGTAGTAGAAATTGTCTATCTGAGTACAAGTCCTTATGGCAGAGAGAATTAGAATGAGGGCTGAAAATTTTGAGCTTATGTGCTTGTATACAATGTGATTGCAGTCTGAGTAATGAAACTCTCTCAAATGTCGAAGCCACGCTATAAACGACTTTCCCATCATGATCTTGTATTTCACTAGGGTCCATAGTATCATTATGTTCTTCAATACAATCATACTGTTGATGAACCTCGACAGCTGTGATAATACGAGATATGCCAGGTCTGAAATTCTGGTAAGGTGAGAAGTACTTCTACTACCACACGCATGAAAGTCGGCTGGTGATGTCAAGGCCTTCTTGATTGCCAACAAGCTCTACAACGTCAACGCGAAAAATGAGGTTGAAAGACGTGTTTCAATTAGCGTCTAGGTTGCGATGAACTGAATGACTTCTTCTCATCGAGCAAAGCCCGACTCTCAGCATGGCTTTGAACTTCGTGAGTCTTGCGAGGCGTATCGAGAAGCGTATGGTCATGAATCTATGTGGAATGAGGGCGGGATGGAGCACATGCATAAGGGCTGACCTTGATTCTTAGTAGAGGATACGTCGATTTCTGTCCTGTTTAAGTCCTGCTAAGCTGAACCTGACCGTGAGAATTGCATCTTGCTCGAGCACGAGTCTTCTTTGTGCTCCGCAGCTGAAGCGGTGTTAAGTCCTTGGTTGTTGAAGAGCCATGTGTGCATGCAACTAAGGAGAGGGGATGCATAAATGTCCAGCGATCAATGGATTCGGCTTGAATAAGAGACTGATGGCTATATTAACGAAAATTGCTGTCCATAGTACTTAATTTTACCGATCGAGCGCTCGCATGTCCTTTCTTTCTAATTTGTAGACCAATGCCTTTAGATGCTTATATCCCCCCCCCCTGAAAACTTTGATCAATAGCCGTACGGACCTCCTCGTTGAATTCAATCTTCTTCTCGTATCTCAAGAGCAATTCTACCATCCGCTGCTTGTCATCGTTTGGCAGATAACTTCTAGTAATGGCCGAGACCACCTTCACAGTGATGTCTAGATTCGGATCATGTTCCAGCAGCGTAGTCATATACGAAATCGTAAGACCATATTTCAATATACGTTTGTCAAGCAGACCCGGAGGAAACTTGACGGTCTTATCGTGTTACAGTAGAAGTGCTACAAGCTCTTCCCCTTCGCTGTAATTGCTGCTTTCTTGAAGAACGTCCTGCATCACCCTTATACCAGGCGCTAGTCTGAGTAGGACCCCCATGTTCACGCAGATCTTTACCGCCTTTAACATAGCCTCAGTGACCTGTAGCTCATCATTGCGCTCGAAGAGAAGCTCAATAAGATTATCGCTTGAGCCGAACCCCGTTTCTGACTCCAGCAGGGTAATCATGATAGCTTCCGTGATAGGGACGTCTGGTTCGTGATCAAGTAGCAGCTGCATTAGTTTGCGCCCTTTGTAGCTTTTTTGGGCAGCAGCGACAAGTATTTCTGGTGTAATCTGACAGATGGGTCGATGCTTTCGCAGAACTTCAATGATTTCTGAATGGGCTGCAGCCTTGAGCATGACTTTCGTCACACCAGGTTCTTCGTCACGTTGAGTAAGAGCTGTAAAGTATTTCGATCCCGAGTAGAGTGATTCTTAACTTTAGCAATGATGACATGCTCAGTTGCTTGAACAATTTTATCGTACTCCAAGGAGTTTTTGATATAGCTCTGCTGGGACGAATAACAGTGCCTTATCGCAGCGGCGAGCAGAGCGTACTCCCGGATTTGAAGTCTGCGTCCATACTAGAACAGGATTTCGATGATGGCATGGCTCTCTGCTTGAGACTTGATTGGCACATGATCTTCGGAGATAGCGATTGCGAGATGACTATCATTCTAACCGCCTTTTACATTCACATCTGCACCGTACTTCAAAAGTGTTACTATAGCCTTGCTCTGTTTTAAGCGAGCGTACTGCAAGACAGTGCCGTTATCGAACAAGGAATGGTTGAAATTGATGCCTCTGCTTAGGAGAAGCTCAGCAATGGCTGGGTGGTTGCCTTCCAAGGCTGCCAGGAGCGCAATCTCGAAGTAGCCGCCAGTAGCATTGACATTCGCACCCTTGTCCAGGAGCAGTCGTACAATGACCTCGCTACCCACGAACGATGCTAGGTGCAAAGCATTACCAAACTTCCTGGACTTGAGTTAATCTCCGCCCCGTGGTCCACCAGTATCCGAACAATCCGCTCACACTCAGCAAAGTCCTTGTAGCCAAGCCTTGAGCCACTAGTCCTACAGAAGCGGGAGTAGAAGTCGAACAATGGAGCTGGAAGGGGAAGCGCTTTTGCAAGGGACTTAGCAGGCTCTACCCTTGCCCAGCTTCTAAACTTAGGCGCCATGCATCCTTCTAGGGCTGCCAGTAATGGACTTCCGTATTTCGCGCTTTCCAAATGGACGTCGGCACCGTGATCTACAAGTAGCTGTACGACCTGTGATCGCTGATGACATGCTGCAGCGTATAGAGCATGGCCACCTTCGCCATCGTCGCTGTTAATGTCGACTCCATATTCAAGCAGCATGCAAACGCTGCCTAGCAAACCGGCTGCACAAGCTTGGGATAGTAGCGAGGGAGACACAGATACACGATGCTCAAGTAGGAAAAGTAAAATCACCAGACAGCTCTTCTAGTAGGAATTCGATAATCAAGTGACGGCGACCTTGGCATGCTACTGCCAACGCGTTTGCAACGCGTGGAGGGTCGGCTATTGAAGCACCAGCATTAATTAATTCTTGGACCACTTCAAGATGGCCATTATCTGAGGCAACCGAAAGCGCCGTATCACGAGAATTATTTCGATCAACCTTTGCGCCCGCTTTTATGAGTAACCTTGCCAACGATACATGGCTTGCGTGTGCGGCAACCTGCAATGGATTTCCAGAGGTCTCGTCTTCCTTCTCTATCTCAGCGCCATGTTGCAGTAAGAGTCGGGCGACGGGTTGGTGGCCCTTTGCGGAAACCATGTGCAAAGCACTTGCTTTTTCATCTGGAACATGACCCCACCGCTTTCCGTTCCCGTCTACAACGGCACCACTATCAAGCAACAGCTGGACCAGGGTAACATCTTCAGAGCCGCAGGCGGTAATTAGGACGCTGGGATGGTTCGACGAATCCACGTTAACGTACCGTACTTGATCAGAATATTAACGACTTCTTCATGCATTCCTAGGACAGCGGCCCGCAGAGCAGTCCTGTGTTCACCTTGCAGAAGATTGATATTGGCACCAACGCCTAGCAGAATCTGTACGAACTCAACGCTGCCTACACGAGCAGCAGCCTGAAGTGCACTCCCGTAATAGTAACCCGCTGCGTTTACGTCCACTTTGCGCTGGAGTAGCAATTTCACGCATTCGTAGTCCTCAACCACGATTGCCATCTGCAGCAGTAACTCATATTGCTTCTTATCCGCCTTTTCTCTGGGAAGACGTGGCATCAGCAATTTGACCACAGCTTCAGAGCCACCCTCTAACACATCTTTGATAGAGCTCGAGAGGATAAAGCTGCCAGAAGAGTGACGATACTCTGATAATTCACCCCCAAAGAACGCAAGCGCTGAATTGAGGACCGGATTTCTACCAGCACGGCTTTTTGGCATGACTGCCTCGGCCTGAAAGAGTATTTTCATAATGGTAGCTGCTCTAGTCTCCCGGCCAGCGGCAGCTTTAAGTGCAGTCTTACCCTTAGAAGTAAACTTATCAAGAACTGCACCCTTGTCAATGATTAATTGAACAACTTCCTCGGAACAATCCGCTGCCGCCGTATACAAAGGATATGCTGGGCAACCAGCCAATTCGTTGACATCTGCACCTTCTTCAAGCAACAACTTAACGATTGCTTCTTGCGCAGTTGCTTTGGGCAGGCACCAATCGCTGTACACAATGAGTTGATGACGGAGTGACGACTTAGAGGAAATGCTATACATAGCTGCTTGTAGAGCGTTACTCCACCGCGGCGGCTGTTCAATCCAGGGAGTTTATAAGAAGCGAAATCCATCCTGAGGGGTAGAAACTCTCTCGACTACCGCATTAACGTCACCACCCTCCCGGTTTAGAAACTCAGCCACCTCTGTATGGTCATTGCGGGCTGCGATATTAAGGGCACGGTTGAGTATATTGTGACGTGACTCGCTCCTTAAGAATTTTTCAACCAACAAGCGAAGAATGTCCGCAAAACCATTACCAGAGACAGCTGTGACTGCTTCCTCGGATATCGTAAGATGTTTTTGTCCAGAATAGCGCTGAATAAAAAAAAGCACAAGTTCGGAATGGCCCTTCATGGCTGCTTTCACCATGCTTTTACAGCACTTTATGGGCCCAAAGAGATTACGCCTATCATTCTCAACGAGAGATGATACCGCTCTACTCTGACCAAATTCACACGCCACGTCAAACGCCTTGGATAGGCCCTCCCTTTCGAGATGAATGCTTCGATCAAGCAAAAGCTTTATGATGTCGCTGCTGTTGTGCTTGGCAGCTTCATATAGAGCCTCGGCGTGTTTTGCCCCTGTTTCAACAGGTGTGCCATATTGGCCCATCAAATCTAGTGCTCGTACAACAATCGGCACATGTCCTCCACGACAGCCTGCCATGAGGATCTCTTGTTCGAATGTTCTGCCGTATCGAGTGGTAGCCTACCTGAGCATTAGTAAGTGTAGATAGCACTCAATACTGAACTAGCTATCCTAGAAAATACAAAACAGTCATAACCACAAGGAAAACGAGTGACATGCCTGATTAGAGAACGGATTGAAAAGAGGCCAAGCTCGTTCAGCAGGTTTACAAGTTGGTGGCTTTCTGTCATCCTTCTCCTTGGACGCTCGATTGTGCGCTAAGAGCATATCCACGATTGCCAGGTGGCCATGCGATGCCGCTCCTTCCAAAGCCCTTACCAAATAAGGCACCATATCTAGTTTGCTAGTGGTAAGTAGTCGAACGACTTCTTCATGGCCATTCGTCGATGCTTCGTTGAGTGCATTGTGGACCTCGGTGGAGGAAATGTCTAACAGGTCCCAGTGGTCCAGGATGAGCCTTACTACAGATCTGCGGCCCTTCGATGCCGCAGCTTGCAGCGCGTAGTTCTCCGTTTGAGTACCAGAATTACCTTGTCTCTTATATGGCTTATCGTCTTCGTCCCCCGCGGCCAATTTTAGATACCTCGAGGCATGCAGTAAGTGACGAAGATCCGCGGCTGAAGATTGGTTCTGCCAATCTTGGGACCTTGACTGGTCAGCATCATGCTCCCTGCTCTTCTTAGCGCGGCTTAGAGAAGCGTCGCGTAAAAGATCCTTGTACCGAGAAGGAGGTCTTCGATAAAATAGAGGTAAATGCGGCGGGTGGGAAAACACGAATCCTCTCTCAAGAAAGAGATTTACGATTTCATAATGACCTCCCTCGGCAGCCGCGTGGAACGCGTCCCGGGAGAGACCTTGTCGATGCATATCGGCACCGGCATTTAAGAGGACCTCAATCACTTTTTTGTGCCCTCGGTATGCGGCAGCTTGCAAAGCATTACCGTAGTACCCGCCACGACTGTTAGCATCTGCACCCTCTTGTATTAACAATTTGGTAATTGAGACATGACCCTTCGTGGCTGCAGCTTGGAGAGCATCACCGAGGGAGCCGCAAGCGCCAATTTTCGCACCGCGACCGAGCAGTATCCGAATAGTAGACTCGTGACCCATAAGGCTTGCGGCTCGAAGCGGAGTACCCAAGGGGCCTTCTCGTTCGACGTCTAAACCCTTGTCGAGCAATAGACCGATCATATGATCCTGACCACCGAGAGCGGCTGTTGATATCGCATCACCTGGCAAATATCGTTTGAAACCTGGAGGCCTCCAAAAGAACCGCTCAAGCACTCCCAGTCGACCCTTCACAATAGCAGCGTGGATGGCTTTGCCCTGGGTAGAACCCGACTCTCCGAATGATGAAGCATAGGTCTTCTGGAGGAGTTGAACAACTTCTATATGTCCAGCTTGAGCAGCCTGTTGGAGAATCACATCGTAATCGTTCTGACTGAATACGCCGAATCCACTCCCCAAGACAAGCAATGCAACTTCTTCGTTGTCTCCTAGCAAAGAAGCTTGGAGCGCGTTATCGAAGCGGCCGCTTGATTTCGTATCAGCGCCATGATCGAGCAATAGCTGTACAACAGTGGTGTGCCCTACAAAACAGGCAGCATGCAACGGGCTGCCATGTCTCCCACCACTTACATTTACGTCTGCGCCGTGGTCAATGAAGAGGTCGACAATTTCTTTGTAGCCAGTTGCGGAAGCCAGATAGAGCCCAGTCTGGCCAAGATCATTCTTCTGATTCCAGTCGAAGTTAGCAGGCTGTGAGATAATCTTTAGAAGGCTGGTAAGCCCAAATACACAGGCAGTGAACAGCGGTGTATTATCTAAGTTCATAACGGCGCTTAGAGCCTTCTTTAGAGGATGATGGTTGGCCAGAGCCGTAGAAAATCTTTGCGCATCACCGAGCCAGTCAACAAAGGACAGACTGATCTCTTCGTCATCGAAGACGAACTCTGTAACCATCCGGAACAAGTCGTCACTTGTATTTGCGACAGCTGCTACCCTATAATGCTCGGCCCAGTACAGAGCGCTGTAATGATAGAACCTTTCCGCTGGACAAAGGCCAACCTCCAGTCCCACTGGCAAGCCTTTCATGCACATGTTAAGACAGCTCATTGCGGCCAGCCTGTGTGCGTGATGCGTGGCCAAGTCTGGTTGTGTTTCGAGAAATTCTTGAACAGATACATGGGCGAAACGGAGGATGTTCAGTTTTGAATCAAGAACTACCATATTGAAGCATATTTTTAGTAGGTCGAGAAGCTTCAACTCGGCTTGGCAGTTTGGATCCGTCCTTGCTATAGCGGTAAGGAAAGCCGTAGATGATAATGTTTCTTGCATACATAGAAGAAATGAAAACGTTCGCATTGCGGTACTACGGGTAAAAGGTTCTGCCGTGGAGATCTTGCTAAAGGTATCTGCATAGAGTCGATTGAGGCTGTCCTCGGAAAGTCGTTGCATTGCCCTTCTTACGTCGATTTCGTGCTGCATTCGGCATAATCTGTCAACTTGCAAGCTAACCCAAAGGAACCTAAAATCATTAGCAATTTGATTTTACAATCGCCTATAGAAGGTCTGGCTTACATCTCTCCCGCCCCATCTAGCAAAGCATGTACTAAGTCCTCTTGTAGATCGTCCGATACATCCCCATCCAGTAGGTTGCAACCCTGTATTGCAAGAGTAACGTGATGATGCACGAAGAGCTCCATGTCCGCCCGATTATCGTGATCATATATCCGAAGTTTAGGAGCATCTGACAAAAGGGCTATAAAATTACTGTTATCCCGACTCGTAATGAGGATTTTGATAACACTTCCAGACTCCCTGGTGATCTGCTTAAGAGCATCTACTAGCTCATGCCGACGATCTTCTTGAACCTCGTCGAGAGCGTCAACAACAATGACTGCGGGATTTGAGCCCGTAACGTTCAAGATCAATTTGACACATTCTCCTACGCGCAACTTCGGTAAATCAAACCCATCAATCTTAGCCTCTACTTCGCGTCGTCCATATTCAATCAGAAGTGCCTCATACACAAGTCTTTGAGCGGGATTTATCAAAGTCAGCTGCCTAACGATACTTCGCATAATCTCGTCTGGATCAGCACGCTCGAGTTCGGATGCGTTCTTTGCGCAGTAAAAGTAGGCTATTGGTGCCGGAGATGTCTACTTCGAGCTTTCCTTAAAAAACGAATCCACGACGGCAGACGCTAAAAACGTTTTACCAGACCCTTTGATGCCGTGGAGGAGCAAAATCAGTGAGTTGCTGGAGTTTCTCCAGCTAAGGTACTGGGGATGATCCAGCAGCCACTTTCCTGATCCAGGAATCCTACTCTCAGAGTGTCTTTCATGATGCCGGACAAACGGAACTGGCGAAAGCCAAGAGAGAACTTCGCGGTATTGGTTCTCTTCTAAAGTCTTCGCGCCTACCGCTGCTTGATCGACTAAGCGGTTCATGGGTTTCTCTAGGTCTTGGAGGAGGCCACGGATAGTAAGGACATCTTTACTAGTGTCTTGCTGTATTTTCGCATCAGACAAGATAGCCAAGCTTGAGACCTTGGCTTCTTGCGCAACAATTTTTCGCATTTGCTGGTCTTCATCGTACTGAAAGGAGCTCTTCACCATGCGTACTGACAAGTCAGTTTAGCAGCTTGCTTAAGCACATTCGTTACTTACTTGCTGTTGAGGTCTGGAAGTATTTCTTCGCTTTTGCAAGAAAGGCCAAGACCTCCGCATACAAACCAATCAGCATCGCCTCTAGTTCACCGCGTGTGGCCGTGTCACGCTGCATATAAAGGTCCTCAAAGATTGCATAACGACTTATGAGATGAGAAATGGTCTCCAGGCCTTCTACGGTAGCCCCAAAGACTTGCTTTTCGCTTACGGCCACCTGGTGTGATTCAGCGTCTGTCCAGTTCCTACAGCGTCAGTATAAACTCACCTGTAGCAAGAATCGCACGCCTGCCCAAGGTAGCGAGCAGTGACTCGGATCATATTGCACCGCAACATCCCCAATCGATTTGAATTTTTCAAGCCACACAATAATCTTCTCAATGACGTCTCGAAGTATTACATCTTCTCCGTTGGATTTTTTGAACTTCCATCGGTTCTTTAGGCAAAGCTGCTTCTTTTCCTCGGCGGTCTTGAGGACGGCGGCGAGTATATTGTGTTTAGTGCTCTTCTTGAAGTCGAGGCTGGCTTTGAGATCGTCGTCCAGGGTTCCCAACGCCTCCTGCCTGAGATTCTGCGGCTGGGGTCTGCTTCGAGGCTGGACGGGTTGTGTTTGCAACGCCATGGCACCTTTGATATATTTGTTGACGTAACATTCATGCCATAGAAAAGAAAGCCTTAAGAAGAGGAGGTGGTAAAGACTTTTGTAGTCGTTATCGTCGCAAGGCAACAGGTTCAGGGGACTGTGTTTGCCTGACTATACCACAGAAAATTGGGGCCAGCCTCGCTGCGAGGTTCACCATGAGGCACTGTCTCAATGCTCGAACCATACATGCTCATGCACATGATGCACGGCATCCAATGCCTCGTGAAAATTGTCGATGTTGATCCATTCAGTTGAATAGCTCATGATTTCAGTCAAGCCACGGAAAATGGAAGCTTGAAAGGTCATGTGGTGATCACACGCTGGGTAATACTCGTAAAAACTGCCAGGTAACTTGACAGCAGGCTTTGGATCAAGCATCACCAACACTTCCATGTTCGTTATCATCTCCTAATGCTACTACAACATCAAGTAGCCGAGAAGCCGCATATATTCCGGGAACGATAAAATGAAGGGCTCCGGGGTTATCATATGCGCTTGAATTGCTGTTCAAGCTCGAATCTGATAGTCTGATAGAAGCATTAAGAGCCGATGAGTGCGTCGATCGAGACCCGCACTTTGTTCTCTCTCCTGCAATCATCCCTGCGTCCAAAAGCTTAAGTATGCGAGTCACATGTCATCCTCGGACCGTTCACTCATGTCAAATCCACACTGTAGGCTACTACCCCATCATAGCCCCAAAAATACAAGGCACCCCTAGTATCAATATTTACAATCATACACAAGAGTCGTGATAGCCGTCATACAAGCACCCATCCCGTAGAACAGCCTCTCCGTATCCCTGTTCTCGTCCGCCAGCACAAATATCAACGTCTGTCTGTAACCATCCTCATTCGTCAAAAGCGTCCTATTGCTCCAAGTACCCACAACGACATTTGGGTTCGCCATGGCTTTATCGCCGGTTCGTTGCCAGGAAAGAGCGCGGCTGGTGAGCCCCTGACAGGCGGGTTCCGCGATGTCGTTGATGGGTGCCTGGAAAGACCAGGTGCCGAACTTGTGGCATAATGCTCCTGAGGCGTTGTTTAGCCCTGGGGCGTATTTGACCTCATCCTTAACGGATTGAACGTGCCGGCCTGTGTAGAGGCCTGCACCGTAGGACCCGAAGATTATACGGGGAAGAATGATCTGACGGTCTTCAAGGGCGGAGACGTCAGACTCCGGGTGCGTAACGGGGGAGGCGGAGGTGAGGGATACGGCACATAGGGTGAGGACAGTGTAGAAGAATCGACTCTTGTATGCTAAAGAACAAATAATTAGCGAGTTTTGAGATTTAAAAGCTTGAACCGTGAAAGATCTAAATTTCATAATAACGGTTTTAAGCCTGCAAACACTGTCGCTAACGCCATCACCCTGTGTGTATAGAACTTTCTTGCTACAGCAAAGAAGGTTGCTGAAGTTATCCAACCCATATCATGCATATCCTGCGGCTTTCAGCCAGCCCTGTTTCTAGGTAATTGACGAGCGACAGCGACACGCGACGGAGCTATTAGACATAGGAACAAGGCTCACACCTTTTTGTCCCGGCTTCGAGTCGGTCAGCTAGCCACAGCGTTGGATTGAGTTGTATGGCTATTAATGAAGCCTTGAAGACTTCTTAATTTCGTTCCTTCCCTGGTCCTTCGGATCCCACGCTAAGTCAAAGCTTATCGCTACGTTCACCATCAATGATACGTCGTTGGCATTTTCAATCCTTGAAATAGAATTTCTCTCGCCTATGCGCAGCTTCATGTAATCATAATCGTGAATGTGCCCATGGTTACTGAAAGAAAAAGGTTGGCAAAGGATCCGAGAGTCGGCTCTATGTAGATCAGAGCATCTTTCAGCCTAGACCTATACCTCCCGATGGATCTGTACTATTTAGTAGATCGAACAAAGACTACTTATATATCACTGATACTCATCAGGCTTCATATGACACAGAACCGGAGCTCAACAGAGTGGGTCTCGTGTACTGTACGAAGATCAAAGTTTTGATAAAGTTAGACTAGATAAACTATGTAAGCATTACCATGTGTAAGTCTCCTTGGTACCACGAGCTGTCTGTCATATTCTCAACACACCTTGTGGTCTGTTGTGCGGATCTGTTTTTGAGATGTGTTTTCCATTCATCTAGTTGACCTCTGGCAGGATATAAACACCCAGCTTTAGCTAGGCACTTTATCTCCGAAAGTAACCCTTTTCTGTCACTTCATATATCTCAATTATTTCTAACTGAGTGTGGACGAAGAGGCTTTTCAAATTCCTGAAATGCTCGAAATATCATAAGATTCGCGTTAGTTTGAAGAACGCTCTCGGTTCTAATACTAAATATTAAGGATGAAAATTAATTGCTTTTCCACGTCAGCAACAATCAATCGTACAATGTGATATCACTAAACAGCGCTAGACTGAGGGACAAAGATTAAATATCTACCGGCACACGTCAGGGCTCAGTTTCTTCTGGACGAATTAATATATCCAAATAGCAGAGGGCGTCGTGTACAAACGACAAAGATACTAAGGCGAGGCATTCCATGCCTTTATACGGTGTCAATGGCTCGTAGGAGCTTTGCTGGAGCAAGTTTATCGCACTGAAGCGAATTCTACTCGACTGGTGGGACGCGATTTCTGAGCAAAACTCTTTCTCTTCTCATTAGCCAGGTACTGGTTCCAATGTTGTTCGACATGTGCTTGGTCCAGAAAGCGACGAACGAATCGGGACTTTGTCTAAGAAAGAGATTTTGAGACTGATGTGCTAATATTCGCCATCTAGAAAGTAAAATATGGACTATCTGGACAAGCCGATTGTATAAGTCTTGGAGTAAAGTATCGGCAACAGTGGAGTATCTATCATCGAAGCTTATAGGAACAACTTCCATTTCATTGCAATGACTACCTCTAACAATGCAAGCAGGGACAATAGGCCTAAAGGTGTATTAAGAGAGAATGACATTCTCAAGTCCAAAGCTTACGGTTATCGACATCCTAGCCCTAACCCTAAATGATTATCGTGGGTTGATAACAAACCTTTAAAAGACCTCAGTCGACTTTATGGTCATAAAACCATGGCCTTTCATCGTCTTATCCGCTGGTCATTGACGCTGTGGGTGTCGGTGAAGGTTCGATGAGCGGTAAAGGCTACAGATAATGTCACCGCACCCATACCGTTTCTGAGACTTCTGGACAGATGTAGTGCTCCTAGTTTGCATAAGAAGCAAGATGAAAATCTCTGATAATAAGGAGTATCTACAAGTTCCTACAGGCTGTGAACGAAATGAAATGAATAGTCCAAACTATGATACTCCTGACCCTTCACATTGTGGTGATGCCTTCATAAATTAGACTTGCCCAGATCCTCTACAAGGACTTTCGTGTCATCTATTGCCCGAGAGTTGGTCAATATCTGTATTGTGTTTATAATCCAGGGATACACATCGAGGAAAGCCAATGATCGGAGGGGTCACGGGATCAAGCCTTGCGCTTCGTTAGGCGAACAAGGCAAAAACAGGCAACAATGTGTGACTGCGCATACATGTATCGGCAGTCCGTACGCCTCACTTTTATCAATCTCGAGGCCCACATTGGAAGAGTCTGGGTTACACACAAGCACAAGCATCTATGCCAGACCAATCATACGAAACACAACCGAAAGGAGTCCTGGAAATTGTGACCCATACACTCTGCCGCACCGGGCAATTTGCACATCAGACCACCCTCAAGGTCAGACTATGAGGCTCGACAATGACTCTCGGCGAGGCTGTGAAGTGCAAAATGCAAGTAATATCGTAGACTTCCCTCGACCGAGTTCTCGAAGGATTCGCGCATTGCCTCAACAGCGGGGCTCCTCGTCGTAATCGTTACACATCTTCGGCGGTGCAAAAAGCCAAGTCTAAGCTTGCGCAGCCCGTTTTCTATCTCATCTTCAGCATTAGACATATTCAGTTTTACTGTTCGAAGGATTTGAGCTCAGCCTGCGAAGCACTCAGACTAAGATGCCTAATTATGACGAGCGGCTGTCGGATAGCCAAAGTCAGCCCGAAGTACGAGACGATTGCTAGCAAAAACAGTATTTCGTGCCATAGAGCTGCTTTTGCTGACTTGAAACAGATTCAGTATGACAGACAAGTTGGTTTAGAGAGAGAATCCTATATCCAACGTAGAAATCCACGGGGAAACATGGGACCTCCACCCCCACCAGTTGATCCCGCGCTGGACTCATGGAACTCTAGTACCGTACCCCTTTCTCCAGGTATTGGATTAGACCATCTGTTACCACCCAACCTTGGACTTCAAGATAGATCCACATCTTCGGGAACACCAGGCGATCTCAATAACTTCCCATCAGATCTTCAACTACCTTCGATGAAACAGACCGATTTGCAATCCGATCCTTTGCTACGCTTCTGGGCTGACCCGGGTCCTTGGAATTCACAACGTATTGGTGGAGAACCAAGCCATTCCCCTATGAATCATAAGTATATTGGCTCCTATGGGCGAGACCCACGGCCTAATGCCTTTCTTGGCCAGTATCGACCGTCTCCGAGATCAGACCTGGGTAGTAGCACCACTGAGAGGTACCATGTTGATTCTGGATATGAGTCTAGGAGTTTAGCAACCAGATCCATGCATAGTGCAGACCCCAGAGACCAAAGCCAAGGATGCCAAAGTCTTGCTGGAGACGTCAATGAAATGCAATTATATCCGAACCCGGAGAGTATGTATCACGGACCTCTTCCAGCTCCTTCAATACCTCAGGATATTCAATACGCCAATTTTGAGTTGCCCAATGATGCAATGCCTGATGGTCCTGCTATGTTTCCATTAACCTGCCCCGAACCGGATTGCGATGGTACCTTTAAGAATTCGTCTGAGCATAGGTAGGTAATTATTTTCGATTCTGCAATCCTTCCATTGATTTTGCATGATAGGAAACATATACTGCGACACACCAGGCCCCACAAGTGTCAAGAACCAGGCTGTACCAAAACGGATGGCTTCAGTACCAATAATGATCTCGAAAGGCATAGAAAAAGTGTACATAAAATTGCACCAAAGAATACCTCGGACAAAAGTTTCCGCTGTGCAGCCCCCAATTGTTCGAAAAGGGAAAAAATCTGGCCCCGTCTGGATAATTTCCGTCAGCATTGTACGCGAATGCATGCCAAAGAGTGCACCAACATCGATGATCTGGTCAGGAAGTCAGTTGTTATCTCAAACATGTGCGGATACATGTAGTATTGATAATTATGTAGGTCCGAGCTGGATGCTGGATCGTCGATTCAATTGGTGGCTGACAATGGGATTGCCAACAATCAAAAGCTCTCGCAACACACTATTGATCGTGATGGAACCAAATTACCATGTTATACCAATCTACAGACGTTACAAAAATCTTCGGCTACTGATTCAAAGGTAGAGCCTTATCAACAAAGTGTTGTATCATCCACGCATGTTGAGAGTAACAACTATCATGGACAGAAGCCTTTTAATACCGCCGCCAGTGCGGAAGAAAGGCAATTTCATAACAATTTTCTGCCTATGAATCCTGGAATCACTGTCAATGATCATGGAAGCAGCAGCAACAATCACCAAACATCCCGTTCAGCGCAGATCGGCTTACATACAAGTCAACAACCAAGGAATCTGGGTCCCACCCTCGATGTACAGCCAATGAACCTATCACGTGAGACATCACATTCACCAAATCCTACTCCAGTCAGTCCATCAAACCAAAGAATGCAGGAAACTACCAAGAATGAGTCTATAGTCATCCAAACAAAAGCCGAGGAGGTCTCCCAGGAGGTAGCAACCGACGTGGTCCAAAACCTAAGCCATGGCTCCTTGGAAGAAATCGAACAAGCTATCAAAGCCCGAGTCCTCAGCCTTTTAAATCCCGACGGCACTCGCAAACGTAAAGCCGAAACTGCAGGTATAGTCGAGACTCCTGACCCTAAGCGCCGCGTTTCCTGCGATCAATGCAATAAAACCATGGGCCGACGCTGCGACCTCAGGTATCCCTCCCTCTCCCACAGAACCTCTTGTCTTCCCTCGTCCCTCCTTGTCCCCTCAAACCCCTCCTTTCACGGAACTCCCTTGGCCCAGACTAAGAACGATATTCGCTAGGAAACACAAGAAACGCCACACGCGCCCTTACGGCTGCACCTACACGTCCTGCACCAAAGCCTTTGGCTCCAAAAACGACTGGAAACGCCATGAAAACACGCAACATTATCAAATCGAAACCTGGCGCTGCCACCATCCCCTCTCCTCCAGCCGTATAAATCAGTGCGCCAAGATCTTCTACCGCCGCGAACAATTCACTGCTCACCTCAAGGATCATCATGATGTCAAAGATGAAGAGCAGATAAGGGAGCAGAGCAAGAGGGTAAGGATTGGGCGGAATGGACAAAGTGGCTTTTGGTGCGGATTTTGTAAGAAGGTGGTGACGTTGCGGTCTAAGGGATTGGAGGCTTGGGACGAACGGTTTGATCATATTGATGATTTTCATTTTAAGAAGGGGGAAAAGATTGATGAGGGATGGTATCCGCTGGAGTCGGATATCCCAAAAGGACTACTGAGAAATGAAAACGTCCTTGATAGCGGAGGACCATCGACCGCCCCTGACGCGTCGGATACTGAAACCAGCGACGAGGCTCAACCAGATAGCTCATCTCCAGAGGAAGTACAATTCGACGCTCCTACTCACGATATCAATATGGAAACCGAGTCCGACCTTTCCACTAAGCAACAGCGGGCGTGGTATTGCGTGAGTTGCTTTTACCTCACTGTGAATCCGCCTTTTGCATCGGTTGCTAACATTCTGAGGAAATAGTGCAGATGCAAGTACGGTCCACACAACAATCAGCTCTATGGACAATGTATGGGCGAAGCTTGTAAGCACATAAAGTGCACGACGTGTAGACGTGAGTTGGAGCGACGGGAGTATTGAAGGCAGGAACCGACACGGAGTACAATGCCGTCTGAGATGTTGATACACACGGCGAGACCAAATGCCGGGGTCTGGACGAGTCCGAAGAAGTCGGGGTTTCCAGTATTACCGATGCTTGGAGGCGGACGTTGATGGGTTTTGATACTTGCCAATCACTGACTCTACGAATCACAAGGGGTCATATACGAACGGTCAAGATCGACAGTACTTTCGATCCGTTGCTCATAAATCTCGGACCTACTTTATCAGTCACGTCTCCACCAAGGAAGATCAAGAGTTTTCGAGCCACAACCTCAACACAGCAAGTACATTTCTATCAGCAGGTTACATCGACACCAACAACAGACAAAGCTAGACCGAAGACCCCACGGGGGAGACGTTTTCGAAGAACTACAATCGACAACGATCTAAACCTCCTACCCACAACCTTCAACCCATTCCACCATATGCCACCCCCTCCCAAACCCACAACAACAGCCCCAGCTCCAACTCCAACACACCCACTCTCCTCCCCCAACAGGACCCAGCCATGACGTCAGCGTCATAAAACCGCACCCTCTCGAAGACACTTGACACACAAAGGGCAAGAAGTGCTTCGAAGACAGTGTCAACTCAAGTATTACGAAGTCAAGCATCATCTGATATCTCCAAACACACCCACTTCCCCGCCCCGCCCACCCCCCAAAAAGTGAACAGAATTCAGCAAGCAACAACAAGGCTACGACGGCAAAGCCTCCAGCGATCCTCTCGACGAGAGATCCGAGTATACGGCAGGGATAACAAGTACTAAACTCAAGCCACGCCATCGCAACCATCAAGGAAGATTTACTAGCAAACGACTACAACGGGTAACTACACCGGAGGGGTAAGGAGTGCTGCGAAGCCGGTATGTGGAGTAGAGGAGTTTGAAGGCGGTTTGATATGAGGTAGCAATTTCGCTTCGGTATCGTAATGAAATTATTATATTCTTTCTTTAACGACGCGAGAATATCTTGTACCGAAACTTACAAACTCTAACCATCATCCCTCATCCCCATCCTCCCCCCCCAAATCCGTTCCTCACTCCCTATTCCCCCCCCCCTCCCCTCATCAAACAACAAAATCAAACCTTCCAGAAACACACAACTCTAATGAAAAAAACCAATACACCACAGTATAAACTGCCTGAGAGTCTGAGAAGATGGGAAATGATTTTCATGGCGTTTGGGTGGGAAAGATTGCGATTGTGTGGGTTGTGGGGAACGGAAAGTCCTTGAGTTTTTTAATTTTTTGTGAGGATTTTTTTGAGTTAGGGTTTGTTGATTAAGTCGTTTTGTCTCATCTTACTTCTTTCTCTTCTCGTTTCCCTTTCCCATCGCCTTCCCCTTCCCCTCTTTCCTCTTCGTCCTCATCATCTTCAACATCACTCTCACCCCTTCACCCTCGACCTTCCCTCCCCCCCCCCTTCCAAACCTCTACTCCTCAACCCATTCCCCCTCACACTCACGAAAACAAACTCCCAAAAACCTCATAAAACCACCACCGCAGAAACCATCAAGTTCTCAAGAAGAAGCGTAATCAACAATAAATCCACCCTGTAACCAGCGTCCTTATGTCAACTTACTGTACCCGTCACCAAACTAAACTAAATTCTACCTAAGTACTGCTCACTTCGCGCTTCACACGTTTTTCACGCTTTTCATGCTTCTCACGCTTCTCCCTTCCACACACGAACACGCATGCCTTTCGTTTCTCATCCCTACATCCATCTACATCCATCTACATTCATCGCAGCCGCGCCTCCTGAAAAGAAGGAACAGATTATGCGTGAGAAGATGAAAAAAGTAAAAACAGGTCTTTTAATTCTCTGCGATCCCTACCTCCCCTTTCCCTCCCCCTCTCCCCCCCTCTCCTCTCCCCTTCCATCCCCCTCATCTCCTCACACCTCACACTCACACGCAGTCCTCCCGTTTCTCATCCCATCCCTACACATCTCTACTCATCATCTACATCTATCTACATTCATCTACATTCAACGCAGCCGTGGTTCCTGGAAAGATGAAAAGGTAAAAATAGGTCTTTTAATTCTCCCCTCCCCCCCCCCCCTCTATCCACCCCCCCCTCACACCCACACTCACACACACCTCCCCTCCCCCCCTCTCTCCCCCCCTCCTCTCCTCTCCCTTCCAT